>Ga0187783_10001001_pt1 | contig 20858 bp, 16 predicted proteins | sample 1015_SJ02_MP02_2_FD_132471 | JGI IMG/M metagenome (GOLD analysis project Ga0187783, IMG submission 132471) | Tropical peat soil microbial communities from peatlands in Department of Meta, Colombia - 1015_SJ02_MP02_20_MG | ecosystem: Environmental > Terrestrial > Soil > Wetlands > Peat | place...
CCTGATCGGCGCCGCCGCGAGGTCGTCTGTGCGCACGCTTGCGAGACCGCCGCCAAAGCGTCCAATCGGTGTTCTTATGCCATCGCAAAGAAAGGCCTCAGGCATGGGCGGCTCCTCCGGCGGCCACGCCATGGGCGCGGGCGGTTCGGGCGTGAAGGTCGCGCAACACCTCGAGTTCGCCTGCAGTCGGTGGCGGTGTCTCGCCAACGTCGTGCGCGTAGCGAATCGGCCAGCCGGTGCTGGCCTCGATCCGTTCACGCGTCACACCTGGATGAATCGACACAACAGTCATTTCTTTGGTGTTGGGGTCGGGCTCCAGCACGCAAAGATCGGTCACGAGTTTGGTTGGGCCCCTGGTCTTTAACCCGAGCCGTCGGCGATGATCGCCGCCCTCGCCGTGGCCGAGCGAAGTCACGAAATCGAGCTTCTCAACGAAGCTGCGCCGGGTCTGGTTCATGATGATGTAGATCTCGCCACAGGAAGTGGCGATCTCCGGCGCGCCGCCGCCACCCGGCAGTCTTACCTTGGGCTTCGTGTAGGGCCCGACCACCGTGGTGTTGAGATTGGCGAAGCGATCGATCTGCGCGCCGCCCAGAAAACCGACAGTGATGCGGCCCCCCTGCAGCCAATAGCGAAACATCTCGGCGACCGGCACGGTGGTAAGCGCGGTGTCGCACAGCTCGCCGTCGCCGATCGAGAGCGGCAGCACCGCCGGCCTGGTGCCGATCGTGCCGGATTCATAGATCAAGGTGATGTCCGGGGCGTGGGTCAGTCGCGCCAGGTTGCAGGCCGCCGACGGCATTCCGATGCCGACAAAACAGACATCCTCATTGCGCAAGGCCCGCGCCGCCGCAGCTGTCATGATCTCGGTAGGCGTGTAGGTCACCAGTCTCCTCCGGATCGGGCTCCGCCGATCAGATCAAAATGATTAGATCCCATTGCTGACGGATTCCCGGCCTTGATCCTGGTCAACAGAGTCCGCCCCGAACGTGCGCAGCCCGCGCACTCGCGCAGCGAAATCCTGCGGTCCGCCGCCGAGCACCTCGGTTGACATCCAGGCCCGAAAGGACTCGCGGTCCCGCGAAATGGCGTCCCACGCGATGTAATAGGCGTTGTCGCGTCGGTAATAGCCGTGCGCATAGGAGGGATGAGCTCCGCCGGGAACGCAGGCTATGGCCTTGACGGTCCAGTTCGGCAGAATGACCGCGTTGGGGCTGCGGGGACCAAAATCCTCGACGATTTCCTCAACCGTCACAACGGCGCGCTTGGCTGCCAGCACGGCCTCCTTCTGCACCCCCACGATGCCTTCCAGCAGCACATTGCCGGCACGGTCGGCACACTGCGCGTGGATCACCGCTACATCCGGCCGGATGGCGGGCACCGCCGCAAGCTGTTCGCCCGTGAACGGGCAGACTACCGACCGGATAAAGTGATTCACCTTCGGCAGGTCGGCCCCGATGTAGCCGCGGAAAACCGCGCAAGGCAGACCTGCCGCGCCGGCCTCGTAGGCATTGGCCATGGCCGCGTGGGAATGCTCCTCGATGGCAAGCGGGTGTGGCCAGCCATTTTCCACGGCGTCACGAAACCGATGCAGTGACCCCACCCCGGGGTTGCCTCCCCAAGAAAAGATGAGCTTGTCGGCACAGCCCATGCCGATGAGCTGATCATAGAGAAGGTCCGGCGTCATGCGGATCAGAGTCAGCTGTTTGCGGCCCTGGCGAATGATCTCGTGACCCGCCGCACTTGGAATAAGGTGCGTGAACCCCTCCATGGCAACTGTATCGCCGTCGCGCACGGCAGACTCAATCGCTTCCGCGAGCGATAGGAAGCTGCTCAAGGGCGTATCCTCTGGTGCGTCATTGGTTCTGCCGTTTCGGCATTCAATCCTTGGCGCGTTTGCGCTTGTTTGATCCCTCGAGAGGCGATCGGCATGCCATGGGCACGCCCTTGCGCCCTCCGGGGTTGCACGATGACGTATTGTGCGCTATTCGCACATCGATACTCTATTCGAACTTTAGTTTTCCGGACCGGCAGGGTCAAGGGGGCGCTGATGGCTTCGCCCAGACGAGTGCGTGCGGCTTCCGAGCGCATCCGCGAGCGTCCCGCTGATCGCGATTTCATGGCCGGACTTGCCAAGGGGCTCAGTGTCATCGCCTGCTTCGACGACCATCATGCGCGCCTGACCATTGCCGATATTGCGGCGATGACCGGGCTCAGCCGTGCAGCGGCGCGGCGGTGTCTCCTGACGCTGTGTCAGCTTGGCTATGCGACGTTCGACGGCAAATTCTTTTGCCTGACGCCACGCATTCTCAAGCTTGGCTATGCGTATTTGAGTTCGAGCGAGTTGCCACAGTTGGTGCAGCCGTTTCTCGAGCACCTCAGCGACCAGATTCACGAATCCTGCTCTGCGTCGATTCTCGACAGCGACGCCATCGTCTACATCGCTCGTTCGGCCAAGAAACGCATCATGTCCGTCGATCTCGCGGTGGGATCCCGCCTGCCGGCATATTGTACGTCGATGGGCCGCGTGCTGCTCGCGGCCCTGCCGCCAGCTGAAGCTCGGTCGCGCCTTCAGGGCTCGGATCTGCGCCGTGCAACCGCGTGGACCTGCACGCGCCTCGATGATCTGATGGTACTTATCACACAGGTGCGCCAGCAGGGCTATTGTGTGATTGATCAGGAACTCGAGCCGGGACTCGTTTCCCTCGCCGTGCCGCTGCTCAATTCGGCCGGCCAAACCGTGGCCGCGATCAACACCAGCGCCCAATCGGCGCGAATCGCGGCTGCCGACATGCCAACGCGCTTTCTGGCAAAACTGCTGGAGACCCAGGCGAACCTGCGTCCGCTCGTCAAGTCCGCATTGTGAACCGACGTTTCTAACCGAACCGATTGTCGTCGCGTCGGGTCTAAAAAGCCCCGGCGAAGGATCCAAAAATTTCGCGGCAAGAACAATCGGCAGCCCGACGACGCACGGCCCCGCAAAGATCAGTCTCCTGCAAAACTATCAATTGCGCTTTCAAGCCAAAATTGCCAACACTGCGCCAAATGGACGCCAGCGGTCGGGCCTCAAGGACTTGCGCCCTGAGGACCCAGACAAAACCAACTAGGCGTCCGTCACGGGAGAGAAATAATGACCATCTCGCCTTATCGATCATCCGTCGGACTGCGTGCATGGCCCGTCATCGGGTTCGGGCTCCTGGCCGTCGTCGCGGTCCTCACCACCGGCGACGCTGCGACCGCACAACAGTCGTCCTCGGCCGCACCGCTGCCGGCTGGGTCACCCCTGATTGGGCGTCCGGATACCGAAGCGGCCATGAAGCTCGCGCCGATTGCGCCGCCACCCATTCCGACCGCTCTCGACAAGCTCCCTGTCGACAAACTCAAGGTACCCAAGGGCTTCAAGATCGAAGTCTATGCGAGCGGCGTCGGCAATGCCCGCACCCTGCGTCAGGGCGACAAGGGAACGGTATTTGTTAGCAGCCGCACGCTCGACAAGGTCTATGCCATCATCGACAAGGACGGCAAGCACGAGGTCAAGGTGATCGCCCAGGGCCTGCACCGGCCAAACGGGATCGCGCTGCACAATGGGACGCTCTACATTGCCGAACTGTCCCAGATCTCGAAAATCGACAACATCGAGGACAACCTCGACAACCCGCCCAAGCCCACCGTCATTTACAGCGACCTGCCCAAAGACGAAGCGCACGGCTGGAAATTCCTGGCCTACGGGCCGGACAACAAGCTCTATTTCCAGGTCGGGGCGCCCTGCAACATCTGCATGCCGGACGATCAGCATGCCCAGATCCGCCGCATCAACCTCGACGGCAGCGGAGCCGAGGTGGTAGCACGCGGCATCCGGCAGATTGTCGGCATGGACTGGCACCCGGTTACCAAACAACTTTATTTCACAGAGAACAGTCGCGACTGGCTCTCCGAGGACGTCCCGCAGGACAAGCTCAATCGTGTGACACAACCCGGCAAGGATAATTTCGGTTACCCCTACTGCCATCAGGGCAATATTCCGGATCCGGAGTTTGGCTGGGGACATTCATGCGACGAGTTCACCAAACCGCTGGCGCTGCTGGGCCCGCACGCGGCCCCACTCGGCATGCGTTTCTATATGGGCAGCATGTTCCCGCCGGAATATCACAACGCCATCCTGATCGCGCGCCACGGTTCGTGGAACCGCTCGAAGAAATTCGGCGGTGACATCGTGATGGTGAAGCTTCACCCGGACGGCACCGTCAAGTCAATCGAGCCGTTCATCACCGGCTTCATCGACGATAACAAATATCTGGGCCGACCGGTGGATCTGGCCGTGCTCAAAGACGGCTCGCTGCTGATCTCCGATGACTACAACGGCGCGGTCTATCGCGTGACCTACGGCAACGGACATCGGGCTCGCGTGGCGCACCGTTAGCGGTTGCGCTGCAGCGAAGCTGGGGCCGGGCCGCTGGCTGCAGCACTTGACCGCGTCGCTTTCGCGGCAGCCCAGATTGATTCCATGACGCCGACGCGTGACTCACACGGGCCACGGTCGCCCGGCGATGCACGGACACCGGGCGCGGTCCGGACCCCTCCGGACCGCATTCATCAAGGCCGACACCTCGGGAGCATTGACGATGCGCCGCGCGATTGTTGCAGTCGTCTTCGCTGCGGCCGCGATGCTCAAGGCCGATGCGGCTGCCGCGGATGAGCGACTAGCGGTCTGCGTGACCTGCCATGGCGAAAAGGGTCAATCAGAAACCCCGCAAATACCCTCACTGGGGGCACAGACGGCGCCCTATTCGTTGATCCAGCTCTATCTGTTCAGGGAAAAGCAGCGCCCTTCGGAGGTCATGATCAATGCCGCCCAGGGTCTGACTGACGACGACCTGCGACTGCTCTCCGACCTCATCGCCAAGCTGCCGCCGCCGGTGCCGCCGCAAGAGCCACCCGATGAGACCCGCATGACCCGCGGGCGCGCGCTCGCAACGCAGAACCGATGCGGATTCTGCCACAACCCTGATTTTGCCGGCCGCGACAATGTTCCTCGGCTCGCCGCCCAACGCGAGGACTACCTCGTCAAGGCATTGCGCGAATACAAGAGCAACGCCCGGCCTGGCTATGACGCATCGATGGCGGAAGTTGTCGCGGTACTTGACGACGCGGCCATGACCGATCTGGCTTATTTTCTCGCCCATGTTCGCTGAGGCCGCTGCGCCGCTATGTGACGAGGCAACGCCGCTGAGGGGCTGCGGCATTGCGCGGGCTTTGGGCCTGGGATAGAGTTCCTTGGCTCGGTCATACGGCTCGGCACGACCTGTGCGGACCCGCTCCGGCACACCAAAAATTCCACCACCTCAACTGAAGACTTGACCTGACAACAAAGATGGGAGGACCACATGGCCTGGACAACACCGATTCTCACGGAAATCTGCGTCGGTCTTGAGATCAACGGCTATATGCCGGCTGAGATCTGATTGAGCCGCAGCGCGATCGTCGCACAATCCAAGGACTCCCGTCCGTATGAACCGCCTGACCGCCATCGTCCTCGGTGCTGCGGCAGGAGGTGGATACCCGCAGTGGAACTGCTGCTGTGACGGCTGTCGGCTGGCATGGGCGGGCGATTTGCGTGCGCCGCCGCGCACTCAGGCTAGTCTTGCGGTGTCAGCCACGGGTCGGCATTGGGCTCTGCTCAACGCCTCACCCGATCTTCGACAGCAGATCGGAGCAACCCGGGTGCTGCACCCGCAGGGCGGGCTGCGCGTCAGCCCGATCGAGTCGGTGATCCTCACCGGCGCGGAGATCGATCAGATCGCCGGACTGTTGACGCTTCGCGAGCGCCAGACCTTGGTGATCTACGGCACTGGCGAGACGCTTGGCGTCCTCGACCAGAACCCGGTCTTCGATGTGCTCGCTCCGGAGACTGTCGACCGGCGGGCGATCGAGATTGGGACCGTATTTCACCCCTGCGAGGGTCTGGATGCGGAATTGTTTGTGGTGCCCGGCAAGGTGCCTCTTTATTTGGAAGGCGAGCATCTCGATCTGGCCCGCGACACCGACACCAACGTCGGGGTGGAGATCTGCGCGGGCGGCGCACGGCTCGCTTTTGTGCCGGGGGCCGCGTCATTGACGCCGGAACTCAAGCAGCGCCTGGCCGGATGCGACGTAATCATGTTCGACGGCACATTGTTTACCGACGACGAAATGATGCGCACAGGCACCGGCAGCAAGACCGGACGGCGAATGGGCCATATGCCGATTGACGGGCCTGATGGTTCGCTGGCCGCACTTGCGGATATTCCGGGACGGCGCATCTATTTGCACATCAACAATACCAATCCCATTCTTGTGAAGGGAACGCCAGAACGCCTCCGTGTCGAAGCCGCCGGCTGGGAGGTCGCTGAAGACGGCCTGCAGGTCGTGCTGTAAGGCGCTTGGTTGTTCAATCGGGGTTGCAGCACAAAGGCACGTGGTAATGACGCTTCTGACCCCCGACGAGCTCGAGGCCGGGCTGCGTGACCTTGGCGCCAAGCGCTATCACCGGCTTCACCCGTTTCATCACTTGCTGCATGGCGGCAAATGCACGAAGGGCCAAGTTCAGGCCTGGGCGCTGAACCGCTATTACTATCAGGCCATCATTCCAATCAAGGATGCGAGCCTGATTGCACGGTGCGGAGATCCGGCACTGCGGCGCGCATGGCGCAGCCGCCTGGTCGATCATGATGGAACCGAAGAGGGTGACGGCGGGATCGCTCGTTGGCTCAGGCTGACGGACGGCGTCGGACTTGACCGCGACTATGTCGTGTCGACCCGCGGCATCCTGCCGGCCACCCGCTTTGCGGCCGATGCCTATGTGCATTTCGTACGCGAGCGTTCCCTGTTGGAGGCAATCGCCTCGTCGCTGACCGAGATGTTCTCCCCGGTCATCATCGGGGAGCGCGTAGCCGGTATGCTGGCCAATTACTCGTTCGTGACCAGAGAGACTCTCGCTTATTTCGACAAGAGGCCGCCCCAAGCCAGGCGCGACGCTGATTTTGCGCTGGACTATGTCAAGCACCACGCGGTGACGGTCGAGCAGCAGCAAGCATCGATCGCGGCGCTGTCCTTCAAGTGCGACGTGCTGTGGTCGATGCTGGATGCCCTGTATTACGCCTATGTGGATCCCGGGCACGTCCCGCCTGGCGCCTTTGAGCCTGTCGATTGATCTCGGAGCCTGTCTTGAGCGAACCCGATTCCGTTTCCCCGTTGCCTGTCGACGCCCGTCCGCGCCTGCCGCGCGGCGTCCGGCTGGAACACAATGAGGCGCACGGCGGCTTGGTGCTGCTGGCCCCCGAACGCGTCTTCAAGCCTGACGCGATCGCGGCGGCGATCCTCACGCGCTGCACCGGCGAGACGACGATTGAAGGCATTGTCGACGATCTGGTGGCCACATATTCGGCCCCGCGCGAGCGCATTCTCGCGGACGTGACGGCGCTGATCCGTTCGCTCGTCGAAAAGAAACTCATGGAACTGTGAGCGCACGGCGACAATCGGTTCCCTGATCCCCAGACCCGTAAACCAGCGATGACCATCAGGCCACACCGCACTCTCAAGGTGATGAGGCCAATCCCAACCAGCAGAAGGAGCGCATGAAGCGAGCGGGCGAATCTGGTCCGAACTCACATATCCAAATCCAAACACTCAGGGGATCGCGTCTGCATGATCAGCGTCCATGGCAATTCATACTGACTCATAAGCGGCGACATTCATGGCTGGGACAATGCTGGTCAGATCGGCTGGTGTCGGGCTGTGCCTCGACAGTGGGCACATGCACAATATCGCTGATTGACCGGCACGATCACCTAAATAATTCGCTATGGAACCCGATTGATCTGTTTGATCGTCAGACACTCGGTCGGCAAGATTTGAATCAACTTGCCAGATCTCCGATTGCAACACGAGAACGCGGCGGATGCCGTGCCCGTGGCACGCTCTCCAGTCGAATCATAAGCTTTGTCATTGCGGCATTGGAAAACGCTATGGGCCTTACGTGAGCCCGTCACACAACGCCGCGCGAGCGCAAACTCGCCGCTACAACTGTCAATCCCAGCGATGCAGGCAAACGCGGACCTGTTATCATTCTTACTGGTTCATAACGAAAACAATGTTGCAATTTGAAATGATACCCAATCTGATCGCCTCAAAAATCTCAAAGTCTCAGACAATCTTGCATCGCCAAGTTTGCCGCGACAGCGCAAGATAAAGAAAAAAATAAAACTGACCAAGCGGCAGATACACCCCCCTCGGTGCGAGTGGAATTGATCGATATGAGCACACTGCAGCCCATCTCTGCTCCCGGCGAAAAGCCCACGGTTCGGCAGTTCCGCAAACCGCGTTCGCGTGATATCGGCATGGCTCTTCTTCGGCGCTCGCATAGCTGAACCTCGCCCCAGCACCGGTCGACGCGATTGATGCTTCCTTTCGTCCCTGCCAGCGAACTCACCTGGCTCGTCATTGCAGTCATTCTCGCTGGCGTCGTAACCGGCGTGCTCGCCGGCTTGTTCGGAATCGGCGGCGGCGCCATCATCGTGCCGGTGCTCTACGAGGTCTTCCGCGTGGCCGGCGTTCCCGAGGAGGTCCGTATGCAACTCTGTGTCGGGACCTCGCTGGCGATCATCGCTCCGACCACCATCCGCTCCTATCTGACCCATCGTGCCAAGTGCACGTTCGATGTGGACATCGTGCGGCGCTGGGCCGTGCCTGCCATCGTGGGTGTGGCAATCGGTGCGCTGGTAGCCGCCTTGGAGCCGAGCCGGGTGTTCAAACTTGCCTTTGTGCTGCTGGCCAGCCTCATCGCCACCAAGTTGCTGTTCGGTCGTGAGACCTGGCGGTTGCGCGACGACCTGCCGGGCCCTGTCGGCATGGCCGGCTATGGACTGATCATCGGTTTTTGCTCATCGCTCGTGGGCGTCAGCGGCGGTGCGCTGGCTAATCTGATTGTGACGTTGCATGGCAGATCGATCCGCGACGCGGTTGCGATTTCGGCCGGCATCGGGGTGCCGATCACAATCGCAGGCACAATCGGCTACGCATTCGCCGGACTGCCGAAGGAGGCCCTGTTGCCACCACTTTCGCTGGGCTTTGTCTCCTTGCCTGGCCTTGCAGTCATCGCGCCGATCTCGACATGCATGGCCGTCTATGGGGCAAGGCTTGCGCATGTGCTGCCCAAACGCCGCCTGGAGGTTGCATTCGGCCTGTTTCTGCTGGTGGCAGTGGCCCGTTTTCTCGTGAGCCTGCTGCGTTAGACACTGCCCAGGGCTGCCGGGTCGGGCGCATTACCGAATTACATCCGGCACGGTCGCACGCTCGACAATCAGACCGCTGTCGGCGTTGCGCCGCCTATTCGGCTGCTTCCCGCGCGATCGCAGCCTTCTCGACGCGCGCCGCGCAATACTTGAACTCGGGTATTTTGCCAAACGGATCGAGCGCCGGATTGGTGAGGAGATTGGCGGCAGCTTCCACGTAGGCGAACGGGATGAAGACCACTCCGTCTGGCACGGCCTGATCTTGCCGCGCTGTCAAGACAATCGATCCGCGTCGCGTGCTCACACGAATCTGAGCGCCAGGCTCAATACCCAGCTTGGCGATTTCCCCGGCCGACAGGCACGCAACCGGACCGGGCTCGAGGGCGTCGAGAGCGGCCGCCCGCCTTGTCATGGCGCCAGTGTGCCAATGTTCAAGCTGGCGTCCGGTGGTCAGCACCATCGGAAAGTCGGCATCGGGCCGCTCGTCGGGCGGCGTGATCTTGGCGGTGGCGATCTTGCCGCGTCCGTCCTGGGTCGGAAAACGATCGGCAAACACCACGTCGTGGCCAGGCTGATCCGGGGCATCGCTGGGATAGGTAACCGAACTCTCTCGCGCAATTCGATCCCAGCTTATATTGTCGAGCGACGGCATCAGGGATGCCATTTCGGTGTAGATTTCACTCGGATGCGTGTAGCTCCAGGCGAGTCCGATCCGCCGGGCGATTTCCTGAATGATCCACCAGTCGGCGCGGGCGTCCCCCGGCATTGGCAATGCATGCCGGCCCATCTGGACCTGCCGGTTGGTATTGGTGACCGTGCCGTCCTTCTCGGGCCAGGCCGAGGCGGGTAGCACCACGTCGGCATAAAACGCGGTTTCGGTCAGAAACAGATCCTGAACGACCAAGTGCCGCAGATGCGCCAGAGCTTCGCGGGCATGGTTGAGGTCCGGATCTGACATCGCCGGATTCTCTCCCATGATGTACATGCCCTTGATCTCGTCGGCGAGCACCGCCTTCATGATCTCCACCACCGTGAGCCCGCGCTTGGGGTCCAGGCGCGTGCCCCATGCCTGCTCATAGCGGGACCGGATATCCGGATCGTCCACTGATTTATAGTCCGGATAAAACATCGGGATCAGCCCGGCGTCAGAAGCTCCCTGCACGTTGTTTTGTCCGCGCAAGGGGTGCAAGCCAGTACCCGGCCGGCCGATCTGGCCGCAGATCAGAGCAAGCGCGATCAGACATCGCGCATTGTCGGTCCCGTGGACGTGCTGTGAAACACCCATGCCCCAGAAGATGATGGCTGACTTGGCGCGGGCATAGACCCGCGCCACGGTGCGCAGGACGTCGGCGTCGATGCCGCAGATCGGCGCCATCTCATCCGGCGTGAAATCCTTGACATGCTCGGCAAGCTCGGCGAATCCAGCGGTCTGCGATTGCACATATTGCCGATCGTAAAGCCCCTCGGTCACGATCACGTTGAGGATGGCGTTGAGCATCGCCACGTCAGCGCCCGGCTTGAACTGCAGCATATGGGTCGCATGCCGCTTCAAGGCTTGGCCTCGCGGATCCATGACAATGAGGGTCGCCCCCCGCTTGGCCGCATTCTTGAAAAAGGTCGCGGCAACTGGATGATTTTCCGTCGGGTTGGCACCGATGACGATGATGACCTCGGAATTGCGGCACTCGTTGAAAGTCGCCGTCACTGCGGCCGAGCCGATCGTCTGCATGAGGGCTGCGACTGATGAGGCGTGGCAGAGCCGCGTGCAATGGTCGACGTTGTTGGTGCCGAATCCAGCGCGCACAAGCTTCTGGAACAGATATGCTTCCTCGTTCGAGCCCTTGGCCGATCCAAAGCCGGCGAGCGCGCCCGGCCCATGAGTGTCACGAATGACCTTGAGGCCCGCGGCAGCCCGCTCCAGCGCCTCGTCCCAGCTCGCAGCGCGGAAATGCGTCCACGGATTGGCCGGATCGACGGTATCGTTGGCGTGCTTGCCGACGCCGTCGCGACGGATCAGCGGTTGCTTCAGTCGGTGCGGATGATGGATATAGTCGAATCCGAAACGGCCCTTCACGCATAAACGATTTTCGTTGGCCGGCCCGGCGCGGCCGGTGACGCTCACCAGCTTGTTGTCCTTGATGTGATAGGTGAGCTGGCAACCCACGCCGCAATAGGGACACACGCTGTCCACCGAGCGATCCGCATAGGCGACGCGTCGATTTGTCTGATCAACCAGCGTTGCCGGCATCAGCGCGCCGGTCGGACAGGCCTGAACGCATTCCCCACACGCGACGCAGGTGGAGGCTCCCATCGGATCGTCGAAATCGAACACGATTTTCTCATGGGCACCACGGCCGGCCATGCCGATCACGTCATTGACCTGAACCTCCCGGCAGGCCCGAACACACAGGTTGCAGTGGATGCAGGCATCAAGATTGACCGCCATAGCGGGGTGGCTGCGGTCCGCGACCGGCCGGTGCCCTTGCGGAAACCGGCTCAACGCTATTTCCATCCGGTCGGCCCAGGACCAGAATTTGGAGCGCGGATCATGTGAGACCGAACGTTCGGGCTGGTCGGAAAGCAACAATTCGAACACCAGGCGACGAGCGGTACGCGCGCGCTCGGAGCCGGTCGTCACCTTCATGCCGGCGGTCGGCTTGCGGATGCAGCTCGCCGCCAGCACCCGTTCGCCTTCGATTTCCACCATACAGGCGCGACAATTGCCGTCGGGTCGGTAGCCGGGCTCGGGCGCGTAGCACAAGTGCGGGATATCGGTTCCCACCCGCGCGGCCACCTGCCAGATCGTCTCGCCCTCGCGCGCTTCTACCTCGCGGCCGTCCAGCGTGAATGTCAGGGGCTTCGTCATCGTCTGGATCCTTGCTACGATCACCTCGGCCCGGTTGTTCCCAGAACACTAAACATCACCAGGCATCCAAGGGTTTTGCCAAATCGTCGCGGAAATACTTGAAGACGCTCTGTAGCGGGTTCGAGGCCGCTTGACCCAGCCCACAGATCGAGGCATCGCGCATCGCCTGCGAAAGTTCATTCAACAGCGCCTCGTCCCATGGGCCCTGGCCCATCAGCTTGACCGCCTTTTCGGTGCCGACGCGGCAGGGCGTGCATTGGCCGCAGCTCTCGTCCTCGAAGAAGCGCATCAGATTGAGTGCGACCGCTTTCATGTCGTCATGGTCTGAGAGGATGACGACCGCATGCGAACCAACGAAACAGCCGTAGGGTTCGAGCGTCCCGAAATCCAGCGGCAGATCGGCGAGATTCGCCGGCAAGATGCCGCCAGAGGCCCCGCCCGGCAGGTAGCCTTTAAAGACGTGGCCCGGCAGCATACCGCCGCAGAATTCCTCGACGAGTTCGCCCGCCGTGATGCCGGCCGGTGCGAGCTTGACGCCCGGGCTGACGACGCGGCCGGACACCGAAAAGCTGCGTAAGCCCACGCGCCCCCGCCGGCCGTGGGAGGTGAACCACGCCGCGCCCTTCTCGACGATGTCGCGCACCCAATAAAGCGTCTCGACGTTCTGCACGAGCGTGGGGCGACCAAACAGGCCAACCTGCGCGACGTAAGGAGGGCGATGTCGGGGCAAGCCGCGCTTGCCCTCGATCGATTCAATCATCGCCGATTCCTCGCCGCAGATATAGGCGCCGGCTCCGCGACGCAGATGCAGCTTGACGTGGGGCGTCAATTGCGCCTGCTCGATGGCGGCGATTTCCTGCGCAAGCGTGAGCCGGATCTCAGGATATTCGTCGCGCAGATAAATGTACGCCTCGCCCGCCTCAACGACCCAGGCGGCGATCAGCACACCTTCCAGGAAGCGGTGGGGATCGGTCTCTAGATAGTGGCGGTCCTTGAAGGTACCGGGCTCGCCCTCATCGGCGTTGACCGCCATCAGGCGCGGTGCAGCCTCCTTCCGCACCAGGCTCCACTTCCGCCCGGTCGGAAAGCCCGCACCTCCAAGCCCGCGCAGCCCGGCATCATCGACCCCGCCAATGATCTGCTCGCGCGGGCGCTCGCCCCGCAGGCAGGCGCTCAGCAAACCATAGCCGCCTTGACCCCGATAGGCGTTGAGATCAACGCCGGGCGCCATCGCGTAAACATGGGGGCGGCGCGCAGCGGCGGCCACGACCGCCGCAGTCGTCGCATGGCTAATCTGGCCATGTCCGACCGCGCATACCGGGGCGCGATCACAGGCACCCATGCAGGGTGCCCGGACCACCCTGACGTTGCTACCGACCGCTCCGGTCAATTCCTTGAGCAGGTTTTCAGCACCCGACAACGCGCAGGACAGGCTGTCGCACACTCTTACGGTCACGGCGGCCGGCGGCTGATCACCTTCCTTGACGACATCGAAGTGCGCATAGAACGTCGCGACCTCGTAAACCTCGGTGAGAGCCAGCCGCATCTCCTCGGCGAGTGCCGCAAGATGAGCGGCAGAGAGCGACCCAAAATGATCCTGAATCAGGTGCAGATATTCGATCAGAAGATCGCGGCGGCGTGGTTGATCCCGCAGTAGAGCACGGATCTCCTCGCGGGCGCGTGGATCTACCTGACGGCCCTTCGGGGTTCGTCCCGGCCGACGGCGAGCGCCATTGGGCTTATCGTTGGTGGCCGAAATGGTTTTGCTCCTGCACCTGGCTTCTCCTAGAACAGACCGACAATGCGGCCGTCCGTCACGTCAATACTGTCCGCGGCGGGTACCCTGGGCAGACCCGGCATGGTCATGATCTCCCCGCAGATCGCCACCACGAACTCGGCGCCCGCCGAAAGCCTCACTTCACGCACCGCTATGATATGATCGCTCGGCGCGCCCTTGGCATCGGGATTGGTCGAGAAGCTGTATTGCGTCTTGGCGACGCAGATCGGCAACCGCCCGTAGCCCATCGTCTCGAATTGCTTGAGCTGGTCACGGACCGCCTTATCGACCGCGATGTCGCTCGCCCGGTAGATTTCGCGAGCAATGGTGCGGATTTTGTCGATCAGTGGCATGTCATCCGGATACAGCAGCTTGAGGTGGCTTTTGCCGCTGTTGGCGACGTTAACGACGGCCCGCGCCACATCGACGGCGCCCGCCCCGCCGAGCGCCCAATGATCGGCCATCAGCGCCTGGACGCCGAGCTTGGCGCAGGCATTCTTAACGAGTTCGATCTCGGCCTCGGTGTCGGCGCTGAAGCGATTGATCGAGACGACCGGCACCAGGCCGAATTTCTGCACATTCTCGATGTGGCGCTGCAGGTTGGCGAGGCCCCTCTCCAGGGCGGCCAGATTTTCAGTCTTGAGGTCTTCCTTGGCGACCCCGCCGTGCATCTTGAGCGCGCGAATGGTCGCCACCAGCACGACGCAATCCGGCGACAGACCCGTCTTCCGGCATTTGATATCGAGAAATTTCTCGCCGCCCAGATCGGCGCCAAACCCTGCCTCGGTGACAACGTAATCGGCGAGCTTGAGTGCCGTGGTGGTCGCCAGCACCGAATTGCAGCCGTGCGCGATGTTGGCGAACGGGCCGCCATGGACGAAAGCCGGCGTCCCCTCGAGCGTCTGCACGAGATTGGGCGCGAGCGCGTCCTTGAGCAGTGCCGTCATCGGCCCGGCCCCCTTCAGATCGCCGGCGCGGACCGGCTTGCGATCGCGCGTATAGGCCACGATGATATTTGCCAGGCGGGAGCGCAGATCGGCGAGATCCTTGGCAAGACAGAAGATCGCCATGACCTCCGAGGCGACCGTGATGTCGAAGCCGTCCTCCCGCGGAAAGCCATTGGCAACGCCGCCCAGAGAAGACACGATACTGCGCAGGCTGCGATCGTTCATGTCGATCGCCCGGCGCCACGCTACTCGCCTCGCATCAATGCCGAGCGCGTTACCCCAGTAGATATGATTATCAATGAGCGCGGCGAGCAGATTGTGCGCCGACCCGATGGCGTGGAAGTCTCCGGTGAAATGCAGATTGATATCTTCCATCGGCACGACCTGGGCATAGCCGCCACCGGCGGCACCGCCCTTCATGCCAAAGCAGGGGCCGAGACTCGGCTCGCGTAGACACAGCATCGCCTTGTGGCCGATCCGGTTGATGGCATCGGTGAGCCCGACCGTCGTCGTGGTCTTGCCCTCCCCGGCCGGCGTCGGCGTGATGGCCGAGACCAGGATCAGCTTGCCGTTTGGCCGGCTCGCCAACGAGGCGATGTAGTCCATCGATATCTTGGCCTTGTAATGGCCGTAAGGTTGGAGATCCTTTTCGGCGATACCAAGCCGCTCCTGCGCGATCTCCACGATCGGCTGTTTGGTCGCCGACTGAGCAATTTCGATGTCGGATTTGGGGTTGGTGTGCTGGGAGGGAGAAGTTGCGGCGGGGGCCTTCGAAACCGGCACAGGGGATACAGACATCGCGGGCGTTACCTTCCTTGAGCGGGAGTCATTAGAGCAATCGGGTGCCAACGTTGAGATTGGCTGCAGCCGCGAACTCGCCCGCGCCGACCTTGGCACCGTCGGCCGGCTTGACCCGCATCACGCGAATTCGACCGTCCGCACATGCGACGGTGAATCCCTCGCCATCGAGCGCCACGACCTCACCCATCTTGCCGGCAATGCCGGCCGGCTGGCGAGCCGGCAACGGTCTGCAATCGAACAGCTGCAGCTTGCGGCCCTCGAGTGTCGTCCAGGCACCTGGCTGAGGATTGCAGCCGCGGATCAGATTATAGATCTGAGCCCATGGCTTGCCCCAGTCGACGCGGGCATTGTCCGCTCCGCACCAGCCCTCATAACTCGCAGTCCCTTCGTCCTGTTTGATTCTCGGCGCCGAGCCGGCCTTGACCAGATCGATTGCCTCAAGCATGGCTTCGACGCCCATTGGAAACAACCGATCGAAGTACACGCTGCCGAGCGTATCGTCGGGACCGATCGGAGTGGTCTTTTGAAGCAGAATATCGCCGGTATCGAGGCCATTGTCGGGCCAGAATATCGACAAGCCGGTTTGGGTCTCGCCCTTGATGATCGGCCAGTTGATCGAGCTCGGACCGCGGAACTTCGGCAACAGGGAGGGGTGATACTGGATCGACCCGAAGGTGGGGATATTGAGAAAATCCTCCGGCACGAACAGCGTGACATAGGCCATGACCTGCAGATCAGGCTTGAGGGCGGCAAACTCGTCGGAGACCTCGCTCCTGCGATAAGAACCAGGCTGATAGATCGGCAGATTGGCGGCAAGTGCCGCCTCTTTGAGCGGATCGACCTTCTGACCGGGCTTCTCCGGCGCCGCATAGACGGCAATCACCTCATCGCCGCGCCTGAGCAACGCGTCGAGCACCGCCTTTCCGAACGCCTGCTGGCCGTGGACGACGATACGCATTATCCCTCCTCAAACAAAGTCAAGCAAACCGTTTCATCGCTTACGCTGCGGCCTCTTTCGGACGCTTGACATCGATCCCGCCGATTGCTCCTGAACTTCGCAATTCGGCAATCTGCTTGGCACTGAAACCGAGGACCTTCTGGAGGATCTCTTCGGTATGTTCCCCGAGCAGCGGCGAGCGCTTCACCTCACTGAGGCTGTCGGACATCTTGATCGGATTACCTACGCTCAAATATTTGCCACGAGTCGGATGGTCGACCTCGACTACGGTGCCGCTGGCGCGCAGCGAAGGCTCGCTGGCAAGCTCCTCCATGGAGAGGATCGGTCCGCAGGGAATGTCATATTTGTTGAGAATATCCATGGCCTCGAACTTGTCTTTGGTCATGGTCCACTGCTCGACGGTATCGAAGATGTGCTTGAGGCGCGGCAGGCGCGCTTCCGGCGTGGCATAGTCAGGATGAGTTATCCATTCCTCTTTGCCGATCACCTTGCAGATCTCGCCCCAGACCGGCGCCTGAGTGATGAAGTAGATATAGGCGTTGGGATCGGTCTCCCACCCCTTGCACTTGAGGATCCAGCCGGGCTGCCCTCCGCCTGAGGCGTTGCCGGAACGCGGGACCGCCGCTCCGAATTTGCCGTGGGGATATTGTGGATATTCCTTCAGTGCGCCGGCCGCCAGACGCTGCTGGTCGCGCAGCTTCACCCGACAAAGATTGAGGACACCGTCCTGCATCGCAGCCAGGACCTTCTGACCGCGGCCGGTGCGATGGCGCTGATAGAGAGCACACACGATGCCAAGCGCCAGATGCAGGCCAGTGCCGCTATCGCCGATCTGGGCCCCGGTCACCAACGGAGGACCGTCATCAAAGCCGGTCGTCGATGCCGCTCCCCCGGCACACTGCGCGACGTTCTCATAGACCTTGCAGTCCTCGTAGGGGCCCGGGCCGAAGCCTTTCACCGATGCTACGACCATACGCGGATTGAGCTGATGGATTCGCTCGAACGTCAAGCCCATGCGATCGAGCACGCCGGGCGCGAAATTCTCGACCAGCACGTCACACACCTTGACCAGCGCCTCGAGGATTTCCCGACCCTTGGCATGTTTGGTATCGAGCGTGATCGAGCGTTTGTTATGGTTGAGCATGGTGAAGTACAGGCTGTCCGCGTTCGGCACGTCGCGCAGCTGCCCGCGGGTAATGTCGCCGATGCCGGGCCGCTCGACCTTGATGACATCGGCGCCCATCCAGGCCAGCAGCTGGGTACAGGTGGGACCCGACTGGACGTGGGTGAAGTCAAGAATGCGAACTCCATCGAGCGCCTTGCCGGCCTCACCCCACGATTTGGTGATCGGACGCGCCGTCGCAACACGGGTAACTGTCGACTTCGGACTCGGCTTGGCGACGCGCTTGGCGGCGGGAGCCTTGGCGGCCTTTCTCACAGGCTTTTTGGTCGTCGGCCTGCGGACAGGCGGTTTGCTTCCGATCCGTGTGCGCGTCCTCATGTCCCACCTCTTTGAATTGTATGGCGGCCAGCCGTTGCACAAGAAGGTCGCGAACGGGCACCTCTGTTGCGTTCACTCTGTTCTTCTGGCGGCCCGCCATCACGTGCCGTCTCGCTGATCATTTCTCTGTTAACCGCACTTCTCACTTGTACATCGTCTGGTTCTTGGTTCCGGGGGCATATTCGTTCGGGTCTACCCAGATGTTGACCACCGCCGAGCGCCCGGTGCCGGCTACCGCCTCGCGGGCACGACGCAGCGCCGGGGCGATCTGGTGGGGCTCGCGAACCTCCTCGCCGTGACCGCCGAGCATAAGGGCGAACTTCGAGAATTCGACATCGCCGAGCTTGTTGCCAATATTGCCGCGCTGCGGTCCGTATTTTGCGATCTGACCGTAACGAATCTGATTCATCGCCGAATTGTTGCCGATGACCGCAATATACGGGGCTCCAAATCGATCGGCGGTCTCCATGTCAAAGGCCGTCATTCCGAACGACCCGTCGCCGTAGTAACACAACACTTCCTTGTCCGGATGGGTGAGCTTGGCGGCGAGAGCGAAGCCGGTTCCCACCCCGAGCGAGCCGAGCGCGCCCGGATCCATCCAGTGGCCGGGCGAGCGTGGCCGCACCGCCTGGGCGGAGATCGTGACGACATCGCCACCATCACCGATATAAATGGTGTCGTCCGTGAGGAATTCGTTAAGTTCATAGGCGACCCGATAGGGATGGATCGGTATCTGCTCGGACCGGAACAAGGGCATCAGCTTCTCAGTTGCCACATTCTCGGCCTCGGTCAGCTGCTTCATCCATTGCTGCCGCAGCTGGCGTTTGTCGCTCTTGAGACGTCCGGAGGCGGCCTGGAGGACCGCGCCGAGCACAGCGCCCGGATCGCCGACAATTCCAAGGTCGATGTCGCGATTCTTGCCGACCGTCCGATAGTCGAGATCGATCTGAACGAGCGTCGGCACGTTAATGCGCTTGCCATAGCCCATCCGGAAGTCGAATGGCGTCCCGACGATGACCACCACATCGGCCTTGCCAAACGCCAGCGAACGCGTGCGGTCGAAGTGGTGGGGATCGCCGGGCGGCAGCAGGCCACGGCTTGCGCCGTTGAAATAGCCGGGAATGTCGAGCCCACGCAGCAGCGCCACGGCTTCCTCGTGGCCGCGCGCCGCCCATACCTGCTGACCGAGCAGAATCGCCGGGCGCTCGGCATTGACCAGGATGTCGGCGAGCTTCTCGATGTCGGCCGGATCGCCTACGCTGCGGGTCGAGGCGCGGTATCGGCCCGGCTTAGGCAGGACTGCCCGTGCGGTGTCGATCTCGCGGTCGAGTACATCGCGGGGGATTTCGAGATAGCTCGGCCCGTAGGCGCCTGCAAAGCACTCGCGCGCCGCCATGCTGATCATGTCGGCAATGCGCTCGGTCGACATGACGGTCGAGGCAAATTTGGTGATCGGCCGCATCAGATCGACGTGAGGCAGGTCCTGCAGACCGCCCATCCGCCACTGATTGAGTGCGCTCTGACCGCCGATGTGCAGGACCGGGCTCTCGGAGCGAAACGCGGTGGCAATACCCGTCACCGCGTTGGTGCAACCGGGCCCCGCCGTCGTCACCACGCAACCCAGCCTGCCGGTCTGGCGGGCATAGCCATCGGCCGCGTGCGCCGCCACTTGCTCGTGGCGCACATCGACGATGCGAATTCCTTCGTCCAGGCACCCGTCGTAGATGTCGATGATGTGCCCTCCACACAGCGTGAAGATGGTGTCCACGCCTTCGTTCTTGAGCGCCTTGGCGACCAGATGGCCGCCTGAAATCACGTTCGGATCGGTACTCTTGCGCGCCAGCGTATCTTCAGCGGTGCTGATCGCGGGCTTCGCTGATGTCATCGCACTCGACATGGACGACCTCCCATTGTTGTTCGTCTTGCGGCCTCTCAGCCCAGATAATCGGCGTGTCGCGCCACGTGATCGGCGAGACCCAATGCGTGCTGGCGCACCAAATCCTCAGCGCGTTCGGTGTCACGCGCCTCGAGCGCCTGAATGATGTTCATATGGTCGCGGATCGATCGGTCGGCGCGATCTTCCTCTCCGATGGTCTTGCGACGGATCATCCGCATATGCGCAAACAGATTGCCGGCCAGATCAATCAGCACCCGGTTGTGACTCATACCGATGATGGCCTGATGGAACTGGATATTGACCTCGGAATACTCATCCAGCTTGGCGTGGAGCTGGCCGTTTTCGAAGGTTGCAAACATCGCCCGCAGGGTGGCGATCTCCGGCTCGGTCGCCTCCGAGGTGATCAGCCGGGCGGCCATGCTCTCCAACGCCGCCCAGGCGGTAATCATCTCGATGACATCGCGCTTGGTCTTACGCACCACATAGATGCCGCGGCGCGGTACCGCGCGTACGAAGCCCTCACGCTCGAGTTGCGCCATGGCCTCGCGGACCGGGGTTCGGCTGATGCCCAGATTCTGGGCAAGCTGCCGTTCGTCCAGGCGCACATCCCCCGGCTGGCCATAGATGTCCAGCGACGTGATCACGTCTTTGAGGGCGACGTAGGCCCGATCCGCAAACGTCGAGGTGTCTTCGAGTGGGGCCACGACGACATTCGCCGTCACAACATCCGATCTGGCACGTGGTGAAACCATTGAACCCTCGACACTCTGCTGTTATACATTATACCAGACTGCACCGCAATCCCGGCGGCGTCGCCGGTCTACCCGGCGGCTACGCGGTCG
>Ga0187783_10001002_pt1 | contig 20851 bp, 24 predicted proteins | sample 1015_SJ02_MP02_2_FD_132471 | JGI IMG/M metagenome (GOLD analysis project Ga0187783, IMG submission 132471) | Tropical peat soil microbial communities from peatlands in Department of Meta, Colombia - 1015_SJ02_MP02_20_MG | ecosystem: Environmental > Terrestrial > Soil > Wetlands > Peat | place...
CCTGCGGGAGGGCCACGATCGAACCTCCGGCGCCCGCGCCGGTGAGCTTCGCTCCGTCGGCTGCCGGCGCGGCCGCGCGCAGTAGCTCCTCGAGCCGGGGGTGCGAGACCCCGACCTCACGGAGCAACGCTTGGTTCCGGTCGAGAAGTCGGGCGACCTCGGTTCGATCCCCTCGACCGACCGCGCGGATCCCGGTCTCCGCGACCTCCCGGAATTGGACCAGCAAGGAAGGTCCGTCCGGCCGTGCCAGTCGCTCGCCGACCGCCCGGACCGCGTCCGCCGTCGACCGCGGTATGCCCGAGTGGGCGACGACCCAGTTCCACCCGGGGTCCGCGACCCGACGAACCTCCCAGGTCCTCGCCCCGTCGTCGACGGTCCAGAGCGGCGCGCCGGGCCCTCCGTTCAGGGCCAGGAACCCGCCTCCGACCACCGCCGTGGTGTCCCCCGGACTCCCCACTCCCTGCGCGCCCCGCTCCACCGCGAAGCTGCGCCGAGCGAGTGTCGGTCGGTCGATCCCACCGGTGGCGGCGCCCAGGGCGACGGTGAGGGCCGCGGCGAACGCCGCGGACGAGCCGAGCCCGGCGGCGCGCGGGATCCGCGAGACGACGCGCACCTCGAGCGGCGGACCCTCCGGCCAGAGCGACGCGAGCGCGCGGGCGAAGTACGGGTTCGACTCGCCCGCCCGCGCGTCCCCGTTCAACCGGGTCTCCGTCGACGTTCGGACGAAGACCTGGGTCTCGAGGTCGAGCGCAAAGACCAGCTCCGGCGAACCGTGGACCACAGCATGCTCGCCGAAGACGATGCATTTGCCCGGCGCGCGGGCGCCGAGGGGCAGCGCCGCGCTCGGAATGGGCGGGAGGCTCTCGGTCATCTGACCTCCTCGCGTACAACGACCTTCTTGCCACGAGCGCGCGGGACGATCCGCCGGCGCGCCCGCGCGAACCGTCGCCGCGACGGGATCCCCAGCAGCCGATCGAGGACCACCGCCACGGCGGAGACCTCGCTGTGCGGCTGGTGCCCCACGGCGACGTTCAGGTCCGACAGGCGGTAGAGGTCGGGAGGAACCTTCGCGCCCCCGACCACTAGGAGCACGGCGTCCGCGGTCCGCAGCCGGTCGATCGCGCGCTCGAGCGGCTCGCCGTACATCGTCAGATGCGCGACGCGCCCGGGAAACCGGCGCACGACCGACCGCCAATCGTCCACGCCCTCGACGGCGAAGGCGCCGCCCCAGCCTCGGCTGAGCGCGGCGACGCGCGTCGCGAGCGCGGGGTCCGGCGGCTCCAGGTACATCCGCTCGGCGCCGAACGCGCGGGCAGCGAGCGCGAGATGCGTGGTGAGGCGGGGGTCGCGGCCGACCCGATGCCCGACGCGCAGGACCGAGACGCGCGGGGCGCCGTTACGGCGTCGCGTCCGCCTGGAACCGCTCGATCCGGTGGCCACGGTACTCCAGCTTGTCCGAACGTTTGACGAGGCCCTTCAGCCGGGTGGGCGACATCCCGAGTTCCTCCGCGACGTCGGAGAAGAACCGTCCCTCCGAACCGACCGCGTCGTGGATCCGTTGCTCGAGCTTCGCGTACTCCTTCGGGCCCATCATCGCGATCGCGAGGATCTCCGACACCTCGGCGAGGGGGGACGTGGTGTTGATGTTGATCGTGGAATAGTAGAAGTGGTAGCTCTTGTCGGGCTGCTTGCGGCCCTCGCGCGCCACCCAGCGAGTGTCGATGAGCCGGAGCTTCTCGAAGAACTGGAGCGCCTTGATCCCCTCCTTGCCGAACTCGCGCTCGACGTCCTCCCCCGTGAGCCAGTTCTCGCCGAGCCGCTGCACGAGGCGCAACTTGAGCGGCGAGTCGACCGCGCGCAGGATCGACACGAGGTCGCTGACATCGTTCACGACCTTGATCCGATGCATCGCCGCGGACGTACCGATCACGCCCCCGTCCGTCCCGCGGGACGATTCGCCTCGAGGAGCATCCGACGGTACTTGCCGTAGCGGTCGCTGGGATTGAACCGCGCCGGGTGCGGGGTGCGCGTCGCCGCTCCGCACTCGGGGCAGGCAGGCCGCAGCGTGTACCGGCCGCAGGAGCGGCAGACGCGGAGGAGGGCCTCGGTCATGCGCGGACGAACGTCCCCTGGCCGCCGGCGGACTTGATCGATTTCAGGGCGGCGTCGGTCGCTCGCTTGAGCGTCTCTTCGGCCTGCTTGTACTGGCTCGCGATCACGCGGACGCGGTACTTGGGCGCGCCGACGTAGTGGACCTCGACGGATTCGGGGTCGACCTCCTCGGCCGCCCGCAGCGCCGCGCGGACGTGGTCGACTCCGTCCGGGGTCGGGTCCGAGACCTCGAGGGTGCCGAGGATCGTCACCTGGGGCGGCACGATGTTCTCGCGCGCGACCTTCAGGAACGCCGCCACCCACGCGGCTTTCTCGTTCTCCTGTTGGAATCGCTTCGCGTCCGCGGACGCGACCTCGAACGCGGCGAACAGCGACCCGTACTTCTCGACGAGCGTCGCGCCGAACAGGTCCCCGGCGGCGTCGCTGGTGATCTTCAGCGCTTGCGCGACCTGCTCCACGAGCCGGAGCGCGCGCCCTTCGTTCTTCCACTGTTGCGTCTTCTCGCGCCGCTGGTGGTCGTTGATCCGCTTCAGCGAGAGGTCGATCTGGCTTTTGGCCGGGTCGACGCGCAGGACGCGCGCGACGATCTTTTGCCCTTCGCGGATGTGGTCGCGAATGTACTTGACCCACCCCGTCGCGACCTCGGAGAGGTGGATGAACGCCTCGCGGCCCCCGTACTCGTCGAGGGTCACGAACGCTCCGAAGTTACGGATCGAGGTGACGGTCCCGATGACGAGGTCGCCCTCCTCGGGATATTCGGCTCGGAGGGGCATGCCCGGTCGGTGTCCCCTCTACGCGGTGATCGGGCGCACGAGTTCGCCCCGCAACTTCGCCTGGCCGCCGGTGGGGGTCGCCAGCGTCGCCCCGCAGACGCCGCAGTTCACGACCGTCGCGGGTCGGCTGAAGATCGTCTGCTCGGTCGAACAGTCCGGACATTTCACGACCCAGAACGGTGCCGGTGCGTGCATCGAGATCCCCCCTAGTGGTGCTCCACGAGTTCGAGCTGGCTCGCGCGCCAGCTGGCCGGCTGGACGACGTACGAGCATTTCTTGCAGCGGTACCGTAGATTGACCCGACGGACCGCCTTCGCGCGACCCTCGGGCTTGGGCCGGGGAAAGCCGCCGTACCCCCGCGTGGCGCGGCGGAATCGGCGCTGCCCCCACTTGAGCTCGGAAGCGGGCCGCTTCTTGACGCGTTCCACCTCGTGCTCGGTGTGCACCTTGCACTTGGGGCAATACGTGGACACGACCTTTGGATAGTGCATCGGCGCCCGCCGAGACGTGCCGTATATATATGATTAGGGGCGCGGGAACGGTCCGCTTCGAGGTGGGGACGCGAGTTTTCGGGAGATTGTCGTCCGACGCCGCTCGACGCCGGGGGAGAAAGGAAGTGGGTCGTCGATTTCGATCCGGCTGCCGGCTGAGCGTCACATGTCACCGGCGCCCCGCCGATCCGCTTTCGTCCCGCGAGTACCCGGCGCGCCGTTCCGCATCCTTTTGCGAGGCGTCTCTCTCCGGCACGATCGTGGAGCACGCCCACCTGCGGATCCGACGCGCGGGCGTGGACGACTTGCCGGACATACTCGAGACGCTCGCCAACGCCTCTCGCTGGGAGGAGGCGCGCGGCCTCCCGCACCCGTGGCCCGTACCGTTCCCCGAGGAACGTCTGCGTTCCGCGATCGATCGAGGCGAGCTCTTCCGAGTCGCCGATCCGGACGGACGGTCCGTCGGGACCATCACGCTGCAGTGGGAGGACCCGCGGATCTGGGGCGAACGACCGCCGGACGCGGGGTATGTGCATCGGCTCGCCGTCCGGCGAGCGTTCGCCGGTCGGGGTATCGGCCGCGAGTTGCTCGGTTGGGCCGAGCACGAGGTACGACGCCGTCGCCGGCCGTATCTCCGACTCGACTGCCTTGCCTCGGCGACTCGATTGCACGAATTCTACCGTTCCTTCGGATTCCGTCGCGTAGGGGAAGCGAGCGTCGGTGCGCTCGAGATCGCCCTCTTCGAAAAGTCGCTCCCCGCGCTCGGTCCGCGGCGAGTACGAAATCGACGGAATCGAACGCGCGCGGTCCAAGTTCGGCCGGCTCTCGAGAGGACTCACGCGAAGGCTTATTTACCGAAGCCTGCTCGGCGGCCGCGCTCCACGAGGAGAAAATGGCCGACCGTCCGTCCCTCGAAGTCGTTACCGAGGCGCTCGGCAAGGCGCCGGAGCGCGGTTTTGGCGAGACCGTCGAGGTCTCGGTGAACCTCAAAGACCTCGATCTCTCCGTGCCGAAGAACCGGCTCGAGGACGAGGTACAGCTCCCGAACGGACGAGGGAAGACCGTCAAGGTCGCCGTCTTCGGGTCGCCCGAACTCTGCCAGAAGATGCGGGGGGTCGCGGACCTGGTCGTCCCGGCGAACGAGCTGGACGAGTTCGCCAAGGACAAGAAGGCCGCCAAGAAGGCCGCGAACGGGATCGACTTCTTTCTGGCCGAAGCCCCGATCATGCCCACCATCGGAAAGCGCCTCGGTACGGTGCTCGGTCCGCGCGGCAAGATGCCCCGGCCGGTGCCGCCGGGCAGCGACCCGACCAACCTCGTGAACGCGCTCAAGCGCTCGATCCGGATCCGGTCGAAGGGGAACCGAACGTTCCACGCGCCGGTCGGGACTCGGGCGATGAAACCCGAGCAGATCGCCCAGAACGTGGACGCGGTCCTGAACCGGATCGTGGGGAAACTCGAACGGGGCCGCACGAACATCGAATCGGTCTTCGTCAAGACGACCATGGGTCCGGCGGTCCGGCTCTGGTGAGGAGTTCGCATGCCGGGTCGTGGTTCGGTCCCTGAGGAGCGGCTTGCCGCGGTCGATGCCCTCCAGACCGTGCTCCTGTCCCGACCGATGACCGCGGTCGTCGGATTCCGGGGCGTGCCCGCGGCGGCGCTCCAGTCGATGCGCCGGGAACTGCGGGCGCGCGGCCATCCGATCAAGGTCGCCACGAACACCTCCATCCGGCATGCGATCGAGAAAGCGAGCCAGCAGCGTCCGTCCTTGGCGCCGCTGCTCCAGCAAGTCGAGGACCAGTCCGCGATCCTCGCGGCCGAGGGCAATCCGTTCTCGCTGTTCCAGGAACTGGCCCGCACGCGGTCGCCGACCCCGGCGCGCGGCGGGGAGGTCGCGCCGCACGACATCGTGGTCCCGGCGGGAGCGACCAGCTTCAAGCCGGGACCGATCGTCGGCGAGCTGCAGCACGCCGGGTTCCCCGCCGCGATCGAGAAAGGCAAGGTCATTCTGAAGAAGGAGACGACGATCGTCAAGGCCGGCGGCACGATCTCGCGGGAGGTCGCGGGGCTCCTGACGCGGCTCGAGATCTTCCCGCTCGAAGTCGGGCTCGCGCTGCGCGGCGTCGTCGACGGGGAGACGTTCTACCCGCCGTCCGTGCTCAACGTGGACCTCGACGCCCGTCGCGCCGACCTCGCCCGCGCGGCGCATACCGCGCTCGGGCTCGCCGTCGAGATCGGGTACGCGACGCCGTCCACCGTGCCGTTGCTCCTCTCCCGCGCGCACCGGCGAGCGCTCGGCCTCGCCCTGGCGGCGGGATATGTCACGAAAGAGACGATCGAACCGCTGTTCGCGAAGGCGATGCGCGAGGCCGGAGCGGTCGGTAAATTGACGGGCAACTGAGGGTCCCCCCGAAGTCCACGGAGTGAGAAACATGGAGTACGTGTATGGCGCGCTGCTGCTCAATGCGGCCGGAAAGCCGATCGACGAAAAGTCCCTCGCGGGAGTCCTGACGGCGGCGGGCATCGCGCCCGACGCCGCGCGGGTGAAGGCGTTGATCGCCTCGCTCGAAGGGGTCAATCTCGCCGAGGTGCTCGCCAAGGCGGAGACGTTCAGCGCCCCCGCCCCGGCGGCGCCGGCCGAGAAGAAGGACGCCAAGGGCGAGAAGAAGGAAGAGGAGAAGAAAGAGGAGAAAGGCGTCTCCGAGGAGGAGGCCGCCGAGGGCCTCTCCGCCCTTTTCGGGTGAAGCGCGCGTTACCACTTCCGCACCGCTTAAGAAGCGGGGCCGGGTGGCTCGGTCGGGAGGCCCCACTCTCGCCCTCGGTCGAGCCATGCCGGCGCGGGATTCCTGTGGGGTCCTAGGGGTCTCGCTCCAGGGAAAGGGCGCGGCCCCCTACATTTTCCGGGGTCTTCGGGCCCTCCAACATCGCGGGCAAGAGTCGGCCGGCATTGCGACGACGAGCCACGGAGTGCTCCACCATCGCAAAGGGATGGGCCTAGTCCACGAGATCTTCACGCAGGAGATGCTCGATGGTCTGCGGGGCGCGACGGGCATCGGCCACGTGCGGTATCCGACGACCGGGTCGACCGACCTCGAGAACGCGCAGCCGATCGTCTTCAAGCTGCGGGACGAGCAGGCGGCCCTGGGAGCCAACGGCGACCTCGTCAACTACGAACGGATCCGCCGGAGGATCCAGATCCAGGGCGTCGAGTTGCTGGGGAACGCGGACACGGAGACGATCGCCCAGGCGATCGCGCTCGAGTACAACCACACGCGGGACCTCGACGCCGCGATCCGGCGGGTCTGCCCCGAGCTGATCGGCGGGTACGCGGTCGTCATGATCGTCGGCAACCGGGTCTACGGATTCCGCGACCCGCTCGGGATCCGACCGCTCGTCTACGGGACCGTCGAGGGCGGCGTCGCCGTGGCGAGCGAGTCGGTCGCACTCGAGCTGATGGGCGGCAAACTGATCCGGGACGTACTCCCGGGCGAAGTGATCGTGCTCGAGAAGGGCCAGTTGGCCCGCACGTCCCGGATCCCGAGTTCGGGCGAACGCGCCCACTGCATGTTCGAATGGGTCTACTTCTCGCGCCCGGACTCGATCGCCGAGAACGTCCCGATCTACGACGCCCGGCACCGGATCGGGATGCGGCTCGCGAAGGAGAGCCCCGTGGAGGCGGACCTCGTGGTGCCGGTACCCGACTCGGCCCGTCCGCAGGCGCTCGGGTTCTCGGAAGGCTCCAAGATACCGTACGCCGAGGCCCTGATCAAGAATCGGTTCGTGGAGCGGACCTTCATCCTACCGGACCAGAAGCGCCGCGAGTCGGAGGTACGGGTGAAGCTCCACCCGGTGCCGGGGCTCTTGAAGGGCAAGCGCGTCGTGCTGATCGACGACTCCATCGTCCGGGGCACCACGTTTCGCGAGATCGTGCAGATGGTCCGCGCCGCGGGCGCGACGCGGGTCGATGTCCGGATCGGCTGTCCGCCGATCCGCGCTCCGTGCTATTTCGGCGTCGACATGAAGGACCGACAGCAACTGGTCGCGACCGGACGGGACGAGGCGCAGATCGCCGAGGCGATCGGCGCGGACAGCGTCCACTATCTGTCGATGCCGGGGCTGGTCGACGCGATCACCCTGCCCGCCGAGAACCTCTGCCTCGGCTGCCTGACGGGACGCTATCCCGTCGACGTCCCCGAAGAGCACCACCGCTTCCAGAAGTCCCTCGAGGAGTTCTAGGGTGTGGCGAGCGCGGTCGTCCTCGACTACGCGGACGATCTCTACCTCTGGACGTCGGACCCTCCGACCCTCACTCCGTTTCCCGTCCGATCCCGATCGGTTCCTCCGGAGCTGCTCGAGCGGATCCGGCCGCTCGCCCGAGACGGGCATTTAGCGGCGAACTCGGCGTCCACCGCGGCCGCGATTTCCGCCGCGCTGGGTCGAGAAGTCCCCCTGGCCACGGTCGGCGAGTGGCGAGCCTCGCGCGGGGCGCTGCCCTCGGAGGACCCGCGGGTCGAACGCGCGCGACAGCTCCGGCTCGCCCGATCGGCGCTCGAGCGGGCGCTGCGCACGCCCGAGGAGATCCTCATCACGCTCGCTCGGGAGGAAGAGCGAGTCGAACGGACCGTGGGGCGGGAGGCACGGGCCGCGGAGTCGTTCCTGCCCGTCGAGGAGACCTCGATCGTTGAGTACGCGCGACGTTGGACCGACGTGCGTGCCTCGCTGGACCAGCATCACGCGGCGCTCGAAGCGGTCGTCCACGAGCACGCGCGCGCGGTCGTCCCCAATCTCTCGGCGGTGGTCGGGGCGAGGACCGCCGCCCGGCTGGTCGCCGAGGCCGGAGGGGTGAGCGCCCTCGCCCGGATGCGCGCTCCCCGCATCCAGTTGCTGGGCAGCCGACGGCGACCATCCGCCGAACGGGGACCGAGGTACGGCCTCCTCTTTCGGGCGGACGGGATGGCCGACGTCCCGCCCGGCCGGCGCGGGGCGTACGCACGGAGCCTCGCCGCCCTGGCGGCGATCGCGGTGCGGGCGGACGCCACCACGCACGCATCGATCTCCCGGGCGCTGGTGGCCCGACGGGATCGGAGGATCGTCCAGTTGCGGGGTCGTAGAGGATGAGACCCCCCCGAGCGCTGGACCCCGACCGATCTTCGCCGCGGCTGGTCCGCGCGCGCGTCGGAGATCGCACCGAACTGTACACGGAGGCGGTCGGGGCGCCCCCGCCGGTCTACGGCGAGCGGTGGGTCTCGCGAGACCGGCACGACTACCGCTCGTTCGAGCCCGGTCGCAGCAAGCTCGCGGCGGCGCTCGTGCACGACTGGGCCGGGCCCCTGCCCCGGCCGGGGGAGCGATGGCTCTATCTCGGGGCCGCCACCGGGACGACCGTCTCCCACGTCGCGGACCTCGTCGGGCCGGAGGGCACCGTCTATGCCGTGGAACGGAGCCCTCGGTCGTTCGCTCGTTTGCTGCCGTTCGCGGAGCGGTGGCCGAACGTACGGCCCATCCTGCACGACGCGCGCGCGCCCCGGGAGTACGGGGCGCTGGTCCCACCGGTCGCGGGTATCTACGCCGACATCGCCCAGCCGGACCAGGTCGAGATCGTGCGGACGAACGCGGCGTTGTTCCTCGACGGCCGCGGCGCCGCGCTCGTGTTCGCCCTCAAGACCGCCAGCATGGGCCGCGACCGGAGTCCGGCGGAACATCTCGCGGGCGCCGAGCGGGCGCTGCGGGGCGAGGTCGAACTCGCGACGTCGGTCCGCCTGGACCCGTTCCACAAGGGTCACTTTCTGGTCGGGGGCCGGGCACGCGCCGCGCTCTTCGGGGGCGAGGAGCGGCGGCGGGTCAGGCTGTCGCCCGGGCGGCGCCCCGCGCGATCACGACGGTAACGATATCCTCGTCCGCGAGGACGTGCTCCCGTCCGACGGTCTGTCCCGGAAAGCGGGCGCTCTTTCCCCAGACCTGGGCCGCCTTGAACGTGCGGTCGAGCTCCGCGGGGAGCCGGGCGAGCAGCGCATGGACGTCGTCCCCGTCGCGCAGGATCACCGGCTCCTCCATGTCGGCGGGCCGGCCGGGCGGCTTCACGTAGACGCGGATGAAGTGCAGCGCGTGCCCGATCCGGTCGACGAGCGCGTCGAGACCCGTCCCGTCCCGGGCCGAGACGAAGATCGGGTCGAACGGACGCTGCTCGAGCACGATGCGCGCCCGGTCGGCGGCCGTGAGCTGCTCGCTCTTGTTGACCGCTAGCAACGCCGGAAGGTAGACTCGATTGCCGGCCAGGACGTCGATCAGCTGGTCGGCGGTGGCGTCCTCTCGGAAGATGATCGAGCCGTTGTGGAGGCTGAACTCGCGGGCGATCTGCGAGGCGAGGCCCCCGGCGAGATGCGTGAGCCGGACGGTGCTCGACACGGTGAGTCCGCCGCGTTCGGCGCGCGTCACCACGATGCGGGGCGCGCGGGAGTTGATCCGCACGCCCGACCCCTCGAGTTCCGCGACCAGCGCCCGAAGATTGGAGTGCTCCGGGTCGATCATGAACAGGACCAGGTCGACCGAGCGGACCACCGAGAGGACCTCCCGGCCCCGACCGCGGCCGCGGGCCGCCCCGGGGACGAGCCCGGGCATGTCGAGGATCTGGATGGAGGCGCCGCCCCACCGCAGCATCCCGGGGATGATCGAGAGCGTCGTGAAGTCATACGCGCCCGTTTCGCTCTCGGCCGCCGTCAGCTTGTTGAGCAGCGTCGATTTTCCCACGGAGGGGTACCCGACCAGTCCCACGGTCGCGTGCCCGCTCTTGCGCACCCCGTAGCCGACGCCGCCCCCCTTGCCTTTCGCCCGGGTCTCCCGCTCGAGACGAAGCACGGCCAGCTTCGCTTTGAGACGACCGATGTGTCCTGACGTCGCTTTGTTGTACGGCGTCCGACGGATCTCGTCCTCGACCTCCGTGATGTGTTCTTCGAGCGACGACATCGGCGGAGACCTTCTCGGCCGTCCCGACGCCCTGGGCCACTTGAGGCTGGCGACCCGCGCACCGTTCAGCGCCCGCGATCGCCGAAATCCGTGAGGTTCCGCGACCCTCCTCCGCGACCGTGGAGGCCCCTTGGTGCGCCCGGAACTGGACGTTCCGGCCCCTCCCCACGGACGACCGGGACCGTCGCCTCCTGGACGAGCCTCGGGTCGCGGTGCTCGCCGCCCTGCGGGCCGGGCATCCGTTGGGAGTCCGGTTCACTCTCTCCCTCGCGACAGGGCCTCGCGTTTCCGTGGATCTCGCGGTCGCCGACGCGACCAGCGCCCGGTGGGCGTCGCGCGTCCTCACGGCGGCGTACCACCCGCATCAATGGGTCGAGCACCCGATCGCTCGGTCCCCCGAACGTCCCCACCAATGTTGGGAAGCGAGCCGAGTTCGCCCGTGGCCCGTACCTCTTCGCACGCCAGCGGACGGCCCGAACTTCCTCGACGCGGTCGCCCTGGCCTTTGTCGCGGCGCCGCCGGGAGCTCGGTGCCTCCTCACGTTCCGATCCGTTCCGACCCTATTCTCGAGCTACCGCCCCGACTCTTCCCTGGAAGCGGTGCCCCGCGCGCGCGCCGGCCCCTTCCGCCCACAGCTGGGGCCGTCGACCCGGCCCCTGCTCCCGCCGATCGAGCAGACGGCATTCTGGCGCGCGCGCGTCGTGGTCTTCGAGGAGGAGCCGGCGGGCTCCGGTGACGGGGGCGCTCGAGCGGCGCGAACGGTGGAGTCCGCCTCGCGCACGCTTCTCGGCAACGGTCTTCGATTGCATCGGCGTCCTGCGTGGTCGCTTCGCGGCGAGCGCGAGTTCGAGGTGAGCGAGTCCGAAGTGGGACTCGTGCTCCCCGGCACGAGTTCCCCGTGGGCCCATGTTTCGAATGTCGAGCGGCCGGGCGACGCTCGGATCCTGCCGCTCGGCCGGGACGCCTCCGGTCGGGTCATCGGCCCGCCGATCGAGCCCGGTCAGGGGCGTCACCTCGCCGTCCTCGGGGAGAGCGGAATGGGCAAGAGTTCCCTCCTCGTAGCGATCGTTCGCCGTCTGGCCTCCGAGGAGGGGTTGGTCCTCTTCGACCCGCTCGGGGAGACCGCCGCCGCGGCCCGTCGGTCGTTGCCCTCCCGCGCCCTCGACCGCCTTCTCTGGGTGACGCCCAGCGCCGGGGTCGGCTTGAACGCCCTCGCGGGCGTTCGAGCCTCGGCGGAGCGGGACCCGCCCGGCGCGGAGCGTCAGTTGAACGACCTGGTGCACGCGCTTCGCCGAGTCCGTTCGGGTCGATTCTCCGACGCGTCGTACTGGGGGCCGCGGCTGGAGGAGATGCTGACCCGGGCCCTCCGTGCCGCGGCGGCCCTGCCGAACGGGACGATCGCGGACGCGCATCGATTGCTCGCCTCGGGAGGTCGCGGCTTCCGAACGCTGCCCCCCTCGGCGGTGGGTCCGGCCAACGAGCTCGCCGAACGGATCCGCGCTCGTCCCGAGGATGCCGACGGAGCCCAGCGGCTCCTCCACGAAGTGACCCGGAGCTCCGTGCTGCTGCGAATGCTCTGCGAGCCGAACGGCTCGATCGCGGCGGGGGATCTGGTGGTCCCGGGTCGAGTGACCCTCGTCTCCGGCGAGGCCGCCCTCGTCGGCGAAACGGTTGCCCGCTACCTCCTGTCCACCTACCTCGCGCTCGTTTGGTCCGAGCTCCTCGGCCGGCCGGACGGGCGGAAGACGTTCGTCGTGCTCGACGAGGCGCAGTGGTTCGGTCACGAGAGCCTGGCGGAGATGCTGCGGCTCGGCCGACGACGCAACGTGCACGTCGTGCTCGCGACCCAAGCGCTCTCCTCGCTGCCGGAGACGGTCACCGCGGCCGCGTGGACCAACGTCGCGGATTTCGTGGCGTTTCGCGGGTCCATCGAGGAGGCCCGCGAGCTGTCGAAGCTGGGGCGGGGGGTCGACGTCGGGTCGATCCTGTCGCTCCCCCGCGGCGCCGCCGCGGTCTGGCTCGGCAAGGGAGGATCCATTCTCTGGGCGCGCACACTGCGCGTCCCTTCGTGCGACGCGACGGCGCCTGCGCAGCCACCGAGCGGCAGTCCCACCCGGTCGCCCGCCGGCGCTCCCCCGAGGAATCTGGAGCTCCGATGCGACGCCCGACGGGCGGATTCGCCGGTCTCGGTCGACGGGATCCTGGAAGTGATCCGCGCACGGGCGCGAGCCGAGGCCCCCGCCGGTCTCTTCGGGGTGTCGCCGGGCGAACTCCGGACGCACTTCGACCCAGACGGGGCGGCGGTCCGGGGGGCGGGAAGTATCCTCCGACGGCAGGGTGCGCTCGTGCGGATCGAGCGCGACGCGTCCGGAAGCCGGTGGTGGGTCGACCCCACGCGGCTGGAAACGACCGAGGTTTCCCCCGCCCCGGTGGGTCCGCTCTCGGCGGAAGACGAAGGAAAATCCTAAAGGGAGGGGAGCCGCTCGATTCCGACGATGGAATCACCGGCGGAGTCACCGACGCCCGCCGCGCCCCGGGCCCTGATGGCGCCCGCCACGATCCTCGAGCGCTGCGCGACCGGCATCTCGGGGCTGGACGACATTCTGGGCGGCGGCATCCCCCGGGGGAACATGGTCCTCGTCGCGGGCAGCGTCGGCACGGGCAAGACGACGCTCTGTCTCGAGTTCCTCGTGCGGGGCGCGGAGCGCGGGGAGCGTTCGCTGCTCCTGTCGGTCACGGAGGCGTCGGACAAGCTCGTGCAGAACCTCTCGACGTTCGAGTTCTTCCGGACCGACCTCGTGAGCGACGGCTCGCTCGTGTTCGTGGACCTCCCGACCCTCTACGACAAGCTCGGGCTCGAGCACGAGGAGATGACCCCGGACGAGGTCGACATCCTCATCCGGACCATCCACGACCTGGTCGAGACGCTCGGGGTCAAACGCGTCGTGCTCGACAGTCTCACGTCGGTCTGCTACCGCATCCGTCGGGATGAGGCGATCCGCGACTTCATGCTCCGCCTCGGCCAAACGCTCAGTGACCTCGGGTGCACCTCGCTGCTCGTCTCCGAGATCGGTCCCACCCAGGGACGGTATTCGATGCACGGCGTCGAGGAGGCGATCGTCGACGGGGTCATCCTGCTCTGGAACACGCGGCGGTCCGGCGACATCCTGCGCGTCCTCCAGGTCGTCAAGATGCGCGGCACGGCCCACTCCCGGGCGCAGTACGTGATCGAGCTCACCCCGATCGGGCTCCTTATGGCCCCGCACCTGAAGGGCGGGCACCCGGAGGGAGCGTAGACCCGTGCCCCCGGCCGACATCGGGGAGCGTCTCCGGAGCCTCCCGGGGGGAAGCGCCGTCGCCCTGAAGCTCGACCCGAGGGAGTACGCCGACCACTACTTCGCGGTGCTCAACGCGACGCTGCGGGATGTCGGCAACGAGGCGAATGCGCACGTCATTTACATCACCGTCACGAACCCCGCGTCGTTCGTCTGGTCGCTCGCGCAAGCGCTCGACGTCCCGGCCGACCGGATCTCGTTCGTCGATGTGATCAGCCACATCATGATGAACTACTCGAACCCGCTCCCGAACGCGACGTACATCGAGACCCCGCGCGCGCTCGAGGAGATCATGCTGCGGGTCGACTATCTGTTGCGGAAGTACCCGCACCCCCGGTCGATCGTCGTCGTCGACAGCCTGAACGCGCTCGCGATCCACAACCCCCGCGAGCTCCTCTCCGAGTTCTTCCACATCTTCCTCACGAACCTCAAGTCGCGCAACGTGCTGAACCTGATCCTCCTCACGTCCGACGAGGAGTCCGGGGGTCTCGAACAGATGCTCGCCCTGCTGGTCGACGAGACGATCGACGTCGGGCGGTGACGGTCCCGTGGTCGAGAACGAGGAGGTCTTCGGCATCCCGGAGGTCGACGGGACGCTGTTCGCGGCCCTGTCGCCGGGCTGGCTCGCCCTGCTGATCGGAGACTCCGGCTCGGGCGCCCCGCTCTTGGCGAAACAGTTCGCCCACGCCGGCATCGGCCGCGTGCCGGTGCTCTTCTATACCACGTTCGAGCGCACGGACGACGTTCGACGCGCGTTCACGGACTTCGGCTGGGACCCGACCGAGGTCAAGGTCGTGAACCTCGCGGACGAGTACTACGAGCGGGTCCTCTTGCGCGGACTCGACATCGCCCGGGCGCGCGAGCAGGGCCTGACGCTCGACCAGCTGGTCGGGGCCGAGCCCCGGTCCGTCGCGACCAAATCGTTCAGCCTGACGAACCGGATGCTCTCCGACCTCGGGGGGATGGACCGGCCGTTCCGCCTGGTGCTCGACTCGGTCGACTTCTTCTTCGAGGTGCTCCAGCCGAACGACGTCACGACCGTCGCGCGCCAGATCCGGCACCGCTGCCAGACGATCGGAGGGCAGGCGCTCCTGACGATCCACTCGGCCACCCACGACCGTTCGGTCTACGGACTCCTGCAAGACCTCGCCGACCTCGCCTTCCAACTGCGCGCCGAGCCGCACGGCGGGCGGTACCTCCACACGTTGTACACGGAGAAGGTCGCGAACCGGCCGGACCTCACGCGGATCACGCCCGTCCACGTCGCCGAGTCCGGCTGGGTCGCCGGGGCCCTCGAAGGGGCTCCGGGATAGCGGCCTACGCCCGCGTTACCGAGGCTTTATCGCTCGCGGCCGACTCCGTCGAGGGGGTAGTCCGTGGAGGACGTCGTCATCCGCACGCTCGAGAAGGTGTCGCTCCGCGACCCGATCCTCGTCGAGGGATTGCCGGGGGTCGGTAACGTCGGGAAGCTGGCGGCCGATTACCTGCGCGACCAGCTCGCGGCGAAGCCGCTCGCGACGATCCACTCGAAGTTCTTCCCGCCGCAGGTCTACGTCTCCGAAGAGGGGATCATCCGCCTCGTCTCGAACGACCTCTCGTACTGGAAGGCGCCGGCGGCCGCGCAGCACGACCTCCTGATCCTCGGCGGGGATTACCAGGGGATCAGCCCCGAGGGCCAGTACGAGATCACGGAGCGCGTCCTCGACTACTGCCGCGCGCTCGGGGTGCGCGAGGTGTTCACCCTCGCCGGCTTCGCCCAGGGACGCGTCGTCGAGCAGCCGCGCGTGCTCGGGGCGGCGACCAGCTCGTCGCGCGTCGAGCTGATGAAGAAATTCTCGGTCGTCTTCTCCCGCAACGACCCGGGCGGAGGGCTGATCGGCGCGAGCGGACTGTTCCTCGGGCTCGGCCGGCTCGTCGGGATGGAGGGCGTCTGCCTGATGGGCGAGACGAGCGGCTACTTCGTCGACCCCCGCAGCGCGGAAGCGGTGCTGAAGGTGCTCGCCCGCGTCCTCCACATCGACCTCGATTTCACCGCCCTCCAGGCGAAGGCGAAGGAGATCGACCGGATCGCGCAGAAGATCCACGACGCGGAGCAGCACTCGGCGGAGCCGGCGACCCCCGGCGGGCCGCCGCCCCGCGACGACCTCGGCTACATCGGCTGAATCCGGTCGGTCGGACGGGGCCAAGCCGTGGCCGAGACTCGGTCCCCGGAGGCGACGGACCGGGAGTCTCGGGTGCTCCACCTGCTCCGGGTCGCCGCCGATCCGGACGGGTTCGTTCCGTTCGACCGCTTCATGGAGGTCGCCCTCTACGCCGACGGTGTCGGCTACTACCACGGGTCGAGTTCCCCGCTCGGGACGGCGGGCGACTTCTATACGGCGGCCCACGTCGACCCGCTCTTCTCCGAGAGCCTCGCGCACCGGATCCTCGAGGTCCGCGCCGCGGTCGAGAAGCCGCACGGGTTCGCCGTGGTCGAGCTCGGTCCCGGGGACGGGACGCTGGCGACGGGGCTACTCCGGGCACTGGCCCCTTCGGGGACGATCGCCGAGTACGTGCTGGTCGACCGATCCCCCGCTCGGGCCCGCGAGTCCGCGTCGCGGGTCGAGGCCGGTGGGAGCGCGGTGCCCGTCCGCACGGCCCCGTCGCTCGCCGCTCTCGGCCCGGTCACCGCGGCGGTCGTCGCGAACGAGCTGCTGGACGCCCAACCGGTCCGACGGCTCCAGTGGGAGGGCAGCGCGTGGAGGGAGCTCGGAATCCGTGTCGTCGGCGACCGCGTACAGGCCGCGGTGGGAGGGGAGGCGCGCTCCGTGCCCGGACCCCCGCTGCCGAGCGACCCGATCGACGGACTCATCGTCGAAGTGTCTCCGATGGCGGAGGGGATCGTGCGGGAGACCGCCGACCATCTCGAGGACGGCACGGCGATCCTCCTCGACTTCGGGGAAGAGGAGTCCGAACTGGTGCACGCCCATCCGGGGGGAACGTTGGCGGCGGTACGGGCGCACCGATCCGTCGCGGACCCCCTCGCGCATCCGGGGGCGGCCGACCTCTCGACGTTCGTGAACTTCTCGCGGATCCGGTCCGTCGCTCGCACCTCTGGCATGGTCGAGCTCGCGTACCGTTCGCAGGCCGAGTCGCTCGGAGCCTGGGGCTTCGAGTCCCTGCGGTCCCGCGCGTTGGCCGCGACGCCGGATGCCGAGACACGGGTGCGTCGCCAGCTCGCCGCGAAGAACCTCCTGTTCGGCTTCGAGCGGTTCCGCGTGCTGGAACTCGCTCCCTCGGGAACCGCCGGGCGGCTCGGACCGGCTAGGTGACCGGTCGAGTCGGTCCGGTGGCGACGGGCTCGGCGACCTTCGCGTCGATCAACAGTTTCGCCGCGTCGGCCGGCAGCGACAGGATGTCGTCCTCGCGCAGGTCGATCGTCTCCGCGCCGACCTCGATCGGACGGCCGCTCTTCAGCACGCGGACGTAGGTGAGCGCGGGGGGCGGATGCAAGGGGCGGGCTGCCGTGGGAGGAGAGGCGCCCGATCGCGCGGCGGCATCGGGGCGCTCCACGGCGGAGGAGGGCGGGGGGTATGGAGCGGGCGCGGCGAGGAGCGGTTCAAGGTACGGCGCGACCGACCGGCGATGCTCCGCGAGCCCGGCGAGGACCGTATCGAACATCGCGCGCTCTTCCGGGAGGGAGTTCGGCAGGTCGGGGGTCCCCCCGATGCTCGCCTGGAACGCGGTGGCGAGGACCTTCTGAGTGCGCGCCTCCACGATGTCCCGGGCGATCTGGCTCGCTCGCTGGTACGTCTGCCGGGAGATGTCGCCTTTGCGGCCGGACGGATTCTCGCGCAGGTCGATCTCGTACGAGCGTCGCACTTCGTCGAGGTAGAGCGCCGTGGAGCGGTAGAAGTCGTGCGGAAGCTTCGCGAGACCGCGGACGGCGGCCTCGTTCCGCCGCCATTCCAAGAGCTGCGAGTAGTGGTCGGGCATCTCGGGTCGCCGCGGAGTTCGGGCAGAATCGAAGTAGTATAGGAGTTGTGCGGTGGCCGGCGCGGGGGAGCCGCTCGCGCCCTCCCCCGGAACGACACGATGGGCACCGGGCGACCCCCCGCGGACCCGCTCCGCGAGTTCCTGGAACTCTGGCAGCGCGTGCGGGCCGAGAGCGCGCTGCCCGGCACGGTCGTGGTGGTCGAAGGCGACCGGGACCGAACGTCCCTCCGGCGGCTCGGACTGCCGGGACCGATCGTCCCGGTGCACCGCGGGAGGGCGCTGGCCGGCACCGCCCACGACCTCGTCGGTCGCAGTCGGCGCGTGATCATCCTGACCGATTGGGATACCGAGGGGGGCCACCTGGCCCGCCGCCTCCGGGAGTTCCTGGAAGCCGAGCGACTGCACCTCGACCTCGAGTACCGGCGGCGGCTCGCGCGCATCGTGCGCGGCGAATTGGTCCACGTCGAGGGTCTCTACGGATGGGCCCGCCGGCTGGCGGAGCGGGACGGACATGTGCTCGACGAGTTGCTCGGCCCGATCGACGGCGGATAGCGCCGCTTACGGGATGACCTTGTACTGCGTGCGGCGCGTGTCGCGACGGTTCCGCTGGTACGACGGGCGGAAGCGTTCGGCGCCCTTGCCTTTCCAGCGGAGCCCACGGCCTTCCCGGCCGATACTGGTCAGCCCGCGGAAGACGCGCCCCTTCTGGGACGGCGCTCCGATCCACGCGACCCGCCGGTCCGCGACGACCTCGGGATGGACCGGGTCGACCAGGATGATCTCGAAGAACTTCTGCTTCCCGTCCTCGCCGACCCAGTAGGAGTTCAGCACCTCGAGGTTCGGGTAATGCTTCTGGGCGCGCTCCTCGGCGATGCGGCGGAGGCTCTTGCGGAGCGTCATCCGATTGACGCCCTTGTGCTTCGGCCGCCGCCCGGCAATGATCTCGCGCTTGCGCTGGCCCCCGCGCCGCACCCGGACGCGGACGAGCACGAAGCCCCCCTTCGCCTTGAACCCCAGCGCCCGGGCCCGGTCGAGACGGGTCGGATGCTCGAGCCGCGTCACGGTCGCTTCCTGTCGCCACGTGAGGAGCCGCTCGTGGCGGAGTTCCGCGCCCTCGTCGCCCAGCGTTTGCTGGAACGAGCGCGCCATGTAGCGATAGGCCGAGGACGACATGGAAAGCGCGGGGGCGACCCGAGTCCCTCCTATAAGCGTGCGCCCTAGTTCGGGTCGGACGATCTCGCCGAGGCCGCCGGGGGCGGCGCGGGGTGTCCGTTCCCCTCCCACGGGAGGCGCGCGTCCGTCGGGCGGGAGACTTTCGCCGTGGCGTGACTCTCGGTGGCGACCGCCCGGACCAGATGGCTCGAGATCTCCGCGACCAGACGGTCCATCCGGGCGCGCTCGTCGGCGGGGATCTCCGTCGGGGACTCCCAGACCAACGCCGCGCCGCCGCTCGTGGGATAGAATCGGAACGCGAGGTCGCGCGCGACCGGCGGCACGGCGGGGTTCATTCGCTCGAGCCGGCCCCGGACGCGGCTCAGCGACGGTTCCATCGAGTCCGTGCGCTCGACCGCGTAGCCGATCGTCCCGAGGTACTCCGCGAGGTACGTCGCGAACCGCTCGCGCCCGATGCCTCGGGCCCGTAGCCAATCACCGTTGCTTTCGCCCATGCGCGCTCTGGTCCAGCGACCGCCCGAGGCTCCGGAAGAGCCCGAGCATCATCCGATACTCCGCCTCGGTCGGCGTCGCTCGGCCGAGGACGCGACGAAACAGGAGGATTAAACCCCGTCGTTTGTGGGCCGGGTAGCGGATCCGCCCCAGCAACTCGTCCATCCGGACCAGAAAGAGCTCCTTTTCCCTCCCGTTCAGCTCGAGGTCGAGCGGAGCGGGCGTCGTCTCGGGGTCGGCCGGCCCGCGGGCCCGGTGCGCGGCGTAGAGCACGATCGCGACGGCGTGCGACAGGTTGAGGGTCGGGAACTCCCGGCGGGCCGGCACGTGCACTAGCAAGTCGCAGAGGGCGAGCTCCTCGCGGGAGAGCCCGTTGTCTTCGGGCCCGAAGACGAGCGCCACCCGTCCGACGACGGGCAGGAGGATCTCCCCGAGCCGTTCCGGCCCGATCGACCGGCGGAGGTAGCCGCTCGAGCGACCGGTCGACATGTCGGTCGTCCCCACGACGAGGTCCGCGTCGGCGACGGCCCGGGCGAGGGTCGGCGCTCGACGCGCCGCCCGGAGGAAGGAGAGGCCCGCCATCGCCCGGCGCCGGGCCTCGGCGCCGATCGTCGCGCGGGGAGCCACGACGACCAGACGGTCCGCCCCGAAGTTCCGGGCGAGCCGGGCGACGGCCCCGACGTTCCCGTCCTCCTTGGGACGGACGAGGACGACGTCCAGCCGCGCCGTCACGCGGCGGCCCCTTCGGCGAACAGCCGTTGGACCAGCCACTCCGGGTCGAACGGACGGAAGTCCGCGTAGCCCTGACCGACCCCGACGAAGAGGATCGGCTTCTTCGTCACGTACGTCGCGCTCAGAGCGGCGCCGCCCTTGGTGTCGGCGTCGAGCTTCGTGAGGATCAACCCGTCGACCCCGACCGCCTTATCGAACAGCCGGGCCTGCTCCAGCACGTCGTTCCCGCTCAGCGCGTCCCCGACGAAGATCGTCAACGCGGGCGCCACGACCCGTCGGATCTTCTTCGCCTCCTCGATGAGGTTCTCGTTCGTGTGCTGCCGGCCGGCCGTGTCGACCAGCACCACGTCCACGCCTTTCGCGCGGGCGTGCTGGACCGCATCGAACGCGACCGCCGCGGGGTCGCTCCCCTCCTGCTGACGAACGACCCGGATGCCCAGGCGTTCGCCGTGCACAAGCAGCTGCTCGATCGCACCGGCCCGGAACGTGTCACCCGCAGCGATCACGCTCGTCAAGCCCTGGGCGCGCAGCCAGCCGGCGAGCTTCGCCACCGTCGTCGTCTTCCCGGTGCCGTTGACCCCGACGAACAGGATCGTGTACGGTTTCGGAGAATGCGCCCGGATCGCGGCGGGCAGGTCGAGCTTGGGGCGTTCCAGCATCGCGCGGGTCGAGCGTTCGAGACATCCGCGGATCGCCTCCTCCGCGTCGACCCCGAATCGAAGTTTCTTGCCGGCCAACTCCTTCCGGAGGTCTCGACTGAGGCGCTCGACGACCTTCAGCGCCACGTCCGACTGAAGGAGCACGA
>Ga0187783_10001003_pt1 | contig 20845 bp, 14 predicted proteins | sample 1015_SJ02_MP02_2_FD_132471 | JGI IMG/M metagenome (GOLD analysis project Ga0187783, IMG submission 132471) | Tropical peat soil microbial communities from peatlands in Department of Meta, Colombia - 1015_SJ02_MP02_20_MG | ecosystem: Environmental > Terrestrial > Soil > Wetlands > Peat | place...
CGATGATCCTTTCGCTTCGGTGGCATCTGAACGACATATGGGGCCTTCCAGTTTGGCGGGGCAATTGGGATCTTACCTTCAGCGGGTCTGCTACATTGATTCCGAGGGGAGCTGAGACACGGTACTTCTCTTATGACATGGGCATTCGACACAACTTCATTCCTCGTAACTGGAGGGTTGTGCCGTACTGGGATATTCGCCTGGGCATGGGGGACATTAACGCAAAGGGACCCGATGGCGTACGCTTTGCGCAAGGGCAGGACTTTGCGTTTACAGCCAATATGGGCGCTGGAGCGCGATATAACTTCAACTCTCGCTATTCAATTTCGGCCGGTTTGAATTACATGCATATCTCAAATGCCGGTTTGTCGGAGCCGAAGGTTCCGAACTATGGGATCAATGTTTACGGGCCCATGTTTGGGATCGACATCCAGCTACCCAGCCGTCACCGACACTCTGAGTAGAAACATACAGAGTCGAGATGCTGTGCTCGGCCGATTGTGAGTTCGATTCTTGCCTGAAATCTTCCGGTTCGAACGGTAGCCCCGCAGCACTTCGGGCCTTTCTGGACCTCTTTGCTCTCGGGAGCCAGAACGAACGGTTCATGGCAATGGCCTGCAGACGATTCACAACTTGCGTGCGCATCTGCACGAGCCGACGCCAAAGCCAAGCAGTTGTCGAAGGTCACGATTCGCCTGATCTGCCATCCATACATGCGGACGCGATCTTCCAGCATCAATCGAACTTCGGAGCGATGCCGGAACCATCGCTCGCTACCTCAACTGCGAGGACAGTCTCGCGAAGCTGATGGAGTATTACGCTTAGCAAAGGCGCTGATCTATCGATGATCCCGTAGATTCGCGCAACTGCGGATCAATGCGGTCCATGGCCCTTTTTCGTTTGTTGTCTCGCCCGCCAGACACAGGCGAACGATACCGGAGAGAGAGAGCCCACCTCGAGCCGGAGCCTCTCTCTGTCAAACCTGACAGTATTCTCGGGTTCTCCCAGGTTTATACAAGAAGGTATGTGGCTTCGAAAAGCGACCGCCTCAGTGCTCACCGGAACGATTTGGTTGTGGAGCCTTATGATTCCGCCGAACGTCGCGTACGGGCAGAATGCTCTGCCCACGCCAGATCAGCTGGATCAGCTCCTCGCACCGGTCGCCCTCTATCCCGACGCTCTACTGGCGCAGGTCTGCGCAGCTTCAACGGATCCTCAGCAAATACTCGATGCTGACAACTGGCTGAATCAAAATCTCAGTTTGACTGGGCAAGCGCGCACCGACGCAGCGCAGCAACAGGGATTTGACCCAGCTTTCATCGCGCTCGTGAACTTTCCGCAGGTGCTGGACATGATGGCCCAACACATCAACGACTACGCTGCAATAGGCCAGGCATTCACCGCGGACCAAGGGACGGTCATGGCTTCCGTCCAGCGTCTGCGGCAACAGGCTTATGCCTCTGGAGCGCTCGAGAGCAATCAGTACCAGAACGTCCAAGTGCAGACGCAAGGCGCGTCGCAGGTCGTCGTCATCCAGCCCGCGAGTCCACAGGTGGTCTACGTTCCGCAGTACAATCCCACGGTTGTCTACGCTGCGCCCAGCACGGGCGCCATAGTAGCCGCTTCCCTGCTCAGCTTCGGGGCAGGAATAGCACTCGGCGCCTGGATCAGCGGAAATTCCCATCCTTGGGGATGGGGGGGATGGGGTTGGAACTGGAGCAGAAATACGGTCATCGTCCATAACAACTACTGGGTCGTGAACAATCGATACCGTCCGCCCTATCCGACATATCGCTACCGTCCCCCGGTTTACAATCGGCCCGTTTACGCCCGGCCGCCAAGCAACTGGAACAACCGGCCCTATTATCGCCCAGTGTCTGGCGCGAGGCCTCCTGCGCCAGGTTCTCGGCCACCCTATCGTCCGCCTGCCGGAGCGAACCCAGGCTATCGTCCGCCGAGCAACGGGGGGAAGCCCCCTGTAACGAACCCTGGTAATCGTCCCAGCAATCCGCCACCGAATCCCGCGAAGCCTCCGACAAACCGCCCGAATCCACAACCGCCGCCACAGCCGAAGCCCTCCTCTAAGCCGGCAACGCATCCGACGAAGCCGTCAACAAACCGTCCGAATCCAAAGCGGCCACCGCAACCGAAGCCCTCCTCTAAGCCGGCAACGCATCCGACGGCGGGCACAAAACGACCCAGTCAGAAGCCTCAGCACAACAATCAGCAAGGATCAACGCGGGTAGCGAGCAGCGCACACGCACTCTGAAGGCGGAAGGCTCAGCGAGTCATCGACTCGACGGAGCGCCGCTACGGACCTTTATCAGTGCGAATCCCGGGCCACGCGCGCGCCGCTCGAACCAACCAGGAAATCAAGGTCGGCACCCTTGTCGGCTTGCATCACGTGCTCGACATACAGTCGTTCCCACCCGCGCCTTGGCAGCGCAGGCGGGGTCCACTGCGCCCGTCGCTCGGCCAGGGCAGTTTCGCCGACCTCTAGAGCCAACTTTCGCTTGGGCACGTCCAGGCTGACCATATCGCCGGTGCGCACGAGTGCGAGTGGCCCGCCCGTCGCAGCTTCCGGAGAAGCGTGCAGAACGATGGTGCCGTAGGCCGTGCCACTCATGCGCGCATCCGAAATGCGAACCATGTCCGTAACACCCTTGCGCAACACCTTCGGCGGTAGCGGCATGTTGCCCACCTCGGCCATCCCCGGGTAGCCGCGCGGCCCACAATTCTTCAGCACCATCACGGAATGCTCGTCGATATCGAGCGATTCGTCGTTAATGCGCGCGCGAAAATCCTCGATATTCTCGAAGACGAGTGCCCGCCCGCGATGCTGCAGCAAGCTCGGACTCGCCGCCGAAATTTTGATCACCGCGCCGTCCGGCGCGAGATTGCCGCGCAACACGGCAATCCCCCCTTCCCGCTTAAACGGTTTCGCGAATGTGTGGATTACCTCGCGATTCCAGCAGGGCGCCTCGCGCACATTCTCCCAAACCGAACGGCCGTTGACAGTCAGTGCGTCGCGTTCGAGGACCTGCGCCTCCCCCAGTTCGCGCATGACGGCCGCAACTCCGCCGGCATAATAAAAGTCCTCCATCAGATAGGACCCCGACGGCTGCATGTTCACAAGACACGGCAAACCCGAGCCCAGCCGTTCCCAATCTTGGAGGCTTAGGGGTACGCCGATGCGCCCTGCCAGGGCGATCGAATGAATCACAGCGTTGGTCGAGCCGCCGATCGCGGCATTCACCCGAATCGAATTCTCGAATGCGGGGCGCGTCAGAACACGCGACATCCGCAAATCTTCGCGCACCATCTCGACGATGCGCCGGCCGGTCATTTGTGCGAGCGTGAAACGCCGGGCGTCGACGGCCGGTATGGCGGCATTGCCCGGCAGACTCAACCCTAGCGACTCGACCATGCTCGCCATGGTCGACGCGGTTCCCATGGTCATGCAGGTCCCCTTGGACCGGTTCATGCAGCTTTCCGCCTCCAGGAATTCCTCGAGCTTCATTTCGCCGCTACGAACCCGTTCCGACATTTGCCACACGCCGGTTCCTGACCCTAGGTCGCGTCCCTGAAACTTCCCGGAGAGCTTCGGTCCGCCGGATAGGCCGATGGTCGGCAGGTCGCAGGACGCCGCACCCATCAACAAAGATGGCGTCGTTTTGTCACAACCCATCAGCAGCACAACACCATCGATCGGATTCGCGCGAATGGATTCCTCGACGTCCATGCTTGCCAGATTGCGAAAGAGCATCGCCGTAGGGCGCAACTGCGTTTCGCCGAGCGACATCACTGGAAATTCAAGTGGAAACCCTCCCGCTTCCCACACGCCGCGCTTCACCCAGTCGGCCAGTTCACGAAAATGCGAGTTGCAGGGCGTCAACTCCGACCAGGTGTTGCAAACACCGATGATCGGACGCCCCTCGAACAAATCCGGCGGGTAGCCCTCACTTTTCATCCAGCTTCGGTACACGAATCCCTCGCGATCCTGCCGCGCGTACCACTCTTGGCTCCGCAGCTTCTTCATGGCCCGCCTCCCTTCTTGCCGCCTTCCCTCGCCCAGCGTGCAGTTGTCGCCAGCGAAACGCCCGATCATAGCGCGTCCGTGAACCCAAAACGAAGATGAACCCTGACCGTGAACGGGCCCGGTCCCGCAGGTAGATGGCGAGCGGCCTACTCGGGCGGCAATTTCAGATGATTTTCATTTTCCCGGCGTTAGGATGCGCGTCCGGAAATGCCGCGTAAACGTTCCCCAAGAATCCGAGCCGAGCGTCCCGGGGCGGTCGCCGAAACCGTTGCGATCGGCTCGATGTCCGCAGCTGAGGCTTTGAGCTTCTTGCGCGAGACACGTGGTCGCGACAAATGGACCGCAGGAGATATGGCGAAGAGTCTGAAGATTAGCGCGTCGGACGCCCATCGCGTCCTGGCCATCCTCGAACTCCAGGGCTACGTCAAATCCGTGGAAGCCGACCAGTGGTCGACCACCTCAGCTGGCGAGCAGGTCTGCGGATCCAAAACTCCTCGCTACACGCCGGAGCGAGTCGAGCAAGCGCTGAGCGATCTGCGCCGCCGGATCGCTCGGGTCAACAGCACCGTGAGCGCTCCATATCGAATCGCCGAAGCCGTCGCTTTCGGCGACTTCCTGCGGTGCGAAGGGCGAGTTCAGGCGGCCGAAGCCGGCATCCAGTTGATGCGCCGAACGGTCGACAGCGCCCGTTTGGAGTCCGCCGAAGAACACGAGTCACAGCGTGTCTTTCTGAAGCGACTCGAGGGCAGAGCTGCACTCGTACGCCTCAGACCATACGAAGCGTGGATGAGCGAGCGAACCCATCGCGATCTGCTCTAGGGCGCCAAATCGGCCGAAGGACGGCCACAGGGCCTGCCCCTTTCCCGCCGAACTACTAGATCGACCTCCTCCCCGTCTCGCCTACGGCGTCGATCTCCCCCCTCGCCCGGATGCTTGCTGAGATGCTTGCGCACAGCGAACCTTGCAGACTTCGCGGTCTGGCCCCGATTCTCTACCAACCGATCGGCCTGTGCGATCAGCGCACAACAGGGAACTCGCGCGTCGATCCGTGCGTATTACGAGGTCAGGGGCAACGGGAGGAGCGATGGAGAATCTCCATGGCCAGTTGAAGCAGGTGATGCGCAGACTGGGGCGCGCGCCGATGTTCACGGTGGTTACGCTGATCACGCTGGCGGCCGGAATCGGAGCCAACACGGCTGTTTTCACCGTTATTGAAGGGGTGCTGCTGAAGCCGTTGCCCTATCCGGAGCCAAGCCGGCTGGTGGGCGTTTGGCACACGGCTCCCTCCTTCAACATTCCCGAGCTGAACATGGCGCCTGCGAACTATTTCGTCTATCGCGAGCAGAACCGCACGTTCCAAGACCTCGGCTTATATGAGGGCGATTCGGTCAGCGTGACGGGGGGCGCAGAACCCGAACACGTCTCCGCCATCGATGTCACGGACGCCACTTTGCCCATTCTGGGTGTGGCGCCGATGCTCGGGCGCTTGTTCGATCGCACGGACACGTCGCCTGAGAGTCCCGACACCGTGATCCTCACCTACGGCTATTGGCAGCGTAGATTCGGGTCCGACCGCTCGATTGTTGGTCGCAGCATGGTCACTGATGGCAAGTCACACACAATCATCGGTGTGATGCCACAGACATTTCATTTCCTCGACTGGCAGGATCCGGCGCTGATTCTCCCGGTTCGGCTCGACCGCAACAAGACTTATCTCGGCCAGTTCAACTATGAAGGCGTGGCTCGGCTCAAGCCCGGTGTAACCCTTGCACAAGCGAACGCCGACGTCGAGCGCATGCTTCCGATGGTCTGGTCCAGCTTCCCGGCTCCGCCGGGGTTCAGCGTGGACCTGTTCAAGCAGGCGCATCTCGGGGCGAACGTGCGGCCGTTGATGCGCGACGTGGTTGGGGACATCGGGACGCTGTTGTGGATTCTGATGGGCAGCATCGGAATGGTCTTGCTCATCGCTTGCGCCAACGTGGCCAATTTGCTGCTCGTTCGCACAGAGGGACGCCAGCAGGAACTTTCCATTCGCGCCGCCCTGGGCGCTAGCTGGCGACAGATCGCCGGCGAACTCCTGCTTGAAAGCGTTGTGCTCGGGCTGCTGGGCAGCGTCCTGGGGCTGGCCCTGGCCTATGGCGGGTTGCGTCTTCTGGTGGCCGCGGCGCCAGCAGGGCTTCCGCGGCTCAAGGACATCGGGATCGACGTGCCGGTGCTCGCCTTCACGCTGGCTGTATCGCTGGTCGCCGGAATGCTGTTCGGATCGATTCCGGTGCTGAAATATGCGGGCGTGCGCATGGGAACCGGATTGCGCGAGGGGCGAACGCTCAGCCAGAGCCGCGAGCGGCACCGTGCGCGGAACACGCTCGTCGTCGTGCAAGTCGGCCTCGCGTCCGTGCTGCTGATCTGTTCGGGGCTGATGATACGCACCTTCCGCCGCTTGACGCAGGTCGATCCGGGCTTCAGGCAACCGAAGGACGTGCAAACCTTCCGCCTCGGCATACCGGACACTGAGGTCAAGGATGAGGAGCCGGTTGTCCGCATGGAAGAAGCGATTCTCCGAAAGATCGCGCCCATTCCCGGAGTATCCTCGGTGGCGATCAGCACGTCGGTTCCGATGGATGACAACAAGTGGACCGACGTTCTGTTCGCAAACGACAAGCGTTACGCGGAAGGCCAGCTTCCTCCGTTGCGCCGGTTCAAATTCGTTTCGCCCGGATTTTTCGACACCTTGGGCATTCCCTTGATTGCCGGACGCGATTTTACGTGGGCGGAGACTTATGCGAGACAACCGGTGGCAATCATTTCCGAGAACTTCGCGAAGGAGTATTGGGGGACCCCTGCGAGCGCGCTCGGGAAACAGATCCGCGTCAGCAGCAAGGATGACTGGCGGCAGATCATCGGCGTCGTCGGCGACATTCGCGACGACGGCGTCAGCAAGATCGTGCCGAGCGTCGTGTATTGGCCGCTTTTCCTCGCCCGTTTCGAGAGCCAGTCGAGTGACGTGCGCAGGTATGTGGCCTTCCTGATCCGTACTCCGCGCGCAGGGTCGCAGAGCCTCATGAAGGACGTGCGGCAGGCGGTCTGGTCGGTCGATGCAAACCTTCCGCTGGCGGAGGTGCGCACGGTCGACTACTACTACGGTCAATCGATTGCCAGGACCTCGTTCACGCTCGTGATGCTGGCCATCGCCGGCGGGATGGCGCTGCTGCTCGGCGTGGTCGGACTGTACGGTGTAATCGCCTATTCCGTGTCACAGAGAACACGCGAGATCGGGATTCGCATCGCGCTCGGGGCCCAGCAAAGCGAGCTGATCAGGATGTTCGTTCGCCAGGGCTTGCTGCTTGCCGCCGTGGGCATGGGCTGTGGGCTGGTGGTGGCTGGGGCGGCCATGCGCCTGATGACTTCCCTGCTCTTCCACGTCAGCCCCGTTGATCCGCTAACCTACGTCGCGGTTTGCGCCGGGCTTGCCGCGGCGGCTACGCTGGCCAGCTACGTACCCTCGCGGCGAGCGGCGGTTGTCGATCCGGTTGAGGCGCTCCGGAGCGAGTAACACAATCGACGGTCGACGCTGTCGATGTTCCTGGTTCGATGCCCTCGACGCGCTCGAAACGAATTCCGAGTTTCTCGACCGTCACTGCCGCGCTTACCTACGTTCAACACAAACCACCGCGCATTCCCAGAGATGGTGGGGACAGGGTAGTACGCTCGCCCGGCTGCAGCGCTGGACTCGCACCGAAATCGAAGGTAGTCTGTCGCGCGTCGATCGGAGACGTACGCTCAAGGAGGTTGCATATGACGGAAGTTCCTCGCTCGATTCGGCCGACAGTTGTTCTCTCCGCTTTGCTCACAGCGTGCATCGCCGCGCCCGCCACGTGGTCCCAGGAGGGCGCAGCGAACAGGCCGCGCACACCCACCCAGGCCGTTCTCGCCAATTGGAACGACGTGGGAAACCGGCTGATCACCATGGCTCAGGATTGGCCGGCTGATAAATACGGATATCGAACGAATGCGCAAGTGCGCACCTTTCAGCAGGTGCTGCTGCATGTGGCCGGCTCGAACTATGATTTGCTGAACGGGCTCGAGGGCAAGAAGGTCGGCGACGGGCGCAACGATCCGTCCGCCAGCGATTACAAAACGAAGGACCAGACGGTTGCCTTCTTGAAGAAATCGGTGGCCGACGGTGCCGCCGAGCTCGGCAGGGAGGGCGACGCGGGAGTAACGAAGAACTTGTACCTGTGGATCGGGTACACCGAGCACATGGGCGAGCATTATGGCCAGCTCGTGGCCTATTATCGGAATAACGGTGTAGTTCCCCCGGAATCGCGCCCGAAGAAATGACCAAGGAGCCAAAGAACAAGTGGGAAGACGCGCAAGGTTCGTTCCCGCGATTTTGCTCGGATCAGCAATGACCTTCATCGTTGTGGCAGGTGCCGGCGGGCAGGACCGTTCGCAAGGACGGTCGATGGTCATCAGCCGCGGCGGAATCGTGGCGGCGGAGAGCCCGCTCGCGGCGCAGGCCGGCGCGGGCGTTCTTGCCCGGGGCGGCAACGCCGTGGACGCGATCGTGACCACGAACGCGGTCATGGGCGTCGTCGAACCGATGATGAACGGCATCGGCGGCGACCTTTTCGCGATCGTTTACGACGCCAAATCGGGAAGGCTTTATGGACTGAACGCCAGCGGCTGGGCACCGGAGAAATTGACCATCGGATATCTGAAGCGGAAAGGTCTCACTGCCATGCCGCAAGAGGGAATCGACTCGGTGACGGTGCCGGGCGCCGTCGACGGTTGGTCAAAACTGCTTTCTCGTTTCGGCACAAAGAAGCTCCCTGAGCTTCTCGGGCCGGCGATTCATTACGCCCGGGAGGGGTTCCCCGTCGCCGAATGGGATGCGACTTACTGGAAGGAGGCGGAAGGGTTTCTCGGCAAGGACAAGAACCTGTCGGCCACCTACCTGATCGACGGCCACGCCCCCCAGGTAGGCGAGGTATTCCGCAATCCGGCTCTGGCCCTCTCGCTCGAAGCCCTTGCGTCCGGCGGGCGCGACGCGTATTACAAAGGAGAGATCGCCTCGCGAATCGTCGGATTCTCATCGAAGCTCGGCGGAACCATGACCGCCGAGGATCTCGCCGATTATTCGAGCGAATGGGTCGAGCCGATTTCGACCACCTATCATGGGTGGACCGTCTACGAAATCCCGCCCAACGGCCAAGGTATCGCCGCTTTGGTGATGCTGAATATCATGGAGCAGTTTCCCCTCTCGCAGTTCGGGCACAATTCCGTCGACGCGCTGCACGCGATGATCGAGGCGAAGAAGCTGGCCTACGCGGATATGCACCGCTATGTCGCCGACCCGAGATTCAGCAAGGTGCCGGTCGATGGCATGCTGGCGAAGGATTATGCCGCGCAGCGAGCCAAGCTGATCGATATGGCCAAGGCAAATTGCGATGTCTCGCCGGGCGAACCGCAGTTTCCCACCACCGGCGATACGACCTACCTCGCCGCCGTGGATCGCGAAGGAAATATGGTTTCGCTCATCCAGAGCAATTACGCCGAGTTTGGGGCCAGGCTCGTTCCTGACGGTGCGGGTTTCGCCTTGCAAGATCGGGGCGGATTGTTCAGCCTCGATCCAGCTTCGCCCAATGCGCTAGCGGGACGCAAGCGGCCGCTGCACACGATTATTCCGGGCTTCCTCGTCCGCGGAGACGAACGGGTCGCTTTCGGGATTATGGGTGGATTCAACCAAGCGCAAGCACACGCGCAATTTATCTCGAACGTGGTCGATTTCGGGATGAACATTCAAGCTGCCATGGAAGCGGCGCGGTTCTCCAAATTGACGTTTAGCGGATGCGATGTCTCGATGGAAGACCGCGTTCCGGCAGCGGTGCGCGAGGCGCTTCAGGCGCGCGGACACGACATTCGGCTCGCCGGAGATTATTCCTCGAGAGTTGGCGGCGGACAGGCCGTTCGTCGGGACTTCGCCAAGGGCGTCAACTACGGGGCCTCCGATCCTCGCAAGGACGGCGAAGCGATCCCTGAGCCATCCCCCATCCGCTAAACCCTGCGTTCCGCACACGCCCGACCGAGCGCCGACTCGTTGCAAGTGCCCATAAACAAAGCAACTTGGTACGGGAGTACCATTGTGATCGATGCCTCGGGGTCCTATAACCAGTGGACGGGCCAGGCCTGCTGAGTGTGCGCGTTTGAACCCGGGTCATTGCTATGGGACGAATAACCTCTCCGCATCGCCGCGACCGTAAGGGGAAACCGCGCTCTCCCCAGCGTGGAGCCCATCGAAGCGACCCGCAGAAGGAATCGAAGGCCTCGAGCCCCCCTTCCGAGTTCGAATCGAGCTATCTGGAAGCCCTCAGCCAGAATAGCCCCCTGGCCTTCGCCGTGGTTGATCGAAACGCCAGAATCGAGAGGTGCAATCCCGCCTTTGAGCGCCTTTTCGGCTATGCGATCCAAGAAGTTGTCGGCGCACATCTTGAATCATTGCTCTCCTCTGGGCAAGCGATGAACCAACTGCCTGACGACCCACCCGCGCAGAGCCTCCAGCAGCGGCGACGCAAGGATGGCCTGTTCGTTTGGGTCCGCCGGACGACCGTGCCCCTCGGCTCCGCCACACAGCCGCAGGGCGCGCTGGTGATGTTCGAGGATGCCACCGAATTGTGCCGGGCCGAGGAGACCAGGCAGCGCGTCGAAGAAAAGTTCCGAAGCCTTTTTGATAACGCGGTCGAAGGGATTTTCCTGACCACCGTAGACGGCCGGTATGTGACCGTCAACCCGGCCCAGGCCAGGATGTGCGGCTACGCCTCTCCTGAGGAAATGATGGCCAGCGTGCGAGACATCGGCCGCACGGTTTACGTCGATCCGCACGCGCGCGAGAGATTCAAGCGGCTCATGGAAGATCGCGGCGTCGTGGAAAATTTTGAATATCAGATTCGACGCAAGGACGCCTCAACCTTATGGATCTCCGAGAATGCCCATGCCATCCGCAGCCGCCACGGCAAAATCATCGGCTATGAAGGAACCATTCAGGACATCTCCGAGCGCAAACGTTCCGAGCTCGAGCGACAGGTCACGACCGAAATCATTCACAGCGTGAATGTCACGGATAATCTCGACGACCTTCTCGAGATGATCCATAACGCGCTCAAGAAGGTTCTCTATGCCGAGAACTGTTACGTCGCTCTTTATGAGCCCTCCACCGGGAGATTCCATTTCCCCTTCCACATCGATCAGTACGACACCGCCCCGCCTCCCCAAAAAGTGGATCGAAGCTGCACCGCGTATGTGTATCGCACGGGCAAAGCCACCCTGATTTCGCAGAGAAAGTTCGACGATCTCGTCGCCCAAGGCGAGGTCGAGCTCGTCGGCACTCCGTCGCCATCCTGGTTAGGCGTGCCCCTGCGGACTCCGGCCGCCACGATCGGCGTGCTCGGCGTGCAGCATTACCACGACGAGAACGCCTACACGGAACGCGACCTTGAATTTCTTGCCTCTGTCGGCGGGCAAATCGCCCTGGCCATTGAGCGCAAACGCGCCGAAGCTAAAATCCGCGAGAGCGAAGCGCGGTTTCGCGTTCTGGTCGAGCAGCTGCCCGCCGTACTTTGGACCGTCGACCGACAGCTGCAGTTCACCTCCTCGGTCGGTTCCGGGTTGGCCCGCTTGGGGCTGAAGCCAAATGAAATTGTCGGCAAATCGCTTCTCGAATACTTCGAGACCAACGACCGCACATTTCTGCCGGTCGCTGCGCATCTGCGCGCCGTTTCCGGCGAGCCGGTCACCTTTCCCGTGGAATGGAAGGGCGGATCGTACGCCTGCCACGTCGAACCTTTGCGGGATGCGAACGGGGAGATTTTCGGCGCCATCTGCATGTCGCTGGACGTAACCGACCGGAAGAACCTCGAAGAACAACTCCGCCAAGCGCAGAAGATGGAGGCCGTCGGGCGGCTCGCGGGTGGAATCGCGCACGACTTCAACAACCTGCTAATGGTGATTCAGGGTTATGCCGACCTGCTGGCGGACCGCTTCCCCGCCGGCGACCCGCTGCGCCGAAATGTCGAGCAGATACAGATGGCCGGTCAAAGAGCAACATCCTTGACACGGCAGCTGCTTGCCTTCAGCCGAAAGCAGATGCTCGCGCCGACGATTATCAGCGTGCACACCGTGGTGGCGGACATGGAGAAAATCCTGCGACGGCTGATCGGCGAAGACATTCAGCTCGACACGTCCTCCGTGCCCGACCTTTGGCCGGTGAAGGCGGACCGCAGCCAAATCGAGCAGGTGATCATGAATCTCGCCGTCAATGCGCGGGATGCCATGCCGAATGGCGGAAGGCTGACGATTGAGACGGCCAACGTCGAACTCGACTCGGCCTTTTCGCGGCATGCCGTCGTGATGGCGCCGGGCAAGTACGTGATGCTTGCCGTCACCGACAATGGCCTCGGCATGGATGCAAACACGCAGGCACACCTGTTCGAGCCCTTCTTCACCACGAAGGAAAAGGGCAAGGGCACCGGGCTTGGGCTGGCCACCGTGTACGGCATCGTGAAGCAGAGCGGCGGATATATTTGGGCTTACAGCGAGCCGGGTCGCGGCACCACATTCAAGATTTACCTCCCGCGGGTGGAAGAGCAGCTCGGCGTGAAACCGCCCAAGGATAGTGGAGGGCAAGCGAAGGCGCTTCCGCGCGGTTCCGAGACTGTCTTGCTCGTCGAGGATGAAGACGGCGTTCGCCAGCTGGCCCGCGACTATCTCCAGGCGAACGGCTACGCGGTGGTCGAGGCCTCGGACGGACACACGGCCCTCGAGCTGGCTGCCATGCACCGAGGGCCGATTCATGTGCTGATGACGGACGTGGTGATGCCGGGCATCAGCGGGCGCGAACTCGCGCAGCGAATCGCCAAAATCCGGCCGGAAATCAAGGTCCTCTACATGTCGGGCTACACGGACCAGTCCGTTGTGCGCCACGGCATTCTCGAATCCGATGCGGTGCTTCTGCAAAAACCGTTCACCATGGCAAATCTCGCGGCGAAACTGCGCGAGATTCTCACCGCAGAACCTGTCGGCAGCCCGTTTTCGTAGGCCCGGCCTTTAGAGAACGCCGCTGATTTGTGCCGGCTCTGTCCTGCACCCCTCTCTCGGCTCAACCCTGGGCCCGAGCTCCCGCGTGCCGGGGCGGCGGCGAAGAACCCGATCGAAAATTCGCCCGGCCTCGCGAGAGGTACAGTAAAATTCTGAGGGCGCCATTCGCCGCTCTATGCCTCCATTCCATGGCTCGATTTCGCGCGAAAAGGAGTTGCTGGCCTGCTGCGCGCGCCCGGCTCTGCGACCCGAAATCGCGGCGAGAATTCGCGAACTCGCAAGCGAGCATCTCGATTGGAATTCAACTCTCCAACAAGCGGAAGAACACTGCCTCCTGCCCCTGCTCGAACGCAATCTGCGCGCCGCGAGAGCCCTGCCGGCGCCGCCCGACTGCCTAGCCAGGCTCGAAACGCTAGCCCGGGACAATGTCAAGCGCTGTCTGGCGCTGACCGCGGAGGTTCTTCGCGTTCTCGACCTGTTCAAGACCCGCGGGGTCGCCGCGGTTCCATACAAGGGCCCGATCACCGCGGCACAAGCGTACGGAGACCTCACCGCGCGGCAATTCGAAGACCTCGACTTCGTCTTGACTCAATCCAAGCTCGAAGCCGCGGACGCCGCTCTGCGCGTGCTTGGTTACAAGCCGCGGTTCCCGTGGGCTCCTTCCCGAGACGCCCAGCGCCTCGCGCCGGGTGAATACGCCTACTTCAACCCCGCCCGCCAAACGAACGTCGAACTGCATACCGAGGCCACGCTCCGGCATTTTCCCGTTGCTCCGCGCCTTGACGAACTGTTCGCCCGCGCCGAGGCCGTCGACCTCGCTGGGCACTCCGTACCCACCTTCTGCCCGGCCGACGCCCTGGTTGTGCTCTCGATCCATGGCGCCAAGGATTTCTGGCAGAAGCTCATCTGGATCGCCGACATTGCTGCCCTGCTGGCCTCGCGGGCCCCCCTGGATTGGGATCGGGTGCGGCGCACGAGTGAAGAATTGGGTGCCGAACGGATGTTGCACCTCGGGATAGCACTCGCCCAAAGCGTCATAGGCGCAGCCACGCCGCAAGAAATTTGGGCTGCGGTCGAGGCAGATGCCCGTGCGCAGAACCTGGCAGCGGATGTGAGAAGCCGTCTTCTGGGTGCAGGCGCACACGGCCGAAAGGCACTTGAGCGTTTCCGCTTTCGTCGTCACATGGTTCGAACGGGCGCGTTCGCTTGGCGCTACGCGATTCGCCTCGCGTTGGTGCCGGCCGAAGAAGACTGGCGCGCCGTGCCCCTGCCCGGGCCGCTTGCCCCTGTCTACGTTGCCCTCCGGCCGTTTCGCCTATGGCGAAAGTACGGCTGGTCGCGGCGATGAATCCAAAAAAAAACGGGCGAGGATCCGTAGCTCGGTGGGCGCGGGGTGCCGGCCGAGTGTCGGTCGCCCGTTGCGACCGTTTGTATGGCCGGACACTTGATTGCCTCGCTCGTTGACACCTCCCCCCGAGCGCCGTACCCTAAATTTTAGGTTTCCGGATTCATGGATCTGTTCGAAGAAATCGTGCGGATGCGGCGAGCCGGGCAGCGCGGCGCGCTGGCTACAATCGTGCACACGAACGGCTCAATTCCGAGCTACGAAAGCTCGCGCATGCTCGTGCGCGACGATGGCACGATGGCGGGCACAATTGGGGGCGGGTGCGTCGAGGCAGAGGTCTGGGCCGCGGCGCGCGAAGTCATGGAGAGCGAGCAGCCGCGAAAGATGACCTTCAACCTGAACCATGAAGCGAACTACGATGCTGGCCTGATCTGCGGGGGAACACTCGAAATCTTTGTCGAGCCGATTCTGCCCCAACCCATGCTCTACATCTTTGGTGCCGGGCATGTTTCGACGGCCGTCGCGCGCGTGGCGCATCAGGCGGGCTTCGCGATTGGCGTCATCGACGACCGCCAGTCGTTCGCCAATGCGGAACGTTTCCCCATGGCCGCGGAGATCCACACCTCCTTCGCCGAGTCCTACCGGAAAATCCATCCGAACTCCTCGACCTATCTCCTGATCGTCACGCGCGGACACAAGGACGATATGCGCGTGCTGGCATGGGCCGTGGGCACCGAGGCGCGATACATCGGGATGATTGGCAGCAAGCGCAAGGTTCTCTCCGTTTACAGGGCACTTGAGACCGAAGGTTTCGCCACCGAGAAGTTCGAGCGCGTGCATGCTCCGGTCGGGCTCGATATCGGCGCGCTCACTCCCGACGAAATTGCGGTGAGCATCGTCGCCGAACTGATCGCCGTGCGCCGAGGGGCGAAGAAACTGCCGCACAAGACCATCAAACTCTCCGAAGCGACCCAGCCGGGCGACTGATCGATGCTCGCGGCCGTGATTCTCGCCGCCGGCGAATCCCGGCGCATGGGCTCACCCAAAGCCCTTGTGCCCTTTCGCGGCGCAAGTTTCTTGGAGCATCTCTTGAATGCCACCCGGCATTCGCGCGTCGGCGTCACGCGGGTTGTTCTCGGCTCGCGTGCCGAGGAGATCCGCACCAAGCTCGGGATTGATGCCGCCCTGGTCGTGGTAAACCCGGGCTGGCAACACGGACAGCTCTCGTCCCTTCAAGTCGCGCTGCGCAGCTTGCCTGGCGGGACCGAAGGCATGATTCTCTGCCCCGTCGATCACCCCCTGATCTCGGGAAATCTTGTTGCACAACTCATCGAGAAATTCGATTCGAGCGGCAAGCTGATCGCTCTCCCTACCTTCCACGCACGGCGTGGCCATCCCGTTATTTTCCGCACTCCCCTGTACGACGAGCTGCTCGCCGTTTCGCCGGACGTTGGCGCGCGCCAGGTGGTTTGGGCACACGCCGATCAAATCGTCGAGGTTCCCACCGAGGAAGAGGGCGTGGTCCTGAATCTCGACGATCCCGAAGCGCTCAAGAAGGCGACGGGCGGCGGTTAGAGCAGGGCCACGCGTGCCATGCCGAGCGCCTGTTGACCACCTCAAATCCCACGCCGGAGACTCCTATCCTTCACGGCCCGGCCGACCGAGACGGGCAGCGCCAAGAACCCGAAGCTCTCGAGACGACGAATCCCGGCCGTGACGGGGTGTGACGAAAACGGATCGTGGTTTGCGACTCGAGTCTCGGCCCTTCGTGACTGGGAGTTGCGCCACCATGACGCAGGGCAACGCCGACGGCTAGCCCGGCTTGCTAGAGCTTGCGAGCAACCCCGGCCAGCGCGTCGCAGCAAAGTTGCGCCGCGTGAAATGTAGCGGGAGGCAAGCCGCCGAGCGCCTCTGAAATCTGCTCGGGCGTGATGCGCCGCGCCTCCTCGACCGTTTTTCCAATGAGAAGATCCGTCAGTACGGAACTGGCCGCAATCGCTGCGACGCATCCTTGGGCCTTGAAGCGCGCCGCCTCGATTCGTCCGTCTCGCACGCGCACGCCCAGGCGAAGCACGTCCCCACACACGGGGTTTGAAACATCTACAGTTGCACTCGGGTCCAACAAATCGCCACTATTGTGCGGACTCTTAAAGTGTTCGAGAATAGCTTCTGTGAGCATCACTGTGCAGTATATTCCGGGTCGAGCGCCTGATGCAGGTGATTCCGGGCCCCTCAAGAACGGCGCTCCCGTTTCGCTTTTCTTTCAATCTTGTTGACACAAACGCACTTACAAAGATAAGTTAGTGTGCCCTGGCCACCGGCTCTTCCGTTAGGGCGCGGCAGAGCTGACTTAACCCGCCTACCCGAAATCTCAGGAGAAACGCAGATGCGACGATTCGGCTACCTCTTAACCCTCCTGGTGACTCTCACGTTGAGCGCGACGTCCGTTTTCGCCCAGGACGGGAAGCTGAAGATCAAGGTCACTCCCAAGCAGGCCTATGTTTTCGTAGATGGGAAAGCCATCCGTGAGGGAAATCAAACGATCTCATTGCCGCCGGGCAAGCACACCGTAACCGTGGCGAATTACGGATATAAGCTTCAGAGCCAGGACGTGGACATCCAGTCCGGAAAGACACAGGACCTGGACGTCAAGCTTCAGGAATCCGGCGGCCCAGTTGCGGGCCCGTACGGCGACGTCGAGTTTCACGGGGATAATGACCGCGCGGCGGTGCTGTCCGCCGGAAGCACTCCGCCGTATTTTGTCGGACACGTCGATGAATTCAACTGGGATTGGATCTGGCATCAGAATTTGATCCTGCCGGTCGGCCCTCACCACATCACCGTGACTCGCCAGGGTAAGGACATCTGGAGCGGAGATGTGACGGTAGAGGCCGGAAAGAAGGTGGTCGTCAATCTCAGTAATGGCACGCAAAAGACCGTCGACTGGTCACGGGGAAACAAGTTGAAGGGACCGTTGCCGCGATTCAAGGCGGGCATAGCGAGCGCGCAGGTCGTGGTCGCGCCGGTTAGCGGCAGCTTTAGCGCCTCGCCGACGGACATCAACTGCGGGCAGTCCTCGACGCTGACCTGGCAGTCATCGGAAACCGTGGAAGCCAATATCAGCGGCATTGGCAACGTTGACCCGAGCGGAAGCCAATCTGTCTCACCACACCAAACCACCACGTATGATTTCACCGCAGGCGGCCCCGGCGGAATTTACAAGGGCAGCAGCACGGTGAATGTGAATACGAAGGTCGACGCGAGCATTTCCTTGAACCCGACCGACGTTCATTACCGGAAGATCGGCGACAAGGTGATCACCCAGGATTCTTCGACGCTCTCCTGGCAGACGTCGAACGCCGATAGCATCTCCATCGACCCGATCGGCAAAGTTGAGCCGAGCGGCAGCCAAACGGTGAAGGCCGAGCCCAAGGACGTCACACCGGTACCCGAGGGTCAGCCGGTGCGCAATATCGACGAAACGCAAAACTACACGCTGAACGCCTCGAACGTTTGCGGCGGTACGGCCACCCAGACGGCGTCTCTGCACATCACCGGGACAGTCGAACCGATCCCGACCGTCACGCTGCAGACCGTCTTCTTCCCGACGGCCTATCCGGATCAGCGCAACCCGCAGGTTGGTTTGGTTAAGAGCCAGCAGCTGGTGCTGGCCGATACGGCCGCTGGTTTCAAGAAGTATCTCGAGTACGATCCGGACGCGAAGCTGTCGATTGAAGCTTATGCGGATATCCGTGGCTCGAGACCGTATAACCAAGAGCTGACCGAGCGCCGCGTCGAACGGGTCAAGCAGTACCTCGTCGATCAGGGCATCGCCGCGGATAAGATCCAAACCGCCGCCTATGGCAAGGAACGTCCCATCCCCAAGGGAGACGTTGCGCAGCTTGAAAGCACAAACCCGCAACCAGCTCCGAAGGTCCGTGCCCGCAACAAGACGGGAACCTGGTACGCCTATAACCGACGTGTCGACGTCGTGCTGCTGCCATCGGGCAAGAAGTCGACACAATACTTCCCGAATAACGCGGACGACTCCGGCCTGATCTGGCAGATTCCGAGACCGCCGCTCAGGAAGGTAGAAGCAGATCAGTAAAACGAGGTAGGAGGGCAACGCGCGCCGGGGAGGCTGCCTCCCCGGCGCATTTTCTTTGCGCTCGCAACTTGATCGTTGCCAGCGAACGGACAGATCGAGAGCGGGAATTCTCGAGGAGCCTATCCCGCAGCGACCGTCCGGGCGGCGGGACGATACGGGCTCTGCGCAGCTTTGTTGAGCGCTTCTATAGCTTCTGCTGTGGTCATCAGAGGCGTCGTCTTGTAGCTCTTGCACGCCCCGCCCGCAGCGATGGCCATTGCAAATGCGGCGGCCGACACGTTATTGGGCATCTCCGCGATGACGATCACATCGTAATCGCCAAACGCGAAATAGCCGCTCACGATTTTTCCGCCGAGCTTCTCGATTGCCGGACGCACGGCCTCAAACCGATCCTGTGGATTTCGGACCAGCGCGTTCCAAGCTTCGGCAGTATAGGTAAGCTGGGTCAGATAGAGTGGCATGTCGAAATCTCCTCCTGGGTTGAAGGTGTGAAAACCTGGCCGGCATATTCGCACTTGGCCATAGGAACGTCAAGCCATCGAACCGAACGCCACAGCGTCGGTTCATCGTTCAACTGCCTTTAACATTTCCATGCCACCCTGCCCGCTCGCCTACGTTTTTGGCACGAGCGGGCAGGCCAGGAAGCCAGGGACAGGGGGCAGGCCGTGACCACGACGGACTGGCGCACGCAGGGCTCGGCGCGCGTGCCGCACGATTCGCGCGCATCGGCGCGCGGCGATCTCGCCGTGCTGTGCGCGGCGGCCGTCGCGGTCATGCTGGTTCACGTGGCTACGAACGGGCGATATGGCCTCCACCGTGACGAACTGCAGGTGCTCGACGATGCGCGCCATTTGGCCTGGGGGTTTGTCGCGTACCCGCCCTTCACGCCGTCCATCGAACGCCTTGGCCTCCTCCTGTTTGGCCGCTCGATGGTCGGGCTACGCATGTTTTCTGTGCTGGCGCAGGGAGTGGTGCTCGTTCTCGCGGGATTGATGGCTCGGGAACTGGGAGCCCGGCGCCCCGCGCAGATCGTCTCCCTTCTGGCCGTGGCCGTTTCGCCACTTCCGATGTTCGAAGCCACCGAATTCCAGTACTCCTCATTCGATATGTTGTGGTGGGTGCTGACCGCCTATTTCCTGATTCGCCTGCTCAAATCAGAAAACCCCCGGTGGTGGCTCGGGATCGGGGGAGCCATCGGCGCCGGGCTGATGACGAAATACACGATGGCATTTTACGTCGCGGGAATAGCCGGCGGCGTTTTACTCACGCCGGCGCGGCGCTATTGGAAGCATCGTTGGCTTTGGTACGGGTTGGCACTGGCCTTCCTGCTCTTCCTGCCGAATCTGATTTGGCAGATTCGACACGATTTCGTCTCGCTCGATTTCCTCAAACATATTCACACGCGCGATGTTGCTGAAGGACGGGCCGAGGGATTCCTTCGCGGTCAGCTCATGATTAATGCGAATCCCCTTCTTGCCCCGCTGTGTCTCGCGGGCGTCTTTTATTTCTTCGCCGCCCGCGACGCCAAACCCTATCGCCTGCTCGGCTGGGTCTATTTGCTGCCGCTGACCATTTTCTTTTTGGCCAAAGGGCGCATGTACTACGTCGGCGCGGCCTATCCGCTGCTCTTCGCGGGCGGCAGCGTTCCGTGGCAGCGCTGGGGCGACCGCCTGAGCGTCCTCGGGTCGCGCCTCCTCGAAATCGCAACTTTCGCCGCCCTGGCGGTCGGCGGCACATACGCGGCGGCCTTGATTCTGCCCATCAACCCGGTTATTTCGGCTCGTAACATCGCGCTTGCAAGGAATGGCGATCTTCGGGAAGAGATCGGGTGGACCGATCTGGCCGCCGAGGTGGCCACGGTGCGCAATCAGCTCACACCCGCCGAGCGGACGCATTTCGCGATCCTCACCGGCAACTACGGAGAAACAGGCGCCATCGATTTCTACGGCCCGGCCTACGGACTGCCGCAGGCCATCAGCGGGACGAACACGGCTTGGTACCGCGGCTACGGCGACCCGCCACCCCAGGACTTGATCGTGCTGGGCATGTCGCGCCAATACGTCGAGGGCCATTTCAGTTCGTGCAGGATCGCCGGGCACAACGGAAATCCCTTCGGAATCAGGAACGAGGAGAGCGGGGACCATCCTGACATCTTCATCTGCGGTCCCCCTCTGGCGGGCTGGCCAGGTTTCTGGAGCGATTTCCGGCGGTTCGGATGAGGCCTCGTCCCGGCCCGCGGCACCCCGTCCGGTGCAGCAGC
>Ga0187783_10001004_pt1 | contig 20839 bp, 19 predicted proteins | sample 1015_SJ02_MP02_2_FD_132471 | JGI IMG/M metagenome (GOLD analysis project Ga0187783, IMG submission 132471) | Tropical peat soil microbial communities from peatlands in Department of Meta, Colombia - 1015_SJ02_MP02_20_MG | ecosystem: Environmental > Terrestrial > Soil > Wetlands > Peat | place...
ATGCCGCCGACACGAGCGTCGTGATGTGGGTATCGATGATGGTGAGGAAGGCGCGGTCGAATCCGACCTCGACGGCCGAAGCCGGCGCCTTGCCGTTGCGCAGTTCTTCGCGTATGCGCTCAAAGACCAGCACGTTCGAATCGACGCCCATACCGATGGTCAGAACCACGCCCGCAATGCCGGGCAAAGTCAGCACAGCACCGGAAAGGGCCATAAACGCAATCAGGATCACCAGGTTCAGAATCAGCGCCACTACGGCATTGACACCGCTCAGCCGGTAGTAGATCACCAGAAAAATCATCACGGCCAGTAAGCTTCCGATCGAAGCACGCACGCCCTCGCGAATCGAATCGATGCCGAGCGAGGGACCAACCGTTTCCTCGTCGAGATAGCGGATCGAGGCGGGCAGGGCGCCTGAGCGGAGCACGAGCGCCAGATCTTGGGCGCTTTCCTGAGTAAAATTCCCTTCAATCATTCCCCGATCATCGATGCGCCCATCGATGACGGGCGCGGTGTACACCTTGTGATCGAGGACAATGGCCATACGGTGGTTTATGTTCGCCTCGGTGAACGGGCCGAAACGCGCGGCGGCTGTAGTCGAGAGGGTGAAGTCGACCTCGTATTGGCCGGGGTTCCTGCTGCTCGGGTTCGGATTGGCGCTGCGCAGGTCGGCACCGGTCACGATCGGTGCACGCTCAAGAATGTAGTAAACACCTTCGTTCGGCTGGCCGGCGCCCACCTCGGACCGCCCCGCAACGATTTCCGTTCCGGGAGGCAAAAGGCCGCCATGTGCGGCCAGGGCCGCCGCCTCGGAGGGATACGGCTGGTCATCGACAACCTTTTGCAATTCGAGTTGGCCGCCCGCTTGAATCACTTCCTTTGCGCGGGTCGGATCGCCTTCGCCGGGAAGCTCGACCAGAATTTCGTTCTCCCCGCGTCCGGTGAATGCGACGGTCGGCTCGGTCAAGCCCAGAAGATTGATTCGGCGCTCGATGGTTTCCTTTGATTGCTCCATCGCGTTGTGCTGGATATCGGCAACCACCGAGGGCTTCATGGTCAGCAAGTAGCCGTTCGCCTCGCCCGCCGCGGGAGCCAGGGTCCAGTCCTGGAACTGGGTTGTGACGATATCTCGAAAGGTTCCTGAAGTGGCTGGGTCGACATTGGTGACCAGAATCTCGGTGTCGCTCAGGCGCCGCAGATCGCCCACGTTCACGTTTTTTTCGTGCAGTTGCTTGCGCAGATCCGATTCGGCCTCGTCGCAGCGCTGGCCGATCGCTTCATTCACCTGCACCTGCAGCACGAGATGGCTTCCCCCCCTCAGATCGAGTCCCAGTTGCATGCGGTCCTTAAAATTCCGCGCGGCCTGTGAAAGGGAGGTGGGCAAGCCGATCATGCCCAGAATGCAAACGATGATGACGACAAAAATGAAGATGAACTTCCAGCGCAGCTGCGAACTCATGTTGTCTTACCGCTCTCCTTTTGCTGCGGTTCCGCCTGTAGGCCGGCGATCGCGGTGCGGGAAATCTTCACCTTCACTTGTTCGGCTACGCGCAACTGTACGGCCTCCTCTTCGAGGCCCACAACCGTTCCGTAAATACCCCCGTTCGTGATCACCTTGTCGCCGTTCTTCAAATTCCTTTGCATGTCGGCAACTTTTTTCTGGCGACGCTGGGCCGGCATGATCATCAGAAAATAGAAGATTACCATGATCAAGATCAGCGGAAGAAACAGCCCCACCGTGCTCGGCTGAGCGGCGGCCTGGAGATCAAACGCGCTTTTTGGCGAAACCAATGATATAAGCATCACGCCTTTTTTCCGCCCAACGGGGATCCGCCTGCGGGAGCTCGCAGAACGTCACAGCCGAGGTCGAAACATGCCGCCGCCTCTCACGCACGCACTCAAGCCTGCTCAAATTGGCCGATTGAGGCGTTCCTGAAGGCCGGAGCGGAATCTTTCGAGCCGCCCAAACCCGATAGCCTCCCGGATTTTACCTATGATGTCAAGGTAAAAGTAAAGGTTGTGATGGGTGTTCAGGATTGCGCTAAGCGGTTCCGCCGCGAGGTAGAGGTGCCGGAGATAAGCGCGGGAGTATCGCTGGCACACCGCGCATGCGCAGGATCGATCCGGCGGGCGCGGATCCTTGGCAAATCGCGCGTTACGGATGAGCAGGCGCCCTTCGGAGGTGAAAAGGCAACCGTGACGGGCGCTTCTGGTGGGCAGAACGCAATCCATCATGTCGATGCCCAGAGCGATGTAGTCCGGAAGCTGCTCTGGCTTCCCCACGCCCATCAGGTATCGAGGCCTGTCGGAAGGCAAGCGCGCAGCAACCGTGCCCGTCATCTCGCAGGTGAGCTGATGCGATTCGCCGACAGCCAGACCTCCAACCGCGTAGCCGGGGAAGTCGAGTGCGACGAGCGCGTCGGCACTCTCGCGGCGCAAATTCGCGTACGTCCCGCCCTGCACAATTCCGAACAGCATTTGCCGGTCGCGATCACCCAGGCGGGCAAAATCATCGCGCGAGCGCCGCGCCCAGGCCAGGGTTCGCCGGGCCGCCTCGCTCGCTCGCGATTCGTGCGCCGGCGCTTCGATGCACTCGTCGAGAACCATGATGATGTCCGCGCCGAGGGCAATCTCGATTTCCATGGCCTTTTCGGGGGACAAGAAGTGCTCGGAGCCGTCCAGGTGCGAGCGGAAGGTCACGCCTTCGTCAGAAACCTTGCGCAGGTCGGTGAGGCTGAAGACTTGATACCCGCCCGAATCGGTCAGGATCGCCCCGGGCCAGGACATGAACCGGTGCAAGCCGCCCATCTGGCGGACGACCTCGTGTCCGGGCCGCAAGTACAAATGATAGGTGTTGGCCAGAATGATTTGCGCGCCGAGGTTTTCCAGGTCCTGCTGGGTTTGTGCTTTGACCGTTCCGGCCGTGCCCACGGGCATGAAGGCCGGGGTGTCGACGACGCCGTGCGGCGTGGTCAGCCGGCCGAGTCGCGCCCCCGTAGGATCGGTGGCCAGAACCTCAAAGCAAAAGCCCATCCGGCCGAGTCTATCAGGAGAAGGCGGCGGCGAAGCCGACCTTCACGAACACCCAGAGAATCCACAGCCCGACCACGCAGCCGAGGGCCATGCCAAAGGAGATTTTCTTTGGATTGGTGGCCCGATAGCCAATGGCCTCGAGCAGGAGAGCCCAGAATGTGAAGAGGTCAAGCGAGGTCAGCAGCGCTACGAGCCACTTCGGGGACCCCTCGGCGAGAAGTGCGCCGGGATTCGAGGCCACGAGATTTTGCACGTCAATTGTGGTCGGGTCTTTGATGAATAAGATGACTATGCCGAGCAAGGCCGAGATCGCATAGGGCATCCAGGAATGCGCCACAATGCCAAGCGAAGTCGAGAATCCCACCTTGGCCCCCCCTATGACATTGAAGATAGCAAGCAAGAGAGCCGCGACGACCACCGGTCCGACCGTGAGGTAGAGGATCACCGATACATAGCCGAAAACGGCGGCGTACTTCGTCTGCGTTTCCATCACGCGTTGTCTCTGTTCGGGTGGGAGCTGCTCCATACGCTGCTGCGCGCTCGGACTGTTCGCAATTTGCTTCTCGATGACTTGGCGCCAACCGACCCTCTGCCCAACCAGAGCAATAATCACCGTCGAGAGAACGATCAGGATCAGCAGCGGCCAGACCCAGCTGGGCCGCTGGGCGATTGATTCAAAGGTTGGCTTGGGATCGAAGAGCGCGCCGAATACGCGGCCGAAGGAACTAACTGAAGCAGGCGTCTGCTGCTGCGTGGGCACGGTTGTGCTGGACATGGAATCCTCCCATCCCGGACGGAGGGCTTCTTCTATGCACCCTCCAAATACGCGCCGAAGCCAGGAAAGTTACAGGGTCGAGCGGAGTTTACTCCAAACGCTCGCCGGACCATAGCGTTTCCAAGCAGCGGGGCTTGACGGTTCAGGGAATCTCGGGAACGGCCGCGATGAGCTCTTTCGTATAGGCCTGCTCAGGATGCTTCAGCACCTGGTTGGTTTTGCCCATCTCGACAATTTTGCCTGCGCGCATGACCATCACGCGGTCGGCGAGTTGGGCGACCACGGGCAGGCTGTGCGAGATCAGAATCAAGGTCAAGCGGAATTCGCTCTGCAGCCGGCCGAGCAGCTCGAGAATTTGTGCCCCGATCGAGACGTCGAGCGCCGAAACAGGCTCATCGGCGATGACCAGTTCCGGGCGGAGGACGAGGGCGCGAGCGATTCCGATGCGCTGCCGCTGCCCGCCCGAGAATTCGTGCGGGAAGCGGTCGAGTGCCTCCGGGCCCAATCCGACCGCGGCGAGAATTTCCGCCGCGCGCTTTCGGCGCGCGGACCGCGGAAGCTCCGGTTCGTGCACCGCCAGAGGCTCGGAAACAATTGCGCCGACACGCAGGCGAGCATTGAGCGAAGTGACCGGATCCTGGAATACCATCTGCATATGGCGGCGCAGGGCGCGCAGCCTCCGCCCCTTCGCGCCCAGCCAATCCTCGCCGTCGAAGCGGATTTCACCCGAGTCGGGCTCGACCAATCGAACCAGGATTCGCGCCAGGGTTGTTTTTCCGCAGCCGGATTCGCCGACAATGCCCAGCGTTTCTCCGCGCTCCAGGCAAAAGCTCACCTGATCGACGGCGATGGAGCGGCCGGATGCTCGGACTGGTCCAGCTGAAACGGAGAAGGTCTTGCGCAGGTCGCGTGCCTCGAGCAGCAGGGTTCGAGAGCTCATCGGGCGATCCGCGCGGGCCGCCCGCCGGTAATCGCGGGCACGATCGAGATCGTGTCTCCGTCCCGCAGGGGAGTCGAGAGCCCTCGTCCGTACCGGATGCAATCATTGCCCACAAACACATTCACATGCTGGCGAACCTCGCCCTCTTCTGTCAAAACGCGGTCGCGGCCCCCGGGGTACTCGGCACAAAGAGCGACCAGCGCCTCGCGAAGGTTTGCGAAGCCGCCGTGGATGACGACTTGCGCGCTTCCCTTGGTATAAGCGCGGAGCGGGCCAATCATTTCGCCGAAGGGCCTGCCTTCGACGAGCTCCATGACGATGTAGAAGCGGCCGTCCTGCTCGCCCACTTCGTAAATCGTGCAGATATTCGGATGATTGAGGGCGCTCGCCGCGCGCGCCTCTTCGAGCAGATGATCGTGGCCGAGCCCGGACCTAGCCGGGTCCTCGCCAAGAACCTTGACGGCCACGTCTCGGTTGAGAAGCGCGTCGCGCGCCCGGTAGACCACACCCATCCCGCCGCAGCCGATTTCGCCGGTGATCGTGTAATGTCCGAGAGTTCGCCCGAGCATGAGCTACCGAGGCATTCTAACAGGACGCCGGCCTTCCGGCAGACGGCCTAGAGACGGCGCAGAAAAGAAACAAACCAAAAAAAACCGAAGAAACAAAAAACAAAAAAGCGAGTGACCGCTGCGCGCGGAGTAGCGTCGGCAGGGCGGTTCTGCCAGACTCAAGGGGCATCGGTTGAGAAGCGATCGGCACAGGGGAGTGAAGGGAGGTTTTGGCCCCGCGTTCACTCGCCGCGAAGGAGGGAGGGACAGATGAGGGCAGCAGTAATTGGAGCGGGATTTGTCGGCCGAGCGCACATCGAAGCGCTCCGGCGGCTGGGGATCGAGATCGCCGGCCTGCTCGGTAGTTCGCCTGAACGGACACGCGAGCAGTCGAAATCGCTCGGGCTCCCGCACGGCTACGACGCGCCGAGCGACCTCGTCCGGGATTCGAGCGTCGACGTGGTGCACATCTGCACGCCGAACTATTTGCATTTCGCAGAATGCGAGATGGCGCTCGAGGCAAAAAAACATGTCCTCTGTGAAAAGCCGTTGGCCCTGAACTCACGCGAGACGGCTCGACTGGTCGAACTAGCCCGCGGGCTGGGCCGCGTCGGAGCCGTCGCGCACAATCTGCGTTATTACCCGATGTGCCAGGAGGCCCGGGCACTCCTCGGCCGCGGCACGATCGGCGAGCCACGCTTGGTTCACGGCTCTTACTTGCAGGATTGGTTGCTGTATCCGTCGGATTGGAATTGGCGCCTCGATCCACAGGCGGGGGGAACCATGCGCACGGTCGCAGACGTCGGCACGCATTGGCTGGACATGATGATGTGGATTACCGGGAAGCGCGTGACAGAGCTGTGCGCCGACTTGGCCACTCTGATTCCCGTGCGCGAGCGCCCGAGCGGAGCGGTCGAGACGTTTCAGCAGCGCAAAGGGACCGATTTCGAACGCCTCCGGATCGACACGGAAGACTACGCATCGGTGCTCCTGCGCTTCGAGGCGGGAATCCGCGGCGTCATGACCGTTTCACAGGTGAGCCCCGGGCGGAAGAATCGGTTCTGGTTCGAGATCGACGGCAGCGAAGGCTCTTTAGCTTGGGACGGCGAACAGCCGAACCTGCTCTGGATGGGCGAGCGGCGCGAGATGAATCGCGAACTCGTGAAGGACCCGGCGCTCATGAGCCCTGAAGCCCGCGGGTTTGCGGTTTATCCGGCAGGACACGCCGAGGGTTATCCGGACACGTTCGTCGGCCTCTTCAAGCAGTTTTACGCCTATCTCGAGCAGAGCGACCTGAGTGCGCCTCGGCCGTTTCCGAGCTTCACAGACGGACACTTGGGTTTGCTTCTCTGCGAGGCGATTGCGCAAAGCGCCCGCGAACGCCGCTGGGTTCAAGTTCCAGCGATGGTCTAGCGCCGAGGAGAAAACCCGCGGCCGGCATCGGCAAATCGGTGTATGCTTCCGCCCCGAAAGCCGTGCGAGGGGGAGGCCGTATGCCGAGGAGCCGGTTGTCACGCCGCGAATTCATAGCCAAGAGTGCGGGAGCCGCGGGGGCTTACGCCGTCGCCAAGACAGTGCTTCTTGAACCAGAGGGTCCTGCCTGGGCACGCGCGGCGGCGCAGCAGACGCCAGCCAGCGACCGCGTGCGCTTCGGAATCATTGGCGTCGGCATGCAAGGGTCGGGCCTGCTCGCAAATTCCATTCAGTTGCCGGGAGTCGAGTGCGCGATGGCTTGCGACCTCTATGACGCGCGGCACACGCTGGCCCAGGAAATTGCGGGTGCGAACGTCCCCACCACGCGGCGTTATCACGATCTGCTGGAACAGAAGGATATCGACGCCGTCATCGTCGCCGTTCCCGATCACTGGCACAAACAGATCGTGGTCGACGCGGTGAACGCGGGCAAGGACGTGTATTGCGAAAAGCCGATGTCCCATTCGCCGGCCGACGGCATCGCCATGGTGAACGCGGCCCAAAAATCGGGTCGCATCGTGCAGGTGGGCTCACAGCGCGTGAGCAGCACGATCGCGCGCAAGGCGAAAGAGCTCATGGCCGGAGGCACCATCGGCGATCTTTGCCTGATCGAGGGCTCGAATGGACGGAACTCGCCCTGCGGCGCTTGGGAGTATCCCTTGCCGCCCGATCTTTCGACGACCACTCTCGATTGGGATACCTGGCAGGGATCGGCGCCAAAGCGCGCCTTCGACCCCAAACTGTTTGCGCGTTGGCGCTGCTGGAAGGAGTACGGAACCGGCGTCGCCGGCGATCTGCTCGTGCACCTGGTGAGCGGAACGCTGGCCATGCTCGGGACGAACGAGGCCCCCAGCCGGTGCATGGCCATGGGGGGAATCCTGCGATGGAAGGACGGGCGCAACATGCCGGATGTTCACGCCGCCATGTTCCAGTACGAGAAGCTCGGCAGCGTTCCTGTGTACATGCGGCTCAATCTCGGTACGGAAACTCCGGAGGGGTATCGCTTCATGGGCTCCAAGGGAATTCTGGAGGTGAACGGCGAGAGCATCACTTACACGCCGCAAACCGGCCAGGACGATTCACCGTGTTACTATGCGGCGAGCTTCCCGCGCGCCATGCGCGAGGAGTACATGAAAGCATGGCACGCCGATCACGACACGGTGCTCGCGGCGCAGGTCCTTGAGGGCACGCGCTTCACGGGTCCTTCCTGGGACGATGTGAAGCCGCATCTGTGGACTTTCTTCCAGGCCGTGAAATCGCGTCAGCCGGTCGTCGAAGATGTGGTCTTCGGCCACCATGCGGCGCTGGCCTGCCACATGGCCAATGAGTCGTATTTCGTGGAGGGTGCCGTCCGCTGGGATCGCATGTCACAGAGCATCAAGAGCTGAACCAGAATGGCCGCTGCTCGGGGGGAGAGCTCGCGCGCGCCTGGCTAGGCGCGACAATCGAGGACGGCGGCCCCGCTCACCCGATCACTCTTCAGATCGTTCAGCGCGCGATTCGCTTCACGAAGCGGATAGGTTTGGATCTCTGTGCGCACGGGAATCTGGGCGGCCAACTCGAGAAAATCCCGGCCGTCCTGGCGCGTGTTGTTGGCCACGCTGCGCATCGACCGTTCCTGGTAGAGCAGATCGTAGCTGAACGAGGGAATCGGGCTCATGTGAATCCCGCCGAGAATCAGGGCCCCGCCCTTCCGGAGCGCCCGTAAGGCTGGGGGAACCAGTTCCCCAGCCGGGGCAAACAGGATCGCAGCGTCCAGTTTTGCCGGCGGATCGTCGGTCGCTTCGCCCACCCAGGCCGCGCCGAGATTTTTCGCCAGCTGCTGATGGTTTTTGCCGCGCGTTGCCGCGTAGACCTGGACGCCCCAATGGAGCGCCACTTGAATGGCCACGTGGGCGGCCGCCCCGAAACCGTACAATCCGAGCCGGTTTCCCGGCTGGACGCCCGCCAAACGCAAGCAGCGAAAACCGATGATTCCGGCGCAGAGAAGGGGGGCGACCTGCTCGTCCGACAGGGCCTCGGGAAGGCGGTAGACGAATTCCGCGGGTGCCACGGCGTACTCGGCGTATCCGCCATCGACGGTGTAGCCGGTAAACGAGGGGTGATCGCAGAGATTCTCGCGTCCCGCGCGGCAATACGGGCAGCTCTGGTCGGTCTGGTGCAGCCAGGGAATTCCGACGCGTTCGCCGATTCGGGGACCACTGGCCGCTTCCCCCAATTTGTCGACCCGGCCCACAACTTGATGCCCGGGAATGATCGGAGACTTGCGCGGCGGCAATTCGCCTTCGATGACGTGCAAGTCGGTCCGACACACGCCGCAGGCCCCGACGCGAATCCGGACCTCGCCGCGCCCCGGTTCGGGCAGCTCTCGGTCGGTAAATTCGAGCGGATTGGATTCGATCGGCAGGGGCCGCTCGAGCAGGCAGGCTTTCATGATGCGGCGCTCATCGTGTTGATTCCGGCCTGTTCGGTGAGATCGAGAATGATCGCGGACCAGTCGAGATTGCTGCGTCCCTTCGCCATGCTCGAGAGCGAGCGATCATGCAGCAGGCTCGCCAGGGGTACGGGCGTCAGGTTCTTGGCCGCGGCGCTGAGAATCAGGTTGATGTCTTGGAGGCCGAGGGCCAGGCGTCGCGCCGTCTCGGGCGAAATCCTGCCCAGGGAGATGTGAATTCCGCCCGTTCCCAGGTGTCCAACGAAGCAAGGTTGTGCGAAACAGACTTCCTCAACGGCGTGATCGTCGGCCAGCATGCTGAGTACGATTCCGCCGGGCTCTGCGAGATCGGCGCATTGCGCGGCGAGTTCCGCTCCTTCCTCGGCCAGGCGTGCCGCTTTCACTCGCCTGCGGTTACGCACGCGCAAGCCATACCCGGCGCGCAGGAGGTTTCGGGCCATCGGTTCTCCCCTGTTGCCGAGGCCGATGAAGCCGAGTTGGGGCAAGTGCGTCACCTCGCGGATGGCTTCCCGACTTCTCTGCCTAGCATAACGCAATCGGGTCTCTCCCCACGCCCGCTCACCGATCAGGGCGGCGGGATTGATATAATCGACCGCCAAACCGCAGCGTGCCGGGGGAGATGAAGATGGCCAAAAAGAGTTTTAAGGACCTCACCGACCGGGAAATCCTCGCGCTGGCCATTCAACTCGAAGAGGAGGATAGCCGCGTCTACGGCGACTTCGCCGAGGGCCTCAAGGAGACTTATCCCGCGACGGCGAAGATATTTGAGGAAATGCAGGTCGAGGAATCCCGGCATCGCCAGACGCTCATCGACATGTTTCAGGCCCGTTTCGGCGATCATATTCCGCTCGTGCGGCGTCAAGACGTGAAGGGTTTTGTCGAGCGCCGGCCCGTGTGGCTGGTTCGGCCCCTCGGGATCCACACCGTGCGCAAGCAGGTCGAAATCATGGAGCTCGAGACGCAGCGCTTTTACGAACGCGCCCTCACGCGCATCTCCGATCCCTCAGCGCGCAAGCTGCTCGGCGATCTGGCCGAGGTCGAGCGGCAGCATTATGATTTCGCCGAGTCACTCGAAGAGAAGCACCTGACCCCGGAATCGATCAGCAAGGAGGAAAAATCCCGGCGGCAGCTCTTTATGCTGCAGATCATCCAGCCCGGTCTGGCCGGGTTGATGGATGGTTCGGTATCGACTCTGGCGCCGATTTTTGCCGCTGCGTTTGCCACGCGCACCACAAAAGACGCATTCCTTGTGGGGCTGGCCGCATCGCTCGGAGCGGGCATCTCCATGGCTTTTGCCGAGGGCCTGTCGGATGACGGTTCGCTCACCGGCCGTGGCCGTCCGCTGATCCGCGGATCGGTGACCGGGCTGATGACTGCGGCGGGCGGACTCGGGCACACCCTGCCCTTCCTGATCTCGAATTTTCACATCGCCTTCAGCGTCGCCGTACTGGTAGTGGCCATGGAGCTGGCCATCATCAGTTTCGTGCGTCACCGTTACATGGATACACCGCTGCTTTCCTCCGCCATGCAAGTGATTGTGGGTGGGGCAGCCGTGTTCATCGTCGGAGTTCTGATCGGAAGCTCCTGACCGAAACACGAGGGGCCCAGGCTGGACCGTCCGAGTCCTGGGGTTTCTTGTTGCTGCTGGGGAGGTCGGCTAATTCCCAGCGACGGCTCGCGGCGAGACGCCGTGCAGATACCGCCAAGGGTTTACCGGGGTGTTGTAAATGCGGACCTCATAGTGCAGGTGGGGACCGGTCGAGCGTCCGCTTTGTCCTTCATAGCCGATGACGTCGCCCCGTTTCACGGCCATGCCGGCTTCGGTGTTATAGCCCGAGAGGTGCGCGTAGAGAGTCGTCACGCCAAATCCGTGATCGATCACGACCACTCGTCCGTAGCCAGCGCGCCGGCCAACTTCGGCCACCACGCCGTCTGCGGTCGCCCGAATTGAGTCGCCGTAATGCGAGGCAATATCGAGCCCGGAATGAAAGGCACCTTCGCCGCTGAAGGGATCAAGCCGTTCGCCGAAGCGGCCGGTAATCTCTCCGACCACCGGCCATAAGGAGGGCACCACGGCCAAGCTTGTCAACTGGCTGGCCGGAAGCAGGCGCAGCCCAGTTCCACTATCCGACATGGTCACCGCCGTGGCGTTTCGCGCCAGGTAGCTGAATTCGTCGACCGATTGCTGATAATCGGCCTCCGACTGCGCGGTTGTATCGGTCAATCCAAAGGGGGTTTGCCGGAAGCGGGTGATTCCATAGGCCATGGCCACTTCGCCAGCCAGGGATTGCAAAGAATGAAGGCGCTCGTTTGTATCGCTGACCTCGGTTTGAAGCTCCCTGTATTGCTGTTTGAGGCTGTCCTGCTCGCGGCGGAGTGAGTTGTAACTGGTGGCCTTCCAAAGCATGCGCGAGTAGGATCCGATGCCGGCGACAACCGTGCCTCCCCCGACGCAGGCCAGAAGCACCAGAACGGGAAGGAGATAGCCGGGCACACGTACGCGCCGCATAGCGCCGGAGGCGCTCGAAGCAATAAAGAACGTGTACTGCTTCCGTTTTATCCTGCTCACTCTAGTTTCGTCCGTCTATTGGTTCGGCCGATCAATCGCCGCGAGCCCCTCGCCGCGGCTGGCCATGAGCATAAATACGAAGCGTCCGAAGATCTGAACCGAGAGCCCTGGTTCGAGACGGTCGGCCATTCTAGCCAGAGCCCGTCTCGGCGTCAACCAGAAACTTCTATTACGTATAGCCAGCACTTCCTAGTTCCGCAAGGCTGCGAACAGTGCTGTACCGAGCTTGTTTAGAGTCTAACCGAAGCTGCCATGCGCCACAACTGTACGCAGGGTCAGGTCCAGTCAAAAAATGTCACTCCGCGCCGAGCTCACGGGCGAGATATTCGGCAGCTTCGGACGGGGATTCGGCGAAGTGAACGAGCGGGCCCAGATTCCTGAGCCAAACGGACTCGGGCCCGATTTCGGCGGTGCGCACGCACTCGACGACCGGCCTCCAGAAACTGCCCAGCGAAACCACGGGGCGCCTGTTCATGACCCCTTTGTTGATCATCTCCCAAACCACGGACAGTTCGACTAGCGTGCCCGTGCCTCCGGGGCAAACAACGTAACCCTCACCGCGGCGAATCAGCTCAAACAGACGGTCCTGCCAGCTTCGGACGCGCATTTCCTGGTCGACCCAGGGATTTGCCTGTGCGCGGAAGAATCTGGCCGTGACGGCTATCGTTCGCCCGCCGGCCTCCTTGGCGCCGCGCGAAACGGCTTCCATGACGCCCGCATATCCCCCGCTGCAGATGGTGAAGCCCGCGCGGGTGAGAGATGCGCCGAGTTCTCGGGCCTGCTCATAGCACGCCTCGCCCGGGCGCGGATGCGAACTCCCGAAAACGGTGATGACTTTGGCCACGGATTTCATTCCCTGTTCGATCCTGCCCAGCCGCGACGCTCATTTCTTCCGCTTCGCTTTGGCCCCGAGTGTTTCGACCATGGCCGCGCAAATCGCATCCATCGCCTTTGTCGCATTGCGATCATGTTCTTGGGTATTGTTCGCAAAGATCGAGAAGACGACCTTCTCGCCCTCCTGGGTTGTGGCGTAGCCGGACAGCGAGCGGACGTGTTCAAGCGAGCCGGTCTTTGCTTCGATGACGGCCGGTCCGGTGATGTCCTTCATCCGGCTATCGAGCGTGCCGTCCACGCCGGCAATCGGAAGCGTGGAAATAAAATCAGTTCCCCAGGGCTGGCGAGCGGCGTAGGCGAGCAGCGCCACCATGGCTCGCGGCGTCACAAGATCGTCGCGAGCGAGTCCCGAGCCGTCCGAGAGCAGCACATCGCCGTCTATGACTCCCGCTTGTTTCAAGAACTGCTGTTCGAGCCTGAGTCCGAGCTCAGCCGACCCATAGGCGGCTTTCTCGCGAGCTACGGTTCGCAACAGCAGTTCGGCATGCAGATTCTGGCTGATCTTGTTCGTCAGTCGAACGGTTTCAAGGAGCGGCGGCGATACATGCTCGGCGAGAACGACTGGGTTCGGCCCAGCGGCGCTTGCGAGCGGCGGAGGCGGCGGCGGAGCAGTTCCGTTCTGATCGCTTGTCTCGGGCGCGGGCGCATGAACAACCCGCACGCTGCCGCTGATGCGCACACCGTGCTGTTCGAGGAGTTCTTTGAGCGCGAGCGCAGCGGTCTCGGCCGGAGCGGTCATAGCAAGGTCGATATCGGCGGGGGCATGGCCGGTCGGGATTGTCCCGCGAACGGAGAGGAAGTTCGGGCCTGGCTGCCGAGAAACGGAGAAATACGCCGGTGCGGAAGGGGCGCTGGTGGTGATCTGGATGGTCAGGGTCTCGAGCGCGGCGGCCGGTTGAGCAACGACGGTAGCCGAGTCACCCGTGCGCGCCCCGGCGAGCACTTGAAGGGAAACGATATTGTCATTGAACGCGATGGCGCTGACCGGCGCGCCGAATTCGAAGAAGGTATCGCCTATGCCCCAGCTGGGTGGATATGGGTCGTAGGGAAAATAGCTGTCGTCGGCGACGATATCGCCGTCCACTTCTTTAAGACCCTGGGCAATGGCCGCCTCCGCCATTTCGGCGAGAACCTTTTCGGGGGGCCCATCGCGTTCGGTCTTGAGTTGGTGGGGGAATTTGCGGTTCGAGAGATCCGGATCGCCGCGCCCGACCAGGACCAAGTCACCAGCGAGCTTCCCCTCGGAATCGAGTTTAGCGGCTGATTCAAGTGTGGTATGAAACTGGTAACTTGTGCCAAGGGTGGCCAAGGCGAAGGCGGTCGTGAACACCTTGGCGTTCGAAGCGGGCATGAAGTAGTGATCGCTGTTCCGTTCGTACAGGAGTTCGCCGGTATCCCGGTCGGCGATCAAGATCCCCCAGAAAGTCCGCGCGGCTGCAGTCGAGGCCAGCGCGGCCTCGACCCGCATTCGGAAGCGGGTTACGTCCGAGCGGGGTTTTAGCGCCCGAGGTCGAGCGCGAGTCAGGGCTGGGCGGGCCCTCATCGTCGGCGCCAGAGATGGCCCGAACAGAGCGAGCGCTGCCAGAGAGAGAATGAACTGGCGGGGGCCGACGCCCATCCTAAGCCTTAGATCCATCGACGACTCCGGGCCAGGGATTATATGACAAGCTGGGGAAGGCTGGGCGAGCGCGGCCCGGTATTGCGCGCCCGGCAGGGAATTCCATATCATGGGCATCGCGATTTCAAGGAGGTTGCGATGAAACAGGCGATTGGGGTCTCGCTCGTCACCTTGTTGATCGGCGTCGCGGCTCTGCTAACTGCTGCGCGCGCCGACGCGGACGACAAGGCCAAGGATGAGAGCCGGCTTGAAAATTCCGGGGTGGTCATGAAGGAGATTTTGGACATTCCGGAGGATATTCCACAGGACCTGATCGACAGGGCGGCTTGCGTGATTGTGATGCCGTCGGTTCTCAAGGCTGCTTTTGGCATCGGAGGGAGTTACGGGCGCGGTGCGATGACCTGTCGCAGCGGCGACAATTTTCAGGGGCCCTGGGGGGCGCCGACCATGATGCGTCTGGAAGGCGGCAGCTTTGGCTTTCAACTCGGTGCTCAGGCCACGGATTTTGTTCTGCTGGTCATGAACCCGCGTGGGGCCAGCGCCATCCTGAGCAGCAAGGTCAAGCTGGGCGCCGACGCTTCGGCGGCAGCTGGACCGAAGGGGCGCGACGCCGAAGCCGATACGGACGTGACCATGCGCGCCGAGGTTTTGACCTATTCGCGCGCGCGCGGGCTGTTTGCAGGGATTTCTCTTGAAGGCTCGACGCTGCGGCCCGACAACGATGCCAACCTGGAAATCTACGGGAAGCCGCTGCGGGCCCAGGATATCGCCCTGCACGGGGCGGTGCCCATCCCGCCATCGGCAAAAGTTCTGATCGCCACGCTCAACCAGCACAGCCCGAAGCGAACCTGAACGGAAGCGGGTCGTCGCTTGGCGCCGGGGAGCCGAGCTTCCCGGCGCGAGGCGCGGCGGGCTTCGTTCGCCCGTCCACCGTCTATCCCTTTTTCCATTGACTTTTACCCGAATATGACCGAAAGTCTAAATTGAGTGTAGGTCATCCATATGAGCCCGAAGGTCGGGGAGCCCTCCGGAAAACGCCTCTCGCCGTCTGCGGCCAGTCGGCCCAACCGGCGCGAGCGACATCGCTCGGAAATGCGCGGCCGCATCTTTCGAGCGGCCTTGGACCTGTTCGCCGAACGCGGTTTTTTGCAAACCACGGTCGAAGACATCACCGAAGCCGCCGACGTCGGCAAGGGAACCTTCTTCAACTATTTCCCGACCAAAGAGCACGTCCTGGCGCAGTACGGCGAGGAGAGAATTCAGCAGATCGAGCGCGCCCTCGAGCACGTCCGGGAGGGCGGGGAATCGGCCCTCGACGCGCTCGAAGGGCTCGCCACCGACCTCGCCGGACAAGCCTCGGAAAGTCCGGAACTGCTGCGCGCCGTCTTCGCGGCCCATTTATCCTGCGCGCCCGTGCTGGCCGGGCTTCAGAAACGCATCCAGGTCGGCCGCGAACTGCTCGAGCAGATCTTTGCCCTGGGCCAGAAGCGCGGCGAGATTCGGCGCGATCACTCGCCCGCCGAGCTGAGCCGTTTGATGCGCCTCATCTTTATGGGCCTCACGGTGGCCTGGGCGATTAATCCGGAGGACACCCTGCCGGGAACCGCCGCGGAGGTCTGGGCGCTCATCTATCCGAGTCTGGCCACCCGGGCCGTCTCGCGCCGCCGCTCGGGCGCTCAAGACAGGCCGCGAAGCACTCGCCGCTCTCGGCCGGAGGCGCAATCTTGAGTCGTAAGCAAACAGGTTCTCATCCATACACCATGAGTAAAGGAGGCCGCTGGTGATCATTCGCTGCTCTCTCCTACTCGCCCTGCTTTCGGCAGTCGCCGCCCTTGCGGCAACGGCCAAGGCCCAGGGACCGAGCTCGGCCGGCGCGTCAAGCTCGCCGGCCCAATCATCGACTGCGCCGTACGCGGGAGCGACCCAAACGACGGCCGCGTCGGCGCCGGGCCAGGGGAATTATGCGGGCAGCGTAGCCTCGGAGCCCGTGCCCGGAGTGCTCAAAGTTTCCCTCCAGGAAGCGATCGATCGCGGCCTCAAACAGAATCTCGGCGAGCTGCTGGCGAGCGCGGATGTTCAAACCGCGCGCGGCCAGAGATGGCAGCAGTTGAGCGCGCTCCTGCCGCACGTGAACGCGACGCCCTACTACGACATCTCGCAAATCGACTTGAAGGAATTCGGATTCACCTTCAGTTTTCCCGGCGTGGCGATTCCCAGTATTGTGGGCCCCTTTTCCTACTTTGATGCCCGCGCCTACTTGACCCAGAACCTCTTCAATTGGCAGGCCATCCAGGGCACTCGCGCCTCGACCGAGCGTCTGAAATCGAGCGAGCATAGCTACCGGGACGCTCGCGATTTGGTGGTCCTGGCCGTTGGTTACAACTATTTGCTCTCTGTCGCCGACCAGGCCCGCATCGACACCGCCCAGGCGCAGGTCAATACGGCCCAGGCGCTCTACGAGCAGGCCAGGGACCAGGTCGAGGCGGGCACTTCTCCCGCCATTGACGCGCTGCGAAATCAGGTGGAGCTGCAAACGCGTGAGCAGCAGCTCATTCAGGCCAAGAACGACTTCGCCATTCAGAAATTGACGCTCGCCCGCGCCATCGGCCTTGCTCCTGGTCAGCAGTTCGAGCTGACCGAGAAGGGGTTGTATCAGCCGTTTCCGGCCATCACGGTTGACGAAGCGCTCAAGCAGGCCTACCAGTCGCGCTCCGACTTCCGGGCTGCGGAGGCAACCGTGCGCGCCGCCGAGTTCAGCCTGAATGCTGCGCGAGCCGAGCGCTACCCCTCGGTTTCCTTTAACGCCGATTACGGCGTGGCCGGACAGCACCTCGACCAAAGCCACGGCGTCATGGATGTGCGGGGCACGGTGACCGTTCCGATCTTCACCGGTGAGGCAACGCGCGGCGATATCCTCGTGGCTCAATCCGAGCTCGTGCAAAGCCGGGAACAGCTCGAAAACCTGCGTGGGCAGATCGACGCCGACGTGCGTACGGCGCTCTTCAATTTGCAGTCCTCCTCCGATCAGGTGAACGTGGCCAAGAGCAATATCGATCTGGCCCAGCAGACCCTGACGCAGTCCCGCGACCGCTTCGCGGCCGGGGTCACCGACAGCGTCGAGGTCGTGCAATCCGAGGAGCAAGTCGCCAGTGCCAACGAGCAATACATATCCAGCCTTTACAACTTCAACTACGCAAAGATCGCCCTGGCTCGGGCCATGGGTGCCGCCGAAGAAGGCGTGAAACAGTATTTCAAAGGACACTGAGCCATGCCTGCACGAACCGATACTGAAGTCCCCGCCGCTCCCCTCGCAACGCCCCGAAGCGAACCGCCCGGGCCGTCGGAAACGCATGCGGCTGCTCCCCCTCCTCCTCGCGGGCCAGGACACTTCTTTCGCACGCGGCCGCGCGCTCGACTGGCGGTGATTGCCGCGGTGATTGCGGCCGCCGTGGGGGCCTATCTCGCCTGGCGATATTTTTCGAGCTACGAATCGACCGATGACGCAGAGGTCGACGGCCATCTGATGCCGCTGAGCGCGCGGGTTTCCGGCTATATCTCGAAGGTCAATGTCGACGACAACCAGTACGTCGCAGCGGGAACTGTCCTCGCTGAGCTTGATCCCCGCGACTACCGAGTGGCCCTCGACAAGGCGCAGGCCGACTTGGCCGACGCCATCGCAACGGCGCAGTCGGCCGGCATCACCGTCCCCATCACTCATGTGAGCACAACTGGCCAGATCTCCGCTGCAGAAGCGGACGTCATGAGTGCCGAGGCCGGTGTCCAGGCCGCCGAGAAGCAGTACGACGCAGCTCAGGCACAGCTTACCGAGGCCGAGGCGAACAATGTCAAAGCGCAAAACGACCTGACCCGCTACCAGGAATTAGTCGCCAGACAAGAGGTTTCGCGCCAAACCTACGATCAGGCCGTGGCCACGGCAAAATCGAACGCAGCAGGGGTGTCTGCGGCCCAGGCGGCCGCCGCGGCCGCCGAGCAGCAGGTAAGCCAGGCCCGCGCACGGCTGGCACAGGCGCAGGCGAATCTGCGCACCTCGCAGACCGGCCCGCAGCAGGTTGCCTCAACCCGAGCCAGAGCCCGTTCGGCCGAAGCGGCCGTGCAGCAAAAGCAGGCCGCACTCGAACAGGCGCAGCTGAATCTGAACTACACGAAGATTTACGCGCCCGTCGACGGCGTGGTGATGAAGAACTCCGAAGTCGGCATGAACGTCCAGCCCGGGCAGCAGCTGTTCACCATCGTGCCGCTCAATGACGTGTGGTTCACCGCAAATTTCAAGGAGACGCAGCTGCACCATATGCTTCCCGGTCAGTCGGCCGAAATTCGTGTCGACGCCAACGGCCGCACCTACCACGGGCGGGTGGACAGCATCGCCGGGGCCACGGGCGCGCGCACCAGCCTTCTGCCCCCGGAGAATGCCACCGGAAATTATGTGAAGGTCGTGCAGCGCGTCCCGGTCAAGATCGTGCTCAACCCGGGCGAGAACCAGGACCACTACCTGCGCCTGGGAATGTCGGTGGAACCGAAAGTGTTCGTGAAATGACGTGTCGCCAGACGACTTCCATCGACCGGAAAACGCTCTCCCGCGCGTAAACCCCTGGGTCATCGCGCTGACCGTCACGCTCGCGACGTTCATGGAAGTGCTGGACACAAGCGTGGCCAACGTTTCGCTGCCGCACATAGCCGGAAGCCTTTCCGCCAGCAACGACGAGGCCACCTGGATCCTGACTTCCTACCTCGTCTCGAACGCCATTGTCCTGCCCCTGAGCGGCTGGTTCTCTCAGCTGATCGGACGGAAAAACTTCTACATGATGTGCGTCGCGCTGTTCACGATCAGCTCCTTCCTGTGCGGTCTTGCTCCGAGCCTGGGCGCGCTGATCTTCTTCCGCGTCCTTCAGGGCGCCGGCGGGGGCGGCTTGCAGCCAAGCGAACAAGCCATTCTTGCCGATACGTTTCCGCCGAGACAGCGCGGCATGGCCTTTGCCGTTTACGGCATGGCGGTCGTGCTCGCGCCGGCCATCGGCCCGACGCTGGGCGGCTGGATTACGGACAACTTCAATTGGCGGTGGATCTTTTTGATCAATATCCCCGTCGGAATCCTCTCGCTCACCCTGACCCGCCGCCTCATCTCCGACCCGCCCTATATGCAGCGGGAGAAGAGGCAGCGCTTCCGCATCGACTACATCGGCTTGGGCCTGCTCGCCTTAGGACTGGGAGCTTTGCAGGTCGTGCTCGACAAGGGCCAGCGCGACGACTGGTTCAGCTCGCACTTCATTCTGGTGTTGACCGTAATTTCCGTCGCCTCCCTGATCGCCGTCCTGGCCTGGGAGTGGTGTCACAAGCATCCCATCATCGACCTGCACTTGTTCAAAGACCGCTCCTTCGCCATCGGTACGTTTCTGATGTTCATGGTGGGGTTTGCGTTGATGTCGAGCACCGTGCTCATCCCTCTCTTCCTGCAGACCATGATGGGCTACACAGCCGAGCAAGCGGGCCTGGCCCTGATGCCCGGCGGGATTGCCATCATTTTCGTAATGCCGCTCGTTGGATTTCTCCTGGGCCGGTACGATGCCCGCCGGCTGCTGCTTTTCGGATTCACCATGCTGTCGATCGCTCTCTTTTATATGACCACCTTTGACCTGTACATCGATTTCCGGCACGCGGCCGCCGCACGCTTGATTCAGGCCATGGGACTCGCTTTCCTGTTTGTGCCGATCAACACGGCCGCCTATGCCTTCCTGCCCAAAGAGAAAAACAACCAGGCCTCCGGGCTCATCAATCTGGCCCGCAACATCGGCGGCAGCGTGGGAATTTCCTTTGTCACCACTATGCTGGCCCGCCGCACGCAATTCCACGAGCAGGACCTTGCGCGCCGCATCAGCCACGGCAACGGCAAATTCGAAACCGCGCTCCACTCCGCGACGAACTTGCTCACTGCGCACGGTTTGAGCGCCTACGAGGCCTCCCGGAGAGCCTACGGTCTCATCGCCGGAATGGTCAGCCAGCAGGCGACCATGCTCGCCTATGTCGACGATTTCTGGCTGGTGGGCGTATCGGTGGTCATCATGATCCCCCTGATCTTCCTGATGAAGAAGGTGAAGCCCGGCGGCCCCATCGCTGTACACTGACCTCGTCCGAGGCCATGAAAATCCGCATCGTAACCGTCGAACGCGAATACGGCAGCGGTGGAGCGGCCATTGCCGAACGGCTGGCAAAGCAGCTTGGCTGGAAGCTTTGGGACCGCGAGCTCACCGCCGAGATCGCGCGCGTCGCGAAAGTCACCGAGGAAGCGCATGCCGTTGCGACGAGCGCGTCGACCCGATGGCGAACGCGCATCCTTTATCACACATTATTTCGGCAAGGAATGGCCGCACCGCCCCCTCTACAATCTGATGATCGATTCGAAATTCGGCGACGAATACGTCGTCGGTACCACGCTTGAAAACATCGCCGCGCTCGAACGCTTGCACGCCGCTCGGGACGCCAGAGCGTCCTGACGGCGCCAGGGCGAGTCAAACAAAA
>Ga0187783_10001005_pt1 | contig 20837 bp, 20 predicted proteins | sample 1015_SJ02_MP02_2_FD_132471 | JGI IMG/M metagenome (GOLD analysis project Ga0187783, IMG submission 132471) | Tropical peat soil microbial communities from peatlands in Department of Meta, Colombia - 1015_SJ02_MP02_20_MG | ecosystem: Environmental > Terrestrial > Soil > Wetlands > Peat | place...
CGCATCGATGTGCTCAACGATTCGGTCGAGGAAAATTATTACGATCTAGTCGTCGCGCGTGCGTTGCTTCACCATCTCACGCCTGCGCGCACGGCGCTCGAGCGCATGGTCGCTGCCGTGAAGTCTGGAGGCGTCCTTCTCTCGGTCGAGCCGGATATGCTTCCCTGCACGGTCGCCGAGCCTGATTCGATTCGGGACTTCTGGCAAGGATGGCTGAAGTGGTCTGCCGATGCCGGCATCGATTATTTTGTCGGGCGCAAGATTCCTGCGTGGCTCGACTCGTTTGGATTGCAGCAAGTAGCAGGGGAAGGGAACACTGCCCACTTTAATGGCACATCAGATTGGGCGGTGTACTGGACGGATACGATGCGCGAGCTGGCGCCTTCACTCCTGAAAACGGGCTGCATCAATCAGCAAGTGCTCGATGAGTTTTATTCACGCTACCAGGATCCGCGTTATTGGACCAGCGTCATCACATTCACCGCAAATTGGGGACGCAAGCCCGCATGACTCACAGTCCCAACTGGTCCATCTTCGGTTTTTCGTAGATGTCGTCTTCGCCGGGATACCGCAACTGGCCCTCGAATCGTCCGCCTTCCTTGGCCAGCGCCCACACCAGGCTCTCGCCCGCAGGGAGCGTGTTTGGCTCGCGCCTGAAAATCGGATCCTCATAAGCTTTTTGCGTGTCGATCCATTCCCATCCTTTCGCTTCAAATGCCTCCATCACGTCCGCAAGAAACAGCGCGTTCAGCGTCTTGTAGTGCAAAAGAATCGTGTGCGGGATTTCGCGGCCGAGCACATCCACCGCTAGCTTGCGATAGAACGCGGCTCGATCGAGCAAATGTCCCACCAAATAGTCTCGATACCGCTCCTTTGCGACGCTGGGCTCGGTCTTCAGTTTTTCGGTCATCCGCTGGTCGACGTACCAATCCGAACTGTCGATCGTTACATGTCCGACGCGATAATCGAGGTGTTGCAGCAGCGCTCTGAAACGATCTCGCTTTTCCGCCGTGTCGCCCTCTTTGAGAAATGGGTAGCGAAAAAAACGCGTGCGGTTCGAAAAAGGCGCCAGCAGCGGTTCATCGCGTTCGAAATCAGCAGCAAACGAGTCGTAGGTTACTTTTGGAGAGTTGAAATTGAGATGCAAGTACGAATGATTGCAAATCAGATGGCCGGCGTCGTTCCACCCTTGTAGCAGCTTCTGCCCGTCTGCTCCATTCACGCGCGTTCCGCAAACGAATAGCGCCGCCTTCAGCCCGCGCTTGTGAAGAGCATCCAGAACTCGCTCGTTCGCCTCCGGCCAACGCATGTTAGATCCAAGCTCGACCGTGGGATCATCCATCGTGACCGCAACCTGGGGTCGTTTGGGCTGAGTCGGCCGTGCGGCCAGCGGGTCGATGCCGGCAAGGCGCGCACCGGCACATGCAGCACTGGCCCGCAGGAAGGAATGCAGAAATTTTCGGCGGTGCATCGCCGAACTGTATCATCCGCGCGAGAGGTGAGAATTTTCCGGTCGCCGAAACGTTACTACCGCCGAACATCCGACGGGGCACGGTACATCGCGCCCGGCGAAGATTCTTGGCAGGTGCTGCAGGTTTATAGCGAAGTGATGCTTTATGAAGAACTGCTGCCTCGGCCTCGCACGATTCGCGGGAACTTACATCCACTTGTCGATCGAGACGCTCCGCCCGTAATTCATGTTCCCGACCTGAAAGAACGCGTTTGTTTGCGAACGCGTGCCCCGAGCCGAACCTGCGAGAATTCGCCCTAACTTGGTCTAGACTAGGAGCCCAGTCTGGGAGGGCGCAACCATGCGATACGTCGTTGTCGGCATGTTCGAAAAATACGCACAGGCGGAATCGACGGTCGAGGATTTGGAGAGCGCGGGAATCCTTGGCCATGAGATCGAAATTATCGGCGACATCGACGAGGACGTACGCACGGCGGATACGCAGGGCGAGCCTGCCACGGAGCCTCGCGAATCCCATCACAGTCGCCTCGCGCGTCTGTTCGCCCGTGGCGGAGTTCTCGCCAAACCCGATGTCCGCGACGAGTCCGGCGAAATGCCGAATTACATCGGCGAGCAGGAGTTTTACGCGACTCACGTCAAGCAGGGTGGCGCCGTAATGGTCGTCCGAACTGCCACCGAGCAATCCGCCAACCGCGCCGCCGCCATCCTTCGCGATCACAAAGCCCGCACGCCGGGCCGCAAAGAGGGCCCCGCCGTCCGCCACATCGAATGAGTTCTCGAAATCGACTCGCCACGTCTGCGAATTCGCAATCTCTGAAGTAATAGCGCATGCCACTTGGAAAGGGAAATTACCTGATGCTCACAACCGGACTAACCAGACTCATCAGCGTCGCGCTGATCCTGCTTCTGCTGTGCGCGCCGGCACTGCAGGCGCGCCCAACCGAGTCGGCCTACAAACAAGAACTCGCGGCCGGCCTCGAAGAAATCTTCGTCTTTCGCACTACGCGCACGCAGCATCAGTCAGGTAAGACGCCCGCCTGTGCCGCGGCGCCTTTCGCCTCTGTCAATGAAGACTATTACGATCTCTGGTCCATCGAGCTGCGAGCGAGGGACAGCCGCGTCGTCAATACCCACAAGAACGAAGTCGGCGGCTTCACCGCCTGCTTCAGCCAGCTCGCTCAGGATCGCCCGCTGGAAATGTACGCCGCGGGAAAAACGGCCGGCATAACGTGGTCCGGCTCCGGCGAATGCATCGTATTGAAATCGCAGCCTCCCGTTCGCACCGTCGTCGCTTTCAATTGCCGCCTGAACCTGAGCAATCTTCCCGATGCCTATTCTGGAGGCTTTCTCGTCTCCAGCACGCTCGCCCCATTCATCCCACATTCGCAGGACCCGAAGGCGCACGTGCCCGGCTACCTTTCCACTTCGGTGGTCACCTTGCGCCTTTGGAAAAAGGCCGCCAAATAGAAGCCACCAGGAAAACAGCCGCATTCGCGCCTACAGAATTCACAGTATGTCTTATGTCAACGCGCCTGTGGAAAACTGCGTTGCTCGCGTTATCGAAATGCCGTTCGAAACTCGAATCCGGGAATTATCGAAACAGTTGGTGAACTGTCGTGACGATGCCCTATCGCTCGAACTGGCGCGCGAACTGCAAACTGTTCTGCACGAACGCATCGAGCAGCTCCGCGATAGAGTCGCCGCACTCCCGCTCGTTGCCGCCCCCACCAAGTCGAAGCGCAAACCTCGCCCCTGATTCAACGAATCACTGATCCACTGAAAAATTGCCGCGCGCTGGCCGAACTCAGGTACAATCCGCGCAATCTTTCGACGAGGAGAATCCTGGGATGACCACTTGGCTGCGCGCTCTCGCGCTGTGCGTGCTCGTACTATTCGCAGCTGTCTTCATCGCCGAGGCGCAGCAGGAATTTCCCCCGCCGCAGGGCAAAGGCCGCGTTGTCGTGCTCGCCTCGGGCATGTCCGGCCCGGGTCACTACAAAGAAGTCGCCGCCGCCATTGCCAATCTTGGATATGACGTCGTGCTGTTTGACGGCAATGCCGAAGAGAATACGCATGGCCAGGGAGTCAAACGCGACATTCAAACGGCCCAAACCATGCCCCACGCGCTTCCCGGCAAGGTCGCTTTGGTTGGCTTCTCGCTTGGCGGTGGAGAAATGCTCTACTGGGGAACACAATCGGCCGATCAAGTTGCGGGCGCGGTCGTCTGGTATCCCGCCAACGCCTTCATTCGCGACATTCCGGGCTTCGCGAACCGTCTGGCGGTTCCGGTCGTCGTCTTCGCGGGCGGGAAGGATAAGTTTCGCAATGGCTGCTGCACCGCCGACAAAGATAGCGCACTCCAACAAGCCTCCAAGTCAGCGGGGAAGTCTTTCGATTTGACCGTTTACCCCGACGCGAACCACGATTTCGTCAAGGGCGGCGACCACTACGACGAAAAGGCATACACCGACGCGCTTCAACGCACCTCCGACGCCTTGAAAATCTACCTCTCGAATTAGCCGCCACCCACGCCTGCCCTCCAGCGCCTTTCGCCGGGAAGGTCGGTCAATGAGCCGGCTGTACCAATCTGATAATTGAGATGGCAAAAACTGGCATGTTGGAGTAACTTTTGAACGCGGCTTGGCGTCCAATTTGCGGAGCCAGTTAAAGCCGAGGGGCTGCACCTCCGATCGACAACTGGAGGGGGCTATGAAACAAGCTGTCGAGAGTTACTGGCCCCGGCATTCTGTAAGACTTCACCCCGTTCAGTTTTCCAGCGCCGTTTTAACCGTCCGCTTGCCACTGTTTCGGACAATTCGGGCACTCGCATTCGCGGGCATGCTTGCAGCTGCGCCTCCGGTCTTCGCGCAACACGGTAGCGGCGGAGGGCACAGCGACGGCGGTGGAGGCGGGGGTTTCAGCAGTAGCCATTCCTCAGGAGGGGAAGCCTCCTATTCAGGCGGGAGTGGTAGTCATTCCAGCAGCCAGATCGCTGGCGCATCCCGCGGAGCGAGGGGAGGAACGCAATCTGACGGGCGCTTCGAATCCGTCAGCGTAATTGGCGAGAAACACGACACGGGATCTGGAGGCGCCATTCGCCGGTTTTTCGGTTTTTCGCATCTTTGGTCGGCAACTACACTTGCGCGGCCAATATTCTGGCCTCGCTGTCCCTTCTCTCCCGGGTGCTACGGTGGCTCCGCGCCTCCGATTTTCTACGGCGGATACGCGGGCTTTTATCCGGCTCTTGGTTTTGGCTATGGTTTTGGCTGTCCCTTGTTCTGGGACTCTTCCAATTATCCCGCCTGCATCGACCCTGCCTTGCCTGCGTTGAACTGCGCTACGACCAGCAGCCCTGCTGCAATGTTGCTGTATATGAACGATGGCTCGGCCGCAGATGTCACCGACTATTGGGCGAACGGTGGCACCTTTCATTACATCTCGCAGGACGGGCACGAACACCTGATTCCCCTCACCGGCCTGAATATCCAGCGCACCAGCGACGCGAATGCGCGTTTGGGCTTCCGATTTACTCTCGACCGCACGCAACCAGGGACCCAACTGGATCGCATCCCAGAGTCCCGCGGCACGACCAACTTGGATTTTCTTGCGCCGTATTCGAATGAATCCACCGACGCATCCGCGCCGACGGCGCAGCTGGCCGTAGCGATGCGGTCAACTGCGCCTCTCAATGCGCTCGACGTAGGCATATCCGGGGCGACCTTACACGCCGCGACCCAGACCACGGATGTGATCGTGCGAATCGGGTCAAAGAACCTCAAGTTCGTATCGGCGGCCGATGGCGAAGAAGCTGCCAATTTGAAAGTGGAAGCAGCGAGCCTCGATCAAAATGGAAATGTCCTCGCTGGCAAGACCGAAACCATCCAGTTTCTCGCGCCTACGCAAGATCCGTTGTTGCTACCGGACGGCACGTGGCGCATCCATGTCAGCATTCCAATGCCGTCCCGTGCCGAAATTGTGCGCGTTACCGTAGAGGACCAGAACGGCGGACAGATCGGCACGGCCAATGTGAATCGCGCGACAATCGAAGCCGCGCCACCAGCGGGCACCCCTGCTCCGCATGTAATGCAAGCGATTTCCGATTCCGCTATCTGAATGGCCCAGCTTGCAGCTGTTGCGGCCTGCGACGCTCGCCCTCCGGCCCTGCCCCAGAAACTGCATAAGGGCTTGACACCTACAGCCGTCGGGAATATGGTCAGCGCCTCAGAAAAACGTCAAACGACGCCGGCCTCCTGAATTTCGGTTAACACATTTGGTTCTCTCGGATTCGGTGTAAATCCGGTTCCGTTTCCGCAAATGCCTGTTCAAACTTGCCGAAACGGAAACGACTGAAAGGAGACAATCCATGCCCAATTTTTCAGGCTCTTTCTCAGGGACCATCCGCACGCAAACGGTGGTTTCGATTCCGGACCAAGCTGACCACTCTCTCAGTCTCGCTGAAGTCACCGGCACGCAAAAAAGCACGGACCCGAGGTGGAACAACTCGACGATCAACTACTGGGCAACCACAGATGCGATCGGCACTCAGGGCATCCAGCGAGGCTACTTTGTGAACGGCCACGGCTCGGCTGGCTCGGACCGCGGCACTTTCGAAGGTACCGTCTCAATCGTCGCCGGACAACCCGTTGTTCAAGGGAGGTGGCAATACTCCGGCGGCGAAGGCAGTTTCGCAGACATTACCGGCGGCGGCACATTTAGGACGAAGCTCACCTCTCCCACGACTCTCGAAGCTACTTGGGAAGGCGCCTATGAGCTCGCCGAAGCCAAGGCCCAAGCTGTCTAATTTTCAAACTATGTCACCAACACCCAGGCTCGCCATTCGACCGAGTCGAGGCGAGCCGGGTTTTCTGAGGAGGAAAAATTGACTAGTCGACGCTTGAAGTTCTCTCTCGCGCTGTCCGGGCTCCTGGCGCTCTGCGCGTGGGCCGCGCCCGCAAATGCGCAGATGTCCGCGGTGAAAGAGAAGCCGCCCATGTATTGGTACGTTGCGAATTGGCAGATTCCCCGCGCACAATGGAGCGCGGTCGACAAATCGAACGCGGACGACACAAAAATACTTGAAAAGGCTGTTGCCGACGGCCTGATCACCGAATACGGATTCGACGAGAGCCTCGTCCACTCTTCTGACGGCGCAACGCACGATCAGTGGTGGGGCGGGACTTCAGTGGCCAGCGTGTTCAACATGCTCGACCAGTTCTACAAAGCCGGCACTCCCACGTCGCCCGTCTTTGAAAGCGCCACGAAGCATTGGGATGAGGTGTGGGTCTCGCGGTACTACGACTCGCATCCGGGATCTTACAAGGACGCGTACACCTTCGTGGCCACCTATCGGCTGAAGCCGACCGCGCCGGACGACGCGCTAGACAACCTCAGCAAGAATCTGGTCGGCCCCTTGCTTGACAAGCTGCTCGCCGACGGCAGCATCCTCGAGTGGGAGATCGACACCCAGGAGGTCCACACGGACGCTCCCGGGGAATTCCTCATTATCTACGTGGGGCAAAAACCGGACGCGCAGGACAAGATCAACGCGGCCATCGGCGAGCTGGGTAAGAGCGACCCGCTCGCCGGCCCGGCGTTCGATTCCGTGGTCGATTCTTCCGCGCACCGCGATGAGGTGTTTCGCTCCACTGCAACCTTCAAATAGTCGCCTTGAGGCTGGCCCCATTAGCCCAAGCACCCGGCAAGCAGGTGGCGATCGTAAGCTCGCCGCCTGCTTGCGCGAAGACGTCCTTGACATACGCCGCCCCCTCAGCGTAACGTTGCTCAGTCGCTTGATGTGACGCATGCGCCAAAATCACAATTCGCGCAACCTTAATCTCGCACTCGTAGTAGTACGCCTCGTAGGCCCGTCCTGGCCTGGAGGGCGTCACTGAGCTGACCGCAAAGACGAAAGGCTCATGAAACCCACCGGCCAGAGACACTGGCCAGGTGGGTTTTGCATTTTGGTGCCATTGAAATCCGGAATCGATTAGGCAGGCGGCCGCGAAACGAGCCGAACGACAAAGCTGAGCGGACACTGAGGAGGAAGTTCCAATGGGTACCGACAAGCGGGTTTTGACCGGAGCACGGATTCTCTGGGAATGTCTCGAGCGCGAAGGCGTCAAGGAAGTCTTCGGCTATCCGGGGGGCGCGATCCTCCCCGCCTACGATGCGCTTCAGCACAGCTCGATCCGCCACATCCTCGTGCGCCACGAACAGGGCGCCACGCACATGGCGGACGGCTATGCGCGCGCGACAGGCCGCGTCGGTGTTGCGGTCGCCACCTCCGGCCCCGGAGCGACCAACATGGTCACCGGCATCGCCACCGCGATGATGGACTCCTCGCCCATCGTCTGCATCACCGGGCAGGTCGGGAGCAAGCTTCTTGGCTCGGATGCGTTTCAGGAAACCGACATCACCGGCGTCACGCTTCCCATCACCAAGCACAATTATCTCGTCACGCGCGCGGACGAAGTTGCGCACGCAGTTCGCGAAGCCTTCTACGTGGCGAAGTCCGGTCGACCCGGTCCCGTCCTGATCGACATCACCAAGGACGCGCAGCAAGCTACCTGCGACTTCGATTACGAAGCGGCCGCTCCGCTCATGCGCGGCTATCGGCCCGATCTTTCGCCAGCGCCCGCCGAATACGATAGGGCGCTGCAGCTGATTCATGAGGCGAAGCGTCCGGTGATTCTCGCCGGTCACGGCATCGCTGTTTCGGGCGCCGAGCACGAAGTTTGCGCGTTCGCCGAACGCACCTGCATTCCCGTGGCGATGACGCTGCTGGGGCTCGGCCACATGCCCGCCTCGCACATTCTCAATCTCGGCATGATGGGCATGCACGGCGAGGCTTGGGTCAACAACACCATTCAGGAAGCCGATCTGCTGCTCGCCTTCGGTATGCGTTTCGACGATCGCGTTACCGGCAACCTGAAAAATTACGCGCCGCACGCGAAAAAGATTCACATCGAGATCGATCCCGCCGAGGTGAACAAAAATGTGAAGGTCGACGTCGCGCTGATCGGCGACCTCCGCAAGATTCTTCTGGAGCTCCTCCCGCGGGTCGACTCCGGGAATCGCGGCGAATGGATCGAGCACATTCGCGCGCTCAAGGGCGACACCGCCGTGCGCGACATACAAAATTTGCCGGACAACGGCCACCTTTATGCGGCGCACGTGATTAACGATCTTTGGCACGAGACGCGCGACCGCGACACCATCATCGTCACCGACGTGGGCCAGCACCAGATGTGGGAGGCGCAATATTACAAGCACGATCATGCGCGCTCACTGATCACTTCCGGCGGACTGGGCACGATGGGGTTCGCTTTGCCCGCGGGCGTCGGCGCGAAGGTCGCGCGCCCTGAGGCCGAGGTTTGGGTCGTCGTGGGCGATGGCGGCTTCCAAATGACGATGGCCGAAATGGCCACCATCGTTCAGGAAAAACTTCCGGTAAAGATCGCGATTATCAACAACGGCTATCTCGGGATGGTCCGCCAGTGGCAGGAATTTTTTTACGAGCGCAATTACGAAGCAACGCCGCTGCTCAATCCGAATTTCTGCCAACTGGCCGAGGCCTATGGCATTCGCAACATCGCCGTGAAGCACCGCTCCGAGGTAGTGCCCGTCGTGCGCATGGCGCGCGCGCACGAGGGCCCCGTGCTCATCGATTTCCAGGTTGAACAGGAAGACACTGTCTACCCGATGGTCGCGGCCGGGGCGGCTCTGCACGACATGATTCGCCGGCCCAACCCGTTGGTCGAAACCGCCGAGGACGAATAGCCATGTTGCATACTATTGTCGTTTACGTCGAAAACAAGCCAGGCGTGCTTTCGCGCGTCGTTTCGCTCTTTCGTCGCCGCGCTTTCAACATCGACTCGCTCACGGTGGGCCGCACTGAAAAGCCGGATGTCTCGCGCATGACCATCGTCACCGACGCGGACGAAGATCAGGCGCGCCGTATCGTCGCGAACGTTTACAAGCTCGTGAACGTTTTGTATGTCGACGATGTGACGGGCCATCCCGCGCTGCTCCGCGATCTCGCGCTTATGAAAGTTTGCGCGAACCAGGAGACGCGGTCGAAAATTCTCGAGCTCGCGAGCGTTTTTCGCGCGCGCGTTCTCGACATCGCCGCGGAATCGATTACGGTCGAGCTGAGTGGTGGCGAGGAAAAAGTCGATCGATTGCTCGAACTGCTCGCGCCGTTCGGCCTGCTCGAGGTCGTGCGCACCGGTGTAGTAGCGATGCGGCGCGGCGCCAAATCTCCCATCGTCACGTCGAAGTCCGCCCCGCAGGGCGCTGTCGACGACGAGTCCGTCTCCTATTCCGTCTAGCGGCCAACGACCTTCGTTCCCTTTTCGCCAATGCGGGGGCTCAGGGGTCGAAAAACGCGAGTTTCGGTGTGTCCAAAACCGTGCCTTTAGCGGCTTCTAAGGGCAGTTCGGGGCCCTTTTAAGCTGCCAAAACTGCTTACACTCCGACGATAAAACCGCGTGCAGTTCGACGCAAATTTGCGTCCGAAATTATACGAATCAGAGCGTATAGGTTGAGTGCGAGCTAAGCCGATTTGGGCTTCGCGGCTTTCGCCTTTTCCGCGCCGGGCTTGGGACGCAGAGCCGCAAGAAATTCCGCGAGCGGCAGCGTGTTGATCACTTCTTTTTTCTCGATCCATCCGCGGCGCGCGGTCGTGACTCCGTATTTCATGGTCGCAAGTTGCGAGGTGGCGTGCGAGTCGGTCGAAATCACAATTTTCACGCCTAGCTGCTTCGCCATCCGCAGGTTCACGTCGTTGAAATCGAGGCGATCGGGATACGCGTTGCACTCCATTGCGACTCCAGCCTTCGCCGCCGCGCTCAAGACTTTTTCAATATCGTAATCAAACGGATCGCGGCGGAGGACGAGCCTGCCGGTGGGATGCGCGATGATCTGCGTGTACTTGTTTTCGATCGCGGCGAGAATCCGCTCGGTCATTTCCTTCGCCTCCATGTTCATGAAGGAGTGCACGGAGGCCACGACGACGTCGAGCTGGGCCAGCACGTCATCCGCGAGATCGAGTGAGCCGTCTTTCTTGATATCAACTTCGATTCCGGCTAGAAGCCGAATGCCGGGGACGCGTTCGTTGGCAGCGCGAATTTTCTTGATCTGCTCGAGGGTGCGCCTTTCGTCCATGCCATTCGCGACAGTGACGGCTTTCGAGTGGTCCGTAAGCGCGATGTATTCGTAGCCGAGCGCACGGGCAGCCTCGCCCATTTCCTCGATGGAGTTGCGGCCATCGGATGCAGTCGTGTGCATCTGCAAGTCGCCACGAATGTCTGCAAGTTTCACGAGATCGGGCAGCTTGCCGGCCTCGGCGGCTTCTATTTCGCCGCGCATCTCGCGCAGCTCTGGTTCGATATAGGCCAGCTTGAGCTTGGAGTAAATTTCCTCCTCAGTCTTTCCAGCGACTGTCCTGCCGCCCTTGAGCGTGGTGAGCGCGTACTCGTTCAGCGTCCAGCCCATGCTGTTGGCGCGCCCGCGCAGCGCAACGTTGTGCTCCTTCGAGCCCGTGAAATACATGAGCGCGGCGCCAAAACATTTTTTCTCGAGCAGCCGCACGTCCACTTGCAGGCCGTTGCCGAGCAGGAAGCTGACTTTGTTCTCGCCGTGGGCCAGGTGGCGGTCGATTCCCGGATATTTGAGGATGTGTTCGGCGACGGCATCGACATTTTCTTGTTTGTCCTGCCCAGGGCGCATGGTGACAAGCAGGTCGAGGTCGCCGATCGTGTCTTTGCCGCGGCGCAACGAGCCCGCGGCGCTGACAGATTCGACGGCGTCCCCCGCTTTGGTAATGTAGCTTGCGAGTTTCTGTGCTTCTTCGTCAGCGACATTCAGGCGTACACGTCCCGAGCCGGACAGGTGTTTGAATTGCTGCGCGGCCTTCAGAATATTCTCTTCGCTTTTTTCGCCGAACCCGGGCAGGTCCCGCAATTTGTTTTCGCGCGCGAGTTTCTCGATGCCGTCGACGGTCGCGACTTTGAAGTGACTCCACAGGAAGGCGACTTTTTTCGGGCCGAGCGACTGCAACTCGAGAAGATCGAGCAAAGTCGGCGGAAACTTTTTCAGCAGCTTCTGGCGCAGGCTGTAGTCGCCGGTCTTGAGAATCTCCTGGATGTGCTCGACCATGTTGTCGCCGATGCCGGGCAGTTCCTTCAGCTTCTTCGGGTCTTTCGCGAGGTCTTCGACGCGCTCATGGATGCTGAACAGAAGCTCCGCGACTTTTTCATAGCTGCGATAGCGGCCGATATTGGCGCCGTCGATTTCGAGCAGCTGGGCCGTTTCGCGCAAAATTCGGGCGACTTCGCGATTTTCCATGGTCGATTGTCGCGTGCGCAGGCTGAGACGCGCTGCTAGATACTAGCGCTTTTTTCGCGCGATGAAATGGGCGTAATAGAGAATTCCGGCTACAGATTTCGCGTCACGGATTTTGCCGGTCCGAATCCATCTTACCGCTTCTGGGAGCGAGAGGATTTTCACCGTGATTCGCTCATCTTCCTCGGGCTCGGCTCGGCCTCTTGTCAGTTCCTCGGCAAGAAATATTTCCATGCGCTCGCTGAGCACGCCCGGGGAAGGGAAGATCTCGAGAAGTTTCCTCATGTGGCGCGCCTGGTAGCCGGACTCTTCGCGCAGTTCCCGGTGCGCGCCGGCGGTGGGGGTTTCATTTGGCTCTTTGCCGCCGGCGACTAGTTCCCAGAGGAATCGCCTGGTCGCATAGCGATATTGGCGGATCAGCAGGATGCGACCATCGGGAAAGACGGGCAGAACAACAACCGAGCCGGCGTGGACAACGATGTCGCGCACGGCTTTGGTGGCGCCAGGCTCTACGATTTGATCGCGATGAACCTCGAATACGCGGCTGCGAAATCCAACTTTGCTGCTGATAATGAGCACGCGATGCGCGCGGGTCTTAGATTGTTTCACGCTGGGACCTTTGCGATAGACGCGGCTGTATGAATTCTGTTTGCATGAGCAGCAATTCTAGCATTTACGCGAACACTGGCCGCAGAGTCGTTCTCAAGAGGAGCCGAAGAGGGATTTCTCGGGCCGCTATGGGGCCCTCTCTTCACCACGCTGCGCCTGGCTTCAGGGCAAGCAGAATGACGAGTGATGAGCGCAGCGTTGGTTGCGGGGGCGGCGCACGGTTGCATATACTCTGCTTGGGATATCCTTCCGGCCTTTGCATGGCACTCAATACAGTGATTGTCGACGACGAGCGGCCGGCGCGAGACGAACTCGCGTTTCTGCTGAAGAGTTTCCCCGAAATCAACGTGGTGGCCCACGGCAAGAACGGGCTCGAGGCGGTGATGCTGATCAAGGAGCACGAGCCCGATTTGGTGTTCCTCGACGTACAGATGCCGGGACTCGACGGCTTTGGCGTCATCCAGCGGCTGATCGAACGCAATTTGCCGATGCCGCAGATCGTATTCGCGACCGCGTACGATCATTACGCCGTGCAGGCGTTCGAAGTGAATGCGGTGGATTACGTTCTGAAGCCGTTTGACAAGGCGCGGATCACGCGCGCGGTGCAGCGTGCGATGAAGATGGTGGAGGCGCACGCCTCGCCAGCGGAAAAGCTGGAGACGCTGGTCGGTCAGCTAGGCGCGAAGGCCCCAAAGACACGAGCGGCGCATCCGGTGAAGCTGCTGGTGAAGTCGCAGCAGCGCATGATCCTGATCGACGCGGAGGACATGATCTACGCGTCGATTCAGGATGGCTCGATCACGATTTACGCGCGCGATGCCGAGGGCGAGTCCAATTACCGGACGATCGAGGAGTTGATGGCGGCGCTCGATCCGGGAGTTTTCTGGCGGGCGCACCGGTCGTATTTGGTGAACATCAACCACATCAAGGAAGTAGTGCCATGGTTCAAGTCGAGTTACATGTTGAAGATGAATGACAAGCGGGCGAGCGAGATTCCGGTGTCGCGAGCGCAGACCAAGCGGCTAAGGGAGCTGTTAAGGTTGTAGCTGGGATCGTAGGCGGAAAAGGGATTCTTCGAGCCGCTACGCGCTCCTCAGAACGACGGAGTGCGAGGAATCGGAGTTGCAATTTAGGCGGTGATTTGACATTTTCTACGTTCAATTTTTTCGACGGAGATTAAGGAAGCTTCTCAAGAGTGGCGAAGCGCAAACGAGTTCTGAGCGGCATGAGGCCCACCGGCCGCCTTCATTTGGGTCATTACTTCGGCGCCCTCCAGAATTGGATCAAGCTGCAAGACGAATATGAATGCTTTTTCTGCGTGGTCGATTGGCACGCGCTGACGACGCACTACGAGGAGACGTCGTCGATCGCGGAGAACACGCTGCAGGTGGCGACAGACTGGCTGGCGGTGGGTATCGATCCGGCAAAGGCGACGCTCTTCATTCAGTCGAGCGTGCTGGAGCATGCGGAGCTGCACCTGCTCCTGTCGATGATCACGCCGCTTTCGTGGCTCGAGCGCGTGCCGACGTACAAAGAGCAGATCGAGAATTTGAAGGATCGCGATCTGGGAACCTACGGATTTCTCGGCTATCCACTGCTGCAGGCGGCGGACATTACCATGTACGACGCCGATTTGGTCCCGGTGGGCGAGGACCAGGTGCCGCACATTGAATTGACGCGGGAGATTGTGCGGCGGTTTGACGCGCACTTTGGCTTCGACGTGAAGCCGGAGATTTTTTCGGATGCGAACCGCCCGGTGCTGAAGGCGATACTCGAGAAGTTTGGAATGAGCGGCTCGCTTGTGGGAAGTGCGCTGTCAGATGACACGCGACAGAGCATTCGGCAGTTGTTTATTCGCGACGCGAAGGAAGGCGGCGTCGGGAACTTCATCGAAAAGGTCGGACGCAAGAACCGAAAGTTATTTGGGATCGAACAGGTCCTTCACGAGCCGGGGCACTTGTTGACGGAGACGCCGAGGCTCCCTGGCACGGACGGACGGCGGATGGCGAAGAGTTATGGGAACGCGATCTGGCTGAGCGATCCGCCGGAGGAAGTGCGGACGAAGGTGCGAAACATGATGACGGATCCGCAGCGGCAGCGGCGGACGGATCCAGGGCGGCCGGAGGTTTGTCCCGTGTTTGCGTACCACAAATTGTTTTCGCCGCCGGACGTGATCAAGTGGTCGGAGGAGGGTTGCAGGAGTGCGGGCATTGGGTGCGTCGAGTGCAAAGCGAAAATGGCGGAAGGATTGGTGAGGTGGATCGAGCCGGTTCAGGAACGGCGGAAGAAATTTGAAGCGAATCCGCGGGAGGTATGGGATATCCTCGACGCCGGCGGAAAGAAGGCGCATGCCGCTGCGCGGCGGACGATGAAGCGAGTGCGGAATGCAATTTTTGGGTGGGATGAGGCAAGAACGACGGCAAGAAGTGCGAGCAATTGACGAGAAGAGGGATCCTTCGGCGAGCTTCGCTCGGTCTCCCTTCGAGGATGTCTGAGTTCGAGCAGGATGACGGGGGAAAACTAGCGGTCGAATGAGGGGTGAAGTGGCGTCGCCATCGCAATCGTATCGAATCAACTTGCCGGCGTATGAAGGGCCGCTCGACCTCCTGCTGGATTTGATCCGCAAGCAGGAGATGGACATCCACAACATTCCGATCGCCAAGGTGACGGAGCAGTATCTCGATTACCTGCATCAGCTCGAGAAATTGGATATCGACGTGTCCGTGGATTTCATTTACACGGCGGCGACGCTGATCCACATCAAGTCGAAGATGCTTTTGCCGGCGGACCCGCTGGCGGGGCCAGAGGAGGTGCAGGACCCCCGGCAGGAGCTGGTACATCGGCTCCTAGAGCACGAGAAATTCAAGAATGCGGCGCAACTGCTGTATCAGAAGCAGCAGATCGAGGATCACGTCTGGTCGAAACCGGACCGAGAGCTGTACACGGGCGACGCGGTCGAGGGCGAGCTGGTAGTGTCGCTGGTCGACTTGGTGAAGACGTTCCAGCAGGTGCTCGAGCGGCGGAGGGAAAAGCCGAAATTCGAGCTGCATCACGAGAGTGTGACGATAGCGCAGATGATGGACCGGCTGCGTCATCGGCTGACGGCGACGGAGGAGCCGCTTTCGCTGACCGCGTTTTTCGAGGACTGCGAGACGCGCAACGCAATGATCGTGGCGCTGCTGGCGGTGCTCGAAATGGTGCGGATGCAGGCGGTGATTCTGGTGCAGTCGGACTTGTTCGCGGAGATTCGGCTGCGGAAGCACCGGATGTTCGATGCGGTGTTTTCGGGGCCGGAGGCGATGTCGAAGATCGAGGAGCAGTATTTGTGACGCGCGAGGCGCTGAGTTGAAGTGGCTGACGGGACCCTTTGCCGCGCGCAGATTACGAAGAGGGATTCTTCGGCGTCCCTAGGACGCCTCAGGATGACGGGGAGCGACGAACCTCAAGGTAGAGGAGAAGGATGACACCACAGGAGATTCAGTCGGCACTGGAAGCGATTATCTACGCGGCGGACGAGCCCGCGACGCTCGAGCAGATCGCAAACGCGTTGGGCGTGGACAAGACGGAGGCACGCGGGGGGCTCGATGTGCTGGTCGCGTCGTATTCGACAGAAGATCGCGGGATCGAGGTGCGCAGGGTCGCAGGCGGGTGGAAGTTCTACACGAAGCCACAGCATCACGACGTGGTGCGGAAATTCATCAAGAGCCTACAGCCGCCGCTGCGGTTGACGATGCCAGCGCTCGAGACGCTGGCGGTGATCGCGTACAAGCAGCCGGCGACCGTGCCAGAGATCAATGAGATTCGCGGCGTGAACGTGGGCGGCGTCATCAAGACTCTGCTCGAAAAACGGTTGATTACGACGGCGGGGCGCAAGGAAGTGATCGGCCGGCCGATCCTCTATCGCACGTCCAAGCAATTCTTGATGCGATTCGGACTGTCGGACCTGGACGAACTGCCGAGCCTGAAGGAGTTCGAGCAACTGGCGCAGGCGGCGCTCGGGTCAGACGCGGGAATCGCGCCGAGCGAGCCGATATCCGAGGATGTGGCGCCGGCTGCAGGCACCAGCGAGCCGCAGGAGGATCCCACGGAGGCTGAGCGAATTCGCGCGTCGGGCGAAACGAACGATCTCGCGGAATTAGGTGAGGATGCCGACAGCGACTCCGAGGCAGCCAGGGCGGCTTCGGCAGGCGCCGGTCCGATCGACGAAGGGACCTAGCGAAATCGAGCCTTATCGTTCAACGGCCAAGTACGTAGATAAGAGCGCGCGTGTATGAGAGATTCTTCGGTATACTGCGCGTCCCTCAGAATGACTTGTTTTGTGCTCCGAGCTGAACAATGGAAGAACGGCTGCAGAAGATAATTGCGCGTGCGGGACTCGCGTCGCGCCGCCATGCGGAGGAAATGATCGCGTCGGGGTTGGTAACCGTGAATGGCAAGACGGTCACCGAGCTTGGAAGCAAGGCGGACGCGGCGCGCGACCACATCAAGGTGGCAGGGAAGTTGTTGCGGCCGGTTGGGGGGCGCGTCTATCTGCTGCTGAACAAGCCGCCGGAAGTCGTGTCGACAATGAGCGATCCTGAGGGGAGAAGGTCGATCAGCGATTTCCTGCAAGGGATTCCCCAGCGAGTCTTTCCCGTCGGGCGACTCGAGTATCACGCGGGCGGGCTTGTTTTTCTGACGAACGATGGAGAGTTAGCCAATCGCATGTTGAAGGCACACGATCTAGAACAGACATATCAGCTCAAGTTGAAGACGCTGCTAACGTTTGCGGAAGCCGAGAATCTGGCGCGGGCGACCGGGGCCAGAATTTCGCGGCTGCGCGGCAAAGATTCGCCATGGTATGAGGTGATGCTTTCGGAGGCGCGACGGGATGCGCTGCGCAATCGACTGTTTCAAAGTGGGCACCCGGTCGAGAAGATGCGACGCGTGGGAATCGGCACTCTCGAACTAGGCTCGCTAGAGCCTGGGCAGCATCGAGACCTTTCCGCGGGAGAGATTGCAGCGCTTTCGCGTGCGCTCACCGGAAATTCCGGTGCCGGACCAAGAGCACGAGAACGCTCGAAGCGCGCGAGTGGAGCGCGAACTGGCGGAAAGCGACAGAAATAGTCAATCGACAATTTTCGTCACGGATGCTTCGATCTGCGTTTTGAAGTGTTTCGGCCGATATCGAGAAGAAACGAATGTGCTGGCGGGATGTCGGATCAGCGCTCGCGTGGAAAAAGATACCAAGACGCGAATAAATTTCGTAGAACGATCGTACCGCTATGGTGCCGTGCTGACTGAGGTCGGGTCGGAGGCGCGGTCTGCTGACGAAGTCATCTGTTTCTAGCCGCTTGACCCTTCACTAAAGGAACACAGGACGAAAAATAAGGGAAAGCACGTAGGATTTCGGGCCGGTCATTGCTTGGGCCGTGTTGCATCTTTCGCCGCACACCAGCCGTGGCGTTTAGGGGGACAGATGGCAACAAACGCGATGGGGTTAGGTGCAATGCAGGCGCAGGGCGAGACCAGGTTGTGGCAGGCAGTGATCGTGACCACGATTCAGGAATGGATTTCGGGCCCGCTCCGCAGCAAGCGACTTGCCGAGGAATATCTGTTCAAAGACGATAAGGATTTTCCGCTCGTATGCCAGTCCGCCGGAATGGATTGCGGGCGGCTGCGGGCGAAACTCAACAGGCTCCGGCTGCGAAGAGTTGCCAGTGCGACCCGGCAACCGACGACAATCTAAAACGACGCTGGCGATTGGATCTTCCTCAGGTTCTCCTTCTTTTCTGCTGCTCTTGTGCGCGCGTCAGCCAACAAAGCATAGTTCGTCAAAGTATTTCTCGAAGAACATGGCCGGCTTGATTGTTCAGGCCTCCGCAGAGGCTTGGCACGATCCACTCAAAAGCCAGCCAGGTTCTTCTTGATCGTTTTGTGGAACACGGACACGCCAAAAACAGGCTTTTCACGCGTGCCGCTAATTGTGATGGGAAGCTCGGTACCGGCGCCATTTTTCGCGAAGAACGGATCGAGGGCTTTAAGAAGGAAGGATTTTGTGCCGGTCACCGTGTCCGAAAGCTTGGCTTGAAGACGCAGATGCCCTTTCATGTCGAGCTCTCCGCCCCGAAGTCCGTAGGTTCCGGCGAGATCGATTCGTGCGCCTTGAACCGCGAAAGAGAGTGATCGGAAGTTGACCACTCCTTTATCCATATGAAAACTGCCTTTGAGATCAGAGACGGCGCTGCCGACATCTTGATCGCCAGGTTTGCCTTGCGCTCGCCTGCTAAGCCCCTTCAGCTTGCTACGAAGCTGGGGATTGCTCCAGTTTGCATCTGTGACGCCGAACTGTCCGTCGAGGATTAACTTCTCCATCGCCTTCGTGCTGCCAGGCGGGATCACGATTTTAGCTTTCAGTTTGACGGGGCCCGTCATCAGCGGTTTGTCAGAATTGAGAGCGAGATTCAAAATGTCCTGGATGCGACCGTCAGGTATGACCGCGTCCATGGTTATCAGGTGGCCCTGTTGCGGGACGCCAATGACTTTGCCGTTCGTGACGATAACAGTCTTCACAAGCCGGGCGTTCACGGGATGCAGGAGAGTGTCTCCGTTCGTGCCATCAACCGTCGCCGAAAAGTCGGTGTGCAAAGAGACCGGCCGGCCGACTTTGTCGAGAGAAAAATTTGGCGTGTCCGTTTCACCTTCGACCTGAAGCTCGGCGAGGACTCCTGAATATTTGCCAGTGGATGAGAGCGTGCCACCAATGCCGGGAAATGGATCGAGATCGGCGTTCGTGAATTTGTACTGTCCAGAAACAGGGCTGCCGCCCGGATCCTCCGGGTCCCAGGGCCCGAATTCACCGGTTGTTTGGATTTCGCCCTTGGGTTTGCCGTTTGTGAGATTGCCCACGAATGAGAAGGGCTGGTCCTGGCCGACCGAGTAGAGGACGAGGTTGTGTATGTCCCAATCGAGCGGAACTTTGTCGGCGTTCTTCGGCAAAATGATGATGTCAGTGCTGTCGCAAACGATTTTGTCGACGAGGACGGCCACGTGCTTCTTGCTCGGGGTTTGTGTCGGCGGTTCGGCCGGCTGCTTTTGGCGCTCGCGCGGAGGAATCGTGACGACCATGTCGCTGAGCTCGATCAAGGGGATGTGTTTGATGGGACGAAGCAAGCCGCCGATGCTGACAACGAAATTAAATTTGCCAATACGAATCATCGGGGGAAGGTCTGGACGATTGTGCCAGCGGAGAACGAGTCCCTGGCCGTCCACGGCGATACGGGGAAAGATGTGCACCTGCAGAGTGTCGAGTTTCACTTCGCTGTGAAAATGATCACTGAGCTGCTGAACGACGAACTGGCGGAGCCGGTCTTCGCTGTGACGCGCGCGGTAATAGACGAACCCACCGGCGGCGCAGAAGAAGAGAAAGATTGCGCCAAGAGCGATCCACAATCGCTTATGTACAGACAGCCTTACTGAGGGCACGGCGCTAGTCTGACAGAACGGGCGCTCTACGCGCTATCCGTAAGAATATTGAGTCGAATCGGCGGGGGCGACGGCAGCATTGGCATCGAGTGACGCTGACCAGAGGATCTCATGCGGGTGCGACAATCCGGGGCGGCTCCGGGGCCGCCGGATTCTCATTTTCGAAGGTTCTGCGCCCAGGAAACGGTGGTTTCGGCGAGTTCGCGGAGCGCGTCCGCGTCGGTTTTAGGTGAACTTTTGGGCATGTGAAAGGAATGGTCCGCGCCATCGATGACATGCAATGTCGCAAGCGCGCCGAGCCGTTTGCAGATTGGTTTCAGAAGTGACAGATCGGCGAGCGTGTCCCGCGTGCCTTGCAGAAAAAGCGTCGGGACAGTGACTTTTTCGAGGTGAGCCGCGCGCTTCGTGTCGGGACGATTCGGCGGGTGCAGGGGAAAGCCGAAGAACACCAGCCCTGCGACGTTTTCGAGCGGATGCTGAGCGGCCGCTTGAGAGGTCATGCGGCCGCCCATGGATTTGCCGCCCGCCAGCAGGGGCAGGTCGGGAGCGATGGTCGATGCGGTTTTGACCGCCGCGACGACGGTCGCCGTCAGGAGGTTCGGCCGGTCGGGAGCGCGGCGGCGTTGCTCCATGTAAGGGAATTGATAGCGCAGGGTCGCAATGCCGACGCCGGATAGCTCGGCCGCGAGCTTGTGCATGAATGGGTGAGTCATGCCAGCACCGGCGCCATGCGCAAGGGCGAGAAGCGAGCGCGCCTCCGGAGGGCGCTGCAGAAGCGCCGAGACTTCGCCGTTTCCGGCGACCGAGAAGCGCAGCTTTTCTTCATTTGCCATCGGTGGGATTGTAGTGGATGTGTCGGTGGGCCCGCTAGGATTCGAACCTAGAACCGATGGATTATGAGTCCAGCGCTCTAACCGTTGAGCTACGGGCCCGGTCAGCTTGGATTCTA
>Ga0187783_10001006_pt1 | contig 20824 bp, 22 predicted proteins | sample 1015_SJ02_MP02_2_FD_132471 | JGI IMG/M metagenome (GOLD analysis project Ga0187783, IMG submission 132471) | Tropical peat soil microbial communities from peatlands in Department of Meta, Colombia - 1015_SJ02_MP02_20_MG | ecosystem: Environmental > Terrestrial > Soil > Wetlands > Peat | place...
CGCCGGCACGTCGGCGCAGAACGTCTCCCGGAACCGCTCCTTGGCGACGTACAGGTCCGGGCCGCCCGCGGCGCCGGCCGCGTCGTAGCGGGTCGGGGCGACCGTGCTGGCCAGCAGCGGCGGCGGGAACGGCTGCTGCACGCTCGCGCAGCTTTCGCCCACCTCCAGTCCGAACGCCGCGAGGAAGACCAGGCCGGTCACGTTCTCCAGGTCGGCTGACGCCTGGCCGATCACGGCGCCTCCGTAGGAATGCCCGACCAGCACGACCGGGCCGTCGATGGTCTTGACCACGTCGGCGACGACGCCGGCATCGAAGGCGACGCCTCGCAGCGGGTTCGGCGGGGCAAGCGCTGTGTGGCCGGCGCTCTCCAGCTCGCGGATAACTCCCGCGAACCCGGATGCGTCGGCGAAGGCGCCGTGTACGAGGACGACGGTGGGACCAGGCATGGCGTTCTCCTCAGGGCTTAGAGAAGTGACCCCAACGACGTTACGTCACCCGGCCCGAGCGAGCCGGCGGAGGGGCGCTCCGCCGCCCTTCCGATGAAGCCCCACCGAAGATCATGGGCACGGACAGCGGGTCATATTTGTCGCGACAGGTAAGACTGCCACGGTCCGCGAGGCCGGCTTCGGCGCCGAGATCGTCGAGGGGGACACCGAGACCGGCCGGCCGCGCACCGTCGACCTGGATGCAGGCACCGACGCGATGCTCGACAGGCGCAAGCGCGAGCGCCGCGCCATGGCGCTGCAGCTCGCGCGGCCGGACGCGCTCATCTTCGGCGACGTCGAGGGGCGGCGCCGTAAGTCGACCGACGGATTGACGATCCCGGCGCCCAGCAACGCCGTGTGCGATGAGGGCACACTTAACGATTACGGGAGGTCGGGCGAACCGCAGCGCAACGATGGGCCATCGGGCCAGATCTTCCGGTTATGAGCGAATGTGGTGCAGGTCCGACGCCGCGATATCCGGTGAAAGTGGGCACGTGCATCAACTTGCGACGGCACCGGCCGCGCGGCCGGTAACGGGCCGCGCGGCCTGGCGCTGGCTGGGGAGTGGTTCAGATGGCGCTGGCTGCCGCCCCCGCGCCGTGGCGCCAGTGACCGGCAGGCGAGCACGGCAAGGGTAGCGGCGACGACCGCGGCCGCGGCAGCGATCAGGGTGATCTGCCAGCCGACCATGCCGCCGGACACCAGGGTGCGGAGGCAAACTGAGGAGCCCGCGCTCAGGCGTCCCGCTGCGGCGAGTAGACGATTGCGGGACGCCGCGCGGTGGTACGGCGGGCCAGCCAGCGAAACCGGGCCGTCCGAGCACGATCGGACCGGCGAGCCGCGCGAGCCTCGGCGATGCGCCGAGACGCTCCCGCCTTTGCCTGCATATCCTGACTCCGTTGTGCGGCGACGACGCGCATAATCTCCGGGTGCATGAACATGGTGCTCTCCGTGTTTATGTGGCTGAGGTTCAGCCGTGGCGCCTACACAGAGCGCGGAATGCGATCCTGATACATGAAAACCATTGTCAGCTGGCCCCTAGCGCGATGAACGACCATCCAGTCGCCTTCGCTACCGGGTCCCCGGTTAGCTCAGCGCGAGCGCCGCAGAGCGATTCTGCCAGCGTGCCTCCACCACGCAGCCTGCGGTGGAGGGCGAGCATCAACTGGTCGGCGGCTTTGTCGTTGACTCGCACCACGCCGGCAATGATCCCTGCCGTTCCCAACGGCACAAGGCTGCTAGTCAGGCCGAGCAACTCATCGGCCCCGGCTGACGCCAGCAATCCGGAATCACATGCAGGGAGGATCATCTGATACGGCGCACGCCGCAACCGTTCGAAATCGTAAACGGTCAGCGGCCCATCATGCATGCGCAGCGACGAGAAGAGCGGGCTGTCGAAACGGAACGATCCGTGGGCAGCCATGTGGACAAGCCGCGCACCATCGATCGCATCGAGAACCCGGGCCACGGTCGCGCTGCCGTCCGCCAGCATTGGAAGGCCGTACTCGGCTGCAAGTGCCTCGACCGCGCCGGTTCCCAATCCCGGACCGCGCACTATGACCACCTCTGGGCCATCTGGGCGCGAAGCCGCCCGGGCGCGAAGCCAAGCGCGGGCCGAGGGCGAGACACTGACTACACGGTCCCGCAGCGAAGGCAGGAGCGCCCACGGGACGGCGTGTAGCCGGCCGGGGGGGACAATAACGATCGGCCCGTCGCCGAGGTGGCGGCTGGCAGAACCGAGGAGGATATCCTCCAGCTTGCGCCCCGTCGCATCAAGAATCGAAAGCCCGTTCTCTGGCCGGTCCTCTGGGCGGCTGTGGGCGAGACGGTTAAGGCCGAACCGGGCGAAGTCGACCTCCCGAGCGGCGTCCTTCGTTCGCCCAGCTGTGAAGCGCCGGACCTTGCCGGCCCCGCAAACCAGCACGTACAGGTCGCCGTCGATGTCGGCGATCTGGAGAAGCCGCGCCTCCCGCAGTTCGCCGAGCAGAGCTTCGACGTCGAGCTCGAAACCTCCGCGACCGCTGGACCCACCGGGCAAGCTGATCCCTGGGGCATGCATCACACGGGCGCGTATCGCAGCCTCCAGGCGCAGTTGATCCCGCTCGAGGGCAGCCGTCGGTGCGCCGCTAGCCCGCGCCTTTTCGACTCGACTCGTGATGTCGCGCACGGCAGTCAGATCGGCCTGCAGTTCGCGGTCTTCTAGCGGCCGCACAGGGGAAACCGACAGGGCAGTGGACCGCCAGCGTTCGCTCCACGCGAGAAGTAGCCTTGGCCTGGCTGACCGCAACGCCCACCGCTGCGCCAATTCCGCCAGTTCGGAGCCCTGAGCCGTGGCTTGCGCCCGCAGCTCTGTTGCCCCAAGGGTCAGCCGGTGCTGATCGAGCAGGTCCAGTCCACGCCGGCACGCGCTGAGCAGGCGTCGCGGGCTGCCGGCCGCCTCCGCCCTCAGCGCTTCCGCCAGCCACCCGTATACACGGGACAGCGCGGGCCCTCGCCACCGGATCCGCGCTGCCGCGGCAAGATGGATCTCGGCCTGAGCGGCGCGGCCCAAGGCCAGGGCAATGCGCCCAGCCAGCAATCGGGCCAGCGGAGCGTCGCCAGACCCAAGCGCCTCCAACTGCACGGCGGCACGCTCGGCCTCACCCAAGAGCCGTGCGGACACCGTTCCCGCCGCAAACCGGGACTGGACAATCAGCAGTGCGGCGTGCGCGTGCCACCAGGGCCGCTGCTGAGCGCCGAACAGGCGGCGGGCCGTTTGTGCTCGTAGCAATGCCGTCTGCGGGTCGGCAGCGGCCAGCGCGGCCCGCCCAGCGGTTAGCAGCAACTCCGCCCGCTTTGTGGCCGCGCCACCCTCCCGTTCGAGGAGATGGGCTGTGGCGTCTGCCTGACGCAGGGCGTCACCTGGCAGGCCCGCTGCCAGGAGGACCGCGCACCTGTCGATGCTCCATTCCGCTCTTACCGCGCCGAGGGATGCCCCGAGGGAGGTGTATCGCCGGGCCGCTTCGTCGAGATACGACAGCGCCACGGGAATGTTCCCGGAGCGGAACGCGACCTTACCGCGGTCATGGGTTGCGTAAGCGGATTCCAGGTCCTGGCTGGTCATCGCGAATAGGCGCTGCGCGTTGGCGTAGTCAGCGTCAGCGCGCTCGGTGACTCCCATCGCCAGGTATGTGTCCCCACGCCAGCTGAGCGCCCGCGCCTCCCATATCGTGTCGCCGGCCTGCCGGAACACCGTGACCGCGCGGCGCAGGTCCTGGAGGGCCTCCCGGTGCCACCCGAGCACCATCAGGGTGCCGCCGCGTCGCATGAGAACTCGCCCGGCGAGCACGCCGCTCGCCAGCCTGGCCGCGGTATCGAGCGTGGCGAGGCCAGACCTCGTCCGCCCGGAATAAACCAGTGCGGTTCCCAGCGTGGCCAGGACGTCGGCCTGCCGGTCCTGCGAGTCCGCCGTACGCGCGAGGCGCAAGGCAATCCGGAGCTCACGTGTGGCTGCCGCTAGCTCTCCGAGGTCGCGCAGGACAATGCCGAGGGTCTGCCGGGCGATCGAAGCATCAAATGGGCGGGGGCTTCTCGCCAGGATTGCGCGGGCCTTCGCCGCCGCCTCCTGCGGGCGGGCAGCTGCCAGTGTCAGCAGCTCAACCGTTCCGCCGGGCACGGCGGCCCGAGGGCTTCCCCCAGCCATGGGATTGATGTTAGATCTAACCATTCGTTGGGCCTAATGGGATTTGGGGGGCGGACATGGCTCCAAAACCAGGCGGTACGCAGCTCGGGACCGAGATCAATCTCATTGTCCAGGCCTTCGCGAAAGCAGGCATCGGTATTGGAGTGGCATTTCGCGGGCCTGACAACCTCGACTTCATTTTTCAGGAAGGGGTCATACTTGTCCGCGATGCGTACCTTGCCGCCGTCCCCGGCGTTGTTGGCGGCGGTGCGGCGATCGACGGACTCATCGACGGGGTGACTCTCTACTCGATCGCCGGGGCGGCCATCTCGGGCGTCGTCGACGCGCTGAACAAGATCGACCACGAACTGGGTGCGGGCGTTGCCGCTCCCAACCACGTCCTGTGGGCGTCCATCGCGCACATGTGCCCGGCGACACAGCCGGAACCGGTACCGGCTGGCTCAGGCCCCGACCCGGGCGAGTGCCCGGGCCTGGACAGCAGCGGAGTGCATATCTACGTGCCTGACACAGGTCTTCTCGCCGATGGGCCCGCTCATCCGTGGCTCGCAGGGGTAACGGGTGATCCAGACCCTCTCTTTGATCCCGACGGTGACGAACCCCCGATTCGCCCCTATTGCGGACACGGGACGTTCATCGCCGGTGTTGCGCGGTGCATGGCTCCGCTTTCGCATATACGCGTCGCCAGCTTGCTGCAATTCTCCGGCGCTCAATTGGAGTCGGCTATCGTCACGCACCTTGACCAGGCGCTGGATCGATATCCCGACATCATCAGTCTGTCAGCGGGCACCACGACCCGGGGGAATCGCCCTCCGCTGGCGTTCGAGGCCTTGTGGCGACGCTACCGCCATTGCAAAGGGGTTCTGCTGGTCGCGGCGGCCAGCAATGACGGCGACCGACGGCCCTTCTGGCCGGCTGCCTTCCCGCAGGTGGTGTCCGTAGGCGCGCTGACGTCCGACTCGCAAGGCCGCGCATCGTTCAGCGATTACGGCGGCTGGGTCGATGTCTACGCACGCGGCGAAGACCTGGTCAACGCCTTCGCGACGGGGACTTACCGATACTACGGGCCGCCCACCGTCGGCGAAGGCCCTGAAGTTCGTCAGTTTGACGGTATGGCTCGGTGGAGCGGCACCTCGTTCTCCACCCCGCTGGTCGCTGGCCTCATCGCAGCGCGCATGTCCCGCATGGGCGAGAACAGCCGCCGTGCGGCCGACGCGTTGCTCGCCCAGGCGCGGGCACAGGCGCTGGCGGGAGTTGGACCAGTCTTGTATCCCTGCGATAGCGGTGCGGATTGCCACTGCCGGAGGGCGTAACGATGCGAGCACCGGTATCACATTCACGGGCGGCGCTAGGGCTGGGATGGGCTTGGCCGGGAGCGCCACAATGGGCAAGCACCTGGGGTGGTGCCAGACATACGGTCGGTGTGACGGGCGGGGTTAGGCGGGGTCGTGGAGCCTGAGGAGATCGCCGGACTGGTCGGAGCTGCAGCCGGGGGCGACAGCGCCGCCTGGACGGCCATCGTGGAGCACTTCAGCGGACTCGTCTGGGCAATCACCCGCGGCTACCGCCTCGGCTCCGCCGATGCGGCAGACGTTTTTCAGACGACCTGGCTACGGCTAGCCGAGCACCTCGACCGCATAACAAGCCCTGAGCGACTCGGCGCCTGGCTGGCGACGACTGCCAGACGCGAGTCGCTACGGATCGCACGCGCCAGCGCCAGGACGATCCCTGCCCATGACGCCGCTCTTGTTGGCCTCGGCCATGTCGATGACCGCTCGCCCGAGCAGGCGGTGCTCGACGCCGAGCAAGCGGTGCTCGACTCCGAACGCGCCCGGCAACTATGGCGCGCGTTTCGTGAGCTCTCTGCTCGCTGTCAGCAACTGCTCCGCGTGCTGATGGCATCACCGCCACCGAGCTACGCCGAGGTTGGCGCCGCGCTCGGCATGCCAGTCGGGAGCATCGGGCCGTCACGCGCTCGCTGCCTGGACCGTCTACGCCAGATGCTGACAGCCAAGGTATCGGCGCAGCTGTTATGTACTCATAGATACGAGAGGCCGCGACTGGAGAGCACACGTGCCTGACGAAACTGACCACGCCGAGCTGGCAGAGGAGCTGCGACGTGTCGTTGCGCAGATCGACTCTGTGCCTTCGGCGCTGCTAGAGGCGGCGGTGGGCGCCTTCGCGTGGCGCACGATAAACGCCGATCTGGCTGAGCTGGTCTTTGACTCGCTGGTCGATCATGATGAGGCGCTAGTTCGCGGCACCGGGCATGGGCGGATGTTGTCCTTCCGGGCGCGCACTCTGACCATCGACGTTGAAGTCACCCGCACGGGAGACTCGCGCATGCTAGTCGGCCAGCTGGTGCCCCCGCAGTCGGCGACGGTAGATATCCGTCAGGGAGACAGCATGATCACCACAGAAGCTGACGAGCTTGGGCGCTTCAGCGCAGGTCCCGTTCAAGCTGGCCCGACCAGCATCCGTTGTCGCGTCGGCGGCGACAACCTTCAGCCACCCGTCGCAACTGACTGGGTAGCGATCTGAAACTCACTCCCCGGCGTCCGGCGAGGCGCTAGCCGGGAAGCGGCTCCTCGTCACATCGGCGTTCGGAGATGTCTTTCTCCAGGGAGACGACGGCGTGTGGTTCCTCGATCCCGTCAAGGGGAAACTGTCACGAGAGTGGGACAGCGTCAGTTCGCTTCAAGCGCAGCTCAACACGGACGCGGGTCAAGATCGCTACCTCATGGCGGGCTTGGCCGTCGCGGCGTCCAGCGCTGGCCTGGTGCCGGGCAATCGGCAAGTGCTTTCCTTCAAGATCCCGCCCGTTCTCGGTGGATCGTTCGAGCCCCAGAACATCGAGGTGAGCGACCTCATAGTCGCGCTGTCGATCGCCGGTCAGATTCACCAACAGATCAAGGACCTTCCGCCGGGAACCCCCATCTCTGGCATCCGGGTCGACTGACAGGGTGCAGAGCAACGCAATGTCATGCCGCTGTCTTCGCGCGTGTCCAGCACAGCGGCAGCTGTCTTGGCCGGCGGCTCGCCTGGATATTGGGTCGCTGACTGGATGCCGGGCGTGCTGGGAGTCGGGCGGGCGACCTCGGTGGCGCCGGCGCGGGCAGTGCGGGAGTGGGCCGATCGGCAGGACCACCAGAGCTGGGGCGCCGCGGTCGAAGCAGGCGAGATCGCCGGCTGGACCCTTGTCGTGGAACTCAACGGCTGCCAGGCGGCCGGTCCCGCCACCGGCCAATGGCCCTGGTCAGCGCTGCGTCGCTCGGCGCGCCGGTCAGCATAGCTTCACCGTCGCTGCCAGCTCCGGTGACAGCCGCCAGGACCTCGTCAGCCGGCCTGGTCCGCAGCGCCGCGCCCAGCACCGGGTCGCCCGGCTGCGCCAGAAAGCCGAGCGCCACTCTCGCCCGGCGTTCACTGTCAGGAGTCATGCTCCCGAGGATGGGCGAGATTCGGCGGCTGCGTGCGATGTATCAAACCGCTGCGGACAGTGCGCGGCGCGCCGGCTCGTGCCGTGCATAAGGTCCTGAGGTCTGTTCGCATCTCCCCCCGGACCAGCGGAATTAGCTGTATAAGCCGCGGAAATCTAGAGAAACTGCCGGAAGCGAAGAGGCGCTTTTGAAGGATGATTCAGGAGATAATTCGAGCCGTGCAAGGTGATCGTCGTCGGCTGGCCGCGGTGATGCTCACGGACATGGTCGGGTTTTCGGGGCTCACGCAACTAGATGAGCGGCTCGCCCTCAGCCTCGCGCACGAGCAGGAACAGATTGTTCGCGCGACCGTGGCGCACTTTGGCGGCCGCGTCGTGAAGTCGCTGGGCGACGGTGTCCTTGCCGAGTTCGCCAGCGCGCTCAACGCGGTGAAGTGCGCGCTCCGGGTTCAGGAAGCGGTCGAAGAGCGCAACCTGGCCGCCAACGGTCAGCCGGTCCTGCTCCGGATCGGCATTCATCTGGGCGACGTCGAGCATCGCGGTAGCGACGTGTTCGGCGACGCCGTGAACATCGTCGCGCGGGTCGAGCCGCACTCTGATCACGGCGGCGTGTGCGTGTCGCGCCAGGTCTACGACCAGGTGCACAACAAGCTGGAAGCGCGTTTCGAGTCCATCGGGACTCCCAGGCTGAAGAACATCGACGCCGCGATAGAGCTCTACCGGGTCGGCCGGTCCGGGGGCGCCCAGCACCAGTCGGCGGTGCCGCCAGTTCCGCCGGCGCAGAACCTGCGCCTCGTCGTGCTGCCGTTCGCCAACATCAGCCCTGACCCGAACGATGAGTACTTCGCGGACGGGATGACCGAGGAGCTGATCGAGAGGCTCGCGCACGTTCAGAGCCTTCGGGTCATCGCGCGCACCACCGCCATGCGCTACAAGGGCAGCCGGGAGACGGCGCTGGAGATCGGCCGCGCTCTGCGCGTCGGCATGGCACTCGAGTGCAGTGTGCGCAAGGCGGGGAACCGGATCCGCGTAACTGCCCAGCTGATCGACACCGGCTCGGAAGAGCACCTCTGGTCTTCACGCTACGACCGCGAGCTGGATGACGTGTTCGCCATTCAAGACGACATCGCCAGCCAGATCGCGGCGGCTGTCACCGCGCACCTGGCCGGACTGGGCGTAGCCGTGTCCCTGTCGGCGAGCGCCGCTGAGCAGGACACCGCAGACATGACCGCCTACACCGAGTTTCTTCAGGCACGAAAGCTGCTTCGCGACAAGGTCTCAGAGGCCACGATCCGCGAGGCACTGGCTTTGTTCGTGAAGGCGGTCGCCCGCGATCCTGGCTTCGCCCGCGCCCGGGTGGGCGCGGCCGACTGTTACATCTGGCTCGGTGGCGAGGGCTGCCTGCCGTTCGGCGACTCGACGAGGAAGGCCAGGGAACAACTTGACGCGGCCCTGGCCACCAACGACGACCTGGCCGAGGCCCACTCGGTCCTGTCCGGCATCTTGCTCAGCGAAGACCAGACCGCTGCCGCCGCCCGGGAAGCTCGGCGCGCCATCGACCTCAACCCGAGCCTGTCCGATCCGTACCGGTGGCTGGCGCAGATCGAAGCCGGCGCAGGCAACATCGGCGAGGCCGTGCGGCTGCTCGAGGACGCTTACCGGATCGATCCGCTGGACGTCAACGTCCTTGCCTTCCTCGGCCGGGCCTACTTCTACGCAGGCCGGGAAGCAGAAGCCGTCAGCCACTGGGCGCGAACAGAGTCGCTCGTCGGGTTCCGCATCTACCAGCACCGGACCGAGTACTACCTCAGCCGTCAGGATTACGCCAATGCTGCGGTCACCCTGCACCAGATGGCGCGCCTGCGACCCGACAGCGTCTGGGTACTCACGTACCGGGGAATCCTCGCCGCGCAACAGGGAGACCTGCAGTCTGCCCGGCGAAGTATCGAGACCCTCGCCGAGCTCGAACGGAGCGGGGTCCTTACCTGCTTCTTCGCCGGCTTCGTTCACTCCTCGCTCGGCGAATGGGACGCCTACTTCCAGTGCATGGAGCGGGCCTTCGAACTGCGTCAGCTCCCGCTGATGGAACTGCTGTACTCCCCGCTCCTCGAAGCCGCCCGGCAGGATCCCCGCCACGACGAGCTATTGCGACGGCAGCGCGAACTCGGCTAGGACCGCGCCCAGCAGGGCATCAGCACAACGCGCGCGGCCGGCGGCTACAGCTCGGCTTCTCCGTCGGTAGCTTCCGGGCGCTCCGCCTCCGCGTCATCGTCCAGGAACTCCCCGGACCCCGCACTCTCGAGGTGGACGTCCGACTCCACGTCCTCAATTTCTGACATCCGGCTCTCCCTCCCATGCCCGGCGTTCGCTGCCGGATCATGAACCTAGAGGCATCATTGCGCAGTTCGGCCGGACTTGCCATGCCGAGGACACCAGGTCTGCCTGGGCCAGCCGAGTGAGTGCCAGCCGGCCAAATGCCAGCGGAGTGGGTGCCAGCCGGGCGCGGCGGGCCGCGTCGCCGTTCACAATCCCGCCCCGAGCCACAGGTAGAGTGCGTAGCCAATCTCGTCGGCCGTGGGCTTGTCCTGACTCGCCAGGTCGGCCAGCGTCCAGGACGTCCGGATAATGCGATCCGCCCCGCCGACCGTTGATGCTGTCGAAGGGATGCGCCGAGTCGCCGGCTCAAGTCGATGCGAGCGAAACACAGCTCGGGCTTGGGCCCCGCGAGGCATCGCGCGAGCGCTCAGCGCCCGTTCCCCGCAGCGGCAAGTTCGGTCCAGGTTCGCCTCCGCAGCTCGTCTATTCGGCTTTGTTGGAGGCGCTCGGCATTGTAGGTGATCGCATCGTCCACCGCCGCAATGGAAGTCCATCTACCGCGAATCGGTGCTGGCCAGGCAGGCGGCCGGTGGGACATGGTCGAGACAGGTGTCCCGATGTTCAGCTTTGAGAATGGCCCGGCGTTGCCGGACATCCCAGGGTTCAGCAGGGACACGGAGGAGGCGCTCATCGCCGCCTCGCGCGGTTCTCAGCGGACACGGCGGCCAACGGCACGGTCACCGTGACCTTGTCCAGCAACCACGCTCCGGATGCCGCCGCGCTGCGCCGCGCGCTCGGCAAGGCCGGGTGCCCGCCCAGGTGACCATCGGCACGGTGTGCTACTAGCCCGGCCCGGTCAGCGGCCTGGGACAGGCCATCTCCCGGTTCCCGCATGTGCCATTCGGGACGGCCATGATTACCGTCACCCCGTCAGCGATCCCGTCAGGATCCGAGCTGAGCATCGGCTATTTCTTCTTGCCCGGCGGAAACGGCGGCGGCATTCATGTCACGATCGTGCCCGATCACATGCACCTCACCTGCACGGCCGAGCCCGCGTTCGGGCCACAGCCTGGCTAGCCGGACGTCCCAGGTCAGCGACGTGAGATCGGCCGCAAAAGGGTCGTGATGTATTGGACGAATCTCGCTATCATTAACTTGACCTGCCCTCACGGACAAAAACCGTCAGGGACGGACACCTGTCTCTGGCTGTTAAACCCGTGGGGGGTCCAGGTGACCGAAACCTATTTGGAAACTCAGGCAGCCACTGATCTGGAGCTGGCACGGCGTGCGGCCGATGGGGAACTAGGGGCATTCGAGTCCCTTGCCGGGCGGTACAAGGACCTGATGTACGGGGTGTGCCGGCGGATCACCTGTAGCGAGCAGGATGCGCTGGACGCGCTGCAGGAAGCGCTCGTGACGATGTGGCGGGGCATTGGCTCGTTCGAGGGCCGCTCAGCCCTGGGCACCTGGCTGTACCGAGTCGCCGCCAATGCGGCTATCGACGAGGTACGGCGACGGTCCGGCGGCCCCGTTCCCGTCCTGGAGATCGGATCCGACCGTCCGGCCGGACACGATGTGGAGGCGACCGTCGTCGCCGCCTCGACCGTGGACTGGGCGCTCGGCAAGCTGCCGCCACAGTTCCGGGCGGCCTTGGTGCTGCGGGAGTATCACGACTGCACCTATCAGCAGATAGCCGAGATCATGCAGGTGCCCCTCGACACGGTGAAGTCCCGCATCTCCAGGGGCCGCCAGGCGCTAGCGGAACTTCTAGCAGCGTCCGGCTTGCTCGCGCCGTCACGATGACCGGGGCGCCCGGCAACAGCTTGTGCGCGCAGCTACGCGTGGTATGTGAGCGCGTGTGCGCCGACCTGCCGCCGGGTGCGGCCCGGAAGGCAATCAGCGACGTCCGCGCCCGCCTCGAGCATGACGTGCTCCGGGTCGCTGTGGGCGGCCGCCTGAATGCTGGCAAGTCCACATTTGTTAATGCCCTGCTGGGCGAGAAGCTGGCTGCCACGGATGCGACCGAGTGCACGACGCTGGTGACCTGGTTCAGCTACGGGCCGGTCAACCTGGTGAGGCTGAGGTTCCGCGACGGATCGGAGCTAACACTGCCGGCTCAGCCGCTCTGGCAGGCGGTAGCGACGTGCGGCCGGCCGGCGGCGGAGATAGCCGTTGCTGAGGTCGAGTGCTCTAACCTTGTGCTCGCCGAGCGGTACACCGTTGTGGACACGCCGGGGCTCGACGCGCTGTCCGGCCTGGACGCGATGTCCCTGGCGGCGCTGGCGCAGGCAGACGTACTGCTGTATCTCATGCCGCATCCCGGTGAGAACGACCGCGAGGCGCTGAAGTCGCTGCACGCCACCGCGACCGACGCTGGTGTCACCGCCATCAACGCCATCGGGGTGTTGAGCCGGATCGACCAGCTCGGGCAGGGTATAGGCGATCCCTGGCCGGAGGCCCGCAAACAGGCCACCCGCTACGCCCAGAGCCCAGGCTTCACGGCCCTGCTCGGCGATGTGGTGCCGGTGCTCGGCCTGCTCGCAGAGACGGCGACCGGAGGCAGCTTCACCGAGGCCGACATGCACCCGCTGCGCGAACTCGCTGCCGCCGACCAGGGCGTCCTCGATGACGCGCTGTACTCCGCTGACGACTTCCTCGAGAATCCCAAGCTGCCGATCGTCACCGAGGACCGGCAGCGGCTGATCTCGCTGCTCGGAATGTATGGCATTTCGGTGTCGATCGAGCAGGTCAGGGGCGGGGTTCGCGGCGCGGCGAGACTGCTGGCCGAGCTGCGGGAGCGCAGCGGCATCAGGATCCTGCTCGAGCTGCTGCAACGGAGGTTCGTGGCGATGTCAGACCCGCTGCGGGCCCGGACCGCCATTCAGGCGCTAGATGCGGTCAGCTGGCGCGCATCGACCGCCGCCGAGGCTACGGTCCTGGCCAAGATGCGCGATGAGCTGGACGCCGTCCGCGCCAGTCCGAAACTGCGGCAGCTCGACCTGGCGACTGCTCTCGCCGAGCTGAGCGCCGGTAAGTGGGCCGCGTCCGAGCAGGCCGCCGCTCAGCTCGTCGCACTCGCTACCGGCACGGACCTGGCCGCCCAGCTGGGCGCCCAGGGTGGAATCACCAATCGTCAGGCCCGCGACCAGCTGGCGGAGCGCATCACCGAATGGCGGACGCTGGAGAACACTGGCCCGCGGGCCGCGGCGCGCCACGCCCGCGCGGTCCGGGAGTACCTGGAGCTGCTGTTTCTTGGCCTTCCGTCCGGTGACGGGGCGAGCTCGGGCTAGCCTCCGTGGCCGCTCAACGACCAGCATGGCGGTTGACGGCACCATGAACGGCAGCCTGCCATACTGCTGGCGTCAGCATCGGTGGCTGCGCGGCGCGCAGCACCGCACGCAGCGCCGCGAGCACGGGGCTGGACACCGCGTCGTCCGGCGGCAGATCCAGATACAGGCTCATATCCAGCCAGGTGTGGGGCGGCGGCGCCTGCGCGTCCATATCGCTCATCCGGCTTCTTACCCCTCGGCCATCGTTGCTGGCCGGTACACCCGGGTGGCGAGCTGCTCGGTCCTGGCGGTGAGCTCTCGCAACTGCCGCAGATCCTGCTCGGCGGCCGCGCGCTGCGGTGCTAGCTGTTCCTCAGACTCCTGCAAATGCTGAGCGGCTTCGTCAATGGCTGTCTCCAGCTCCTGTTCGCGGGCCTGGATGCGGTCGGAGATCAGGTCGGAGATCGCGTTCTGGTAGGCCTCCATGCCGTCCTGGAGCGCGACCGGGATCTCTACCCGGATGTGGTTCAGCGCCGTCTGGATGTGGCGATACACCTCGTCCCGCGCCCGCGCCTTATCGGCTTGCTGCTTGCCGGACTTGAGCAGCGCCGCAGCCACCATTCCGCCCACGCCGATGAGGGCGAACGGGTTGATCGAGGCGATGAAAATGTGCACCGCCATGGAGGTCATCGACACGCCCGGCAGGGCCGGCCAATACCGGCGCAGCGCGCCAGACCAGCCACCCTCACGCTGTTCCTCAGCGAGCTGGAACTCTGGCAGCTGCTCCAGCTGATCGGGATAGGGCATGTCGGCATCGAGGCCGTCCAGCCCCGCCTCTCCGACGTCGGCGGCCGTGTGCGCCGCGATGCGCAGCGCGCCCTCGCCGACGAGCGCGGACAGTTCAGCCCACAAGGCCTGGGTGCCGGCATCGAAGTCGTGCGCGACCTGCGTCACCGTGGCGGTATCGGCCTCACGGGCCCATTGCTCGGCGTGTTCCTGCAGTTGGGTGATACGGCGGCTATATTCCCGCTGCATCTGCCGGGCGAGCTCGCGAAAACCCTGATCGAGGCCCCGCCGCCAGGAGGCGTCGCTGCGACGGCACTCGGCTAGCTTGTTCCTGCGGTCGGCCACCGCGGCCGTCAGGGTCGGATCTTTGGCCAGCGACCGCAGCCGACGGTCCTGGGCAGCGGTCAGCATGTCCAGCACGCGCCGCGCCACCCTAGCCGCGTTGATCGCCCGCAGGTCGACCGCGTGCCCGGATATCTGCCCAACGAGAATCTGTTCCAGCGGGGCGAACCCACTGCGCTCGGCGAGCGCGGCGGCTCGATCGGCATCCCCGGCTGCCGCGGCTCGGCCCGCGTCGAGCCGTATTCTGCTACTCACCGGCAACCAGGGCGCGCCCGCGAACTGCCGTGCATGCTCGGCGGCCAGCCTCCGGTCCGCGGCAAGGACGTCACGCCACTTCGGGTACTTGTCAATCTGGGTTAGGACAAAGACGACAGTCTCCACCCGTTCGGTAGCGCGCATGAGGAACGTCAGTTCGGAGGCCGTCAGCTCGCTGCTCCCGTTGACCACGAACACAAGCGCATCCGCCATCGACAGCGCCGCCAGCGTTAGCTCCGCATGCCCGGACACCAGACCGCCCACGCCGGGAGTGTCAATCAATTCGATGCCTGCCCGGAGCAGAGGGTGCGGCAGGCCGACGCTCACTTCGCGCACGCCCGGATGCCGCATTTCCATCGTGGCCGGGTCGAGCGCGGCGTACTCGGCGACCTCGGCCAGGCTGATCTGCCGGCCGCCGGGATCCTTCTCGTCGACGACCGTAGCCTCCTCGACGTCGGCCGCGTGCACGCTGATATGCACGCTCGTCGCGATGTCGGCATCGACCGGAAGCAGATCAGGCCGCTGCAGCAGCGCGTTGATCAGGGAGCTCTTGCCGCGTTTTTTCTCGCCGACGACCACCACCCTGGCCGAGTGCGAGGCCACCGCACCGGCCTCGGACCGCACACGCTGGGCGGCGTCAGCGTCCCCGAGCCGGTCGGCCGCCGCGGCAATCTCCGTGAGCAGTCCCGTAACAGCGACGGGCTGCAGCGCGGATACCGCAGGAACGTCAGCCTGCATGCGCGGTAGCCCCGAACCTGTACACGATCACGTCAGGCTGGCGTACAACGACCCCGTGATCCAGATAGCCGAGCCGCATCGTGGCGGCGACGCTGAGGTGCTGGCCCGGATCAGAGGTCGGCTCGGTGCCGACGGGATTATGTCGGGCCGTATCCAGGGTCTCGCCGTCGGCCAGCTGGACGCTGACGCCGACACCTTCGAGATCCTTGCGGAGCACCGCGTACAGCGCGGGCTGATGGTCGCGAAGCCGGTCCGCTAGGTCCGCGCATGCCTCCACGAGCCGGGCGCGCTCCGCTACCGCCTGCTCGGCTGCCGCACGCTCGACGTCTGCCTGGGGCGCCGTACTCCCAGCCTGCCGAGGAGTGCTGCCGTCCGTTTCCCCCAGGTCCGAGGGCGTGGCCTTGTCCGTCGGAGCCTGCGCCGAACCCGGATCGCGGCTGGCCCACGGCCGTCCTCGTTCGGCATGCGCCCAGTCCCGTGCCGCGTCGGCCGGCCTGATCTCCCGGAAGCGGGCTGAGGGCGGTTCTGGCGCCGGCTGCTGCCCGTTCGGGGCCGCAGAGCTGGACGTTCTCTGTCGCAGGTGCTCGGCAAGCGCACCGCCTACAGCGCCAAGCACCAGGGCCGCCGCTGCTCCCGCTACCCAAATGGTCATCTGAACTCCTCGCCCTGGCCGGATGGAGCCCGGCAGCAAGTTGGACGGGCCCCGAGAGGGAGAATGTTCCGTGATTTGCCGCCCATTGACGCGGTTGTGGGCCGCGGCGCCGATTACCGTCCCAGCGGACGCGCGTCAAACCCCGGCAGCGGGACGGCGGCCGAGAACACAGACGACCACGTTTCCATCATGGTTGCACCCGGTCCGACGACTGCACTATGCCATTATTTAACGGAAGAAATATAACCGGCCCAGCCCGCAGGCGCGCGGCAGCACACTGCCATGCGCGGAACCGGGCCGGATGGGATTTCAGGTGCCAGCGCCGCTGCCGCTGTGAGCAGATGCAGCGATTACGATCACGAACCAGACCACAAAGAGGATCAGGGTGATCCAGAAGAACACCTTGACCCGGTTGGACGCCGTAAGCGCACTCTGCACGTCGCCAATTGCCAGCGAGGGCTTGACCCTGGCGGCGAAAACGCAGGCAGCTATCCCGAGCGGCCAGAAGAAGAGCAGCGAGAAGATCGCCATTCCCCAGTGCGGGCGTACCGAGGAGGGCGGCGCGGCGGTCTGCGTCGTTCCCTGGCTCCCGGTTGGCTGCCACGATGGCATTGATCCCTGATCCCCTGACCCACCACTATCAAAGTTTTGCGTCACTGTTTCTCCCGTTTGTTGCGTCGTTCGTTCTTCCGGCGATCGGAGGCCAATACCAGTAAGTCGTACCGTCGCACTGTGGTCAAGCGTTTGTTATTTCTGGCCGGCGAACCTCCTCATTGTCCGCTGAACTGGCTAGGAGCGCAGTTTGCCCGCCCGGCCCGCAGCAGCGGGCGGCTCATAGGACAGCGCGATGAGCTTTCCGCGGTGGACCTTGACGAGCTGGCTGGCGGCCGGGGCGGGCCCGCCATTGACTTCGTAGATGACCGAGATGCGGTGCTTTCCCTGGGGTACGTAGAGGAGGCTGGTCGCCGGCATAGGGACCGGGCGACTTCCTGCGTTATCGACAGTCACCAGCAACCGGGCATCCTCAATGCTGGCAGGTCGCGCCTTCGGTGCCGCGCAGGCGAGCATCACCCCGGTATCGAACGGCAACTTGACATTGGGTCGGAACAGCCATCCTGATACCGCCATGTTGAGGAGCGCCTTGCCCGCCTGTAGCTGCTGGCCCTGCTCATACCCCAGCGACCGAACTTGGCCGATGTAGCTCGACCACAGCGCGGCCGTGCCGTTCTGGCCGCGAAGCATGAACAGCGGATCGCCGATCTTCACCAGTTCGCCGACGCCGACCGCGATCCGCTCGATGACGACCTCTCCAGTCAGCCCGCTCGACCACTGCAAGTCTTGGGCGCTGACGGGGTAGTTCACCAGCGCGATCGGCACCGTCGTGGTCAGCTCGAACGGCTTAGGAGGCTTGAGAGGCTCCTGAATCTTCCGAGTCGTCTGAGTCTTCCGAGTCGTCTGAGTCTTTTGAGGCTCACGAGTCGCCTGAGGCTCGTGAAGCTCGTCAGGCACTGAGACCCGCGCAATGTGCACGTCCGCATGCGACTTCAGCGCGCCCAGGGCCACGACCGCCTTCGGGTCGTTCTCCGTGCGCGGCACAATTCCGAGCGCCGTGGCCAGCCGGCTCGCAACAGCCGGCACCCGCGAAGCCCCGCCCGTGAGGTACAGCGCGGTCAGCTCGCCCGGTTCATATCCAGCAGCCAGGATGGTCGTCCGCATCTCCGTCACGGCGGTGTCGAGCACCCCACTGATCAGTTCCTCGAACTCCGGGCGAGTCACCCGGAACTCCTCCGCGTAACCCCCGATCGCGAGGTCGTAGGCCGGAAACTGGGACAGCGCCTCCTTGGCTGTCACCACGTCCTGCCGCAGCCGCCAGCGGTCGCGGCGAGCCCGCGGGCTGTCGTCGGTGAAGAGTTCGTTCCACGCCGCCTCGTCCATCTGCCGCGCTTCGTCACTGATCCGCCCGAGCAGGAGTTCGTCAAAGTCCTCGCCGCCGAGGTCCGCATCTCCTCCTGGTGAGCCGGCCAGCTCAAAGCCATGCTCGGCCACCTTCAGAACGGCAGTGTCCAGAGTTCCGCCGCCGAGATCGAAGACCCCGAGCACCTGACCAAGCTCCGGTGGCGCATACCACCACGCCGCGGCCTCCGGCTCCGGCACCAGCTCGGGATCGTTGATCCCGGCGCGCGCGCCGGCGTCGCGCAGGCGACCGGTCAGCGCGTCGCCCCAGCGGGCCGGATGCGTCAGCACGACCCGGACCGGCGGCTGGCCACCATAGAACCGCACCGCCTCGCCGTACATCCGGGCGAGGACGGCAGCAACCAGGTCAGCTACGTCGACGACCTGGCCCTCCAGCACCACCTTGTCGCCCGCTACCAGCGCGCGCTTCGGCGCGCGCACCGCTCGCTCTGGCGACACTGCGGCTTTCTGCCCGGCCGCTTTGCCGGTGAGAAGCTGGCCAGACTTGTCGGCGAACACTGCCGACGGCAGATACCGGCTGCCCTCCACTTCAAGGACCGCCGGAGCTTCGCCGGACGCCGCGTGCGCTGCAGTGGTGTTTGCCGTGCCGAAGTCAATTGACAGCGTCCAGCCGTCACCACCCACCGACGACCACCCCACTCCGGCAGCGCACAATCCCGCGATATGCGCAAGGTTGCCAATTAGACGGGGCCGTGACAGGCGGATGTTCCGCGCTGGCGTCAAAACCTGCGCTGGCGCAACCCGGCAGGAACATTCCGGCCGTCAACCGCCGTCCAATCGACGGTGATAATTCAGCCCGGTCGTGCCCTCGTCCGGCGCTGGGCAGCAGAACCGCGCCCGCAGGGCGGCGGCAGAACCGGAGAAACGGGAGGGCGGGCCAATGTCTGAGTTTGGTGGCCATGAGGGGATTCCAGGCGAGACCGACGCGTTCCACTCCGGACCGGGCCATGAGGATTTCGGTCTCGGCAGCTCCTCGCACGAGCCGGGGCTCAGCGTCAGCGAAGACCACTTCGATTCGTGGCATCTCGCATCCTCGGAGGCGAGCGCCAACCCAAACGAGATCGGTAACCCGAACGAGTACGAGCAGGACTGGTTCTTCCAGCACTACAACGGCTACTGCATGCCGAGCTCGATCACACAGGTCATCGAGGCCCAGTCGGGCGAGCACATTCACAGCTATGACCTGGTCGAACGGGAAGCAGCCAAGCTCGGTCTCCCGCGCACCGAGTTCACCATGGAGCAAGGTCAGGAACTGCTGGAGAACCTCGGCGTGCCTTGTCATGTCGTAACCGCCGGGAATCCGACGACCGCCATCGACGACCTCGCAAATTACCTGCACGAGGGGCGCAGCATCGTCCTTGCCGTGAACGCCAGCCCGATTTGGTATGGATCACCGGACGTCGGCAATCCCAGCGGCGACGCCGATCACGCGCTGGTCGTGAGTGCGGTCAACGCCCAGACGGGCGAGGTAACGCTTTCCGACCCCGGCAGCCCGACCGGCAACGAGGAGACCGTGCCGATCGACACGTTCATGCAGGCGTGGTCGGCCAGTGATTACCAAATGCTGGTCACCGACCATGCGGCAGGCACGGATGCTCAGCCGGTTCAGACGGACATCGCGCACCTCGAGCCAGGCTCCGGCTTCGACATCGGCCATATCGCGCACGACGTGGAGCACGATGCGTTCGCCGGCTCGGTGCTCCTGCCGATCGCCCTCGGCGCCGGCGCGCTCACCAGCAGGGCAGTGCGGTCGCGGCGGCCAAAGCCGCATACCGCCTGAACTGGCTTACCGCCGGTCAACCGCGGGCGGCCGGATCGCGTACGCGGTGGGCAGGCGGCTAGACACCCACCCGGCCGGCGCTTTATGCTCCCGTCGATCTAACGGGCAGACAAGGGGTTGCGCGGGTGGCTGAATACCGGGCGGCCGTTGATTTCGGCACGAGTTATACGGTGGCGGCCACGGCCGCGGACGGCGGCCAGCCGGAAGTCGTGACCCTGGTAGAAGAAGGGCGACTCTCATCTGCCGTTGTCCTCGATGAGGCCGGCGTGCTGCGAGCTGGGCCGGTCGTGGACGACGTGGCGATGCTGTTCCCGGACCGGGTGGAACGAGCGCCAAAACGATGCCTCGATCAGCCCGACGTGATGCTCGGGCGCCGTCCGGTCGAGACCGTTGACCTGGTTGCCACGGTACTGGCGTTCGTCACCGAGGAGCTGCAGCGGCAGTTCAACAGGGCCGACCCGGCGGAAGTGTGGCTGACGCACCCGGCGCGGTGGGAGGTCGGCGATCAGCGGATCGGCAGGCTCCAGGAGGCGGCGGCGGCGGCCGGCATGTATCCGGTCCGGCTGCTGGCCGAACCGTCGGCAGCAGCTCTCGCCCTCGCAGCGGCCGGGCACCTGGATGGTGTCGCGGACGGTGATCTGATCGCCGTCTATGACCTGGGTGGCGGGACCTTCGACATCGCCCTGCTCAACTGCACCGCCGGCGGCACGTTCGCGCTGGTCGGCGAGCCGGGCGGAGACCCAAGTCTGGGCGGCGAATGGCTTGACGACCGGCTGTACGAACGCCTTGCCAGCCAGTTGCCCGGTGACGACGAGGCGTGGCTGCGCGATCCCGCCGCCGCGCCGGACGAGGTGCGGTGGCGCCGGGCCGGATACGCGTTTCGCCGGGAAATCCGCCGGGCGAAGGAACGCCTCGCCCGCGAGCCGGTCGTGCAGATCCCGCTGGCAGCGCCGTTTGCCCTCGACCGCCTGACCTTGAGTCGCGCTGAGCTCGACCTTACGGCCACGCCGCTGATCAATGAAACCGCAGACCGGTTCGAGTTGTGTCTCCAGCGCAACGGCAGGAGCCCAGACGATTTGGCGGCCATCTGCCTGGTAGGCGGCTCCTCGCG
>Ga0187783_10001007_pt1 | contig 20823 bp, 18 predicted proteins | sample 1015_SJ02_MP02_2_FD_132471 | JGI IMG/M metagenome (GOLD analysis project Ga0187783, IMG submission 132471) | Tropical peat soil microbial communities from peatlands in Department of Meta, Colombia - 1015_SJ02_MP02_20_MG | ecosystem: Environmental > Terrestrial > Soil > Wetlands > Peat | place...
GCCAAGCTTCGAGGGTTCGGCTTTAGCCAGGAACAGATCTTGGAAAGCATCGTGGTGACTGCTCTCAACAATTTCTCGAACGCCCTCCAAATGGGTCTCGGAATAGAACCGGACTTTGCGCCCCCGTCCGTCTTTGAAAAAAATAAAGTGGATCCTTCCTGCTCCGCGACCACTCTTATGCCGCGCGAAGGTGTCGTGCATCTCGTTGATACATCCCAGGACGCGGACTCGGAGCTGGTTGCTCAGGCACAGCGCGGAAATCTACAGGCTTTTGAAGAACTGGTTCGCCGGCATACTCAGTTGATTTATCGTGCCCTGATCGCCATCTTGGGCGATACTGCGGATGCTCAGGATGCAATGCAGGATACGCTCTTGAGCGCGTTCAAGCACATTGCTGGGTTCCAGGGCCGGTCGAAGTTTTCCACTTGGCTGGTAAGTATCGCTAGAAACGCCGCGCTGCAACGATTGCGGAGCCGGAGAAACACAGAAAGCCTCGACCAAAATGACGCCCAAGAAGATCGTGATTTTCGCCCTCGTCAGATCGCGGCGTGGCAGGAAAATCCTGAGCAGAACCATTCCAAATCGGAGATCCGACAGCTCGTTGAAAGAGGACTCTTGCAGCTGCCGGCCAAGTACCGCGTTGTCGTGATTCTTCGGGACGTCGAGCAGCTTTCAACCGATGACGTGGCACGTCAGTTGGGAATGACTGTCCCGGCGGTGAAGACGCGGCTTCTACGGGGCCGGCTCATGCTGCGAGAATGGCTCTCCCCTCACCTGGCGACGAGTGCTAAGGGAGCAGCGCAATGATTACATGCGAGGAATTCTTCGCTGAGTTCGCTGATTACCTGGAGAACCAAGTATCGCCGGAGGTTCGTCAGGAGCTTGAATTGCACCTATCGCAGTGCCGAGCCTGCCATGTGCTCTATGATTCCAGCCGGAAAACGATAAAGATCGTGTCGGAAAGTAATTCCTTCGAGTTGCCGCAGAAGGTCTTTGATCCGATTATCGATCGAGTTATGTCCAAGCTGCGAACTGAGCACAGTTAGTAAGTCTAGATCTGCCCCTGGCCGCACGTTGCCCAGGAAGCACTGCTGAAATCCTTCTGGAACTACCAGTCGGACCTCTAAATCCCCTCATCCGTTTCCACGCTACGACAGAGTTCGCCTTTTACGCAGCTGTGAAGATTTTCTTGGTCCTTCATGAAACTTTTGCGCGGCAACTGTCTCCTATGACCCGTGAAAGTCGAGCTCCTGCGGGTGCTCAAGAAAGGCGAAACGCAAAGGAGAAACTACATGGTTCGCGAAATCAGGTTCGGGATGGCAGTCGCCGCGCTAACGGTTGCACTGGGATGGCGGCCCCCGCTTTATGCGCAGGACAACACGAAGCACGAAAACGGCGTAAAGACCTTAGAAACGGGAACCTTCCACGGCAAGGTCCATCAGACTTCAGGCCGGGCCACGATTTACCAGGAAGGGGACGGCAAGCTCGTTCTTCGGCTGACAAATTTCAAGACGTCCAACGGACCCGACGTTCACGTGATTTTGATAGCGGCAAAGGACGCGGATGACGACGCCAATTTCCTGAAGAGCGATACCGAGCGAGTGGAGTTGGGCAAGCTGAAGGGGAATGAAGGCGACCAGAACTACGAAGTTCCGGCCGGGACAGACCTTGCAAAATTCCGGACGGTGTCGATCTATTGCGAACGCTTCAACGCGAACTTCGGTGCGGCGCCTCTCGAGAAGTTCTAAGGGATGGGTTCTTATCTGATCGGGCAGCATCGGCTGCCCGATTCTCATACTCAAAGGAGCGAATTCATGCTTCGAAGCTTGATTGCATGGCTGTCACGACGAAAGTGGATTGTGTTTGCAGTTGGGGTTCCGGTTCTTGTTGCAGCTTGGTGGCTTTTTCGTCCTGAGAAACTTTGGGTGAATCAGAAAGTCAATGAACCGGCGCCGTTTGCTTCTGGCGATGAACCCCAGCCGATCTACACGGGCCGGCTGGAAGGGAACCTACACCAGACCACGGGCCGCGTGACAATCTATAAAGCTGCCGATGGCAATCGGTATTTGCGACTGACCGATTTTTCAACGTCGAACGGTCCAGACGTGCATGTGTTACTCGCGCGGAATGATGACAAAAATCTCGAGCACGAGGCGGCCGAGGGCCCACTTGACACCGTTGAACTTGGATCCTTAAAGGGAAATCAAGGAGACCAAAATTACGACTTGCCCACGTCCGTTGATTTAAAAAAATACAACGCCGTCGTGATCTACTGCGAACGATTTCACGCTGTGTTTGGAGTCGCCCGGCTGGAAGAGTTCTGAGGTAGCGTCGCTTCCACCTGCCATCGTCACAAGGGGGATCTTTCCATGACCGCCGGCCGCTTTGCTTCATGACATTCTGTGCCCATCTCTGTATCGCATCGTTTGCCATCACGCTCTCAGATCAGTCAGAGGAGATGGTGCCGGCTCACGCAAAGCGTTCCTACACGCAATAAAGCCCTCTGAACATGCAGGCACCCTCACCGGGTCGAATCTTCCCCGTCTAAGCGATTGATCATCTCCGGTCATCTGAGAATTCGGGTTTAAGGCGGAGCACTCGGTCCTCTGACCGACCCGGGTATTGTCTCGAGCGACCGAGCTGATTTTCCGGAGCGCAGCTGTTCGCAGAACATTGCTACAATTTATCTCTATGCCGAATATTCTCCTCACGAACGACGACGGGATTCACGCACCCGGATTGCGCGCGCTGGCCGTTGCCATGAGGGATCTGGGCACGGTTACCATCGTGGCTCCGTCCTCCGAACGGAGCGCGTCGGCACAATCGCTGACCCTCCGTCAGCCCATCTATTGCGATCAAATCGCCGAGCGCGAATACGCCATCGAGGGCACCCCGGCCGACGCCATGATTGTGGCCCTTCACACGCTGCTCCAGGAGAAGCCCGACATCGTCCTCTCCGGAATCAATCGCGGAGGAAACGCAGGTGAAAATATCTACTACTCCGGGACCGTGGGCGCTGCCATGGAAGCGGCCATCAATCGCATCCCGGCCGTTGCCGTGTCGGTTGCCTACCGAGGGCGCGAATTCGATTTCGAGCCCGCCGCGAAATTCATGCATTCGCTGGTGCCTTTGGTTCTGCGGGAAGGCCTCCCGGAGGGCGTGTTGCTGAACATCAACGTACCGCAAGACTGGAGCGGGGAGATTCGGGTCACCCGTCAGTCATCAAAGGTCACGCGCAACGTTTTGGCGCCGGGAGCCGACCCACGAGGCCGCCGCTATTTCTGGCTGAGCGAGCAGCAGTTCATCGAAGGGATCGAAGCGGATACCGACCACGCCGCGATTCGCGATCGCGCCATTTCTATCACTCCGCTTGAAATTGATCACACGCACGCTCGATCACTCGAGCATCTTTCGCACTGGGGGAAACTTCTCGAAGAGTCTGGCTCCGCCTCTGCGCCCGAGCCGAAGGCCCGCTGAACGCGCCGTCTCCGGTATGTTATTTTAACCTCTTCACCTTTCAACTCGTCCCTCGTCGGGCGACGCTTTCATGACGAAAAAGGCTGCCGTCGTCAAATCCGAGGAAGTAACGGCCGACCAGATCTTCGCGCCCGGCGGGATGCTGGCCCAGCGGCATCCCGGGTATGAGTTTCGCCGTTCCCAGCTGGAAATGGCCAAGATCGCCGATGAGGCCTTTCGCAAGCACCAGCACGTCGTGATCGAAGCGGGCACGGGCACCGGCAAGACGCTGGCATACCTGATTCCGGCCATTCGCAGTGGACGCCGCGTGGTGGTTTCCACCGCGACCAAATCTCTTCAGGAGCAGCTGTTTCAAAAAGACGTTCCCTTTCTGCAAAAGCATTTTGCGCCTCATCTCAAGGCGGCCTTGATGAAAGGCCGCGCCAATTTTGTGTGTCGGCAAAAAGTCCACCAGATGAGCGGTTTGCCGGTGTTGAAAGGGATCGACGAAATGGATTGGTTCGCGCAGATTCGCGATTGGGAGAAGTTGACTTCGACTGGCGATCGCAGTGAGCTCACTTTCTTGCCTGACGACGCCGAGCTGTGGAATCGGATCGATGCGCGCAGCGACCTGTGCACCGGTCAAAAGTGCCCTGAATTCCAGCACTGCTTCATCACCGCCATGCATCAGCGTGCGCGCGAAGCCGATCTGATCATCGTGAACCACCATCTCTTTTTTGCCGACCTGGCCATCCGCCAGGACGATTTCGGATCGATCTTGCCCGAATACTCGGCCGTCGTCTTTGATGAAGCACACGAGATTGAAGACATCGCCAGCGATTATTTTGGTCGACAGCTGTCGAGCTACCGCTTCGAAGAGCTCGGGCGCGACATTGAACACACCCTTCGCCGGGAGCAAATCGAAGCCGCACCGCTCCGGAGCCAACTCAACCGGCTCCGGGACCGTGCCCGCAGCTTCTTTGAGCGCTTTTCCGAACGCGAAGGCCGCTATCCGTTCGGTGCGGCTGAGCGGAGTCAATTCCTCGAGCAAAATCGCGAGCCCTATGACGAACTGGCCTCCGTCGCCAAGGGAGTGGAATCGGAACTGGCGGCTCTCACACCGAAGCCGGAAGAAGTGATTTCGCTGGGACGGCGCGCCGCGGAGCTGCGACGTGAACTCACCTTTCTCATCGAGAGCGAAGAGAAGGGCTACGTCTACTGGTACGAACGTCGCGGCCGGGGCATTTTCCTCGCCGCGACTCCGATCGATGTCAGCCAAATTCTCCGCGCGCAACTTTTCGACCGCTTTGATACCGTGATTCTCACCTCCGCGACCCTGGCCGTCGGCGGGAGCTTCGATTACTTGAAGCAGCGTCTGGGCGTGCTGCCGCAAGAGGAAAAAGTCCTGCCGCAGGAATTCGATTACTCGACCCAGGCGCTCCTTTACTTGCCGGCTGGCTTGCCCGACGTGCGCCATCCCTCGTTCGCGCCACGGGCTGCGGACGAAATCGTCCGCCTGCTCGAAATTTCGCAAGGGCGCGCGTTTGTGCTCTCTACCAGCAATACCCAAATGAAGGATCTATTCGAGCGCGTTTCCAGTCGCGTCAGTTTTCCGCTCTTCCGGCAGGGCACGGCGCCGCGCTCGGTCCTGCTCGAGCGCTTCCGCACTACGCCGAATGCGGTGCTGTTCGCCACCGCCAGCTTCTGGCAGGGCGTGGACGTGCCCGGCGCGCAACTGTCTTGTGTCATCATCGACCGATTGCCGTTTGCGGTCCCGAGTGATCCGATCGTCGCCGCGCGCGTCCGCACGCTTTCCGAAGAGGGCCGCAACGCCTTCGCCGAGTATCAGGTCCCGGAAGCCGTGCTCGCGCTGAAGCAGGGTTTCGGCCGTTTGATCCGCTCGAAAACAGACCGGGGCGTTCTCTCGATTCTCGACAACCGCATCCAGCGCATGCAGTATGGTAAGATTTTTCTCGAGTCCCTGCCTGACTACACCACCACGCGGGACATTACGGAAGTCGCGCGCTTCATGGAAAAATAGCCCCGCAACGGGCGTTTTCCTGCGGGAAAGAAGGCTCATGTACGAAATTAGTGTTGATACGACGTTTGCGGCCGCTCACAACCTCCGCGACTATTACGGCAAATGCGAAGACCTGCACGGGCATAATTACAAGGTGCGTGTCGTCGTCGAGGGCCCGCAGCTGGATTCCACGGGACTACTCTATGATTTCGTTCACCTCAAGCAGGTGATTCAAGGTGTTGTTCAGTCGCTCGATCACAAATACCTGAACGAGCTGGCGCCTTTCGATACTCTGAATCCTTCGGCCGAGAATATCGCGCGGCACATTTACGATGAGACGGCCAAGCACCTTCGCCAATCACCCAACGCCGCGCGGGTCTCGGGGGTGACCATCTGGGAGACGGACGCGAGTGCGGCAACCTACAGAGGCTAGTCCGGCCCGAAGCGTGCGATCGAGCGCAAGTTGCGCCATAATAGGCTGTCATCGTGGGGGGGTGTTTTGAAAATCGGAGGTATATCCATATGAACGTCTGGATGCGCATATGGGCAACGCTCGCGCTGTGTCTCGCATTCGCTGTCGTCGCTCGGGCGCAGGCTTCCGTTTCAGGTCAGGTCCTAGATCGCGACGGCAAACCATGGCCCGACGTTTCGATCACTCTCAAAAGCGACAGCGGGCGCTCCTTTACGCTGAAGACGGATAAGGATGGTAAGTTCAATCAAATCGGAATTACTCCGGGCCTCTATACGGCTACCTTCCTGCACCCGCCCGAGCTCACTGGGTCCGGGTACGTCCTGCAACACCCAGTCGTGTCCGGTGATAGCAACGATTTTTCGGTCAATTTCAAGCAACTGCTTGCGCAACAGGGAGTCAATCCGGAGGAGCAGAAAAAACGGGAAGAAGCTCAGAATCAGTTCAAGAACATGAAGTCCCACGTCGATTCGGGGATCGCAGCGCTCGGGGATGCCGATGAGCTTCGCAAGCAATTGAAAGCCGCCCCGACCGATCAGAAGTCCGCCATCCAGGACAAAATGAACGCGGACTATCAGACTGCCATCAGCGAGCTGCAGCAGGCCGAGCAGGTGGTCGGAGCCAAGGACACCAAGAACCACGCGGTCATCCTGTCGAATTTGGCGATCGCTGACAATCTCTCCGGCCACTACGACGACAGCATTGCTGCGTACCAGAAAGCGATCGAACTGAACCCGCAGGCGGGATACTACGCCGGACTCAGTCAGGCCCTGGCGAATTCCATCACGACACAAACCGACCCCGCGGTGGTGAGCTCCAAAATTGCCGAAGCCGGATCGAATTGCGACAAAGCAGCCGCACTCGATCCCACTCCCGCAAGTAACGCACGCTGCTGGAAAAATATCGGCATCGTTCTGACGAACAAGGGAGATCTGAAAGACGCCATCGCCCCCTTAGGGAAGGCGACCCAGGCTGATCCCAAGGACGCGCAGGCCTGGTATTTACTGGGAAGCGCCTACACCGGAACGATCGATACCAAGCAAGAAGGCAACAAGATGACCTACGTCATCCCGCCCGGCACGGCCGATGCGTATCAGAAGTGCATTGATGCCGACCCGAATGGGCCGTATGCCCCGCAGTGCAAGTCCATGCTCGACAGCTTGGCCCAGATGGCGGGAGGCGAATCGACGACGGTCGGCACGCCGAGGTCGACAAAGAAAAAATAGTTCGATCGAGCCAGCGTATCCTGTGGAAAATTTTTTTCGCTGTCCATTATCGCCTCTCGACCAACCGTGAGGAGAGTGCTATTCTCTCCGGGTTCCTCTCGAGGGTTCTGTGGCAGAAGTGGCGTCCCCCCATCCCGACCTGCAACGGCGACGCAGTGAGCGAATTTCAAAATCACTGCCTTTGACTGTTCGCGGGATCGATCTCCTCGGCCAGCCCTTCGAGGAGCGCACTTCCACCGTGGCTTTGAATCTTCACGGTTGTCGCTACGTGTCGAAACATCACCTACCGAAGAATACCTGGGTCACCTTGGAGGTTCCTCAAGAGTCTCGACGCCACCACGTACGCGCGCGCGTTGCCTGGATTCAACGGCCGCATTCGGTTCGGGAGTTTTTCCAGATCGCGGTGGAATTGGAAACACCGGCCAACATATGGAACGTAACCGATCCTCCCACAAGCTGGGAGTTCAGCCAGACTCCCGTCCAGCCAGTGGTGGGAGGGCTGGAGGAACCCGAGCCGCGGATGGCTGAATCTGCGATGGCCGCCTCGGTAAAGACCAATTCGACGGAGAAATTTGGGCCCAACATGACCGACGATCATTCCGAAGCCGCATCCCACGACCCGCAAGGTTCCACCGGGGAGAATCCTCTTCTGCTTCAATGGAGCGCCGAGCTCGGGCGCCAAGCTGCCGAGGCCGCCAGTGCCGCTGCTGCGCGCGTCTTGGAGCGCGTGGAGCGGGCGATTGAAGACTTCGCGCGCCTGGAGAAGGACGTGCGCGAGAACTTCTCCGCTCAAACGGCGACCCAGCAGAACTTGCTCGGCTCGCTCAAGACGGAGCTTGAAAGCGGGCTGGAGCAGGCGCGCGAGCACTTGCGGCATCTCGATCGAAGAGCCGAGGCGCTCGATCGAGAATACGAAGAACGGACGAGAGGATTGCCGGTTCTGGAGGGTTGGCGCGAGCGTCTTGAATCGGAGATGGCGATCGCCCAGACGCAGTGGAACGAGTTGCTGCAGTCTTCGCTCGACAGCAACGTGGGACGTTTGGTCGAGCGTTTGGCCGGGCGCTCGGAGGAACTGCTTCGAGTGGCCGAGCAAAACATATCGGACCGCGTGGCCGAGCTGCGCCAGCCCTTGCTGCAGATGTCCTCGGAGGCACGCGACACCCTCACTTCGGTTCGTCGAGCGCTCGAGGAGGAGCTGGGGCGCGCGAATTCTTCCCTGGCTGAAATCGAGCACGCCACCGCGCGCATGAAGGAATACTCGGCGCGACTGGAGACGGCCAGCCATGACACGCTCGACGAATTGCATCGACGCCTGGAAAACATCCTCGAAGCGCAGACCGATGAATTGAGCAGCCGCGCGGAACACATTGTGACGGGCCTGCCGCAGCGCCTTTCGCCGCTACTTGATTCCCTCAGTCAGCAAGTGGTCGAGCGCACCATCGCGGAGATCGACGTGAAGCTCGCGCCGCGTCTTGCCGAAGCCTCGGAACTGGTCCGCGGACTTCGGTCGCGTGGAGCCGAAGCCGATGAAAGTCTGCGCCTTCACCGTGAGCGCCTGCGTCAAGGGTCGGAGGCGAATCTTCGGGAAGCGGCCGCGCAAACAGCCGAGCGTCTCTCGGGCCTGCGAGGCGATTTCGAAGCCGCCCGAAGAGAAGCTTTGGCGAAATGGAGCGAGGAGCTAGACGCCAGCGCCGACCGTGCGTCACACGCAGCCTCTGAATCAATGGAGCGCTCCTCGGAGTGGTTCCAGCAGGAGACGCGCGGGAGACTGCAGCTCATGATCGAACAAACGATCGGCTCAGCGACGGGCAGCTGTGAAGAGAAAATGTCGGAAGCTGCCCACCGCTTTGAAGCTCGGCTGGAAGAACAGTCGTTCGGGCGCCTCACCGAGATTCGCCAGCATCTGGAGGGCGTCGCTGGCGAAACAACGGGTCGCACGCGCTTGCAACTCGATGAAGCGGCGGAAGCGGCGGCTGCGTCGTTCGGTCAGGTTCTTCGTCGGGTGTCAGAACAGGAGACGGAGAATTTCGCGGCCGCGAGCCGCGGCACGCTCGTCGAACGGGAGCGCGAGCTAGGAACCACCGCAGCACAGCTGCTTCAAAATCTGGAAGCCAGTGCGCAGGCATCGACTGAGCAGTTCCGTGCGCAGATGGCCACGCAGCTGGAGGGGACGATTGCGGAGAGCCGAAATTCCCTTGCGGCCGAGTTCGCTTCGGCGCTGAGCGCCCATCATGCCAAGCGTGAAGCACACGAGAGGCGCTGGAACGAGGACCTCGAGCGCATGAGCGATGAAGCCGTGGCGCGGCACCAGGACCGCTTGCAGAACGCCAGCGATTCCTGGGTTGTGTCCTCGGTGCGGCGGCTCAACGAGCATGGACAGACTGCCATCGAAGCGCTGATCCATTCGGCCGATGAGGCGCTGCGCGACTCCTGCGCGAAGCTGTTTCAAGGGCTTTCCCAAATGTTGCGGGAGCGCCCGGCCCATCCCGGCATGGCTCTGGGCTTCTCTCCGGGCTCCGAGCGCCGCGTCGAAGAGCCGTCCCCGTCGCACAGTGAATCGGCCACCGGCGCCAACGCTTGAAGTCATTTTCAAAAGCGAGCTACTTCTCGCCCACAATGTCCCGCACGGCGCTGACGACGTAGGCGATCTGTTCTGCGGTCAGTCGAGGATGGATCGGCAGGCCGATCACACCTTCGCAGGCACGCTCGGCGTGGGGAAATGTTCCGGGCGGGCAGCCGAGGGATGAATACGCCGGCTGCAGATGGACGGGTCTTGGGTAGTGAACCACCGTCTCGATACCTCGTGCTGCGAGTTGCGCGACCACCGCGTTGCGGTTGCTCACGTAGATCACGAACTGGTGGTAGACGCATTCGTCCGTGGCGGCGTCCACCGGTAGCTCGAGGCGCAGCCCGGCCAGCAGTCGGCGGTATTCTCGTGCGATTTCCTGCCGCTTGGCGGTCCAGGCATAGAGATGGCGCAGCTTGACCCTCAGCACGGCGCCCTGAAATCCATGCATGCGGTAGTTATAGCCCACGAACTCGTGCTCGTTTCGTGCCGTCTGGCCGTGCGACCGGGCGGCACGCGCGAACTTCGCGATTTGGTCATCATCGGTGGTAAGCGCGCCGGCTTCTCCGTAGGCGGCCAGATTCTTGGTCGGATAAAAGCTGAAAGCGGCAGCCGTACCGAGCGCGCCGACGCGGCGACCTCGATAGCGCGCGCCGTGTGCCTGAGAGGCGTCTTCCAGGATGCGCAGGTTGTGGCGCCCGGCTATTTCGCGGATGGCATCCATCTCCGCTGGGCGCCCGTAGAGGTGAACCGGCAGGATTGCGCGCGTACGTTCGGTGATGGCGCGCTCAATCAGCTTGGGATCCAGATTTGCCGTCGCTGGGTCGATATCCACAAAAGCGGGCCAGGCCCCGCAGTAGCTGATGGCCTCGGCTGTGGCCAGAAACGTATTCGGCGTCGTGATGACTTCGTCATCCGGCTGCACTCCCAGCGCCAGCAAGCCTAGGTGGAGCGCCGCTGTCCCGTTCGCCAGCGCCACGCAGTGCTTCGTTCCACAGAAGTCTGCGAATTCCCGCTCGAAAGCCTCGACTTCCTCCCCCAGGATGAACGAGGCGTTCTTGCCAACGCGCTCGAGCGCCGGAAGAATCTCTCCGCGCAGTTCCTCGAACTCTGCCTTCAGATCCAGAACGGGAACGTTCATCCAAAGGACCTCTCGCGCTGCGGAAACTCTACTGTACGCCCCCATTCGGCGACAAGCTTGTGCTGGGCCGGGCAGCCCTGCCAGGCATTAATTCCTAGAGCACCTAGCTGCCGGTTCGCCGAAAAAGTCTTGGGGAAGTCCGTCGATCGATAGCCTATGATAGGTGCGCGACGCATTCGGCTGGGATCGTTCCCGAGGCGAGGACGCGAATCAAGGGGAGATGGATGAATTGCTTCGCTGGTGGGATTACTTGTAGTGATTTTCGAACGCTATGTCCGAGAACCCCAAATCCAAGCGTCGGTACCAGCGCATTCCCACGCCCAAAGGCCTCTGGGTAGCCTGGCAGCATAACAACGGTCAAGATGTTTCGCGCGTTCGCGACCTGAACGTCGGAGGCCTGTTCGTCGCCACATCCGCTGCCCTGCCTGAGGGGTCCGTCGTCCAAATTCTCCTGTCCGTTCCAGAAGGCGAGATCCGAAGCCAGGCTGTCGTGCGAAACGTCTCGCCGGGCGAAGGCATGGGCGTGGAGTTCAAGGACATGCATCCACAGGACGCCGATCGCCTGGAAAGGCTCGTAACTCGCCTTCTGCGCGCGAGCTCCGGCGACTCGGCGTAGCAGCCTCCGGGAAGGCTCCTTCCCTTATTTACGCCCGAGCCTCAACTAAGCTATTGTGTCAGCCGAGAAGTCCCTTCCCGAAGGAGTCCTGTATGAGTGACGACTTTGTACCTGGTCAGCGGTTGGGAGATTACGAAATCCTGGGCGTGCTCGGCGCCGGCGGCATGGGAAGAGTCTATAAAGTCAGAAACGTGATCTCCGACCGGGTTGAAGCGATGAAAGTTCTTCTTGCCAATCTCGCTGGCCAAAAGGAACTGGCGGATCGCTTCTTGCGGGAAATCAAGCTCCTGGCTGCCCTGCATCACCCGAACATTGCGTCTCTTTATTCCGCGCTTACCTTGGACAACCAGCTGGTCATGCTGATGGAGTACGTCGACGGCGTCACTTTGCTCTCGCGCCTGCAATCGGGGCCCATTCCGCCCGCCGACGCCATCAACTATTCCGAGCAGATCCTCTCGGCTCTCGGCTACGCGCACAAGTTGAACGTGATTCACCGCGACGTAAAACCCAGCAACATGATGCTTTCCCCCGGCGGCGCGATGAAACTGATGGACTTCGGCATCGCCCGGCCGAACAACGACGTGGGCATGACTCTGACCGGCACGACGCTCGGGTCGTTGAACTACATGTCGCCCGAGCAGGTGAGGGGCTCGGAGGTGGACGCTCGCTCGGATGTGTACTCGTTCGGCGTCTCGCTCTACGAGATGGTCACCGGACAACTTCCTTTCCAGGGAAACAGCAATTACTCGGTGATGTCTGCGCACATACAGCAAGCGCCTCGTCCTCCGATTACCGTTCGCCCAGACTTGCCGAAGGGATTGAACGAAATCATCCTCATGTCGATGGCCAAAGATCCCCAGGACCGTTTCCAGACGGCGGAGGCCTTCGCAAACGCCCTCAAGACGGTCCCAGGCGGTCCCACGCGATCAGCAACCACACCAGCCACCGCCCCAGCCGTGGCGATTCCCGCGTCTGCGGCGCGCACCGCGAGCACGGTCCCGATTGAGCCAGTAGCCGTCGCCGCTCGGGCCACTCCCGGACCACCGTCACCTGCCTCGGCGGGCGGCCACCGAGGCGTCTACATGGCGCTCGGTGGATTGCTCGTCGTCGCAATCCTTGTTGCCGCGAGTCTGTATGTTCCGCACCGGATTCGGACACATGCGAGCCCCGCCAGTCGACCAGCCCCCGCGTCCCGCGTCGAGCCCATGGGCCCAGCCACCGCCGCACCTTCCCCAGACAACTCGACCCCGGCTGCCGATGCTGTGCCGGCTGCCACGCCATCCGCCAGTCTGGCGACTCCGGCCCGCACTGCCCAACCACAACCCCAGCCACCAGAGCAGCAACCGGACGCGGCGACTGCGCAGGCGCAGCCAGCAGCTCAGCAAGAGGCTCAGGAAGAAGCCGCCCGAAAAGCCGCCGAGCTAAAGGAAGTCACCAAACAAGCAGACCAGCTCAACGCGCGCGCCGCCGCGATTTCACAAAGCCTCGACAATCTCCGGCACCAGCAGGCCGCACAGGGATACGGCTTGCGCGGCGATATGGCCGCCGCGGAGGAACTCATGAAGACGAATCTTTCGAAGGCCCAATCGGCGCTTGACCAAGGAGACGGCGCGAAAGCCAAGGAATATCTGGATATAGCGGAAGCCCAAGCCGAGAAACTCGAAGGCTTCCTCGGCCACTAGCCCCGCTGGTTGACCACCGAAACGGCTCGAGAGCTGCCAAGTACGCGGCTCCTGCCCTTAGATGTGTGTCAGTGTCCCGGTAATTTTTGTGCGCCGCAGCGCCCATGCGAAAACGACAAACGACAGCGGTATCAATACGGCCGCGAACCCGAGCAGTGCCGCTAGCGAACGCCACAGCTCGAGCCACCCAGCTCCCCCGAGCAGGGCCGCGCGCATTCCTTCCAGTGAATAGGTGACGGGAATCAGTCGAGCCAGCAGCCGTAAGGGAGCCGGCAGCACTCTGACGGGATACATCATCCCGCCGACCAACCCGGACACGCCCAGCACCACCCATTTCGCCGGATTTCCCCGTTTGAAAAGGATCTGGTAACTCGCCGACAAGATGCCGAGTCCCGCGAAAGCGAGAATCGACGCTGCCAGAATCAGCAATGCGCCGCTCCAGTTTGCATTCCTGGGTACAAATCCAAAGACCAGCGCGCCCCACCCCAGGTACACGCACGTGCGCAGCGCCAGCGCCGTAAACGGATACGCGGCCGACCCCAGCAGGATCACATAGAGAGGGGTTTCGGTGACGAGTAAGGCCTCGAGCGTGCGGTTTTGTCGTGCCTCTTCAATGCTCGAATCGAAAGCCCCCAGAGCGACGCTCAGGTAGTCGAAAAACGCGAACCCCACCAGCGCGAAAGCGAAGTAGTTGCTGCCGGCGGGCAGGAGCCGTTCGAGTTCCGGGCTCTCCACGAATCTCGATAAATAAAAGAAGGTGGCCACCCCGAACAGCGCTTCCATCGTTTCCAGTACGAGCGCACCGCGATATCCGCGGGCGATTAGGAAATCGCGCCGGAAGAATGCCGCCAGTTTCCGAAGCGTGTCGATCGGGTTCATCGGAGCGACTCCACCGCCGCGGATGTGCGCAGCAGGCGCGCAATCGCCCCCTCGAAGGTGCCAGCACCGGTCGTCACCTGGAGCCGCGTCGGCGAGTCGCACGCTGCCAGTTTTCCGTGATCGAGTACCAGCACTCGGTCGGCCACCTGCTCCACTTCGCTCAGCGTGTGCGATGCGAAAAGCAGCGTCGTTCCGCGTCGTCGGACGAGTTCATCCTTCAGCAGCCGGCGAAAATCTGCCGCCGCAAGCGGATCGAGGCTTCGCGTTGGCTCGTCCAGCAGAAGCACTGCCGGCCCGTGCAGAAGCGCCCGCGCAAGACCCAGCCGGTGGGTTATGCCGGTGGAAAGTGTTCGCACCTGCCGATCGATTTCACCCGAAATTCCCATCCACTTGGTGACCGCTGTGATTCGCTCGTGAGCGTTCACACCCGTGAGATTGTTCATCGCTGCGAAAAATGCGAGATTTTCGCGGCCCGTCAAGCGCGCGTAAAAGCCTTCGTCGCCGCTCGGGTGGTAGCCCAGCTGCCGTCTGGCGCCGGCTGCTTGGCGCTCGATGTCGAAGCCGCCGAGCTGCGCGCGTCCTCGGGTTGGGACAAGCAGCGTCGCCAGGGTGCGTAGCAGCGTTGTCTTTCCCGCGCCGTTCGGTCCCACGATGGCCACGGCTTCTCCGCGCTCCACCTGGAAGGAAATCCCTGCCAGTGCGCACTGGGTGGCCTTGGCCATCGGTTGAACGAGCGCTCGCCATCCGGAATAGGCAGGCGGAAAATATTTTTGGAGATCTTCAACGATAATCGCCGGCGAGAGAGCGCACATCTCTGTAGCGGTTATAACCGAACTCGCTTGCACGAATCCAGCTTCGTTGCGGGTGCCTGAGCCGGAGGGATCAAAACGGCGGGGGATACGAACTCTCTTCCTTACTGGGTTCGAGTAGGAAAATCGCATAACGGTACACGGCGAACCTCATGGCCTCGTCGAGCACATGCAGTCCCAGGACCTCGCCAAAAGCCCCGTGCAGCTCGTGCAGCTTGGCCTCGGGCAGCGCACCCAGCAATTCACCGAACCGGTTCTTTGCCGTCGTCATTTGGTCCGCGTCACTGGGCGCAGGCGGTGGATTTCCGGCCGCAGGTTGTGCGTTTTTCGCTGCGGGTGTCGATGAGGAGCCTGTTAGGGGAGTTTTGGGGGCACTCGGTCCCTTGGCGTTCTTCCCTTGGTACCCCTGATAAAACTGGTAGCGGAACTGATCCTGGTAGAGCAGGGCCAGCGCTTGCTTGGGCGGGTCGGCCGGCGGTTCAGCATCCATCAGCGCCTTCGCTGTGAAATCTTTCAACGCCGCCTCAAACGCAGCGAAATCGGTGCGCATGGCCTTCGACGGCCCTTTGCCGCTCCGTAAGAGCGCCTGAGCCAGATCATCGGTGCGCGCCTGATAACACGCACCGTACGCGGGGGCGGCCCGCACGGTGCTGCTTGTCAGGTCCGTCTTTCTGGTTTCGCTGAAATAAGCGATCCATTGGGTCGAGCTCATCTTCAGGATCTGCGCGCAGGTCAGGCCGAGCCGGTCGGCGGCCCTCCCTTGCGCTCGACTTTGCGCGAAACCGGACCCTGCCATGGCCAGCAACGATAGAATTAGCAGAACACGTCCTTGCGGCCGATCAGTGCTCATTGCTGCGAGGCTCAAGGATCTCGCTCAAATAGTCGTGGACATCCGCTATCCGCTCGAGGTGCGGGTAGCGTACCCCTCCGGCATAGTGAATCTCGCGTGTTTGAACAGAGTCGAAATTGCGAACGACGACGGAGATCTTGCCGTCGCGGGGGTGTGCGATCGATGCGTTTAGCGCGTCGGCAGAATAGGCGCGGCCGTCGACTGCCAGAATCGTCATGTGCGGCCCGAGGCCCGCGTCATAGGCTGGCGTCCCAGGCCAGACGTCCCATATCGAACCGTCTTTGCCCACGTCCATGCCGACCGAATGGGACCCGTAATATTCGACGGAGACGAGGTCCGCATCGAAAGGCTCGTTGTTGGGCGTCGGATTGTACACGAGTCGCCAGCCAGCAGCTTCCAGGCCGTCGGTGGGCGGCTGAGGGTTCACCTGGTAGACGTGCGTTTGGATAAAGCGGTGCCAGTCGTGCGGCCAGATGGCCGATAGGGCCGCCTCAACGTCCTCGCGAGTGTATGGAACAACAATCGCATCGGTATCGCGCTGACCAAAAAAGCTGCGCAAGAAGTCGTCAAGCGACAGGCGTCCGTTGGATTGTTCGCGGATGAGGACATCGGCGCCGAGCCACATCAGGGCGCCTTCGTCATAGTAGTCCTGCCCGCGGCGCAGCGACGACCACCCGCTATCAACCATGCGAATCACCCAGTTTTCTGTGGCTGTGTCGACCAGAGGGGTCCAGGCGCGAGCGGGCTCGCTGGCAAGGCCCGCCGTTGTCCGTGCCAGGTAGTCGCGCATGTACGCTTGGTCGTTGAAGCCGGCCCGGGTGGCTAGCAGCATCCCGATGTACTCGTTCAGTCCCTCGTATACCCAGAGCAGAGAGGTCCCCTCCGGGCCCTGGAAGTCCGGCTTCGAGTACAGCTCCAGAGGGCGCCGGTACTTGCCGTCCCAGGAGTGCGATTGCTCATGGGCGAGGAGCGGCCATCCGAATCGTTCGAGTTCCTCTTTCTTCGACAGCGCCGCATCACTCATTCCGTTCCATGGCGAATCCTCGTGTTCAAGCCCGTCGTAGGTATGCAGTCCGCTTTGCGACACCAGAAGGTGCAGCGTTTTCCAGTGCCGGAAGCCGAACATGGCACGATCCTCGTCGACCAGCTTCCCAAACAGGCGAAAGGCGTGCGCGTCGTCGGCATGATCGACAGCCGCCTGGTCATCTCCGGTGATATCGAGTTCCGCCGGCCAGGTTGCGGCGAGCGGCACCGTTCGGAAAAACTCACCGGCTAGCACCGGTGAGTCAATCAGCCGCTCCAGCGAAATCGGCGCAAAATTGATCCGCGTATCCGTCTGGCTGGTCACCCGCAGCGAACTACCCTGTTTCCACCGGGGAGGTAGAAGAACCGACGGCTCGATCAGCCATTTACGCTTGTCGAAGCCGAGCGGGTACAACACGACTGTATTCCAGGCTAGCAAGATTTGATGATCGGAGATCGTGTTTTCCAGCAGCGTATCGAAATCGACGCTGATCTGATCGGTGCCGGCTGGGAGTTCCACGTGAAACGTATAGATATCCTCGGGATCGCGTGTCCAAGGCAGCGCGGCGCTTCCGGCGTGGATCCGCAGGGCGGCCAATTGCTGAATGGGGCCGGTCGGGCCGTGTTCGCCCGGAATCCAGCGAGGGTAGGCGAGTGAGAGGGAGCCGGACTTGACGGGAATTTCCTCGTGCACAAAGGCGATCCGTCGCGCAGCCTGGGTCTCATCAACGACCAATACCATCACCGGCCCAGCTGTTTGTTCGCTGGGTCGAATCACGGCAGCGCTGGCAAATGCAATCGATAAAATCGCAAGGGACTTCAAACGGCGACGCGCGATCATCCGCCTCCTCTCGACCGAGTGAACCCGTATTCTGCCAGAGGGCTGGTGCCAGGACCACGCCCAAGGCCGACCGCGGCATCCCTCGATTGGCTTGCGTTCGGATTGGTTTCACGGTTTGCTCGAGCGGTTGCGCGCGGCACGATATTGGTGGCCTGCGAGGCAACGATCAGCCATTGCCCTTTGCGCTTGACCTCGACACGTGTCAGGATGACGCGTCGTGGCGGCATCGGACTGCCGTCCGGATTCCGATCGCCGTGCGAATTCACATAGACGTGCACTAGGGCAATCTCCGGCGTCAAGAATCGGACGCTCGTCTGTTCCGTTTGCCAGATGCTCCCCTTCGTTTTGCCCGAATGAAGCTCCTCGAGGCTTTTCTCAAATGTGTCTCGTCCCTTGAACCATTCGCCGGCTAGATTGATCGCATCCGCGTCTGCTGCGTAGGTTGCTGCCATCGCCGCCACGTCGTGATGATTCCATGCCGCCGCCCATCGCGCCTCGATATCGAGAATCTCCTGTTCGTCTGCCGCCGTGCCCCTCTGTGCCTGGACCGCGCTCGGCGCCAACGAAAGAACCAACGCCAGGCCCCAATGTTTGCCTCGCATCCAATGCCTCCCCAAAGAAATGTGAATCGCGTGGCCCCCGGCAGATTCTCCACACCGCGGAGCCCTGCCTCGCATCGATTGCCGCCGACTGCTGGGTCAGCGACGGCTCGGGCAAGCGCGTTTTCGAGTGGCCCTGCCGAGCAGTGCTCGCTCAAGAAGGACGTCGATGGCACGGTTGAGCCGTCGTTTTCGCGCCTCCGCCGATTTTGCGGCGTCAAACCACTGGATGAAATGCCGGCGGTGCCCGGGCGCCAGCGCTTGGAAAGCCTTCTCCGCTTTCGGATGCTGCTTGAGCCCAGCTCGCAGATCGGGGGGAGCGGGAAGGTTCCGCGAGGTGCGATCAAGCCGCAGTTCTACGCTCACGACGTCGCCCGCATCAACACGTGCCGCCTTGCGCTGCGCTGTGTTGATCTGTATCCGAAAGCGGCCGCCGCCGGCGGGCACGAGCGTGGCTTTTGCGCTCCTGCCGCTCACAATCGCCACAACGGGGATGTAGCGAGCCCGCTCGTCCTCCTTGCCACCATGCCCGGCTTGCGCCATCTGCTTCCGTAGCTGACGCGCCGCCGCTTCCGGCACATCGACGTGCCGCATCATCCAGATCTTGTAGATCGTCGCGAGAAACCGCTGCGGCTTGAATGAATCTGGCATGGGAGCGGTTGCCGAACGAGGGACAGGCGCCCACGTTGCCACGAGCGCCAGCCGCCCCCGACCCTCACGCAATCAACTGCGTTCGGGACTGGGGAAACGGGCCTCTGCTAAGTCCAGTTCGCGTTCGAGCTTTCGCATCACCTCGTCATTGATCTTGTTCTGATTTCGCATGAGCAGAACCGTCGCGCGCTGGATCGCTCCGACCTGCCGCGACAGCTCTCTCCACCGCTGATAATCATCGGGGCCCGATCCCGCTTCCCCCTCGTGATCGCTTCCGAGCACTCCCAGCCGGCGTCGATGAGTCCGAATCAGCTCATCGTATAGCGCCACGGTACCGGACTCGGCGTCCTCGCGACGGTGCTTTAAGTACGCGAGCGCTGCTTCGACCATGGCGCGCCGTGCCGCCTCCTCTTCCGGATTGCGCCCCGGCGTGCCGGCCAGGCCTAAGTGGCGAATCAGCGGAGGCAGCGTGAGCCCCTGCAGTACCAGGGTCACAAAGATTACGCAAAACGTCAGGAAGATCATGACGTTCCGCTCGGGAAACGGAGCGCCATTTTGCAAACCCCTCGGCAGCGACGCTGCTGCAGCCAGCGCCACGACCCCGCGCATCCCAGTCCATCCGACGATGAACAGCGATTTTAGATTCGGCCGGTACTCTAGCTGATGGAGCAGCCGCTGCCGAATAAAATACGACAGCGCTGCTCCCGGATATACCCAGATAAACCGCAGCAGGATCACCACACCGCTGAACAGGCCTCCCAGCAGCAACAACTCGCCCAAGTGGTGCGTCTGGATCCCCGCAAGGATATAGGGCAACTGAAAGCCGAGCAGCAGAAACACGCATCCGTTGAGCGCAAACGTGAGAGTCTCCCACACAGCTTCTCCACTCAGCCGCGCGCTCCTGGAAAGATAGAGCGAGCTTTTGTGACCGAGATAGAGCCCGCATGCCACCGTAGCCATCACGCCGGATGCGCGCGCCGCTTCCGCGGTCAGATAGGCAAAATACGGTGCGATCAGAATGATCGTGATTTCAATCGGCGCGTCGATGATCCTCAGCTCGAGAATGTGAATCAGCTTGCCGACCACCAGCCCGATCACAATGCTGCCAAACACTAGATAGAGGAATCTCCCAATCCCCTCGATGACCGTCGGCGTTTGACCGGTCACAAGCAGCGCAATCGTAAATTCGAGCGCTACGAGGCCCGTGGCATCGTTAACCAGGCTTTCTCCCTCTAGAATTTGGGTGATGCGCTGGCTCAGCCCCAGTCGGCGGGCAATCGACGTCGCGGCAACCACGTCGGTCGTCGAAACCAGCGCCCCCAGAACGAGCCCCATGCGCCAGTCAAAGCCGGGCAAGATCCAGCGCGACGCCACGGCCACGCCGAAGACCGTGAACCCCACGAGGCCGAAAGCCAGCATCACAATGCTGACAAGGTTGTAGCGAAAATCCCGCCACGGCGTTACCGCCGATGCCGAAAACACCAATGGCGGCAAAATGACCAGAAACACGATCTGTGGGTTCAGTTCGACATGCGGTCCGTGCCGAGCAAAACTCAGCACCAGCCCCCCGATCACGAGGACAAGGGGGTAAGGAATCTCTAGCCGCTTCGCCAGCGCAGCCAGCGCCACCACAAGAATCAGCAGCACCAGCACGAGCAGCTCAACGCCGTGTATTCCGGTGGCGTGCATCGCCTACAAGATAGCGCAGGCAAGCCTCAACCTGCGCCCGCTATTTCCTCCGATTTCTACGAAGCTGTCGAGCTCCCGGGCGGGGAAATTTCACTCGACCATGGTGACTGAAGAAGAACCGGCGTTGTTACGACGCAAACAAAAAAGGCCGCACTCGTCTTTGCGAATGCGGCCTTCGAGAAATAATCCTGGCGGTGACCTACGTTCCCGCGTCGTTTCCAGCGCAGTATCATCGGCCCTGCGAGGCTTAACTTCCGTGTTCGGGATGGGAACGGGTGTGACCCTCGCGGTAAGACCACCAGGAAA
>Ga0187783_10001008_pt1 | contig 20807 bp, 17 predicted proteins | sample 1015_SJ02_MP02_2_FD_132471 | JGI IMG/M metagenome (GOLD analysis project Ga0187783, IMG submission 132471) | Tropical peat soil microbial communities from peatlands in Department of Meta, Colombia - 1015_SJ02_MP02_20_MG | ecosystem: Environmental > Terrestrial > Soil > Wetlands > Peat | place...
ATATTTCGAAGTCTCGAGAGTCAGGCGGCGACAACGGTGAAGGTGAATTGGCACAGGCGCGCAGGCACTTGCAGGGGACAAGCCGGGCAGATACGGCGATGGCTGCGCAACTGCTGTGGGAGGCTGTCGGGAAGGGAAGTAGCGACGCGGAGGTTGAACTGGCCGGTTTGTACTTGCGGGGGGGAGCGGCCGTGCCGAAGAACTGCCAGCAGGCACGGATTTTGCTAATGGCTGCGCAAAAAAATCATAATCCCGAGGCGGCTGCGCGGTTGGCGCAGTTGCGAGATTATGGATGCCAATAGCAGAAACGCCCTGCCGATGCCCGAGGATTAAGCCTGTGGATTCTGAGGTTGACGCCGTGCGAGAGTGTAAAGAACCAACTCAACGCGACTGGAAATCCCCAATTTCTCATACATCTTAAAGAGATAATTGCTCACCGTGTGCTCGCTGATGCCCAGGCTCTTGGCGACCCCCTTGTTGGTGAGACCATCTATAACCAGGCTGGCCACCTCCTCCTCCCGCTTGGTCAACACAGATCGACCGCGAAAATTCGCCGCACGAAGAGGCGTGGCGCTGATCAAGGCCTCCAGAAGCAAGTGGAGCTGCTTACTGTTGGCCCAGATTTGGCCTTGATGAACGGAGCGGATGCACTTGCAAAGCGACGCCAGAGGTTCCGACCGGCCGAAAACACCTTTCGCACCGCTTCGGAAGGCATCCACAACCAATTCCTCGGGCGCTGATTTGAACAGAAGGACGACGCGCGTCTTGGGAAAAACAACCCGTAGCTCATTGACAACCAGGAAACCCATGAGTGGCTCATCCAGCAAGTCCACGTTCACAAGCGCGACATCCACTGGACTCGCTTTCAAACATTGAAGAATCTCCGAGCGATTCGTCGCACAAGCAACCACCTCGAGGTCCACACGTGATCGGGTCAGCGCACTCTTGAGAAGGTAGCAGCCCATGGGGCTATCGTCTGCGATGAGAACGCGGATTTTCTGACGCCGTGCCGACGACAACTCGTTGCCAGACACCCTGGCGGTGACCGACGCACTGGAAGTTGCTGTCATTACTTGATCTCCTGAAAAGCCCTCCGGAACTCTAGGAGAAATTTATGCGAGGATTAAGAAGAGTGCGTATGGTATGGACTCATCATCTCTTGAGTCAAGTGAAAACTCGTACAAAATTGGGTAATGGTATCGCTATAACGGTAAGGAGTTCTCTACGTACCAGAGGATCTTCTACTCAAGAGCTTTCTGTCGACGGGTCGCGGAGATAGAGGACTTTCTATGCGGGATCTGTTTTGGGGCACAGAGCAATATTAAAGAAACTCCTATGTTCCCCCTGTAAGCACGCCGCCTATTATTTGAGAACTTCTGCTTCTTGTTCCTTTTAAGGCCCTGCGATTACACTGCTTCACGTACGAGGCTATGGAAGATCTTAAAGTACTGGGGGTAATGGATCGAAGACGGGCCCATCGCTTCTCTTTAGCAACCAAAGTGAGATTCCACTGGAGAGACCTCGATGGAATCTCCCACCGAGAAGAAGGCTTAATCCGCGACTTTTCCCAACTTGGGATATTTGTCGTGACCAACTTTCACCCATTGATTGGAACAACGGTTGGATTCGACCTTTTCTTTCACTCCGCTGCCGCGCAAGGCGTGCGAGTTGAGGCGCAGGGTCACGTCATTCGGGTGGAGACAGAGAATCAAGTGCCTGCCCGATGCGGTTTTGCGCTGGAAACAAATGCGATGAAAGTTTTCGACCGCACGCTACATTTGGTGGAGAAGGAGAACTGATAGCAGTTTCGAAGATTCGAAAAGATCATGACAACGCAAGCGCTCACACCAGCCCGTGACGCTTTCACGGTTCATAACAACGCGTCCCCGCCAGAAGACGTGATCTTTGGCAGCTCTCCGGCCATGGAGGCCGTACGCCTGAGCGTAGGCGTCGCCGCAGGCGCGAACGTTCCAATCCTGCTTCAGGGACCGAGCGGCAGTGGGAAGGAAATTCTTGCGCGCTTGATCCACCAACGCTCGTCCTGGGGACACGGTACCTTTGTAAAGGTCAACTGCCCGGCGATCCCAAATACGCTTTTCGAAAGCGAACTGTTCGGATATCAGAAGGGCGCTTTCACGGGAGCGTATGCCTCTAAGCCCGGTCGGATTGAATTGGCCGACCGCGGTACGCTCTTCCTCGATGAGATTGCCGAGCTCGAGCTCGGCCTCCAGGCAAAACTTCTGCAGTTGCTGCAAGATGGACAGTTCTGTCGAATCGGGGGACACCGAGAGCGGCAGGTCGAGGTGCGCTTCATTTGCGCAACGAATCGCCAACTGGAAAAAGAGATCAAGACGGGTACCTTCCGTCAGGATCTCTTCTACCGAATCAACGTGCTGACGATAGAGCTACCCGGTTTACAGCACCGCATCTGCGACATTCCTATGCTTGCCGACTACTTTCTTGACAAATTCGAAAGAGAGTTCAATCGTCCGGTACCCACTCTCTCCACACGATTGATACAAGCGATGCAAAAATACAGTTGGCCGGGGAACATTCGGGAATTAGAAAACTTGCTCAAGCGCTACGTGATAACCGGCAACGAAGAAACGATCTGCAGCTCAATGGAGAATGGCCATGGGCATGATCTGGAACCTAAGCTTCCAGTGGAAGGTGTCATCAAGCTCAAAGATGCCACACGAAAGGCGACCAAAGAACTGGAGCAAAAAATCATCCTGAAGACGCTCGAAGCTCACAGGTGGAATCGCCGGATGGCGGCCCGAGCCTTAAGCATCAGCTATGCCGCGCTGCTCTATAAATTGAGGGAAGCCGGAATTCCGCCAAGAGGATCCGGAAGAAGATCGAAGAATGAAAGTTCCTCAAGAACAGACCTGAAAACCGCACCCATCTCCGGGCCGATCAATAGAGAACCTTAAGACCAGATGATTCCTCCAATCAGCCCGCGCCTTTTACACTTGGACCCGGCGACGTCTCGTGCGAGCGGCTGGAAGGCTCCAAGGAGGGATCTTTGAATATAAAAATGATTTTTCTCTTTCAAGAAAAATCTGTTGAATCCTTCCGTCGCGCTCGCTTCATTTTTTATCCTGGTTCACAAGCAATCTCAACTCCTTCAGACAGTTGGACGCAAGCGTCAGAGCAGAAAAGCAATGGCCCTTCTGTTGCACTAAAGAACCCTGGCAATCAGTGGAACTTGTGAAAACTGTGACTGTTCGGGCGGTAGCTTGTCCAGTTCGGATGCGCACGTCGTTTGACGAGAAACGACAGGTTTTGATTGGAAGAGACCGACTCGAAACCTCATGATCGCGTGGTTCGCTCTGCAAGTTCGATCCCGTTCAGAAAGCATCGCGGCAACCTTCCTCCAAGGGCACGGTTACGAGTGGTTCTTGCCGAGTTACAAATGCAGGAGGCAGTGGTCGGATCGGATTAAGCAGTTGGAGCTTCCGCTCTTTCCCGGCTATCTGTTCTGCCGGTTCGATCCCCAGGATCGACTCCCCGTATTGAAAGCGCCCGGCATGATTTCAATTGTTGGCGTGGGGAACACGCCACTTGCTGTCGACGAAAGCGAAATTACGGCCCTTCGGGCTTTGGTGAAATCGGGGCTCCCCCGTCAACCTTGGCCGTACCTGCAGGTCGGTCAAAGAGTCAGAATTGAGCACGGCGCTCTGTACGGGCTCGAGGGAATCTTGTTGGATGTCAAAGGGAGCCACCGCATCGTGGTGTCGGTGACGCTGCTGCGTCGTTCTGTGGCCGCTGAAATCGACAGCGCTTGGGTCGCCCCGATTTCGCCGCAGCTCTCGGCCAGCACCTTATCAAGACCCCAGACTCTCCCTCCCTCGCTTAGATACGCTCGGAAGGCCCTGCACGTTTAGCCAAACCGTCGGCACCCAGGCCGCACAGGGGAGCGCCAAATGAAGGACGATGGTGCGAGCTCCGTGATCTGGACGAATTGGACCCAGGACCCCCGTTGGGTCGATATCAAGCGCCCCTATTCGGTCGCCGATGTGCTCAGGCTTCGTGGCTCTTTGCAGATCGAATACACTCTGGCCAGCAAAGGAGCGGAACGACTCTGGAACTTGTTCCAAAGCAAACCCTATGTGGCCGCATTGGGTGCCACGACAGGAAACCAAGCGATCGAGCAAGTCCGTGCAGGTCTGTCGGCGATCTACGCGAGCAGTTGCCAGGTCGCTGCCGACCTGAACGGGGCGGGAGAAATGTACCCCTACGGAGGTCTTTCCCCTTCCGACAGCGTCCCCAATCTTGTGCGGAGCATCAACAAGTCGTTGCAGCGCGCCGACCAGATCCACTATGCCGAAGGTAAAACCGACATCGACTGGTTCGCACCCATCGTGGCAGATGCAGAGGCGGGCTTCGGGGGCAACCTTAGCTCCTTTGAGTTGATGAAAGCCATGATCGAAGCCGGTGCATCGGCCGTTCATTTCGAAGACCAATCCGCCATTGCGAAGAAGGGCAGCCTGGGAGGGAGGGTCATTGTTCCGAGCCAGGTATTTATCGAGAAACTCATCGCCGCCCGTCTCGCAGCCGATGTGATGGGTGTCTCGACCCTGTTGATTGCTCGGACCGATGCAAACACGGCGCGGTTCATCACCGGCGATTCAGACCCGCGAGATCGCAAGTTCATCACCGAGCAAAGAACGTCGGAAGGTTATTTCGGGTTCCGTGGTGGGCTTGAGGCTGTGATCGCTCGCGGATTGACATACGCCCCGTACGCCGATCTGCTTTGGTATGAGACCACGGCACCCGACCTCAAGGAAGCTCAGAGGTTTGCGGTGGCGATCCACGAACGTTTTCCCGGCAAGTTGTTTGCTTACAACTGTTCGGCCTCTTTCGATTGGAGCAGGCAACTCGACGCCACGACGATCCGGAACTTTCACGTTGCACTCAGCGCGATGGGCTACAAATTCCAATTCGTCAATCTCGCTGGGTTCCACTCTCTCAATCTCGGTATGTTCGATCTCGCCCGAGGCTTCCGCGAGACAGGAATGGCCGCGTACGCGCGCTTGCAACAGAGCGAATTCGAACTGGCTGAAAGCTATGGCTACGAGGCGATCGCACAGCAGCGATTTGTGGGCACAGACTACTTCAATGACGTTGCCCAGACGATTCGAGGCTCCGAACCTACGTCACCGAAGGAATCCGCCGTGACGCAATTGGCGGCATCTGCTCACGCAAGTGACCCCAAAAAGTGAGAGTTAAACGACCAGCCAGTCAACCGGATCCTGGAAAAATAGTGACCTCGCTGTGTGCCTGAAGCTGTTCTCTGGCAGCTGCTAAGGTCGCGCTTTGCCCCATGTACAAAAGCTTTTTTGGACTCAATCGGAATCCGTTCGAGCTCTCACCAGATCCTTTCTTTCTGTGTCCGTTGGGAAAGAGCGAGGAAAGTCTGGCGACGATCCACTATGCCGTCACGCGGCGTAAAGGATTTGTCGTTTTAACCGGTGAAGTCGGAACGGGTAAGACACTGATGATACGGTACCTGTGCGACTTGTGGAAAGAGCGACAGATTCCTTTCGCGCACGTTACGGCGCCTAGACTTTCTGTCACCGATTTCTTGAGCTACGTGACCTTTGACCTGGGAATTAAGGTGAACGAGCCCACGAAGGGAGACCTACTACGTGCTTTGTACGGGTTTCTGGTAGCTCAGTTCGAAAAAGGTCTTACAACCATCCTGATCGTCGATGAAGCACATCAGACCACCCGCGCCGTCCTTGAAGAGATTCGAGTGCTGACGAATTTCGAAACGGCTCACGAAAAACTATTACAGATTCTTTTGGTCGGACAGCCGGAGCTCGACAAGAAGCTGGATTCTTTTGCGTTACGCCAACTGAAGCAGCGTATCGCGATTCGTTGTGAGCTAGAGCCTCTTCGTGAAAAAGAAACCGGCCGTTACATCGAACATCGCTTACGTCTGGGGGGTGCGAACACACAGGCCAGCACGATATTTCCCGCGGACACGGTGCGTGCCATTCATCGCTATTCATCGGGGATCCCCAGATTGGTTAACAGCATTTGCGAGCAGGCCTTGGTCGCAGCCTATGCACGGCAGCTTCTGATCGTACCGGTGGAGATTATCCACGCGGTCGCATCCTATTTCCGGCTCGAGCCCGGCCCAGATTTGGGGACAACGGAAAACGTTGGCATGCTGGAGCTCGAGGGAAACTCGACAGCCGTGCACCCCGAGCCAGCAGCATATGCCCCGGTGGAAAAAGTTCTCGATCTCAACACAGCTTCCAGTCAAGGTCCGACGGCAGAGGCCGTGCCCGCTAACCATCCATTGCTTTCCATCCTCGCAATCGGCCCACGAGAGCAAAGCCATGTTGAAGACTTGCCAACAACGGCTAGCGTCACTGACGTTTCAGCCACCGAAACGGACAGGCCGGCCTCCATGGCAGGAGGGGCCGACAACAATGCCGAGACATACGTTGCGGCACAGCCGCGGATGGCCAGAGATGGCTCGGATCCGACAGAGCCATGGCGCGAAGAACTTTCAAGAGATTCAAACGACACGGCTCCTCGACTGACCACGGACACGGGACAGGCTCCGCCCCGAAAGGCGTCGCACGAAGGCTCTAGGCTACCGCCTCCGTCCGGCACCGCGGTCCATGCAAAAGCGGCGATGTCCTGGCAGCGTCGGAGCCTGATTTCCGCCGGAACCATCGTGTTGTTCGTCGCAGGAGCCGGAGTTGTTTTGTTCCGTTCCCATGTCGTCGGAAATGCCGCTTCGACACCTGCTCCCGCGACTGAAGAACCTGCTATGAATACCCAAGGCGAAAATTCCGCTTCTCAAATGGAACCATCGTCCGCTCCGCCCGAGACGACGGAACACGGGGCCAAAACAAAGGCCATGGGAGGTCGTGGATCGAAACACAAGCGATTCGCTCCTCGCGTCGCTTCTCCTGATCTTGCCGTACCTCCGCCCTCGAATTCCAATGCGCCGGCTTCCTCCGAGCGCAGTGAGCCAATGCACCCGTGAGCACGCGACCTCATTCAAAGCATTTCACGCCACATCAAGCCAAGGAACGATCTAGGAATACCGTGGGACGCGGCGCAGGAATGTCGGCGGCACAGTCATAGAGGGGACCTCCATGAACACTATATCCTTTGCGCAGCGGTTGACCGAAGCTCGGGCGTACTTGAGCCTCGTGCTCAGATACAAATGGCACATCTCAGTTGGGACTTTTGCGCTGATGCTCATTTTTACGTTGATCGTAGCGAGGTTGCCAAGCGTCTATGAGGCGACCACAACCATTCTGGTTGACCCACAACAAGTTCCAGAGAAATATGTGAGCTCCGCAGTTACTGTGGGCGTCCAACTCAACACGATTACCCAACAGGTGCTCAGCAGAACTCGGCTTCAGGAAATCCTGGACAAATTCGGCCTCTATCCCGAACTCCGAAAATCCCTCTCTCAGGAAGAACTCATTGAGAAAATGCGAGGGGACATCACGATCCAGGTGAAGCAGGGATCTGGGTTCGACCTGAGTACATTCACGATAAGTTACGAAGGCAAACAGCCAGCTGTGGTCGCTACCGTCGCGAATGAGTTAGCGGCCAGTTTCATCCAATGGAACGTGAACAGCCGAGAGCAACAGGTTGCCGGAACCAAGGAATTCCTCCTCTCCGAATTGGGCGCGGCGAAGCGGAGTCTGGAACAGCAAGAGGACCGACTACGACAGTTCAAAATGGCGCACCTGGGCGAAACCCCCGATCAGGCTGCAACCAATCTCCAAACCCTGGCGGGTCTTCGATCGACTTTACAAGCGGACACAGATGCAATGAACCGCCTCGACGAAGAAAAGGCCCTTTTAACAAGCTTACCGGAACAGGCCGCGGCCGGTACCGGGGCCGGCGTGAACCGGATCGCCACACTCACGGACCGACAACGCTTGGAGTCGGACAAACAACAGGTCGAGGCGAACCTAGAACAACTCCACGAGCATTACTCGGACAGTTATCCTGACGTCATCGCCGCCAACCACCGATTGAACGAAATCAACGCTAAGCTGAAGTCTTTGCCGCCGGACCCTATTGAGCCAGTGATCAAAACTGACAAGCCATCCGCGGCGGCCGTTCGATTGAAACTGATCGAAGCGGAAATGGGCAAACTCAAGATCGAGCAGGATCAGATACAATCGCAGATCGCAACCTACCAAGCGAGACTCGATGACGTCCCTCTACGTGACGAGGAACTTGCGGAATTGACGCGCAACTATGACATCTCCAGGCAGAACTACCAGAGCTTGTTGGACAAGAGCTTTAGCATCGACATGGCTGCAGATCTGGAGCAGAAACAGAAGGGCGAACGATTTACGGTATTGGATCCAGCCCAAATCCCACAAAAACCCATCAAACCCCCGCGCAAAATGCTCATTGCTTCCTCGGGCTCGGCCGCCCTTGCCATTTCGATTTTTTTGGTCCTGGTGCGAGAAGCACTCAGTCCAGCGGTCAAGACGGAAATGGAACTGGAATCCATCCTTCCTCGGGGTGCAAGAATCATAGGACTCATCCCTCCCATTAAAATCACGGCCGACGTGCGCCGAGCTCGACGATTGGCCGTCTCTCTATCCCTCGTGAGCGCCCTCCTTTGTCTGGCTGTGATTCGCGTCATTTGGCAAATTCATCTGGGCCTGTAGTCGAGACTCGCGTTCGAACCAAAGCAACCAGGAGTTCACTCTTATGAGCTGGTTCTACGAAGCGCTCCAGCGAGCGGAGAAAGAGCGCCACAGATCGGGAAATGGAATTCGCACCAAGACGCCCGGCCGGGATCGGGAATCCTTTCTGGCCCCGATTCAGTCGTTGCCTTCCGTCGCGGTCGAAACTACTGAGCCGAAGCCTGACGGACCATCTGAAACTTTGGTGCCTGTTGAAAATCCGCCTCCGCATCCCATCTTGTCGGGCCGAGACATTCATGGCGAGGCAGCCAAGCCATCGAACGGTTTTCGTCACCTCACTTTTCCGGCTTCGGAGGAGTCTCGTCTCGTCTTTCAAATCGATCCCCATGGACTCGCCGCGGAGCAATTCCGCCTCTTGCGCCGAACCTTAAAGCAAGAGTTTCCGAGCGGTGCTGTTCTGCTAATTACCAGCCCGGGGGAGGGGGACGGCAAGACCCTTACTTCTCTGAATTTGTCGGCATGTTTGGCCTCCTCGAGCGAAGCAGCTCTTCTGGTGGAGGCAGATTTCCGTCGCCCGACGCTCGAAAAGATCTGGGGCGGTGCCATCCAACCCCCAGGAATCGAGGACGCTTGGACGGGGAAAACTGAGCCACACAAGACGGTCCACGTGATCGACAAACTCTCTCTTCATGCAGCGGTCGTTACAAGAATCCCCGAGAACCCTTCTCATTTGGTCAACGCGCCCGGAGCTAGGCAGTTCATTCAATGGGCCCGTGAGAATTTTCACTGGGTTGTGATCGACTCCCCCCCCGTGCTTCCGGCCGCAGATGTGTCGGAGTTGTTGCCTTTGGCCGACGCGGCGCTGCTCGTCGTTCGCGCCCAAAGCACACCCAAGGAGCTCTCACGCCGAGCCTTTGAAATGCTGGGTACGCGTTTACATGGCGTGATCTTCAATGCCGCGACGGTCGACTCCAATCCCTATTACGGCTATCTAGGCCCTCGCCACCAAGGCGGGGAAGCAAAGAAGGCGAATCCCGTCCAAGTCGCAGCAGGGGAAAACCGAAAGTGAGTCCTGCTCTTGTAAATGCACGACGCGGCCTTCGATGGTTATGGGCCATGCTGTTGGCTACCAGCGGGTGCTTGTGGTGGACGAAGCGCCAACTCAGCGCCAGCGGGGCGGTGATCGTATTCACCTTGCATCGAGTCCTCGACGAGGCCGGTTACCTAAGAACGCAAAGTCTGCCGGGAATCGTTATCAAGGATCGGACGTTCCGCGAATTTGTTGCCTATGTGGTCCGTCGATATGAGCCGGTCGATTTTCGACAAGTTCGACCAGGGAAACCCAGCGATAAAGTCAGGGTGGCGTTTACGTTTGATGATGGCTGGAGCGACAACTACTCGATCGCTCTTCCCATTGCTCGCAAACACGAGATCCCACTCACGATCTTTATATGCCCTGGCTTGCTCGATAGGGACCGCCCATTTTGGCCCGAAGAGGTCGCGGCGCTGATCAGGGCGATTCGGCCGGCCGTCGAAGTCTCTGAAATTGAAGCGGAGATCGAAACGTTGAAAACGTACGCCCAGGAAGCCCGTACACAGTATCTCGCGAGACTCTCAGAAGAGGCGCGCCATCGGGGCATCTGTATTGGTCCATCGGACATCGATCGAACGGTTTCGTGGGCGGCGATCGCGGAAATGGATCGAGAAGGTGTCAATTTTGGGTCTCATACCCAGACGCATCAGATCCTCACGAAGGTATCGCCGGAAGAGGCTCGCAAGGAAGTGCAGATTTCGAAGGCTGCTATCGAGCGGGCACTGAGCAAGCGTTGCGACACGTTTGCGTATCCAAATGGAAATTGGTCCGTGGAGACGCAACAGCTGTTGGCAGAAGAGGGCATCAAGCTAGCGGTCACGAGCGAGCGGGGTGCCTGGACAGCGCACTGCGATCTTCTCGCGATCCCGCGCTCGAACATCTCGGAAGACAACGTGGTTGGACCCAGGGGTCGGTTCTCGCCGACCATGTTTGAGTACACCACTTTCTGGAAAAGCTGGCGAGAAACGAAAGCAAAATCCAGGCTGGCTTTCCGTCCCAGCCAAGAGCCCACACCCGCTGCCCTTTGAACGTCCCGGCGAGACGGTGGAGAACGCTGTTGACGATTCTGTCTCTCATCAGTAGCGAGGGTTACTACGGTGTTGAGAACATGATGGTCGCACTGGCCCGTGGCCTGTCCCAACTCGGCTGCCGGTGCATCGTCGGTGTCCTCCGCGATTCCCGCTTTCATCATATTGAAGTAGCGGAACAGGCTCAAAGACAGGGATTGACGGTCGAGATTGTAACTTGCAGAGGGAGATGGGACTGGAATGCGGTTTGTGAGGTTCGCAAACTGCTATCCAAGTACAAGGTGGACGTCCTTCACCCGCACGGATACAAGTCGGATTTCTATGCTTACGCAGCGGCATGGCCGAACCGCACGGCCCTGTTGGCAACCAGTCACAACTGGCCGAGCAAGCTCTGGACTATGCGGGCGTACGCCGCACTCGACCGACTCGTACTAACAAGATTCGACAAAGTCGTTGTCGTCTCCGAGGTGGTATCGAACGCCCTGCGGCGCTGGGGCCTCTCACCGGCCAGGCTCTCCACGATCGTTAACGGTATCGACACGGAGCGCTTTGGAGCCGCCGAACCTACCCTGCGAAATGAGATGGCCTTACAAGACCACTCGCTTGTTGGATTTGTCGGCCGATTGGTACCGGATAAAGGCGGCGAAGTCCTGCTCCGTGCAGCACAGCGTGTGCACGCGGTTCATCCCAAAACGACCTTTGTCCTGGTGGGTGAGGGACCGTCACGAAAGCGGTGGGAAACGCTCGCAACCGAGCTTGGAATCCGCGCTCACGTGCTCTTTGCCGGTGTGCGAGACGACATGCCTGGTGTTTATGCTTCGCTCGATATGCTGGTTCTACCGTCCCTGGTGGAGGCGATGCCGATGTGCTTGCTCGAGGCGATGGCCGCTGGAAAGCCGGTCGTTGCCACTCGGACAGGAGCGATACCCCGGCTGATCACTGCTGAGCGGAACGGATTGCTCGTGACTCGGGGCGATGTGAATGGGCTTGGCGCCGCGATTTCCTGCCTCCTTTCCTACCCAAAACTGGCATGTCGCCTCGCTGAGAGCGGTCAAAGGCACGTTCGGCAAAACTTCTCGGCTCAAGCCATGGCCAAAAGCTATCTCGAGCAGTATGAACAGGTCCTGGCGCGCCGCCGCGGTCTTATCCGCGAGCAAACCGCACCCCAGGCGAGTTGCCAGTGAGCAGCCAGGAGGCAGTCCAGGTTTCCATCGTCGTGGCCTGCCGCAACGAGATCAAACATATTCGAGGTTTGCTGGATTCGCTGTTGGCACAAGACTTGGCGGGCATCTCCTGGGAGGCGATCATCGCTGACGGCAGAAGTGACGACGGCACCTGGGAGGTCCTTGGGGAATACGGTGCCCGGTATCCGCAGTTGCGTTTCGTTCCCAATCCTGGCCGGATTGTTTCGACCGGGCTCAACGCGGCAATCCGGGCCGCGCGCGGAGAAATCATCATTCGTATGGACGCCCACACCACCTATGCGTCGAACTACTGTCGACGTTGTGTGGAGACACTGGAACACACCGGAGCCGACAATGTGGGGGGCCCGGCGCGAACCCGGGCCGTCGGGCTTCGCGCCCGCGCCGTGGCGGCGGCGTTTCATTCGCCTTTTTCGACGGGGGGCGGCAAGTTTCACGACGTGAACTATGAAGGCTGGGTAGACACCTTGCCTTACGGCTGCTGGCGCAAGACGACACTGGCGGGGCTTGGACTGTTCGATGAGACGCTGGTTCGCAACCAGGATGACGAACTGAACCTGCGACTGACGCGATCTGGTGGCAAAATCTGGCAGAGTCCGGCCATTGTCTCTTGGTATTCGCCACGGTCCACTCTATCGAGTCTGTTCCGTCAGTATTTTCAATACGGGTTCTGGCAAGTAGCGGTCATCCGAAAGCACCGCCTGCCAAGGTCCTGGCGCCACGTCGTGCCCATTGGATTTGTTCTGTCAAACATTTTCTTGCTGACCTGTATGGCGATCACAAGGGGGGTCGGGGCATCGCAGTGGTTTGCCGTCAGCGCCATCCTTTGGTTGGCCATGATGGCAGCCTATGCCGTCGCCACTCTTACGGCTTGCGTCATCGCCGCAAAACGCCACGGCTGGGTGACTCTTCCCTATCTTCCGGCGGTCTTCGCTGCCTTTCACTTCTCCTATGGACTGGGGTCTGTCGCGGGTCTGCGCTGGTACTTTTCTCCATTGTTGCCACCCTCACATGGCCAGTCGGTATTCACCCGGATCACTCGATGACAATGGCAGTCACAACTGCAAAGCCGTCGCGCATCTCTTAAGCAGAGCACCACATCTCGTAACACGGAGCGGGCCTTTGATGAACGTGCCCTTTCATCGTCCCAGCATCGGTCGGGAAGAAATCGAGGAAGTCGTACGTACGCTTGAATCCGGCTGGCTCACCACGGGACCACGAACGGCGCAGTTCGAACAGGAATTTCGTGAATACCTCGGGGTTCCGTATGCGCAAGCAGTCAGCTCTTGCACCACGGGGATGCATCTCGCGCTCACGGCACTGAACATCGGCCCCGGGGCGGAAGTCATTACGACTCCCCTCACTTTCTGCTCGACGGTGAATGTGATCCTTCAAGTCGGTGCCACACCGGTTCTTGCGGATGTGGGAACCGACGGGAACATCGATCCCGTCTCCATCGCGTCTCGGATTACGGAGCGGACGCGCGCCATCATGCCCGTGCACCTCGCGGGACTGGCGTGCGAAATGGATGCCATTTGGGGGCTGGCTCGCAAGCACGGGTTGCACGTGGTTGAAGACAGCGCGCACGCGACCGGATCGAAGTATCGCGGTTTGCCCATTGGCGCTCGAAATCCCACAAACGGTGACTGTAGCGATGCGGCGGTCTTCAGCTTTTACGCCACGAAGAACATGACCACGGGTGAAGGTGGCATGGTGACCACACATGATGAGACGCTCGCAGAGTCATTGAAGATTCTTTGCCTGCATGGCATTAGCAAAAACGCTTGGAACCGCTACTCGGATCGCGGCAACTGGTATTACGAAGTCTTGCGTTCTGGATTCAAGTACAACCTAACCGACATTCAATCTGCCATCGGGATCCATCAGCTTAGAAAGCTCGAAGGCTTCCTCGAAGCCCGCGTCCGCGTGGTGGAAGCCTACAACCGAGCTTTTGCCGACCTCGAGGAGGTGGAACTCCCTCCCAACAGAGGCGACCGTCGCCATGCTTGGCATCTTTATATGCTCCGACTGAATTTGGAAAGGCTCGATGCCAATCGCGACGAGTTCATCGTGGAGCTGACCAAGCTGGGGATCGGCACAAGCGTACATTTCATTCCGATTCCGCTGCATCCCTTCTTCGCGTCGAGAGAGGGTCGACCGGAAAACCAGTGCCCGAGAGCCCTGGCGCTGTACCCTCGATTGATTTCCTTGCCACTTTATCCTGGCATGACGAAGGCACAGATCGAGTCTGTGACGAGCTCTGTCAGGAAGATTGCACAGAAGTTGCGCAAGAGAAAGGCAGTCTACGCAAGCGCCCATCGATAGGGTTCCAGCGCTCATGAGACGGCTCATCGATATCGTGATCGCGCTTCTGATTCTGCCGATTCTCTGTCCCGTATTTGCCTTGGTAAGCCTGGCGATTGTGTTCGAATCCGTTGGCAGCCCTTTCTATGGGGGATGGCGCATTGGCAAGGGCGGCAAGGCGTTCCGTATGTGGAAATTCCGAACCATGGTGAGTAAAGCCGACCGAATCGGAGGAGCGATTACTACGCGAAACGACCCCCGAATAACACATGTGGGAGCGTTTTTGCGAAAGACGAAACTCGATGAGTTGCCTCAGTTCTTCAATCTCCTTCTGGGCGACCTCACACTGATCGGCCCGCGGCCAGAAGCCCCCGGAATTGTCAAGAAATACACGCCGGAACAAAGGCGAATTCTCGATGTAAAACCCGGTATCACGGGCCCCACCCAATTGCGCTACACGATCCTTGAGGCAGAAACAATCACCGAAAATGAAGATCCCGAGCGCTTTTATGTGGAGCGGTTGTTGAATGACAAGCTCTGCCAGGACCTCGATTACATCCACAAGCGAACTTTCCTCTCCGATTGCCGGGTCGTGCTGCAAACAGTGGTTCTCATGGCCCGCGCACTGAGACAGACGAGGGAATTTGCGAACTCGAAATGAACAGTTTTCCTAGTCTTCACCCTTTCTGACTGCTTTTCCCACAGTTTGATTGGAAGGTGTGTTTTGCGCTTCAGCACTGAGGTTCGAAAGTCACAAGGAGATCCCGCGATGCGAAGCAGCCTCAGCTGGCAGGAAGCAGTCCCGCGCGCTGTTGCGGACTTCGTCGTTGTGCATTGCAGCCTCATTGCAGCCATCGCCATCTCCGTAGTTTATCAGTTGGAGACGGGGTCGGGAACGGAAGCCCAACAACTCGTTACACAATTCGAGCTGTACTATGTGCGCTTTTTCTGGCTCTTATCGCCCATCTTTCCCGCCACCTTCGCCTTGCTCGGCTTCTACACGCACACACGAAGCTATTCGGGTAAGCGCAAGAACCTGACGATATTGCGGGGAGTCGCCACAGCGGTGCTGCTGTTCCTGGGAGCAAACTTGCTGGTCGGGAATAGCCCCGTCGGAAGGAGCGTGGCCGTTCCTTTCGCGGTTTTGGCAAGTCTTGGGTTGTGTTTGTCCCGCTATCTAAAGAACTACATTGAGAACCGATTCGAGGTAAGGCCAAAGAACATTCGATTCACACCGGAAAGCAAGAGCCAGGTCCTTGTCGTGGGAGGAGCTGGCTATATTGGCTCTCTCCTCGTCGAAGATCTTCTTGGTTTAGGCTACCGAGTTCGAGTCCTCGACGCAATGCTTTACGGGATGGAGCCACTTCTTCCGGTACGAAAACACCGAGACTTCCAATTGCTGGTCGGAGATTGCCGGAATATACAGGATGTAGTCAGGGCTGTCCGCGGTGTCGACGCCATTGTGGATCTCGCGGCGATCGTGGGCGATCCGGCTTGCGAGCAAGACCGGGACGCAGCTCTCGAGATCAACTACGGGGCAACCCGCATGCTGATGGAAGTCGCCAAGGGGCACGGAGTGGACCGATTCCTATTTGCGTCCAGCTGCAGCGTGTACGGGGCGACCGAACACGAGGTGGACGAACGGTCGGAGCTGAACCCGATTTCATTGTACGCACGAACCAAGGTGGATTCCGAGCGAGCTCTTCTGGCCGGCCGCAGTGCCGAGTTCCATCCCACGGTCCTGCGATTCGCAACCGTTTTCGGCCTTGGCTATCGACCTCGATTCGACCTAGTCGTCAATCTCTTGAGCGCCAAGGCCAAACAGGACGGCAAGATTACGGTTTACAACGGCCAGCAGTGGCGGCCCTTCATTCATGTGCGGGATGTTGTTGAAGCGATTGTGAAGGTGCTGGAGGCTCCGGTCGAATTGGTCAGCGGAGAAATCTTCAACGTGGGAGACTCTCACCTCAATCACACGCTGCAGCAGGTCTCAGAAATCATTCAGCAAATTTTCCCGGGCACCCGCGTCGAGCAGATTGCAAATTCGGATCTTCGAAACTATCGCGTGAATTTTGACAAGATCCGCAATCGCCTGAGCTACGAGGCCCGCCATTCGGTTCGCGACGGAGTGAAGGAGTTGAAGGACGCATTTGAAGAGCGGCTTATCGTCGATTACAAGGACGTGCGGTACCACAATCAAAGGTTCCTTGAGGCGGCGGGTGTTGTCAGAAACAAGGACGACGTGGACGCCTTGGTTATGGCGGCCTTCGCGCACGTCGCATAGTGTTCGAGAGAGCGCGAAACGATTGAGACCTACGGCGTCGTCGGCTCATAAAGAGCGGATGGATGAGCGGCCGCTCCGCGTGTTTCTGATGGATCTGTTGTCGATGGTGCCCTACTACACGGGCCACCTCTGTGTCCGTCTTCGGCAGGAGCCTGGAATGGAAGTTACGCTGGGCTCTATCACTTACAGTCATGATCGACGCTTTTTCAAACGGATGGGATTGCGCAACGATCCGGGCTGTTTGGATATAGCTTACAGCCTCCCTAATGCAGTCGCGCTCATCCGCGGCGCGCTTAAGGTCCTGGAATGCCTCCTCAACTTGGCGGCTTGGACACTGCGTTTCGGCCTACGGAAGCCAGACCTCATTCACGTGCAGTTCATTCCGCTGGTGAATTATGGCCTTCCTTTCGAGATATGGTTTCTCAAACTGGCGCGCGGTGTTGGCATTAAGTTGGTCTACACGGTACACAATGTCCTTCCACAGGATACCGGTGAGCGTCACAGGGCTGTGTACGCGCGAATCTACCAGCTTATGGATGGCTTCATCTGTCACGATCTACACGCCAAAGCCAGGCTCGAAAGCGAGTTCCGCGTGAGCCCGGACCGGATCTCGATTATCCCGCACGGCACGCTTTTCCAGTCCGAACGCGTAAACGCACCCGAGCAAGCGCGCGCTAGGGCTGGCCTACCTCGAGAGGCTTGCATCGTGCTGTGGCAGGGAATTGTGCGACCCTACAAGGGTATCTCTTTCTTGTTGAAGGCGTGGAAAATGGTCCAGGAAGCCGGCTTAGCAGGGATTCTGGTGATTGTAGGCACCGGTGACAAGAACCAACTCCGCGCCATTGAAGACGGGGTTACTTCGGCTGGCATTCAGTCGTCGGTGCGACTGGTACTCCGGTTTGTGTCCGTTGAAGAGCTCGCGAACTTCTACCAGGCTTCCGACATCGTCGTCTACCCGTACAGCGAGACCACCACGAGCGGCGCATTCATGACTGGCTTGGGATACGGAAAAGCGATCGTAGCCTCTGCTTTGCCTGCCTTCGCCCAACTGCTTCGCCACGAGGACAACGCATTGCTCGTACACTACGGAGATGTTCGAGAACTGGGTACCGCTCTCATTCGGCTGGTCGGCGATCCGGAACTACGGCTACGATTGGCACAGCGTTTGGTGGCAAGCCAAGCGAACACCCCGAACTGGGAAGATATTGTGCAACTCACGTCCCAGTTCTATCGAGCCGTACTGTCTTCCGCATCCGCGCGCAGAGAAGAATTCAATGTTGCATTCTCAAGAGTAAAGCACTGGGAGTAAAAGGAAATCTCGGTCGGTGATCAAAGTGACAGCGAGAAGAATAGGGTTGGTGTTCTCCCGGTGTTGTGGGGCCCAAAAGTTGCTGCGTCTGGCAAGCCGCGGCCCCATCGTGCTTTTCTACCATGGTGTGGTTGAGAAAATCATCGACCCAGAGGTACAGCAGCTTCACATGTCGGTGAGAGATTTCGAACGGCAGATCCAGTTTCTTCGGCGACACCGGGAAATCATTTCCATGGACCATTTATACGACTGCGTCGTCAACAATCGTCTAGAGAACTCCAACCAGGTTATTTTGACATTCGACGATGGATACAAAAACAACGCAGAGATTGTTGCGCCACTATTGCACGGTTGGACGATTCCTTTCACCGTCTTTATCAGCACCCGACACATTTCCGAGCATCGAAGGTTTGGGACTTATTACGTGCGTGCAGCCATACGGTATACAAAAAGCGGCAAGATCCGACTTTCTGCCATGGGACGAAGCTTCGATTTAACGACTGGTACGAATCGTTTGGCTGCGGAGAAAACGATCACCCGGATGGTAAAGCGAGCACCGCAGGCCCTAGCAGACCAGATTGTTGGGGAGTGCATCGCACTGGTTCAACCCGACCGGTGGGAGGAGTTGAACGCCCGGTTTGCCTCTGACGAACCGATGAGTTGGAAAGATGTCAATTATATACGATCGGTCGGTGGCTCTGTCGGTTCTCACGGTCATGACCATTGCATCCTTCATGCTAACCAACCGGAAGAGGTTGTACACCAGCAGCTGAGGTTGAGCAGAGAGGCAATCGAGCAGAATGGTGCAGAATGCAAGTACTTCTCTTATCCGAACGGAACGTTGGATGATATTTCGCAGGTGGCATACTCGGCCTTAAAATCTACACGGTTTCGATTGTGTTTCACGACGATCGAGGGTGAATTCACGCCGGGGGTAGATCGCCATCTTGCACCTCGGTTCTGGGCTGTTCCTGATTACGAGGAGTTTTGTTACACCCTGAGTCAAACCGGCAGACAAAATGGGCCCTATTTTGATAGCTGTCGGACCATGCAGGCCGGCCAGTTGGCCTTTAGCTGACGTGAGGACTGGCATGCGATGTAGGTTGTAGTCTTTCTCCGGGCCTTCTTCGCGAAACGATTCAGCACGTCCTTCCCTATGCATTTTGGATTTGAGCCATATGTACCATACGTAGAGTATTTTTGCTTCATTGCGGGCTTCTTCTTGACCGTCTGCTGGAGGCCGATGGTCGGGATTTTCTACCTGGTGCCATTGATTCCACTGCAGACCATCCGGTACCGCGTCGCCGACTTTCCCTTTGGGGACAGCATCGTGGGCCTCATGCTGCTTGCTGTTGTGCTGGGGCTGCTGTGGCGCGGCGAACCTGTTCTGCCACGGACACCTTGGACGAAGCTGCTGTGCACATATGGCATGTTCACTTTCGCGTCGCTCTGCCTCGGTTCCCTTTATCTCGGCCGGACTATGCCTTTTCCCGACACTCAGAGGTTGGGCGATTGGAAGGATTACATGGTCATGCCTGCCCTGCTGCTGTTGACGGCAGCGGCGGCGCCCACTCGCCGACAGATGAAGGGCATGATCATCTTGATATGCCTCGCCATACTTGTACTCGATCACAGTTTCTGGAGCGTGATGTCAGGCCGCGATTTTTCCACCTACTCACATGATCTGCGCGAGGCCAGCATCATGGGCTACGCCGGCTCGAACGGACTGGCGGCTTTCGGGGCGCAGGCTACGACTCTTTTGCTTGGGCTAGCAGCATTCGAATCGAAAATTCTGCTGCGCATCGCGTATTGGGCACTAGCCGCCTTCTCGGCCCTTTGCGTGATGTACAGTTTTTCCCGCGGCGGTTATGTGGCGCTCCTAGCAGGTTGCTTGTTCGTCGGTCTCGTGAAACAGCGCACTCTGCTAGTTCTGCTGCTGGTGTTTGTCCTCAGTTGGGCCACGCTGGTGCCCAACGCAGTTCGGGAAAGGGTGCTGATGACATACGACCAAGAGACCGGTTCGCTCGATCACTCAGCGCAAACTCGGCTCGTGCTTTGGGACGATGCGATGGAGGTGTTTCGGATCAACCCGCTGGCCGGCACCGGATTCGAGACCTATGGTTATATGCACCGAGTCGGAAACTACACGGACACCCACAACTTCTTCCTGAAAACCCTGGTTGAGACTGGCATCGTCGGGCTACTCATCTTTCTCTGGCTGTTGGCTAAAACCTTTGGCACTGGATATCTGCTGTTTCGACGCGCGAAGGATCCCTTCCTGGCCTCCTTGGGCCTCGGTCTTGCCGGCTGGATGGTCTCTAGCTTCGTCGCAAACTGGTTTGGTGATCGCTGGACCTTTCTTCAGGTAAACGGCTACATGTGGGTACTTGGCGGTTTGGTCTCCCAGGCTTTAGTGCTTGAGGAGAGCAGTAGATTGCCGGCTGCCGAAGCAGCACCAGCCGATTCGGACAGGATTCTAGAGGCAGCCGCCAGGCAAGCGTAAAGATCAGACAGCCTAGCTTGATCGGATCCCTCAGACCACTACTGAAAGTAAACAGATAAGGGCTCGGCGACCAAACGCAGGAACGGGTGGACGTACTGCCATAGAAGCAGTCGCGAGATCGTGCAGCAAATCGTAAGTATGGCCCAATTCCACACCCAGTTACGTTGCTTACTCGCGGCGGCTTGCATAGTGGAGTCTTCGGGTCGGCTGAATTGAAAAATGGAAACGCAATGAAGCTTATAGAGGACTCAACGATAGCAGGAGGCGAGCCTTTGCAGGATACGGCACTGGCGGTTGTCGGAACCGTACCGCAACAGGCGATTCCGTCACGTGCAATTACGGATGAGCTGATAACGCTGTGCCGACAGTCGGGCCATTATCTGACGGGTCTTGTGACCTCGCTAGGGTTGGGATTCATCTCTTTTCCAGTCTTCAC
>Ga0187783_10001009_pt1 | contig 20796 bp, 17 predicted proteins | sample 1015_SJ02_MP02_2_FD_132471 | JGI IMG/M metagenome (GOLD analysis project Ga0187783, IMG submission 132471) | Tropical peat soil microbial communities from peatlands in Department of Meta, Colombia - 1015_SJ02_MP02_20_MG | ecosystem: Environmental > Terrestrial > Soil > Wetlands > Peat | place...
AACGGCAGGCCCTTGCGTTGACGATAGGCCTGTTCCATCGCAATGACCGAATTATTGAGCGCCTTCCGCGGCCAAGGTGGAAGGTGCCCTAGGATTCCGCTTTGAATGCCCTCGGCCGACTCATCTGCCATCCCGTAGTCACCCTTCCTTTCGAAAGACTGCCGAAATACTGTGTGTGTTCGGAATCTACAGTGTGCTCCGGATTCTCCGGAACTGCAAACCGGTCACGGCGCTCACCGCCAAGTAAAGCTATCTCTCCGAGCCGACCTTGCTCTACGTCCTCAGGCACCGTCCTTCATGAAACGGTCGCCACGAAGCCGTCGCCCGGAGCATCGTCAGCGCAATTCCGTACGATGGCGAACCGCGAAGCTGAGCGTTGGATTCTTCGACGACCGAGCGCCCCGAGTACCAAATCCGCCAAAGCCGCAATAAAGGTTGGCGAATTGTTGAGCCCTTCCGTCATTTCAAAACGCATGACGCCAAGGTCGGCCGCCTCTTGACGCGCATGGCGATCAATTTCCCCCAGAGTCTCGACATGATCCGAAACGAAGGAGATCGGAACCACACACACCTGGCGCACCTTCTCTCCGGCCAGATCGCGCAAGGTCTTGTGCAAGGAGGGCTGTAGCCACCTGCTCGTTCCCACCTTGCTTTGGAAGCACAGGCGATACGGATTCCTCCAGCCACCATGCTCCACCAACAATCCAACCGTCTTCTCAATCTGCCCCTGATAAGGGTCGCCTTTTTCGATGACCGCCACAGGAACGCTGTGGGCGCTGAAGACGAGCTCCACCCGATCCGGCTCAGGGAAGCGAGTCAGGGCCTCATCGATTCTTTCCGCCAACGCCTGCAAATAAAGCTCGTTTTGATAGAAGGATTCAATCAAACGGACCGGCACGTCGTCAGAGAAGAGGCGCCGCCATTCGTTCAGACTGCTGCCGGTGGTTGCATTGGAGTACTGGGGATAAAGCGGCAGCAAAACTACTTCCCTGCAGCCCGCCGCTCTGACCTGATCGATGGCCTCGCTGGTGAAGGGATGCCAGTATCGCATGGCTACAAAACAGCGTGCATTCAGACCGCACTCCGCCAGCTTGAGCTGCAAGCAACGGGCTTGCTGCTCCGTGAAGCGGCGGATAGGCGAGCCGCCTCCGATCGCGTCATAATGATGGCGGACTTTGCGGGCTCGTGTGCCGGAGATGAGTTTGGCGAGAGCTTTTCGTCCGAGGCGGGCCCCAGGAAAATCAATGATGTCAGGATCTGAGAAAAGATTAAAGAGGAAAGGCTCAACCGCTTCCAGCGTGTCCGGTCCTCCAAGCTGAAAGAGCACTACACCAATGCACCGAGTTGAGTTTGCCATCCCCCTGGGTTCCTTGCGGCGAAACGATGTTAGCTCAACTGGTAACAGGCGGTCAATGGTGGCGGACATAATTTGACACAACGGGTGCACCTTTTCGAAGGCTGGAATCAGGATGCTCGAGTGATACGTGAGGTAATGATGAAGACGAACGGAGTGGTAGCTGCTCGGAAACTCCGCACGCCGGTAACTGCGAGGAGGCGACGCCAACAATCCGTGGGTAGAACGATTTCGATCTTCATCCTGAGTGCCGCTGGATTTCTATTTCCGGCCCGCGCTCCAGCTCGTTCGTCGAAGTCGCTCGAGATCTACTTTGTCGATGTCGAGGGAGGCCAAGCAACCCTCGTTGTCAGTCCACTTGGTGAATCGATCTTGATTGATACCGGTTGGGCGGGGGCGCGCGACGCAGAGCGAATCAAGGCTGCGGCAAACCTTGCCGGACTCAGCCGGATCAACTACGTCCTGATCACTCACTACCATGACGATCATGTGGGAGGGGTTGCCGATCTTCTGGTGCGCACGCCGGTGGACATGTTTGTGGATCATGGCCCGAATGGCGAGGATTCCGATCAGACACGAGAGCAGTACGCCACTTACGAGAAGGCAATCGAACACTCCAAACGGGTCCGCTTGGAACCGAATGAGGGTTTGCCGCTCAAGGGGGTGAAGCTCCAGGTGTTGGCCGCTGCGGGTCAGCACATCACCGCTCCGTTGCCCGGAGTCGGCGAGGCGAACCCCTACTGTGCTTCAGAATCAGAACCGCAGACGGATACCAGTGAAGATGCACAGTCGATCGGCATCCTGCTTACCTATGGCAAGTTTCAGTTTCTCGATCTCGGCGATTTAACCAAGAAGAAAGAGCTGGAACTGGTATGCCCGAACAATCTGGTTGGAAAGGTCGATCTTTATTTGACCACCCACCATGGAACAACGGCTGATAATCCCAAGGCTCTGGTGTGGGCGCTCCATCCGCGGGTGACAATATTGAACAACGGAGCGCACGAGGGTGGCAGCCCGGAAGCATGGCAGATTGTCCACGACTCCCCAGGTCTCTCCGGGTTTTGGCAGCTGCATTATGCCGCAGACACAGACAAGGGACACAACGTGAGCGAGGCTTTCATCGCGAACCTGGAGAAGTCGGACGGTCATTTTCTCAAAGTGTCGGCCATGCCCAACGGGACCTTTACCGTCAGCAATTCACGCAATGGGGTATCACGGACGTACACGCGATAGCCTTGCCTTCGCGGCGTCTGAGCGCCCCGTAGGTTTTCGCGAAAATATGAGCTTGGCGAGGGGAAATAATTCGCGAAGGCTTGGTTGAGCCAAGATCAGAAGCCTTCCGCGACTTTTGCTTAAACGATTCGCACTGCACTCCTGAGGAATGAGTGGAAGAAGCTTCTGGCTGCCAAGTGCGCGCTTGTATATGCAATGTATAGGCGCAGCCACCTCTCGAGTTGCCACGTTCTTACTCTCGATTGGTCCTCTGGGGTTGGGGCATTAGCCGTAAACCGGACCCGAATAGATTACCGAGCCACATCCAAAAACCCTGAACCCTCATCCGCATGCGAAGCCTGACCAGCAAGTCGCTATTGAGACCTTGGCACATCGTTTCTAGTACGCAGCAAGACTGATCCCAAAACCGGTAAGCCGCGTGTCTCGAACATGCTGGTCAAAAGCTACGTTCGTCTGGCAGTGGCACCTCTCTTCTTACCTCGACCGAGAGGGCAAGATCGTTGCGGGGGTGGGAGCCGGGGCACCTGCTTATGTCATGAGTCCGAATGGAGCGAATTCCGCGGCTTGATCAAAGAACTTGTACCAAACATGGGTGCCCTGGCGGACCCAGCAATTCTGACGTATTTGCTGCTCATTGCATTGCGCAAGAAGTGGGCGAACCGTGCCATAACTGGTGCCGCGCGGCTATGAAAGTGTCGATAAGTTTCTTTGTACATCCGTTCGGCGACTGCAGTATCCTGAGATCACCCCGTCACTCCGAACCATTTCAAAGGATCTCGTCATGAAAAACTCCGCCGCATCAATCCCTCCATTAGCTTTATTTGCCTCACTGGTTCTTCCGCATATTTGTGGTTCACAAACTCAACCCTCAACGTTACCCACCTTCGGCCACGTCGTGATCGTACTCGGCGAGAACAGAGCCTATAGCGAAACTTACAACCCCACGCACATGCCGTATCTGACATCGCTCGCAAATTCGTACGGACTTGGCACGAACTATTATTCGGATACGCATCCTTCCATCGGAAATTACCTAAATCTCGCCACGGGCAAGATCATTACCGACGACGACAGCGAAACCCCGAAAACCCTGCCAATTTCTGACGACAATATCGCCCTTGAGGTGCAGAAGGCCGGTCTGACCTGGAAGGACTACGTCGAAGATCTCCCGTCCGTCAAGGGCTGCGGAGGCCTGAAGAGTGGCAACTACTACGTGCGCCACGATCCTCTCGAATACATGACAACCATCAACACGGAAACGGAGAACTACGTCTGTTTTAGCCAGTTTGCGGCAGATTTAGCCGATCAAAAACTACCGACCTTGTCTTGGCTGGTACCGAACGGCTGCGACGACGCGCACGACTGCAGCATCGAGATCTTCGACGACTGGCTTCACACGGAGATCTTTCCGCTGTTGGAGAGTTCGTACTTCCGGAAAGGGGGGGACGGCTTACTGATCGTTGTCTTTGACGAAAATAACAGCACTGGCACTCCCAATTGCGAAACGACAACCGAGAATCGCGGCTGCGGTGGAAAAGTAGAATTGGTCGTCGTTAGCCCTTACAGCAAGAGGGGTTACAAATCAAAAGGCGGAGACATCCACAATTATCACGACTCGTACGAAGAAGGAAATATTTTACGAACCATCGCCCAAGGCCTCGGCCTGGCCACACCGAATTTGGGAGCTGCCGGCACCGCCGTACCGATGTCCGACTTTTTCTGACGGATCGCTGCATGAGCCTCGCACTGATGTTCTCCATCTCGAACATCGGCACCCGAGTCCCTACAATATGAAGGGCGTTCGATGGCCCGCACGCAGGACCTCCTTCTCCTTTGCCCGTCTGGGTCTCGGTGCCGGCGACCCTGGTGACTTTCGAAAATGGGACTTTGCGATTCGGCTTGAGGTTGAGGACCCAAAATACTCGAAGGGCGGGTCAATTCCTTGAATCTCAAGTATTAGGGCCGAACCGCCTCGAAATTAACTACTGTGCCTAAGCAACCCCTTCCAGGGGCACTACTAGCTATAGCTAAGCTAGCGCATGGGTTAGCTGTCCTTTTTGCCCGTCTTGGCAGAAAGCCTAGTTGGTGCCCCTGGGCGGGCAAGGGAATTGAATGGCACCGCAAGACCGGCCATGGAACCTACTATGGAAACGGGGCGGGCGCGCGGTTCAGTTCCGTGGATCCACAACCACATTATTCTCTGGATAGGGGCAGGGAGCCTTTCGACTTGATTTCTCAACAATGTCTATTATATTAATAGACTTGTAACGGAGCTGTAACATGTCGTTCACGCGGCTGACATGTTGACTGTCGGACAACAAGCAGTCGGGTGCTTTACGGCAGAGCGATGGAGACAGTCCCGGAAAGACGCGCATTTGTAACCAATCTGTAATGCGGGTGAATCGACACTGCAGTTTCGAATATGGGAAAACTCTTGATTATTCGCCACGGTCATACAGGCCTGAATCAGCCGGGTCGCCATGAAAGGCTGCGGGGCTGGCTAGATGTGCCATTGGATGCAGCGGGTCTTGCGGAAGCCGCGAAGACAGCGGAGGAAGTCCGTTCCCACTGGGTGGTAGATGCAATTTATTCCAGCGATCTGCGTCGCGCGCGACAGACCGCAGAGGCGTTACGGAGGCAAGTTAAGGCTCCGCTCCATGTCACCAGCGATTTGCGTCCTTGGAACCTAGGGGTGTTCTGCGGACAGAGGGTACGTGACATTCTGCCCTTTTTGAATTTAATGCATCAGCACCTCGATGTAGCCGCTCCCAGCGGAGAATCGTTTTACCAGTTTTATGGGCGTTACTCTTACCGACTGAGAGCGCTACTGAAACTTGCGGAAGAGATTCGAAACTCAATTGCGGTCGTGACCCACGTGCGAAATGTGCTTGCCACTTCGAGCATTATTATGCACTCGGACATCGCCAAGGTACCAGTTAAGGGCGGGCCGCAAACCGGCGCGGTTGTGACCGTGGAGCAGATACAAGGGCACTGGAGGATCGGCGGAAGCACGCATGAATTCCAAGCGGCCCAGGATGTCATACTCAGTGCCGAGATGCAGGCCGTGTCCTGCTTACCTTCGCCATGAGTGCGATGCGAAACCAGAAGATTCCTCAAAAACGAGGCAGGCAGGTGCCGCCGTTCGCGTAGTTTGGTCAATCCCATGATCTATGGAATAAAAGCGGTGCTAGGGAATTTGCTCGGCATCATACCGGCGGGTCGCGATTTACGCGTCTATGACGACGATACCTTCCTTTTGTCGTATACGCGGTCGGGTAATTTGTGGACGAGATTTCTGGTCGCCAACCTGGTCCACCCGCACCTCGAAGTCCGGCTCTCGAATATCGAGCAACTCGTTCCTGACACCACGGTCTGTTCCAATCGCGCGCTCAAATGCACGCCTCGCCCGCGATATATCAAGAGCCACAATTATTTTGATCACCGATACAAGAGGGTCCTCTATATCGTGCGCGACCCCCGGGACGTGGTGCTCTCCTACTATCACTTTCAGCGAAAGTGCCATCAAATCGCCGACGACTACCCGCTCGAGCGCTACGTCGACAATTTCGTCACCGACACTGTGGGATCGAACTTCTATGGTTCCTGGTTTGAAAACGTGATCAGTTGGATCATGACACGCTACCCCGACCCTAACTTCCTGCTCTTGCGCTACGAAGACATGATCGGGGACACCTTGCGCGAGGTGGCCCGGATTGCAGCATTTCTGGGTGTCAGTTGCAGTGAGGCTCGGTTGAACGAGGTAATTGCATTGAGTTCGGCCGACCGCCTAAGGAAGCTGGAGAAGGAAGAAGCCGATGAATGGATTGGATCCAAGAATCGGCGGCAGGACATACCGATGGTGCGGGTTGCCACGAGCGGTGGATGGCATACCGCCCTTCCCAGGGACTGCGTCGCGAAGATCGAAACTGCATGGGGAGGGCTCATGTCGACCCTTGGGTATGAACTCTGCACAATCAGCGATGCGCCTCAGCTCCCGGCCGCCGGAATCGGAGTCCGTTTCGGGCCGTGAACCGAGCAGCGCAAGTGCCGTGCTTTTGTTTGACCCGGCCCAGTGGAGTGGTCAGCACAACCGGTCGCGAATTCCAGATACAGCCTTCGAGGAAATCCTGCCCGGAAGTTCTGGCTGACGCCGATCGGGGTATCACCACAGAATTAGTAGCGATTTGCGCCAACGCAGAGTCGGCGACGTCTTGCTGGATACGGACGGTTCCTCGTGCTGGTGGTCCCGTCTGCCTAATCTTAGTCTAGCCGAAAACGGTACGGCTCGAGCAAGCGTCGGATCCGGCAAAATCTTCACCATCAGTATGCTTGCGGCCATTCTATTCTTGGACCCTAAAAACCTCCAGACACGGCTTCTGGCAGGCCTTGTCAGGATGTTGAGGGAAGTACTAAGCTATAGCTCTTCTGGCATAATCACTCATTCAAATTGTGGTATTGTGTTATGGTGCGATCTCATCGAGAGGTTTCGCGGCGGCTGTACGAAATTGCGGAAACACAGCAGGGCTTCTTCACCACCAAGCAAGCCAAGGATGCCGGATACCGGGAGAACACGCATACTTATCACGCGAAGGTTGGCAACTGGGTGCGCGAACACCGCGGCATCTACCGGCTGGCGCAATTTCCACCAGCGGATCATCCCGATCTTGTCCGTTGGTCGTTGTGGTCCAGGAACCGGAGGCAGGAAATTGAGGGCGTTTACAGCCATCTGACAGCTCTGAGCCTTTGCGGTTTCTCCGAGATGAATTCCTCCCAGCTGCACATGACCGTGCCCACTCATTTTCGCCGCAACAGCAAGATTCCCGACGTTCTGCTACTGCATTTTGCAGACCTTCCGGAAAGCGATGTGGAGACGGCGCGGGGCTTCAGATTTACTAGTCCTCAGCGCACGATTCTGGATCTGGTGGAGGCCCTGCGGCAAGGTCTTCAGGGCGGACGAATCACCGCTGAACAGATTGAGAGTGCTTGTGTTACCGGCCCGGCGCGCAAGCTCTGTGCGCGAATTTTGCGGGCGGTTTGACCGACGCACGACGAGCCAGCACGTTAGGCTAGCGAATATGGTTAGTCCCTCTCGGCCGCAAAATGCCACAGAATACGCGGCGCATGGAACCTCGCCGATGTGCTGCGATGAATCCGGGGCACATATCCCTCCGCCCCGAGCGAACTCGATCGGAGAAAATGCGCGGGCAGAGTAGACGCTCGACGGATCTCGTTAACTCGAGCAACTCGCACGGGCTTCTAGTAATCGGTGAAGGTGTATCATCGCTATGCCTGTGGGTTGGACAACCGGCTTCGGCGGACGGGGATGTCAGTTTCCGGGACCAAAGAAGTCTCCGAAGCTTCTCAAAACAAATCTGACTTGACCTCCGGGATTGAATCACGAGTTCGAACTCGCGCCATGGTGCATTGCAAGACCGTCTGGCGAAGTTGAGTGGCTCGACCAGGCCCGGTAGGGCCGTGGACGGAAAGGTAACGTCTTCCTCTTCGTCCTTTGATGTCGATTGTTTACAATAGCTGGTTTACAACTCGCGTACTGGTGGTCATCCAGTTCCGAGACGAAACGGAATTTGACAAAGCACGATTCCAAACTCGTCACCAGTAGCTCGGATACACGCCTTTACTGGCGCGTTGAGGGCAGCCTTCTGGAATTGACCACGGTTCGTCCCATCGCCTTCTTTACCTGGAACCTACAGACCTTCACCAGCCGCTGGATGAAACGTGGGATGGTTTTGCTGATGGCGCTGCTGCGCCCATTTCTCTATGCGGCGCACCGCGTGTTCGCCACGCGCGTGGTGTACAGCGTTCTCCGTGGAGTCAGTCACGATCGCCTCGATCTGCTCGGAGAAGAATATTTTCAATACAAGCTACGTCCTGAACTCAAGCCGGAAGGCGTTCGCCAACTGAAGGAGCGGATCGTTGCTGGAGCAGAAGTGGTGCTGGTGAGCCAGGGATTGGACCACGTGATGCGGCCGCTGGCTCGGCACTTGGGCGCCAAGTGGGTCATCGCCAATCGCCTGGAATTTCGTGACGGCATTGCAACTGGGCGGCTGCTCGACCCAGTGATCCGTCCGCGGGGAGCCCTGGCACGCATTACGGGTACGGGACCGGACGGAGCTCGAAGTCCCCAACAACTTGCTCGTGACCTTGGGTTCAACCAGCTGGAGGTGCTCGATTCGGCGGTAACTCCAACCCAGCGACAAGTTGCAGTTCAGGAACGGCCCATCGTTCATTTCGAGAGTCATCTCCCATCCCAGCCGCTATCGGTTCGCTCGGCCTTGCGTGGGAAGCAGATCATGCTGATCGGGGTGACCGGTTTCATCGGCAAAGTCTGGTTAGTCAATACCCTCCTCGATCTGCCGGAAGTGGCGCGTATCTACCTCCTCATCCGTCCCCAAAAATCGAACTCGGCCGAGCGCCGGTTCGAAAAGCTGGTCGAAGATTCGCCGGCCTTTGATCCCCTGTTCGCACGGTATGGGGCGAGGCTGGGAAGATTTCTGGCCTCGCGTGTGGAAGTTCTCGAAGGGGACGTTTCCCAGCCCGGCTTAGGGTTACCCGCGAACACGAGCCAGGCTCTTCGCCCCAATTTGGATCTCATCATCAACAGTTCGGGGCTGACCGATTTCAACCCCGATCTGCGAGACGCGCTCTCTGCCAATATCGATTCCGTGGTCAATCTCGTCGAATTTGTACGCCAGTCGGATCATGCCGCTTTGTTGCACCTCTCGACCTGCTACGTGGCGGGAACGCGCGACGGGCGCGTCGCCGAGAGACTGCGCCCGAATTACACGCCCGCCGCAGTGGCGGGTTTTGATGCGGAGCGTGAGTGGTGCGCCCTGCGTCAGTTGATCCAAAGCGCCAAAGAGAAAGCCGACAGCCCAGGCGTTACCGAGCAGCTTCGTCAACAAGCGTTCGAAAAGGAGCACGCCGCCAAGGGATTGCATGGCACCGCGCTCGAAAATCAGATCCGCAAGAATCGGGTGCGCTGGCTGCGTAATGCTCTGACCGAGGCGGGCACGAAACGTGCGCTCGAACTCGGTTGGCCCAACACCTACACGTTCACCAAGAGCTTGGCCGAATCTCTGATCGCCAAGTATGGGGATGGTTTGCCAATCGCCATTGTCCGACCTGCGATTGTAGAGACTTCCCTGAGCCGCCCCTTTTTCGGGTGGAACGAGGGGATCAACACTTCTGCTTCGCTTTCCTACCTTTTGGGAACTTACTTCCGGCAACTTCCCAGCAATCAGCGCAAACGGCTGGATGTAATCCCGGTGGATGCAGTTTGCCGGGGCATGACGCTGATCGCCGCAGCAATCCTCGAGCGCCGACATGAGGCGGTCTATCAGTTGGCCACTTCGGTGACGAACCCGTGCGACATGGGTCGTTCGATTGAACTTACGTCGCTCGCCCACCGCAAGCATTACCGCGCTCAGGAAGGCCTGGAATCCTGGCTGCGCTTGCGCTTCGATGCGATTCCGGTATCCAAAGAACGGTACCAGCGCATGTCGGCTCCGGCGCAGAAGGCAATCATCAAGTCCATCCAGCGGATCATGTCGGCCCTGCCTCTGAAGAAGACTCCTTTTACCAAGGCTGAGCGCAATCTCGAGAAAGTGGAGAAGCTGATCGAGCTGTTCGAGCCCTTCATTCTGCTGAATGAGCATGATTTTGTGGCGGACAATGTCGAGCGGCTGTCGCAAGCGCTGGTTCGGGAGGAACAAGCCACCTTCAGCTATGATTCGCGCTCGATTGACTGGTGGGACTATTGGATCAACGTGCACATCCCGGCATTGCGTCGCTGGACGTATCCGCTGATCGAAGGCCGCCCGCTCGAAGCGCGTCCTCGACGAAGAGTTGAACTCAGCTTTGCCGGAAGCGATGACGGTGCGGTCAAGACCGGCACCAATGGGGGAACGTGGCGATATTCCTGACCGGGTCGACCGGATACATCGGCGCGCACGTGGCCGCCAATCTGCTAGAAGCGCACGGAGCCTCCCTGAATGTGCTGGTTCGGGCGCGCGATCTGCGGGATGCGGAGGCTAGACTGTGGTATGCCTGGCAGCTCCATATGGACTTCCCCCACTTTTATGAGTACTTGCAGACCCGTGTGCGAATTTTTCGCGGAGATCTGACGAGCCCGCAGTTCGGTTTAGCTCGCGACGATCACGATCGCCTGGTGCACACTACGGACTCGGTGATCCACTGTGCCGCGTCGTTGAACCGCAAATCGGAAAAGAGCTGCCTCAACGTGAATTTACGGGGCACGTTGGAAGTGCTGCAGCTTGCGACGCGGGTGCACCACTATCACGGCCTGCGGCGATTCAGCCACGTCAGCACCGTCGCGGTCGCCGGGCAGCGGCAGGACGAGGTGGTAACCGAGGATAACTCCATCGATTGGAATCGATCGGATTATGACCCTTACGCGCGCACCAAAAAGTTTTGTGAGCACATGATCCGGCAGCTGCTGCCGGAAGTGCCGATTACAATCTTCCGCCCCAGCATTGTGCTGGGGGACAGTCGTCGTCCGGAAACGACTCAGTTTGACATGGTAAAAGCCTTTGTCTTCCTCGAGGGTTTGCCGGTTTTGCCCTTTCGACGCGCCGACAAGCTCGATATCGTCAACGTGGATTTCGTCGCCGATGCCATCGCGACGCTACACCAAAAGGAGCATCCCCAATACGACACCTATCATCTATCGTCCGGAAAAGACTCCGAGAGTTTTGGTACATTGACCAAAGCGTTGGCGGAGGCTCAGCAGAAGCGGCGACCCGTCTTCCTGCCCATCCTGGAGCGCCCCTTCTCGAGCACGGTGAGCCTTCTTTCGAATTCAGGCAGCAAGATTTCGGGTGGCGCATCTCTGATGAAGGTGTTCTTTCCTTATCTGGTCTGGAACACGGTTTTCGACAACCAGCGAGTGACCAGCGAACTGGGCCGCAAACCCGTACCGTTTTCCCGCTACAGTTATCCCCTGCTCAAATTCAGTCGGGAAAGTAACTTCACTTATCGCTATCAGGACTGGCCTGCGAAGCTGGGAGGTTCGGCGGGAGGTTCGGCCGCATGATGGACCTCCTGTTGGAGACCTGGGTGAGCGCTTCGATCGAAAAGTCGAAGCTGGCCTGGATGCTCGGCAAGGGCAAACCCTGGCACCCGGGCGAGCGCTTAAAGCTGCTGTTTGCCGGCTACAACGGCACCCGCAATATGGGATCGGACGTGCGCGTGGAGGAGATGCTGCGGCAGATCCGCCATATTATCGGGGCCGAACGCGTGGAGTTCACCGTCATGACCCAGAACTTCGATTTCTCTGATGGTTATTTCGAAGGCACGCGGCAGGTGCATTTACCCGACATTTTCCCGCCCTTTTTGGCCGCGGAGGTTCCTCAGCATCACGGAGTCGTGGCCTGCGAGGGCTCGATGTTTAAGAGCAAGTTTGCCAACGCATTGACCACGATGATGATCGGTTCGCTCGGAATCGCCGCCGCGGAGAACAAGTTATCGGTCGGCTATGGCGCTGAGGCGGGATACATGGATCCGCCGATCCGGAAGATGTGCGCCCGCTTCTGCAGGAATTCTCTGATCATTACCCGCAATGAGGAATCACGAACCGTCTTGCGCGAGTTAGGTGTGCCCACGGAACTGGGCACCGACACGGCATGGACCTTTGAACCGCTTCCCGCTGAGTTCGGCCGCAAAACGCTGTCAAAAGTTGGCTGGGATCAAAGCACTCCGGTGCTGGTCGTTTGTCCGATCAATCCGTTCGAGTGGCCGGTCAAGGCATCGGTCGTGAAATTCGTCGCGCAGCGCCTGGCAGGAGCTTATCAGGACAGTCATTACCGTTCCGTCTATTTTCACAACTCAGGTCCTCAGGCCGAGCAGGCGCGTGATCGCTACTTGACCGCGATTGCCCATGCGGTCGATCGTTTCCGGAAACAGCACAAGGTATTCGTGATCCTCGTGGCCACCGAGCGGTTGGATACTCGGCCATGCCGGCGGATTTCCGAGAAGCTGGGTGGCGTCCCGGTGTTGACCTCCGAGGAATATAACATCTACGAACTGGTGAGTGTTCTGCGCTGCTGCCATATGATGGCTTCTTCGCGCTATCACGGCATCGTCACTTCGATGCCCGGTCTGGTCCCCTCGGCTGGAATCACCATGGATGAGCGCATCCGGAATCTGATGCGGGAACGCGGACACGAAGACTTGCTCATGAACGTGGACGACGTTGACCTCGAAGAGAAACTTCTCGTGGCTCTCGAAAAGCTGGCCCGAGAGGGAGAGATGATTGCGCAGGGAATTGCCCGTACCGTGGTGCGGAATCTGAAGCTGATGGCTCGCATGGGGGTACATTTCGAAGAAGAAGTCGAGCGGCGCTATCCCGAATTTCCCACCCGCAGAGGGGAATGGAGCTGGGAGGACTACTTGCCCCCGCTCAGCTCAGGTCTGCGGAGCCTGGTCGAGGCCTATAGCTGATGCCGCCGAGGCAGCCACGGCATGGGGGGATGGACACACGGCGTCATGGCGTGGGAAGGGAAGTGGTCGGCGCCAAAACTTCCGGCGGTATGCGATCGGGATGAGACAACATTGAGTTTCCTTATTGCGATTGGCGAACAGTTGGAGGCCGCGGGAGAAACGGTTGTCCTCGAAGAGCTGCGAGACGGGACACCCCAGGCAACCGGGCGCGACCTTCTGGCGCTGATTGCGCAGGCCAGAACCTTCCTGCGCAGTAAGAAACTGAACCGTGGTGACCGCTGCGCTTTGCTCGGGGCGAACACGATTCACTGGGTCGCGATGGACCTAGCCGTCATTTCGGAAGGGCTGATTGTTGTGCCGCTCTATTCGCGGCAGACGCCGACCGAGCTTGTGGCCATGATGAAGGATTGCTCGCCGTCGCTCGTTTGCCACGAAGACGCCGCTTTGCGGGATCGGGTTCGTCAGGCCTGGCCGGATGTCCCGCCGCAGTGTCTGTTTGAAGAAATTTTTGCGACCCAGGCAAGCGCCTCTCTGGACAAACCCCTTCTTGGCGAATCCGATCCAGTGGCAATCATCTACACGTCAGGGACGGCAGGTGAAGCCAAGGGGGTCGTGCTCACCGCAGGGAATGTGGGGCATATTCTCGAATGCACCTCGGGCCGCCTTGACCTCCTGATGAAGAAGGGTCCCGCCCAGGATCGGGTCTATCAGTATGCACCGTTGTGTTTCGCTGCGGCGTGGATCACTCTGCTGACCAGTTTGCTACGCTGCAGCTTGCTGATGTTGAATATGGATCTGTCGAAGCTTGCGAACGAGATCCGCGGCCTCGCGCCGGATTATTTCGTGAATGTTCCGGCACTGCTTGAGCGAATGCGAAGGGCCGTGGACGAGCAGCTGGCGAAAAACGGTGGATTCCAGCTGAGCATCTACAGCCATGCCCAAGCCGCTTGGCTGCGCACCCAGGAAACTCGCGCCAGCTTCGGGGATCAGATCTGGCTGGGATTGGCGAAGGCCTTGGTTTTCCCCATCATCCGCAAGAAGATGATCGGGACGAATCTAAAGGCCCTGATTTGCGGTTCCGCGCCGCTCCGTCGAGAAACGCAACTTTACTTTATGATGCTGGGCATTCCCGTGTTGCAGGTGTATGGCCTGACGGAAACCACCGCAATCTGCACCATGGATGATCCCCGGCACGTCGATCCGGGTCGGGTGGGTCCGGCCATCGACGGTATTGAAATGAAACTCGTCGATAATGAAATTCTGGTGCGCGGTCCCAACGTGTTTGCCGGCTACTGGCATCGCCCGCAAGAGACGGCCAAAGTCCTCCGCGACGGATGGCTCCATACAGGAGATCAGGGCGAAGTGAATCAGGCCGGAAACTGGAGGATTGTCGGCCGGGTTAAGGATCTGATCATTCTTAGTTCCGGCCACAATATCGCACCGCAACCCATGGAAGACCTGCTGTTGCGCAACCTAGCGGGAGCCCAGCAGGTGGTTGTGGTGGGGAATGGACGTGCCTATCTGACGGTTCTCGTAACCGGCTCGGTCACGGGAGCGCAGGTGCAAACCGCGATTGATGGCTTGAATCCCAGCCTGCCACACTATAAGCAGATTCGGGCCTTCCACGTCTGTCATGAGGTGTTCTCGATCGAGAATGGGCTGATCACTACGAATGGAAAGCTGAGACGGGATGTGATCGCCACCGAGCTAAAGAAAGAGATCGAAGACATGTACGCCATGCGACAGGCGGTGCGGGCGGGTTGAAACCGCGGCTGCATTGGAAATGGGATGAATCAATTCAAAGGGGAAGCGCTCTCCTGGACGGTGAAGGATGGCATTGTTGAACTAGCGCTGCATCGCGAACCCTGCAACGAGCTTGGTTTACTCGCACTCGAAGAAGCCGATCAGTTCGTGGGTTCGTTGGCCAAGCTGAGCGGTGAGGCGCACGCCCTGATCATTTTCAGCTCGGTCAGGGCAGGGTTCAGCGCGGGCGCAGACTTGCGCGAACTTTATCAGCTCCTGCAGACCTCGGAACGCGACCAGTTCCTCAAGAGTGTGCGCGCCCGGGTTGAGCGGGCTCACCGGGTGATCAATGCCATCGACGCTTCGCCACTGACGACAATCGCGGCGGTGCACGGAGTCGTGTTCGGAGGCGGATTCGAACTCGCCTTGGGATGCGACTTGATTATTGCCGACAAAACCGCGCGCTTCTGCTTTCCCGAATTGCGTCTCGGTTTAATTCCGGGTTGGGGTGGAATCCCGCGGCTGAAGCGCGATCTCGGCAATGCCCTGGTCCGTGATCTCTTGTTGACGGGACGAAGTTTTGGTGCCATCAAGGTCCAGCAAGCGGGGCTCGTCAGTCAGGTCGTCGCGGAGGGCGAAGCGCTCAGGGTGGCTCGAGCCACCGCCGTGCAACTGAGTAAATTTGACCGGCACACGGCAACCACGGCCAAGAAGTTCATCAAGCCGATTCCCTACGAGGAGTTGCAGCGGGAAATCGACATTTTCTGTGAACTTTTCAGCCGGCCTGCAGTCGAACGAGGATTGCGGCAGTTTGTCAAGTGCAGGGATGCGCAACCGTATTTGCCACGCTAAGCCGGACAGCCATGGTGCGTGCGATTCCAAAACCGGAACATGAGGTGGTAATGTCGTGGTTATGAATAGCTCTGATCGAACTCTCGAGGAAATCTTGAATCTGGCCGCTGTCCACTTCAGAGTTCCTCGCGAGAAGCTTCAACCAGACGACGATTTCTTCAAGACGCTGGGGATTGACAGCCTGCAAACGCTCGATCTGCTAACCAAGCTAGAGAATCATTTTCGCGTTGAGCTGCCGGATTATGAGCTGCAGGGAGTGTCCGACTTTCGCACTCTGGCGGATAGAATCCGAGCCCGGTTGTGAAACCGAAGTTCACCGGAACGAGGGAGGTACGGAGAAGCGCTGTTTCTTGGTGAACACCACGACAACCCACCGCACCGTCGGGAGATCCCGCCTGAATTCTTTGCGCCTCGACGCTGATTGTGAACGAAGCTTTCCATGCTGGATCTAGACCAATACAGCTCTCTGGGCGCGGCCTTACGGGACGCGCTGGACCGCTGGCCGAACGAGACTTGCCTGATTGAGTCGGATCGAGGGCGGGAGAAGACGCGTCTCACCTACTCCGATTTCAAAGAAATCGCCTTGCCTCTGGCCGGGGCTCTCGAGCAGGCGGAGTTTGATGCCGGGGACCATGCCGCTATTATCATGACGAACCAATCCAAGTGGCTGATCTCCGCCTATGCCATCTTTCACTGCGGTGGTGTCGTCGTACCCCTGGATTGTAAGCTCACCCCGAGCGAGCATTTGCAACTCCTGGCGCTCAGCCGAGCCAAAGTGCTGGTCATCGAGCACCACCTATGGCGCGCGATGCGGGAGATTCCCGAGTTCCAGAATCACAAGCTCAAGACCGTGCTGGTGACGGAAGCGCCGCTCGGAGCTGATCTGCCCGGCGCGTTTCGCTGGGAGGAGTTCCGCCGAAAGGGCGAGCCGGCATTCATTCCCAGAATGCGCCACGACCCCGCCTGCATCGTATATTCCTCAGGAACAGGAGGGTCCCCCAAAGGCTGTGTTCTGACTCACGAGAATTATCTGGAGCAGTGCAAATCGCTCACCGCCTGGTATCCGTTTTGGCCTGGGGTGCGTTACCTGAGCATCTTGCCCACCAATCATGCGATTGACTTTATGGTTGGATTCATCGGACCGTTTGTGTGCGGGGCTTGTGTCGTGCACTTGCGCACCCTTCGCCCGGAGTTTGTTCGGGATGCGTTCGTCAAATACAAGATTACCTACGTCAGCCTCGTGCCACTCGTGTTGAAAAACCTGGAACGTGGCTTGCGCGCGAAGTTCCAAGAACTATCGCCGGGAAAGCGCATCTTGCTCAATCGCATGATGGCCGTCAACAAACTGCTGACCGCGCGCCGGCCCCACGTCAAGTTGAGCCGAAAATTACTGCCCGCGGTCCACGAGGCCTTCGGAGGAGAATTACTTGGGCTGATTACCGGCGGCGCTTTTGTAGAGCCCTCGACCTTGCAGTTTTTCTACGATCTTGGAATTCCCGTCACCAACGGCTATGGCCTCACCGAGGCCGGAACCGCCCTCACGCTGAACGACTTGAAACCCTTTCGTGCGGACACGGTGGGCAAGCCTCTGCCGGGAGTGGAAATTCGGATCCTGAATCCCGATGCCGAGGGGATTGGGGAGGTCGCGGCGAAAAGCAAGACCATCATGTCCCACTATCTGGATGCACCGGAATTGACGGCCGAAACGATGGTTGAAGGCTGGCTCATGACAGGAGATCTGGGACGCTTTGATGGCAGCGGCCATCTGCAGCTGTTTGGACGCAAGAAGAATATGATTGTCACCGAAGGCGGCAAGAATATTTATCCCGAGGACATCGAAACGGTGTTCGACGGCCTGCCGGTCAAGGAATACTGTATCTTTGCCGCCAACTATCTGTGGCCCACGACGTCGTTGGGAGAGGAGACGCTAGTCCTTGTGCTGCGTCTGGTCGAGAACGAGGAGTTTACCAAGACCTTGGGAGACGAGATCGTAGCCCGAAACCGCCGTTTGCCTGATTTCAAGCGCGTCAAAGGATACGTGGTTTGGGGCCGCGATTTTCCCCGGACCGCTTCTCTGAAGATCAAACGCACGCCGCTCGCGGAAGAGATTCGAAAGACACTGGATCGCAGGGCGGTGACCGAATTGTGAGCGACACTTTTTTCGTGGTGATCAACCCCGTAGCCGGCGGCGGACGCTGCGGAAAGCTGATTGTCTCGGCCCTCGATCGCTTGCGAAGCAGCGGGATCGCCCTGGAGACGGCGGAAACCCGCGGTCCGGGCCACGCTTCCGAGATCGTCCGCCAGGCTTGGGCGCGAGGCTATCGCAGGTTCATCGCCGCTGGCGGCGATGGGACTTCCTATGAGATCGTGAACGGACTCTTTCCGCAGGATGGGTCTCGGCAACGGCCTACCCTTGCCTTCCTTCCCCTCGGCACCGGCAATTCTTTTCTGCGGGAGTTTAGCGAGCGGGGGGCAGAATACGCGATCGAGGCTTTGTTGGCCCGCCGATCGCAGCCTTGCGACGTGTTACGCATGCGGCACGCTGAGGGGGTCATTCACTACATCAACTTGCTGTCCATGGGATTTGCCGCCGACGTTGCCGCCTTGCGGGCTCGACGATTCCGTGGTTGGGGCGAACTCGGCTACCAATCGTCGATTTTCCTCTCGTTACTTCGGTTGCAGCGGCGCCCGTTTCCCTTGCGCATCGATAACCATGCCGAGATGGATCGTCGCCCATGCTTGTTTCTTACGTTCAACAACAGCAAGTTCACGGGTGGCACCATGATGATTGCCCCCAAGGCAGAAGTGAATGATGGCTTGATTGAGTATGTTCGCTGGGGACCCATTGGCAGGGTCGGTCTGATTCGCAATTTGCCTACACTCTACGACGGAACGCATATTCGTCATCCGCTGGCAGAGCGATGTTCCGCCAAGCGGATTGATTTTTACCTCGACGCTGCGGTAGATGTCATGGTGGACGGGGAAGTGCTTTCCATCAACTGCAAGACACTGGACGTTCTGCCAGCGGTAATCGATGTCGTGGTATAAGAAATTTAAGAACTCTATCGCATGTCTCAAGAACGAAGACGACGACAACAGGAACGGACACAACCAGAGCAGCCCAGCGTCTGGGGGAAGAGAGTTACGATCGCTGTGCTGATCTTGCTGGTCGCCGGAGGCTTGTATTTCTTGGTCCACCACAAACGAACCCTGCGCCTCGATGCGTTCGCCCAGTGCCTGTCCGCCAAGGGCGCAAAAATGTACGGCGCTTTCTGGTGTCCGCATTGTGCTGACCAGAAGGAAATGTTCGGCTCTTCCTTTGAATACGCCCCTTATGTCGAATGCGGAGTGAAAGGTTCCCATACACCGGCGCAGGTGTGCACCGATGCCAACGTCAAGCACTATCCGACCTGGGTCTTCGCCGATGGGTCGAGGGTGGAAGGCGCCCACTCGCTCGAGTTTCTCAGTCAACAAACCGGATGCTCTTTGCCATGACCAGCCGGGCCAAGATCATCTTCACCCTGATCGCGATCTGTGCAGCGGCTGGAATTGCACTATCCTCACTCTCTCTTGATCATCACTATGGATCCTCAAAAACGTCATATTGTGACTTGGGCGAAAACTTCAATTGCGACATCGTGAACCGTAGCACGTATTCGACCGTCTTCGGGATACCCGACGCGCTGATCGGCATTGTAGGATACGCAGGCTTGCTGGCGCTGGCAACGCTGTATCGGGCACGAACACAAACTCCGATTTTCTTAATGATTGCATCTTTTGCCGGCCTGAGCTTCGCCCTTTATCTTACCTACATTGAAGCCTTCGTTTTGGCGACGTGGTGCATCCTGTGTCTGTCGTCGCTCGCCATGATCTTTGTGATTGCAGCGCTCTCGTCCTTTTTGGTAGCCACTTCGAAAACTTCTCGCCTGAAATCAGAGCGCATCTGACGATGGAGGAACTCACTCGCCCACCGGTCCTGCGTCAGGCAGAAAATGCCCGCTCAAAGGATTCTACTGGCAGCGCGAATCTTCGGCTGCACGAATTCCCCAGTATGGTCTTCCGTAACACCCGGATGCTTCGTGTCTGGCTGCCGCCTGGGTACGACTTGCCGGAAAATCGGGATCGGCACTATCCGGTTCTCTTCCTCAACGATGGCCAAAACCTTTTCGACTCCGCCACCGCCTTCAATGGCATTGCTTGGCGCGTTGGTGATGCCGCGGAGCGACTCGTTCGGGAAGGAGCCATTCCGCCCCTGATCGTGGTCGGCATGGACAACGCCCAAAACGATCGAATGAAAGAGTACCTACCGTATCGCTCGTTGAATCCGACGATTCTGCTCCCGCAAGGCAAACACTATCCCGTCTTCCTAGTGCGCGAGGTGATGCCCTTCGTGTCTAAGTGCTATCGGATCGCGCGTGGACCGGAGAACACGGGTTTGGGAGGGTCATCTCTGGGTGCTCTGATTTCCTTGTATACGGTGATCATGCGACCCGGAATTTTTGGCCGCCTGCTTCTCGAGAGTCCATCGCTGTTTGTTTCCAAACGAAGAATCTTGCAGCGCAGCCAGACTTTGCGGCACTGGCCGGAGAAGGTGTATTTGGCGATTGGTACCCGAGAGGACGGAAACGAAGACAAGGATCGGCAAGTAGTGGAAGATGTGCGCACACTCGAAAGAATCATTCGCAGGGCCAAATCGGGCCAGACATGCCTGCTAGCCAGGATCGACGAAGGTGCCACCCACGGCGAGACTGCGTGGGCGAAACGCTTCCCGCAAGCGCTGGGGTTCTTGTTTGGAAACAACTGCGAGGGACAAGCCGGTGAACGAGTCAGAACGCCTAGCTCCGGGATGGCCGGGGATTGAACCCCACTGGACATCGAGCTCAAAAACCGGAGTGGGCACATCGCTAAGCCTCAGCAACAGGGTCTGGTTCACGACCAGCCGCGGCATCCTCAACGAAATCTGCTATCCGCGTGTGGACCAGGCGTGCATTCGAGATGTTGGGGCTACTTGTCACCAACGGTGTCGATTATTTCTCGGAAGAGAAGCGTCATTGCCGGTTCAAGAACTTGCCCCTCGAACCCGGCATTCCCGTTTACTCGTTGACGAATACAGAGCTCAACGGACGATACCGGAT
>Ga0187783_10001010_pt1 | contig 20774 bp, 18 predicted proteins | sample 1015_SJ02_MP02_2_FD_132471 | JGI IMG/M metagenome (GOLD analysis project Ga0187783, IMG submission 132471) | Tropical peat soil microbial communities from peatlands in Department of Meta, Colombia - 1015_SJ02_MP02_20_MG | ecosystem: Environmental > Terrestrial > Soil > Wetlands > Peat | place...
CCGGGCTTCCACCTCGGTCAACGTGATTCCCACCCGGCGTGCCGAGACCATGAGCCCCAGCTCCAACAACTGCCCGGCCTTGGCAAATGACGACATCAAACCCCCTCGAAGCGAATCGATGGCCCGCCGCCAGTATATCCCGCTCGGTCGCTTCCTGCCCGCTGACGCCTGTGGGCTGCTGATCGGCCCGGCTCAGGAACCGCGACCACCGCAAGTCAGCGAGATGCACCGCGCATGTCAGTGCCGTAGAGCGTCTGCGATCGGCTCTGATCCCGACGCCAGCCGGCCGCGCCACCCTGTCGGATCACAAATCAACTCTGCAAATCTCACCGACCCCACCAATCAAAGATCACAAACTTCAATCAATCCACCAGACGTCAGATTGAATACCCATTCAGGCTCGTGAACAACTGTTTGGTTAATAGCATCATAACCTCGAACCTCGGGGTGACCGATTCTGACACCCCATGACGCTAGGTTTCGGACACGGGGAGGTTACGAAAACTACGAAAGATAAAAGGGTTGCTATGTGCAACGTCTATATGAACGCGGCCCAGGCCGCTAAAATCGGGAAGTCAAACGGATCGTCACCCAGGCACGGGAATGGAAGCCTCACAGCCTCGGAAAAGAATTGCCTCCTTCTATGGACGCGGGCGGGCGGGCGCTGCCAATATCAGGACTGCAACCGCAAGCTTCTGGGTGACTTCTCTCGCGGATCATCGAGCAAAGCTTATGTGGTTCACATCGTGGCGGCAAACCCGGAGGGGCCGCGCGGCGACCCCCGGCGCTCGTCAGATCTGGCCTGCCGCGTCGACAATCTGATATTGCTATGTGCGGAGCATCAGAAACTGGTGGAACGTGACGCCGTCGAGGAGCACCCGGAGGGGCGTCTCGCGGAAATGAAACGGTGTCAGGAAGAGCGGATGAGACGCTACTTCACCCCGGTGGCGGGGCTGGTTTCACCGGCGGTCTCCAAATAGAGGACCCATGCCCATGGTTGGCCTTGGTGGTGAGGCATCCGAATGGATGCCCCGTTCGTCGGCGGATGACGACTTCGGGCGGATCATGATTGGCGATTGCATCGCCAAAATGCAGCTCATTCCCACGGAATCCGTCGATCTGGTGTTCGCGGATCCGCCTTACAATCTGCAGCTGAGGGGCGGCCTGAAGCGACCAGACGAGTCCCACGTCGATTCCGTGAACCACGACTGGGATGTGTTCGCAAGCTTCGAGGAGTACGATGCATTCACCCGCGCCTGGTTGACGGCTTGCCGGCGCGTGATGAAGCCCTCGGCCACCCTGTGGGTGATCGGCTCATATCACAACATCTTCCGGGTAGGTACAGTTCTGCAGGATCTGGGGATGTGGATTCTTAATGACGTGGTATGGCGCAAGACCAACCCGATGCCCAATTTTCGCGGTAAACGCTTCACCAATGCGCACGAGACGCTGATCTGGGCGACGCGTGATCCTGAGGCGCGCAATTACACGTTCAACTATGATGCGCTGAAGTTTGGCAATGACGACGTTCAGATGCGCTCAGATTGGACGGTCCCGCTCTGCACGGGCGCGGAGCGGCTCAAGACATCCGACGGAAAGAAATTGCATCCGACCCAGAAACCCGAGGCGCTGCTCTCCCGCGTCATCATCGCGGCGTCACGGCCAGGCGATGTGGTGCTCGATCCGTTTTTTGGCACCGGTACCACCGGAGCGGTCGCCAAACGGCTCGGACGGTGGTTCATCGGCATCGAACGCAATCCGGTCTATGCGCGCGCAGCGGCCGCTCGCATCGCCGCCATCGACCCCTTTCCGGAAGCCACTCTGGTCCCCTTTGAGACCCCGCGTGACGCGCCCCGCGTGCCGTTCGCCGCGCTGATCGAATACGGACTTCTGACCGCTGGGACCAATCTGGTTGACGCCAAGCGCCGCCATCGGGTCCTGGTGAGGGCCGATGGAACACTGGCCTTCGGCAAGATCGTCGGCTCCATCCACCGCATCGGTGCCCTGGTCCAGGGTCTCGACGCCTGCAACGGTTGGACATTCTGGCACGTCGAAACGCGCCGGGGCTTGATGCCGATCGACTCGCTGCGCGCCATCGCCCGCGTCGAAATGGCTGATCGTTGAGGCCGCCGCCATGCCTGGACCGCGCAGCCAAGTGCCGGTTGAGGCTTGCCGTCGATGCCCGACCTAGCTCCGCGCGCCGGCGTCTTCCGTCCAGTCTTCAACGCTGGCGCCCGCCAAGGCTTGAACACGCGCTTCGTCGGCGGCGAGCTCGCGAGCCGGGCCGGAATGCACGATAATGCCATCATCGAGCACATAGGCGTGGTCGGCGATTTCCAAACTCATGCGGGCGTTTTGCTCAACCAGCAGCACCGAGATGCCTTCATCACGCATGCTCGAGACAATCCGGAAAACCTCGCGGACGATCAGTGGGGCGAGGCCCTGCGAGGGCTCATCGAGAATCAAGAGCTTGGGATTGAGCAGCAACGCGCGGGCGATCGACAGCATTTCCTGTTCGCCGCCAGAAAGTTGGCGGCCGCGGTTGTGGCGTCGTTCTGCCAACCGGGGAAACAGTGCGTAGATGCGCTCGATGGTCCAGTTGCCGCTCCGTTCCAACGGCACCTTCAGATTCTCTTCGACGCTTAGATTGGCGAAGATGCGGCGGCCTTCCGGGACATAGCCGACCCCGATGGCCGCGATCCTGAAGGGTGGCCAGCGGGTAATGTCCTGGCCGAAGGCCGTGACCTGACCTTGTCGGGCTGGTGTCAGTCCCATCAGACTGCGCAAGGTGGTCGTTTTGCCGGCGCCGTTGCGGCCAAGCAGCGCTGTAATCGCCCCCTCGGCGACCGTCAGGCTGACTCCATGCAGGATATGGCTCTTGCCATAATAGGTGTGGAGGTTGTGAGCCTCGAGCGCGGCGCTCATGCGGCTTTTCCCAGATAGGCGGCCTGCACCGCAGCGTTGGCGGCGATCTCCTTCGGGGTTCCTTCCGCCAGAAGCGCGCCCTGATCGAGAACAGTGATTCGCTCGGCCAGATGAAATACTACCCGCATGTCGTGCTCGATCAGGACGATCGTCAGATTGCTGTCGCGGTGCAGCTTGCGGATGAGTTGGGTTATCTCATAGGTCTCTTGGTCACCCATGCCGGCGGTGGGCTCGTCGAGCAGCAGCAGATGCGGGCTTAGCGCCAGTGCGGTGGCAATTTCAGTGGCGCGCTGGTCACCATGGGCGAGTTCGCCGACCAGACGGTCGGCCTTTCCGTCGAGCCCGGCGAGTGTTAGCGTCTCGCCTACCATCCGGTAGATCTGCGCTTTTTCAGCGCGGCTAATCCAGCTGCGCAAGCGCAGGCCGTTGGAAACCTCAGTAGCGACCCGCACATTCTCAAAGACCGTCAGTTCAGGAAAGATTTCTGTGATCTGGAACGTACGCGCCATCCCCATCACGACCCGGCGATACGCGGGTAGCGCAGTTACGTCGCGACCATCAAACAAGATCGTCCCGCTACTGGGCGGAAACATCCCGCTGATCAGATTAAAAAAGGTGGTCTTGCCGGCACCGTTCGGCCCGATGATCGCCCGCAACTCGCCTTTGGGCACGCTCAGTGACACGTCGCGCACTGCCACAAGGCTGCCGAAGCGTTTGGTCACACCCTTGACCTCGAGGACGATCATGCCGCTTTACCCCTGCGGATGAAGCCAAGCAGCCCGCGCGGGAAAAACAGCACGACCAGCACGAACAGCAGGCCGACGAACGACATCCAGTTGACCGTGACGCTCGACAGATAGTCCTGCAGCACGACGAATACCGTGGCGCCGAGCAATGGGCCCCAGAAAGTCCGCATGCCGCCCATCACTGCCATCATTACGAAGTCGCCGGACTGACTGTAGTGCAAGCCACGCGGATCGGCGAAGTTATTGGTCAATGCGTAGAGCGCTCCGGCAAAACCCATGAAGAAGCACGACAGCGTGAATGCAATCCAAATATGGCGTTCCACCGGAATACCAAGAAAGCGGGCGCGACGTTCGTTCTCGCGGATGGCGATCAACGTTCGGCCAAACGGAGAACTCAGCACGAAGGCCATCAGGCCGACCGCAAGCGCGAAACAGATGAGCACGAAGTAATAGAAATAGGTCTCGTTGCCGAGAATGTCGATCGACAGGGAACCGAAGCCGAGCGGCTGTCGGGCAAAGCCGCGCAGGCCGTCATCACCGCCGGTCAACGAACTCCACTGAAAGGCGATGTAGTAAAAGACCTGCCCAAACGCGATCGTGACCATAGCGAAATAGACGCCCCGTCGGCGGACGATCAACGCCCCGAGCAGCGCACCGGCGAGACCGCCAAGCAGAGTCCCGCAGAGCAGGCTCAATGGCGTGCTGCCGGCCAGGAATTTTAAGGTTAGTCCGGCCCCATAGGCCCCCAGACCGAAATAGGCCGCGTGTCCAAACGACAACACGCCGGTGAAGCCCAATAGAAAATTCACCGACATGGCTGCAAGCCCGAGGACCAGGACGCGGGTGCCGAGCGCTGTGTAGCCGCCGAGCGGCGGCATCCAATAGGGTGCCAGCAGGAGCGCCGCCCAGATCGCTCCCAACATCGCGAGCCGGCGTGCTTGAAGGGGTGTCACGTCATCATGCCTTCTTCACCCAGCAAGCCGCGCGGCCGGATGAGCAGAACGACCGCCATCAGCACGTACATGACAGCCTCGCTGGCGGAGGGGAAGAACACCGCTGTGATGCCCGAAGCCACGCCAATCAACAGGCCGCCGAGCAGAGTTCCGGGCAGGCTGCCGACCCCGCCGACGATGATGGCGATGAAGCTCGGCATCAGCAGCCCAGTTCCCATCGTTGGTTCGAGGCCGAGCTGTCCGGCTGCGAGTACGCCGCTGAGGCCCGCAAGGAAGATCCCGACCGCGAAATTGAGTGACCTCAGAGCCCGCACGTTAGTGCCGAGCGCAGAGACTGTCTCAAGATCGAGCGTGCCAGCCCGGATGCGAATGCCAAGGCGGGTGTAGCGCAACAACACGAAGAGCAACGCGACCGTCACCACCACCACGGCAACCATGAACAGCCGGTAGCCGGTGATGAAGAAAAACTCATAGCTCAGCGGTTGAGCCAGCATCGGTGGGATGGTCACGGGCTTGCCCTGGGCGCCCCAGATGAAGCGGGTACTGTCTTCCAGGATAAAGGCAAGCCCGAAGGTCAGCAGCAGACTGTAAAGCGGATCTCGCCCGTAAAGCGGGCGGATCAGCACCCGCTCGACCAGCAGTCCGATCAGGGCGGTGAGCGGCGGAGCGATCAGGAGCCCGCCCCAGAACCCCACAGAAGGGCTGATCGCGTACGCAATATAGCCGCCGAGGACGAGAAAGCCGCCATGGGCAAAGTTTATGACGTTGCTGAGATTGAGGATGAGCGACAGGCCAAGGGCCATGAGCACGTAAAACGCACCGATGATCAGCCCATTAGTGATGTTGAAGAGGAGAACCTGGGTCATCGGTGGTTCCTCTCGGATCCGATATCGCCTCGTGCAACCCCATCTCGATTGGGTAGCACGAAGATTTGCCCATTGTTGAGATGGAAGTGCAAGGGGATGACGCCGAGCCGATGAGGGAGCGCGCTTTGTCTTTGTTGCCTTCTGGAAAACGACGGAACCGACAGCGGCGGGGCTTGGCTTTGCTCGCTTGGGAGCTTCTCAAGGAGGAGACTCCCAACTGAGATTCAAGTCATGCAAGTCTCCCGACACTTCCCACGAAGGCGGACCGCCCGCCTTCGCCAGGAATCATGACCCCTTCAAGATGTGCCGGCGGCCGCCTCGCGATCATGCTGGAAATTGCAGCTTGCAACCGGTGTCGGCGACCGGCGGCGCAGTCTGGTCGCCCGGTACCACCCGCTCGACCTTAAACAGATCCTCTGGGTCGTCTGTGCCCTTGGCCTGGCATTCGCCGATGAAGGCCGAGGTCATCAGCTGATGGTCACCTTTGCGGTAGTAGCATTTGTTCGGCTGCAGCTTGACGTGTTCGGGCAACTCGAAATCGCCAAGAGCTTCCGCAAGCTTGACCGCGTCGATGGTTTTCTGCTGGTTGGCGACGAGCGCAAAGGTCATGGCGGACGTATACCCGAACCAATGACGTGCGGTCGGAACTTTGCCACCATTGCGTTTGCGGATCTCCTCGACGAATTCCGCCACATGGGGGACGTTTGGCTGTTTCCAATACCACTCGAACATCCAGAGACCGATCCGTGCCTCTGGCGGCAGCGCGGCAACAGACTCCAATTCCTGCTGGGTTCCGGCGACATGGATCTGCTTGTCGATGCCGAACTGGACGATCTGCTTAAGGCAGTTCACCATATCAGAGCCCTGCACCAGCAGCAGGAGGACATCGGGATTGGCAGCCCGAGCCTTGATCAGATAAGCAGAAAAGTCGTTGGTGCCGAGCGGGGTCAGCTCATTGCCGGTCACGGTGCCGCCGAGCTTCTTAAGATTCTCGGAACAGGCATCGAATAGCGTGTGACCGAACGCATAGTCGGGCGTGATGAAATGCCACTTCTTGCCGTATTTGGCAAACAGCAGATCGGAAATCGAATTGGCCTCCATCCGCGTTGTGTTGCACACGCGGAAGACATTCCATTTGCAGTCCTTGCCGGTGATGCCGTCGGTGTGTCCACCAGAGACCACATGCAGAACCTTCTTTTCAGCGGTGACCTGAGCGATGGCAAGCGCAATCGCCGAGTTTACGTCACCGATCATGAAATTCACTTCGTCGCGGTCAATCAGTTTGCGCGCCTTTTGCACGCCGGTCCCGACGTCATTAGCCGAGTCCTCGATCAACAGGTCAACCTGCCGGCCGAGAATGCCACCTTTGACGTTGATCTGATCGATGGCGAGTTTGGCGCCCGTCACTTCGTTCTGGGCTGGAGCCGCATAGACGCCGGTGAGCGGGTCAACCATGCCGATGCGAAGCGGCGTCTCGCCACGGGCTTGGATGATGAAAGGCGCAGAGATCTGTGCAATCGCCGCGGCGGCACCGCCTTTCAAGACCGTGCGACGGTCGAAGCGGGGGGCCAAGATGAGCCGGGTCATGGTTATTCCTCCCAAGGCAATCGTGTTCATTGTCGGTCGAGCGGGTTGTCTGCGGCAGCCCGAGCGTCCGGTCGAGCCGATATTGGCTGCCCGAGCGCAGAACCACAAGGGCCGCCGTGTGCATACGGCGACAAACACGGCACTGTGAAACAGTGAGCAGCTGAGCGCGCCCTATTCGTGCGATGGCATGAGCTCAACCCCTCCGGGTTGTCCCTCATCGCCGCCATCTGGTGGCTTGGGCATCGTCAGGCCACGCGTCAGGCCCCGCGTGGCGGGTGGTGCCGAGGCCGGAACCTGATGGAGCGCTGGTGTCGACGATTTGGTCGTGTTTTGGGAGGCCGTGTCGTCCTTGGGGCTGGCATCGTTACTGCCCGATTTCTTGTCCTTGTCCTTTCCCTGGGTGTTCCCTCTGGATTTCTTGTCCTTAGCCTTGTCCAGCTTTTCTTCCAAGGGCTCGGTCTGATGGGGCGACGCCGGAGAACGCATCATCGGCGGTGGCGCCGGCATAGCGGCTGGCGCCGGCATAGCGGCCGGCGGTGGCATCGCGCCGCCGGTTGAAGGCGTATTTTCGACACCGCCCGGAATTTTATCGTTGCCCAGATCCTGGGCAATTCGTTGGCCGCCGGCGCCGTGAGACGCAGAGAAAACATCGCCGTCGAAGTTGGAAAGGCCGCTTGCGCGGCCGTCGGCGGGTGCAAAAGTGAGCGCAATCGCGACGCTCGCCCACAATGCGGACACGGTCAAATGCCGACGGAACCAATCGGTGATCCTGTTCATGCGACAGCCTCTTTTTTGCCAACGATCCAATCCGCCACCGAACGTATCGACCGGCCCGCCGTGACGGCCAGAACCCAGGTCACGAAAGCGAGCGTGAACGGCAAAATCAGTCGCCATTCGATGAAGGTCACCGCGTCGACGGCCATGAGCGCGCCGGTCGCGAAGCTGGAGGCGAAGAAATCGACAATGCGGCTCGCCCACAGAGTCCACCCGAGAGCGAAACCTGTGACCGCCAGGCTCACCAGCAAAATGCGGGCGGACTCCGATTTCAGTTCGGAGACGCGTCGGCCCGGATCCAAAAGGGCGGCGACCATCTGAGCCTGAATGGTTGTTCCGGCCATGGTCTTGTGGGTGCGCGCCGACAGTGGGGTGCGATGCCGATCCCGAAATGGAAAATCGCCGCCGATCAGCACTATTCGGTCCTTAAGCTGAGCGGCCGCGCTCGACAGAGCATCACTTGTCTGATTACTGAAATCCTCAAACAGATCCTGCGCAGGTATTGTCAGAAAGGTATCGCCGCCGTCTTTGGGAGGCAGCAGCCACGAGATCGGGCGTCCGTCGTCGGCTTCCTCGCTACCGCCCGCCTTGGCGAGTTGGCGGGCGAAGCTGTCCGAAAAGGCGGAATCCTCTGCCGGCCGGGCCATCTTGCGAACGACATCGTCACGCTCGTGCCGAAGCTGCAGATAGCCGACATGACGGCCTGCCTGCGCCAGGAACGCTTGCTGAAAGTCGCGCTGAAAGGGTTGGAGATCACCGCGTTCGTCGATGGCGCCAAGCACTACTTCCGCCCTTGCGTCGTGCAGCGCCGTGAGCAGCGCCTGATCCTTTTCGGGCTCTGTCTTCTTGAGGAAGAAAACGTCAAGGCCGATCGCCCGTGCGCCTGCCGCGTCCACCGCTCGGACGATTCGCGCTAGCAATCCGCGATCGATCGGCGAACTCGCATAGTCCTTTAGCGTGTCGTCATTGATCGTCACGATCGCGACAAGCGGATGCTGGCCCGACAGACGGTCGGAGAAATAGGCGGTCCGCCAGTCGCCGGTCCATTGCTCGAACTGCAGCACCCATGGGGTGATGCCCGGAATAAGAAATAGCGCGATCAAGGCCCCGATGCACGACGCCCCAATGCAGAGCCGAAGCCACGGGAAGCGACGACGGCGGATGGCGACGGCGCGCGTCTGCGCGGTCATGGCTACGTTATCCGGTGAATCCCCCTCGACGGCGACTATTATCGCCGCTCGTTTGTCAGCGCAAGTTGCGAATTTGTATCTCGTATATGTCTTCGCCGTCTTCCGCGATTCCGCACAAAAGTTCATATGCCGCGGGCATTTTCGATCACTATGGGTCCGGACACTATGCAAAACGTTTGGGGAGCATTCGGTGGTTGGCATTCGCTTTTATAGTTACGTCAGTATCGTGGTTCTTCGCTTCGGCCCCACTGACGTATCAACGTGTCGACACCCCGTAGCGCGACGCAACGAAGCCCTATGGGAAAGGAAAAGCCATGACGACAGTCTATGTGAACCTTGGCAGTCGGCAAGTAACGGGGAAAACAATGGCGCAAACCTCGCTATTTGTCATTCATCGCTTTCCCCATGGCGCCCGAACTGAGCTATCCCGCGCCGTCGTCGACGAGCGAGCGGCATCGCTCCAACGGGCCGGTGGCGCGAAGCAGCCCGGACGGTGGACTTATCTTTGACGATTCGAACTTATTCCGGTGGCAGGCGGACGGTACTTACCGGCCGCGGCGTGTTTGCTTATTGTCTCGACCACCTCGACCCAAGGAGCAGCGCTGACAAGACTGCTTGGTAAATCAACTCGCGATGTCTTGGTGGCCGTGAGAGCATCAAGCCGCCGCAGACTGCCCAGTGCGCTCGCGGCCGCATAGTCATGGCGTGGCCGCGCTTTGGAGCGGATTGGGCCGAACGTGAGCCAATCGGCGAAATCAGCTAGCTACCAATAGTCGTAGGGCACAGCCTCGCCGTGTAGAGTATTCGGGTGGGTGGGGGGCGAAGATGCATAGGTTCGCCAAGGCATGCCGACGCGGGCTGCCGCTTCGGCGGTCGTCATCTTGGCGACCTGGGCGATCTGGGTCGCAGCGATCTCGTTCGCCTCGATCATGCCACGGTGCGATCGCGATCCGACGGGCCCTGGCGGAATCGAGCCGTCGATCGCGATCGATAACGACCTCTCACGACGGAAGGCCGCCACGTTTGGCGGGGCAGCCGCAGACGGCGATTATGCGGAGGGCCGTCCGAGCGGAGGGTCGTTTGAGCGATCGAGCACTCCTGGCTTACTCTGTGGTGTGCCATGAAAGGGCGTACGCCACGGCACCTTTGGTCAAACTCACTCATCTGATCCATCTGTTTGAAGCCCTGCAGCCTCAAAAGTCGCGCGTGGCATTTAACAGTCCGCCGAAGGCCACGCCTTTCCACAATCAAAACCACTTTTCGGCAATCATTTGGGCCAGTTGGTGATGGCACTAAATTCTTTACATTCGAACCAGGCGCATTACGTGCTTGCCAGATAGGCAAGCTCTCCATTCTGTACGATGGCGAGACCTATAATTGGGACGCACCGTTTCCCGGCCGCGGAAGCGCGGCTTCCCGTTAAAACCGATGAGCAGTGAAGCGGTTGGCGCCAAATTTCCGCGATGGATGTGTCGCGTGTGATCTGCGCTGATTTGGCAGCGCCGGAATGGGTCAGATTTTCTGCTGAACGCCTACGCTTTGACGTCGGAGGTCGCAACGATCGGTTCGGATCCATTGGGCAGCGTATCTGGCCAGGCATGTCCGATTGGGCCAGCATGTCCATTCACCGAGGCGCCGATGGCACTAGACCGGATCGAGGGAGGGATGCTGACGTTTCCCTGTTTCGTGAGATGATTCAGTGAGGTCATCATGCCGTCTGCGGAAACGACGTCTGTCGCGAAGCGCGAGACGACGATCATCAGCCTTCGATTCCCCGGATCCTCTTGAAACAATCGGCGGTTGTTTCTGTTTTCTTAAGCATCTGATACGGTTTTTGCGCGCGACTCAGTCAAATGCAATACCGGTTCTTCAGATTGGACGGGGGACCTATCGGGACTGGGGAGCAAGTTTCCGTTCACCTTGGCCACGTAGGGTCCAGCAATATTGCTGAGATCCGGGATGCGTATTCGAGTTTTTACTCGGGCATATATGACGGGGATGGGCCTTCTCGTGCTGGGAGGCATTTCCGTTATTTCGTCCCAGCAATGGGCTGCCCTGAGCGACATCAAAGAGGCTCGGGCGCTTGTTCGCGTACTTGCGCCCGCATTGCACTTTGTCGAGGTGATGGCTCTCGAACGCGGCGCCTACAACCAGGTCCTCGTCTCAACAGATACGGGCTCCGAAGCCGCCAAGCGAATGGTCGCCGACGGCAATGCGGCCACCGATCGCGTATTTCAGCAGATTGCGGTGCGGATCTGGGAGCTGCCGGACTCTTTGCGCGACGAATTCTCAAAGCCGGTTCTTGCTGCCTGGCAGGTCGTAGACCAAGCCCGGCGACAGGTCGATAAAATCTGGCAGGACCAAAGGACCTCCCCGGAGGCAGCGAAGGAGGTGGTGGCCGATTTCATCAAAGCGCGTGGCCTGATCGATTCCCTCATCGCATCCCTTCACGCCCGTCTGAGTGAGTTGAACCCGCGTCTCGGACTGATGTTTGAAATTTCGCGCCTCTCCAACGACATGCGCGAAGCTGCGGGGCAGCGCTCCACTATGCTCTCACGCTACGCTGGGACCATGCAGCCACTAGATCCAGAAAGTTCCGCCAAGGTGTCGGAGTTGACGGGACAGATCGCCATCACTTGGAGCAGATTGGAGCGCATCGCCAGCCAGCTCGAGACGTCTGCGAAGATCCAGGCCGCGGTCGCCAAAACGCGCGCCACCTTCATAGAGGACGGCGAGAGAATTTATGCGGCCATGGCGGGAGCCGCCCGCGCCGGGGCTTCTCCACCCATGGAGTTGCTGCGATTCCGACCCTGGACGATCGAAATGCTGGGAAATGTCCTGGGCGCGCGCGACGCACCGGTGGAACAGGCTCTCGAACTGCTGGACGAAACGCAACGGAACGCGACAGAAAGGCTCTGTCTCATACTTGCGGCGCTCGGCCTTGCGGCAGCCGCTGGATTGGCGGCTGGGCTGTTGGTGGAGCGACGGATTGTGAAGCCGCTCACCAGCTTGACCCAGGAGATTGAGCGGGTGACCGATTACGATCCGGTCGAGGAAGCCGACCATGGCGTGACACGCCCCGATGCCTCCAATCTCGCGGAGGGCTATGCGGAGCGCGAGGACGAAATTGGTTCACTGGCGCGCGCATTGGCCGGGTTCCAGCATCGCACCACCGAACTCGGCCAGCTCAACAAGCGATTTGACGCCGCACTGGCAAATATGCCGCAGGGTCTTTGCTTCTTTAACGCCGCGCAGGAACTTGTCGTCTGTAACAAGCGATATGCTGAGTTGTACCAGCTCACACCGGCGCAGACGCGGCCGGGGACGAGCCTGCGATCGATCCTGAAGGCGAGACAACAAGCAGGCGTGATCGACGACGCCGAGAAAGTCCATCAAGACGTCCTGGCCAACATAGGGAATGCTTTTCACACGATCAGAGAGCTTCGCGACGGCCGCGCGGTATCGGTACGAACGCAGCCAATGCCGGGTGGGGGTTGGGTCGCAACCCACGAAGACATCACGGATCGGCGCAAAGCCGACGCACAAATCGCCTATCTGGCGCACCACGACGCGCTGACTGGACTGCCAAATCGACCGCGATTTCAGCAGGAAATGGATCGCGTCATGAAGGACGTTGGCTCCGACAAGAAACTGGCGGTGCTGTGTCTCGATCTCGACCGCTTCAAGGCCGTCAACGATAGCCTGGGTCATTCATTCGGAGACAAGCTCCTTCAGCAGGTAGCCCAACGTCTGAAGGAATGCGTGCGCGACGGCGACACGGTCGCGCGTCTCGGAGGTGACGAGTTCGCGGTCATCAACCCGGGAATTGACGACCCGCAGTGCGCCAGGACGTTGGCACATCGCATCATCAATCGCGTCAGCGAACCCTATGATCTTGATGGGTATCAAGCGATCATCGGGACCAGCGTCGGTATCGCGATTGGTCCCAGCGAGGGCCACGACGCCGGCCAGTTACTCAAGTCCGCCGACATGGCGCTCTATCGGGCCAAAGCAGAGGGGCGAGGGACGTGCCGATTCTTCGAGGCCGAAATGGACGCTTGGCTTCAGCGCCGACGCGCGCTCGAGATGGACCTCAGAACGGCCCTGGCTAACCGCGAGCTGGAACTGCACTATCAACCCATTCTCCATCTCACCTCGAATGAGATCACCGGGTTTGAGGCGTTGCTGCGGTGGAACCATCCGCACCACGGTCGCATATCTCCCGCTGACTTCATTCCGCTCGCGGAGGAGACCAATCTGATCGGTGAGATCGGCGCCTGGGTCCTCAAGCAGGCCTGCCTTGAAGCGGTAAAGTGGCCTGCGCGCATCAAAGTCGCGGTCAATCTCTCGGCTACTCAGTTTGAGCATCGCAAGGTCGCACTTGACGTTGTGGCTGCCCTGGCGTCATCGCACTTGCCTGCGGATCGCCTTGAAGTCGAAATTACCGAGGCGGCGATGCTGCGAAATACCGACTCCGTCGTCGCCACTTTGCATCAGCTGCGCGAACTCGGGGTTCGAATATCCATGGACGACTTTGGCACCGGGTACTCCTCGCTCAGTTACTTGCGCCGGTTCCCATTTGACAAGATCAAGATTGACCGGTGTTTCGTCCAGGATCTTGAGACCGACCAGAACGCGGCCTCGATCATTCGCGCGGTCATCGGTCTCGGAGCCGTACTTGGAATCTCGACCAACGCCGAAGGCGTCGAAACCAGGGAGCAACTGGCCCGGCTGCGGGCGGAAGGCTGTACCGAGGTCCAGGGCTTTCTCCTGAGCCCACCGATTCCCAGCAGCAAAATACCCGAGCTGCTTGGCGATCCGCGGAACCACTGGGCGGCAGCTTAGAACGGCCGCGGAGCTATCTGGCCGACGTTCCTGTAAGGCTCTTGCTTGCAACGCCCAGTATCGCCATCCAGAACATTGTCCTTTAAACCCGCGTTGATGTTCTGTCAGCGCCCGCCGCGGGCTCGGATACTGGGCCGGTGAGCGGCCGGCCGCGAAGTGCTCTCGACATGATCATTGCCCAGGTCGCGGAAGCGAATGATTGCGCAGTTGTGACAACGAGCAGGACTTTGTCGGGCTAAAGGTCATAAATTCACTACAGATCGTAATGTGAGCAAGCTTCTACTTGGCGCCAAAAATTGGTGCGAGCTCGTTCGTTGTCTGCGCGACAAACATGGAATGAGCGGTGCAGGGCGTGTTACCCGGATGTCGCTGAGCGCGATAGTCGGCTCGCGACCGGCGCCAGGGAGCTCAATCCACGATCGCCTGATACACGAGCGCATTGATGAGCTGCCGATAATGCCAACGGAGCGGGCCCGGCGTGTGCGCCATGAATACGACGGCGAGTTCCTCCCTCGGGTCCGCCCACCAGTTCGTGCCGCTGGCCCCCGGCCAGGAAAATTCACCGACCGACCCCATCATCCGCACGATGCCCAGCGTGGTCCGCACCGCCAGTCCCAGTCCGAAACCGTAATCGGCGCGGGTCGGATCGGCATTGCCGATCAAATTCGTCACCTCGGGCCCGAGCTGGTTGGCCAACATATATTCAACCGTCTTGCGACCCAGGATCTGATCCTCACCGAACCGACCCTTTTGCAAGAGCATCAGGGCAAACCGCAGATAGTCGGCGGCGGTTGATGCTGCACACCCGCCACCACATTCAAATTGCAACGGCTGAGTAAGCACTGGGCGCAATGATTGTGGCTCGCCAGTCAGTGGATCGGTTGGCAACGCTTGGGCGTAGCGCGCGGCCTTTGCGGCAGGAATGAAGAAGCCCGTGTCGGTCATGCGGAGCGGAGCAAACACATGCTCTTGCAGATAGCGACCGAGTGACTGCCCTATCACCGACTCGACCACCAGCCCCAGTACATCAAGTCCGAAGCCATAGTCCCATACTGCGCCAGGCTGATGGAGCAGGGGGCGCGAGCTCAATTGGTCGAGGAATTGTGCGCCGGACATCGTCTCGGCAGCCGCGGTGCTGCCGGACGGATAGAGCTTGTGCACGGCTGTGGTGCCGCGAGCGCCATAGATCAGGCCTGAAGTGTGCCGCAGCAGATCCATAATGGTGATCTGACGGTTCGCCGGCACGGTGTCGATGATCCTGGCGTCGTCGGCGTCGAGTACGGCCACTCTCATGTCGGCAAATTTCGGAAAGTATTTGGAGACCGGGTCGTCCATCAGGATCCGGCCTTTTTCGTAGAGCTGCAATGCGGCGACCGCGGTCAGCGGCTTGGTCATTGAGGCAATGTTGAAGATGGTGTCGGTCGTCATCGCGACGTTATTGGACGCATCGCGATAGCCGAACGCCTTGAAATAGATCAGCTTGTTACGTCGCGCGATGACCAGCACCGCGCCTGGCAGTCTTCCGGCCTCTATGTCGGCCTCGAGCGTTCGGTCGATTTCACCGAGCCGCTCAGACGACATCGCCGCCTGTTCGGGCTTGGCCAGCGGAAGCGGCCAGTCGCCTGGCAAGGCGAACTCCGACGTCGACGGCGTCACGGCTCTTAGCGCCTCCTGCGCCCGGGCAACATGCATGCAGGAACCGAGGATGCCCACTCCCAGAATGACTGTAAGCAGGACCGATGCAACCGGGTCAGCGACGCGAAGGCTCATTGCCTCCTCCCGGGCTTGCGGAACTTGGGCGCTTCGGCTTCTTGTAACGCGTGTTGTGGACAGTCTGCAACCGATGCTTCGGTCTTCCAGCCCGCTGATGCCGTGTTCTGAGGGATCGCGGTGGCGAGCCGGTCCATGGGTAGGCCGACCGGTCGGCGATGCGCGGTCGTATCTCGGGGAACCCGATACCAGATGATGGTGGCGACGCGGGCAACCCAGACATTCGGCCAGCTGGTTGTTTGGAAATGCCGGCATTCGCTCGTCGAACGAGCGTCAGACTCGGCGCGACGATGTTAGATCGGTCGCGCGGCGATGCGGCATTGCTATCGCTGTACGCGAGCGCCGAGAGATGTCGCGCGGCGACGTCAGCAGAGCATCCAAGGTCTTAAGAAAGAGTTAAGCTGCCAAATTTCTTAACATATGGTTAACGCCGCCGGTCGCGCCGTTTTTGGGTGCCGCCGCAACTCCAGTTCCATCTGCTTTTTCAAAGGCATGATCGCACAGAGCAGTGACGACTTGATCGCGCCAACGCGCCCGCCGACGGACGCTGCGGGAGTGATCTGGCGCCTCAACAGATAAACCTGTCCCATTTTGGTCTTAGTTCCTCCCAAGCTATGGCGCGGGTGACGAACGATCGCGGCCAAGGGAGGCCACCATGAGAATGACCACGATTGTCGGCACGCCGTTATGGCGACGGCTCGCCGACGCTACACTGACGATGTTGCTGGGTACGCTGCTGGCACAATTCGCCATGACGAGTCCGGCTCGCAGTGACGGCATGTACTATCCGCCGCCCTATGAAAATCAGGGTTACGAATATCCGCCGCCGCCGCCAGCGCCGGTGGCTTTTCCACACTACTGCGGGCCCTGCAGCTGCCGGCCCTGTGGCGGATGCTATCCGGGGCCGTGCGTGCCTCATCCGCGCATCGTCGAGAAGGTGCGCATCGACCGCGAGGTTACTCATATCGTCCGGTTCTATCCACCGCCTCCGCTTCCTCCGGGTCCGCCGCTTCCGCCCTATCCGCATGTGCCTCGGCCTGAGCCCTTCAACGAGGGATATCTGGATGACCCACCGCCACCGCTGATGGGACCCATTCCGGTACCGGTGCCGCGACCTGCTGCCTGGTCGTATGGCGACCCGGGTGCGTATGGCGGCCCGGGTGCGTACGGCCCAGGGGCGTACGGCGAGCCAGGTCCGGGCCCTGTCGATTCACTTCCGGCCCCTTCGCCTCATGCCGACTCGCCTGCCTACAATTACGGGGAAGGCCTGCACCGGGATTATCTGCCTAACTACGATCACCCTTGGTGGGAGGAACCCGGCGTGCGCCGCTGACAGTCGGCGTCTGTTGGCTCGGATGAGGAGCTAAAGAAACAATTGTTCGGCGGACGCGGCGCTTGACGGTTTGGTACCGCGTCCCCTTTTCACGGTAGCTGATTTAACAAGCAACTCAGATGCGGTCCGGCGATGCCGGTGTCGCGGGTAACGGATGGATCCTGATGTTTCGTTCAAACAAAAAAACGGAACATATTCGCGACGGTTTGCTTGTTTGATGCGGCATGTCGCTGTTTCCGGCATGGTTTGCAAATTGGTAGTGGTGTAATCGACGAAATGGCTGCGGCCTAGGAGGCTTCGATGTATTTGTTCAGAGTTAATTGTTCGCCAATGGAGAGGTCGTCAGCTGATGCTGGACCGAGCAGGAGTTCGTCTCGCGGGGGGCGGTCGATCCGCGCCGTGGTTGCAACAACGATCGCTGTGCTGATGGGTGTCTGCCTGGCCGGAATCGATCCCGCGGGCAGCGCCGATCTATTTCTTCCGCCGCCCCCGTTGCCCCAGCCGCTGCCCCAGCCGGTGGCCCAGCCGTGCTGTTTCCAGCCGCCACCCCCTCCGCCCTGCTGCTACCAGCCGCCCGTGCCATGCTGCTACCAGCCTCCGGCACCCTGCTGCTACCAGCCTCCCGCGCCGTGCTGTTTCCAGCCGCAAGCCTATCCCTACGTGGAACGGCATTTTGTTGCATATAGCGAGCGCGCCTTTGCGGCCTATCCGGTGCCTGTGCCGGTGGGCTATCCGGGAGGTCCATTTCCCGGCCCGGGGGGGCCGTTTCCCGGCTATCCGCCCCGTCCGCCCATTCCGGTTCCATACGGCGGAGGGGACTATGGACCACCCGGTCCGCAATGGTAGCTTCCCGTCTGCGGTCGGCACTGGCTGAACAGGCGACCACCGGGCCCGGCCGGCTCGTCGACAGCATCCCCGCCCGTTCAGGGCGGGGATGAAGGCCTGATCGGTGCGTCCGGCGGCGCCGACTAACCGCACTCACATGTTTATCTGGTAATGCGCCGTCACCGGCAGGACCTGTGAAGCAAAGACCTCATATGCTGAGTTTCTGATCTCCAGCCGCGATGGCGCGGCCGGCGGCGGGCCGTCAATGAACTTTCAGATTTCGCGCGGTTTGAATAGCGGCGAGTCCGAATGGGGCCGCGAGAACGAGAGCGTGTGACGCGAAAAATCCATCAGGATATCACGCGGCCAACTCGTAAGGTGCCGGCTACGGGACGTTTGATTACAGCGACATTTCCCAGGTTTGGCCGATGAGATCATGGCCGAAGCTGCGGTGCGGTTCCTGATGAACAAGTTCAAATCCAGCATCGGCGTAGATGCGGTGGGCCGCAGCCAAAATGCTTTGCGTCCATAACGTCATCTGCTGGTAGCCGGCCTGCCGGGAAAAGGACATACAATGATCAACCAGCAGGCGGCCGAGGCCCTGCCCGCGGGCGCTTGGATGAACCAGCAGGAGGCGCAGTTTTGCCACCGTATCCGAATGTCTGACCACAAAGACTGATCCTACTCTTTCGTTATCCTGCTCAGCGATCCAGCACCGCTCGCGTGCGCCATCGTAATTTTTGATGAAGCTCGCGACGATTTCAGCGACCAAGGCCTCGAACCGCGCGTCCCACCCGTATTCCTGAGCGTAGAGAGAGCCATGGGCCTGCACCACCCAGCCCATATCCCCGGGTTCGGGAGAGCGCAGCACAATCTCGGGCCGAGGCGAGCGCTCAAGCGCCCCTTCGATGGTGCGCATCGCGGTGGCGAGACGTATCTGGTCCGCCTCGGAGAGCCCGTGCAGTATGGTTGCGACCTTGGTCTGCGAACGCGCGTCGAGAAGCGCAAAGGCCTTGCGGCCGGCGACCGTCAAGGTGAGGAGATTTTCACGGGCATCCTGCGGCGACACTCGACGGGTGATCAGACCATGCCGGACGAATCCACGCAGGATTCGGCTAAGATATCCGGCGTCGAGGCCGAGATCACGGCCAAGTTCGGTGGCGGTCGGAGCGGTGCGGTGGGCGAGCTCATAGAGAACGCGGCTCTGCGTGAGAGAGAAGGGGCTGTCGAGATAGCCCTCGCTCAGAACGCCAATGTGCTGGGTATAGAGACGGCTAAACCGACGGATCGCGGCGATGCGGTGCTCAACATCACCACCGTTGGGGGCGGCGGTCCGTCCGGGCCGAATGGTCTGCCCTGTTGCTTGCCGTGCCAAGCGACGCCCTCCGCTGTTCAAGCCTCCCTCCCGGCATCACCTGCGACGATTAGTTGACTGAGTCAAGTAGTTGAGCAGCCGCCGATCGCCGCGGCGGGAAATCCGGGGACGGTCACTCGGACATATTAATCGCGCCGCAGCGCAGGAGGGTAATGCGCCGACGGCCGAGGCGCCGGAGCAAGTCGGCTTCGCAATCTGCCGCGGCGGCGTCATGCCCGCCGAGCTCGTCATAAAAGTGTTTGGCGATAATCAGACCCTGTGTGGGGCGCAACATGCCGAGCGCGGACCTAAGCAATGCCAGGGCCTCGGCCAGGACTGGTCGCGACGAATCCGGGTCGAGCGAAGCCCGAAACACCGCGGCGCGTCGGCCGGCCTCGCGCGTTGGTGCCCGCTCGATGAATCGGCTGACCTCCGCGATCCAGATGGCGTCCGGCACAATGCCGGGGCGCAAGAACATCAGCCACGGCCCGCGGGCGGCTGCCGCCGCCGCCTTGAGCCGGCACGCGGTCGGCCGATCCAGCTTCAGCACCCGGCAACCCGCGCCGTCAGCGAGTTCGAGGGTTTCATCTGCGGAGCCCGCGTCCGCGATAATTACGTCGCGGATCAGCCCATCGGCCGCACCCGGAACCAGCGCGGTGAGCGTCGCTACCAAAGCGCGCTCGGAATCCTTCGTGGCAATGACCACGCTCAGCACATCAGAGCCCCCCCTTCGATGCCGAAACGTACCACCTGATGTCGCTATGGCAACGCGTCGGATCGTAAAACTGAAGTCAGATCAGTTGTTTAATAGGGCCGTCACAACCCCGCTGGGGTGTGACAGGTTGACCGGTCGGCTGTTCTTGTTATGTTCCGCCCGCTCTGCTAGCGTCCAAGCATGAGTAGATCGTCTGTTGTCAGAACGCAGCCGCGCCCACGGCCCTCCTTCGAGGCGGCGGGCGAATATGGTCTCGCCACTGCCATCGACCGCGAACGCGTGCGAGGCCGGGGGGCGCAGTCAAACGTCTCGGGCCGCTACGAACCGGTTGCCCGCCTGACCTTCGATGATGGCTGGCAGAGTCTGGAGGATCTCCCACCCTTCGCCACCACCGTCTCGGTTGACACCACGCGCAAGGTGATTACCAGAAACGAGTCTCCCGATCTCGGCTTTGATCGTTCGATCAATCCCTATCGGGGCTGCGAGCACGGCTGCGTGTATTGTTACGCGCGACCGACCCACGCCTATTTGGGGCTGTCACCGGGTCTTGATTTTGAAACGAAGCTGTTCGCCAAGCCCGACGCTCCCGAACTGCTGGAGCGCGAACTATCCGCGCCGGGTTACGAACCGCGGGTGATCGCCATCGGCAGCAACACCGATCCCTATCAGCCGATTGAGCGACGCTACGTGGTTATGCGACGCCTGCTCGAGGTCCTCGACCGCGCTGGCCATCCGGTGGGCATCGTCACCAAGTCGGCCCTCATTCTGCGCGATATCGACATTCTCACCCGCATGGCGCAGCGCAATCTCGTCAAGGTGGCGATCTCGGTGACGAGTCTCGACCCCAAGCTGGCTCGGATCATGGAACCGCGCGCCGCCACCCCGATGCTC
>Ga0187783_10001011_pt1 | contig 20773 bp, 18 predicted proteins | sample 1015_SJ02_MP02_2_FD_132471 | JGI IMG/M metagenome (GOLD analysis project Ga0187783, IMG submission 132471) | Tropical peat soil microbial communities from peatlands in Department of Meta, Colombia - 1015_SJ02_MP02_20_MG | ecosystem: Environmental > Terrestrial > Soil > Wetlands > Peat | place...
GTACCCCAGCCGATCCAGCCGCCGCCATGCCGTACCAGGCGCTCCCCGCGGTATTGGTGGCACTCGAACCCAAGGCCGTAATGCACATCACCAGTCTCAGAAAACTCGGACGTGGCCACATGAACCCGCGGCTTCTGCATCTCGGCCAGCAACGCAGTTGACAACAGTTGCTGCTCAGCGAGTCGGCCTTTGTCGAGCAGAAACTGCATCCATTTGGACAATCCTGAGATCGAAGCATGCATTCCACCGGCCGGCGTCGTTGAAATCGGCAGTGCTGCTGCGCGAAAGCGTGTGTCGCCGTCCATTCCGTACGGCACTGCGGCGTCAGTCTCACACATCAGATCATGCAAGCTGAAGCCAACCTTCATTTGGAGCTTGTTGGTCAGCCGCGTCCGAATGAACTCCTCCCAAGACAAGCCGCTGAGACGCTCGCTGACCATTCCGGCAACCAGGTAGCCAAGGTTGTTGTAGAGAAACATGCTGCGAAAATCTTCGCGCGGCTCGAGATCGGCCAGGCAGGCGAACATTTGCGCCTGGGTGAAATCGCCAGGCATCCAAATCCAATCGTGACGCGGCAGGCCGGAATGATGGCACAAAAGATCGCGCACGGTGACCCGCTCGGTGGCCACAGCATCCTGCAAGCGAAACTCGGGAAGGTAGTCACGCACGGGCTTTGCCCAATCCAGTCGTCGCTCGTCGACGAGCAGAGCCAGACCCACGGCGGCAAACGTCTTGGTGATCGAACAGATCATGAAGTGCGTGTCAGCGGTGACCGGCAATCCAGCCTCTATATCGCGATGGCCGTAAGCCTTAAGAAGCGGTGGTTCACCACTGGCCGTGACGGCCAGAGCCAAGCCCGGAATTTTCCACTCGCCCATCGTCTGGGCGACGAGTATGTCGAGCCCAGGAGCAAGATCGGCGATCGACCCAAGACGTGCGAGGGATTGTGAAGTCATTGAAGTCTCTCCCGATTCGAATGCGATGACAGGTTGCACCGCCTGACGTTCGATGTTGAAACTGCGCTTAGTAGGTCAAGGTTGTCCCGGCAATGCGGAATGTAAGGAAGAACCACGCGATCATGACGGTGCTGGCGGCAATCAGAGAGTGATGAATGCGCGACCAGCGGCTACCCACGCGATTTCGCCAGAATACTACAGCAGTCCAGACGGTCAGAATGGCGCCGAGGGCACCAAGCCATGCGAGGGCGTAGAGCGTAACCAACAGGCGATCCAGGGTGTCATTGAGAACGGTCGGGAACGCCAAACTGATGAAGAAAAGCACCAGGGTCGCAACGATGACGACCACATCGACCAGCAGGACCAGCCTCACCGCGAGATATTTCCTCCGATCGGCGTCCTGGCTCCATGGCCTATTACGCCAGTGGCGCCACAGCGCCGCGACCGGCCAAGCCAGTATGGTCAGGGCGGCGACCCCCGTGCTTACTGCAAGAGCCGGCGCGATCCACCGCACATCGAGAAACCACGGAACCCGCTGCAGACGAAGGGCAGGTTCAGCAATATAAGGCTGAGAGCCGGGATCGTTTATGAAGGCAAAGCGCTCGCTCGCCGGCCCCTCGTACAGATTGCGGCCAACCGGCTTAAAGGTTTCGCCGTCACCGAACGGCCAGATCGCCGAAAACAAACTTACATTCTCGGCGCTGTCGATCTTGACAAGACGCTGCGACACCAAATCATACAATCTGACCCAGGACGACTCCGCGCGCCGGCTCGAATTATAGACGCCGGCCAGATCGGAGTCGGTGGAGAAGGTGGTGCCGCTCGGACCATCCCCTTCCGACGTCTTGATCAGAAAACGTTCCGCGATCGCGGCCTCCGGATCGGGTATCTCTTCCACTTCCTTGATTTCGCCAATTCCATCGCGGCACACGAAAATTCCAACCCCTTGCTCTGGGAAGAGTGTCAAGTCGCTGAAAAAGGTCAGCGTTTCGCCCCCGTGTCCGATCGAATCGTGGCCCGCTACCTTCGTACCGAAGAACACCAGGCCGAGATATCCGGCAGGCGTCGCGTTGCTCGGCGCCATCATCTGGTCGAGCCGCACCTTGGCAAGGACGCTAGCACCGTCGAGCGCGCCGCCGTTCATCAGGGCGCGCATGAAGCGGCCCATATCAGTCCCGGTCGCTGAAAGTCCCCCGGCCGGCGTGGCCGCGATGGTTTCGAAGAACCCCAGTGGTGGCTGGTCCGATGTGCGATAGCCTTTTGCCATGAGAGGCACGAGCTCGTCTGGCAACGGTTGCTGGAAGGTCGAATGGCTCATCCCGAGCGGTTCGAGAACGTGCCGCTCAACATAGGAGACGAAGGGCTCGCCGGAAGCCCGTTCGACGACATATCCGGCGAGCGCGAGGCCATAATTGGAATAGGCCTCGACATCGCCTTGGGGAAAGAGACGACGAGGCAGGTTTTCTGCAAGCCACCGACCAAGGGGTTCGGGTTCGCCATCGCTTGAAAACAGTCCCTTCCAATGTTCCTCGAAGCCGGCGCGGTGCGTCAAAAGACGGCGGAGCGTAACCGGGACACCGCCCTCGGCCGTTGGAATGACGAAGTCGATATAACCGTTGACGTCGCGATCGAGATCGACCTTGCCGGCGTCTACCAGCTGCATGACGGCAATGCCGGTGAACAGCTTCGAGATCGACCCGGGTCGTACCAGCGTCGTGTCGGCGGTGAACAGCTTCTTGGCCTTGATGTCCGAGAAGCCATAGCCTTTGGCGAAGACCGGAGCATCGCGCGTCACGACGACCACCACCGCGCCAGCGCCCTTACGGCCGTCGATCCATTCCGTCATCATCGGATCGACCACGCTCGCGAGATTGTCCGCCGTTAGCTCAAGCGGTGCTTGCGGTGCCACAGAATCAGCGGCCGCACCGGGCGCTACCATGCCAATCACTGCCGAGAAGACGATGGACAAAAGGTGCGCGACATGAACCGAGTTCACCCAAAATCCCTTTTTAAAGACCACACCGGAGATTCGAAACATCGCCATTACGCTACAGTTGGTAACGCTACTATAAGTAGTCTATAGTTACTAAATGCAAGTATCAATCGCTTGCCGGCAGACAAGCTCGCTGGCTCGGAATTTGATTTTGTGCGAGTAGAGCCGTCCGAACGGCCAGCGTCATGGCTGAATGCGAAAGCCGAGACTCGAAAATATGAGCATTGCCCCTTTGCTGCACACTCCGGTGGCGATTCAAGTTCATTTGCTGACCGTATTGCCGGCCTTTGCCATCGGCACTTGGCAAATCGGATTCTCTGTAAAGGGTTCGCCTGCTCACCGCGCGCCCTCGGATTTGTCTACCTGGCGCTGATGACGATCACGGCGGGCGCCGCATTCTTCATTCGCAGTATCGGCCAGGGTCATTTCTCACCAATCCATCTGTTCGTCCCGTTGACCCTTTATGGAGTCGTCGCCGCAATCTGGTGCGCACACCGCGGCAATATCGCTGGGCATCGACGCGCCATGCTCGGCCTTTACTTCGGCGGCCTGATCCTCGCCGGCGTACTCGCCTTCCTCCCTGGGCGGATTATGTATCGAGTGTTTTTTGGTTGAGCCTCGCTCATTTCCGCGGACAAGGCCGGCCGTCGAGACCGGAACGCTATGAAGCCGCGACCACAAATTGGCCAACTGAGCACTCTGAAGCTGATTATCCGGCGCCAGAGCAACGGACCATGCACGTTAGACCATTGTGCGTAACCATTCCGATTTTGGAAAGTTAATTCCTAGGTTTGCCTGCTAATGGGCGGATCCCCCCTTGCGTAGCGTTTGCTCACTACGGGTACCGATGGAGATGTCCGGACAACACCAATCTAGCTGGAGTGATGCGATCTGGGACATTCCCGAAAAGGAGGATGACATGAGCAAACTGCTTTCTGCAAAGAACTGGATCGGGGGCGAGTGGGTCGATTCTTCGACGCCCCTCACCAGCATCAATCCTGCGACAGGCGAGATCATCGGCATCTACGCCGACGGATCGGCCGACGAGGCCAATCGCGCGATCGTCATTGCACGCAAGGCATTCCTCGAGAGCCCTTGGCGAAGAGACCGTCGGCTGCGCGCTCGCGCCATCAATGAGATGGCTGACCGCTTCGAAGCTCGGTCAGAAGAACTGGTGGAAATGCTTTCGCTTGAGAACGGCAAGGTCAAGGCCGAGGCGCGCTTCGAAGTCGACATGGTCCCGAAGAAGCTGCGGTTTGCGGCGGCCTTGGCCCTTACCGAATCCGGTCGCGCCATCGAGGTGGAAGCGGGCCGCTATTCGACAGTCCTCAAGGAGCCGATGGGCGTCGCCGGCATCGTTGCCCCGTGGAATTCGCCAGTAGTGCTGTTCATTCGCTCACTGGGACCGGCTCTCGCGGCCGGTTGCACAGTAGTCGGCAAGCTGCCTGGCTGGACAGCCCAGACCAATGCGTTGATGTACGACATCTTTGCGTCGGTGCAAAGCTTGCCAAAGGGAGTGCTGAACGTATTTACGGGCCTGCACAGCGGCGGCGTGCGCGTAATGATTGATCACCCGTTGGTGCCGACGATCAGCTACACCGGTAGCACAAAGGTCGGCCAGGAGATTTCGGCTGCCGGTGCGAAGAATCTCAAACGCTTTGGCCTGGAACTCGGCGGGAAGACCCCTGTACTGCTATTCGATGACGCTGACCTCGGCGAGGCGCTACCGGTTGTCGAGAAGTCACTCACGGTATTCGCCGGGCAGTTCTGCATGACGGGCAGCCGTCTGCTGGTGCAGCGCTCCATTATGGACGACGTGCGCGATCGGCTGGCTAGGCGACTAGGGCCCGGCCGCCGATCCGGCGAGCGACATGGGACCGATGATCAATCTTGACGCCGTCCGTCGGGTCGACCGGATCGTTGAGGAGGCAATCGCCTCAGGAGCGAAGGTCGTGGTCCGCGGTGGTCCGTTTACGAACGGTCCCCTATCGAAGGGCGCTTTCTATCGCCCCCACCCTTCTGGAGATCACCAACCATGACATTCCAGTTGCTCAGAACGAGGTATTCGGACCCGTCCTTGTCATGCAGGCTTTCGACAGCGAGGCAGAAGCGCTCGAGCTTGCCAACAACTCCATCTATGGGCTCAGCGCTTCCGTCTGGTCCGAGAACGTAGACCGTCCGCTGCGCATTGCTCGACAGCTCGATGCAGGCACTGTGTGGATTAACAACTGGGCGGTTGTCTACGACGAAACTGAAGAAGGAGGCTTCAAGCAGAGTGGACTTGGACGTCTGAATGGAATCGCGGCAATCGATGATTTCATTGAGTACAAGACCATTGTTCATGAGATCGACCTCCGGCCTGGACATTGACCGGACGCGGCGTTGAGCGCTGACGTTGATTCCGGGGGAGCGGCAGTCGCTCCTCCTCATATGTACGTGATAGTGGTCGCAGATCCGATCAGTCACCGGCCAACCACGTTGGGCATCATCCAAAGCCGCTGAGCAAAGATCGTCGCAACAACGACGACGTGAGACTTCGTCCCCCGTCCGCGATCCGAGACGTCACGGCATCTCGATGAGATTGTGTAGGACCAGCGGCCCTCCGACAAATTGAAGGAGACGGCCACCGCCATCAATACGTCCGAGCTCGATTGGTGCAAAGCCAAGTCTTGACGCGAGGTCTGCAACTTTGGAGCTGGCGGTGGCGTCATTGCTGGACACAAACATGACCCTCCGTCCACCCTGGTCAGAGGGATCCCGCGCCAGGATGGCGGCCGATAGCTGGTTGAAAGCCTTCACAATCACCGCACCTGGCAACAATTCAGCGACGAGGTCTGACGAGAGACGACCGCCGAGGTCGGCATGGGCGTTCATGGCGTCGATCACGAGTCGGCCTGCAAGATCGCCTGCCACAGACGCGAAATCGCGTAGCGCCGGGAACGGTATCGCGAGGAAGACGACCTCGGCTCGCAGGGCCTCTGCCAGCGAGACGGCCTTTACGCTGCTGCCCAGCGCGGTCACGAGATCGACGAGCGAGTCCGGTCCACGCGTGTTGGTAATCCCAACCTCGAGGCCCTTGCGTGCGAACAGACCCGCGATGGCGGAACCGATGTGACCGGACCCGATAATGGCGTAGCTCATCTGAACCATAATACCACCGTTTCAGATCTTGTCGAAGCCACCGCCGGCTGGCTCAGCTCGTCCGCCGATCTCAAGCGCGCCGATCCGGCCATGCAGTTCGAGCGCTTCGACGCCATGTCCGTGAGTCGTGAGGCCGCCCATGATTTGCGCGCGCTCAATGGAGCCGCCGGGTTTGACGCTCAATGCAATGGCCGAAAGGTTGACCACCACGCCTTTGACAAGCGACTCTCCCCTGCCGCCAAAAGTCTCTATGCCGCGGCGAACTTTGACCTCGCCGATCGGCTTGCTGATCTGGAGCCCGACCGCGCCATCCGCGTGGGTGACGATCCGATCAAAGATCGCAGCGCCCACCGTGCCGGCGTAGACGTTAAACCCACGAGCTCCTCGGCCGAAGGTCTCTATAGGCGCGCTGATTTCGAGTTGGTTGATCGATCCGAAATTGACGAAGCCAATTCCACTTGGACCGTAAGACGTGATCTTGTCGCTCGCCAGCCAGCGATCCACAGTGCCCCAGTTGTCGAGTACCATGTCGTTGGCGCCATAGGTCGTCACGGGCCCAAGATTACGGACGCAATCCACAAACGCGCCGTAGACGACGAACACGCCACCCGAGATGCGGTCTGGCGTCCCCGGCGCGATGCCGCCGTCGCTGTAGACAGCGCCGGTCTCGATGCGAGTGGAGATCAAACGGCCGCCGGTGTCTCCCGCACCACTGACGAAAACGCCACTGCCCCGCACTGGCTTGCCCGCATCCCCGACAGAAATGCCGGTTATATCCGCGCTAATCACTACAGCCGTGTCTGACTGCTGGTTCCAGATGGTGAAGGCGCCGGGAACGACCTGAACACCATAACCCTGGGGACGAAAGTCAAATCCGCGCGCGTCGGCGGCTTCGATATGGATTTTGTGTGCTTCCACATGACCACCGCGAACCTTGTCCTTTGCCAGAATCTGCGTGACTCCGGTCACCTTCAGCGCGCTCAGCGCGATCCGACCGAGCTGCGGCTCGGATGTGTCATTAAACACCGCGCGTCGATCGACATCACAGACCAAGCGCAAGCCGCTTACTTCATTATCTGATGTAAGCTCCAAGCCATCCTGACCGCCGAGAAATCTGATGGTCGGCGCTCTTTCTCCGCCGCGCAATGCCTGTCCCGGCGATAAGCGGATCGACGGCATATCCAAGAGGTCTTGGGTCACTGTAATGGTGTTCACCTGTGCGTCCCGTGCTGCCCCGAGCAGCTCATCGACGGACGAAACATTGCGCTCTTGAATTTCGCTCATGTCATCACCTTCGTGTTGTTTTGTCGTCCGAGCGAGGCTGAAATGCCTGTCGCTCTTCGGCTTCGCCACGTCATTTGGATCAGGGCTTCAGGAGAATCTTGGCGATGCCGCCTTTCTCGACTGCGGCGTGGGCTTCCGCGGCCTGGCTCAGAGGCAGGGTCTTGGTAATTGGGATCTGCAGACGCCGGTCCAACAAGCCCTTTGCCGCATACAGATAACTTCCCACATCCTGTTTGGAGACGAAAGCCTTGGTCCGCAGCTGCGGATAGGCGTCTGCTCCTTCAGGCACCCCGGTGACGGAAGCAAAGAGTCCGCCGGGTTTCACCTTGGCGAGCAGCCGCGTCGCAGTGGGGCCCCGAACGCAGTTGGCGACGAGGTCCACGGGCTCCAGCGCCCTCATCGCCGCCTCATCGTCAACGGCAACCGTCTGGTCCGCGCCCAACCGCGACGCCGCGTCCAAGTCCTTGGCGCGGACGCCGGCGATCACCGTGCAACCTCGGTCCTTGGCGGTGAAGACCGCACAACGACCAACCGCGCCGTTTGCCCCCGACACCAGCACCGTCTGGCCGGCCTTGGCTTCGCCTGCGACTGAGATGAGTTGGCAACCGGTGGCACTTACCAGAGGCAAGGCTGCAGCCTTGACCAGGTCGAGCCCAGCCGGAACTCTGGCGAGCAGCTTTGCCTTGACTACGCACAGCTCGGCGTAAGTGTGGTACCCCCACGCGAAGACTTCTTCTCCGATCGCCAGGTCCTGCACATCGTCGCCAAGCGCGACGACCGTTCCGGAGAGGTCCCAGCCAAGAACGCCAGGAAAGATCACCGGACGCCAGTCCTTCGTCAGCCCTTTTCGCTCGGAGAGGTCGACTGGATTGATGCCCGCCGCAGCGACTCGTACCAGCGCGTCATCCGGCCCTGGCTCCGGATCGGGGTATTGCTCATATTTTAGGACTTCGGGCCCCCCATACTCGTGGATCACTGCTGCCTTCATGGCAACGCTCCTCCACTCACGGCAAATCCTGTATTCGCTTGATCAAGTTAGGACAGACCGGATTAGGCATTTAGTCGGCAAGGAAGGGAAACAATGTTCCGCATTCGGCACGGTTGCCGCTCGCGCGCAGATCGGTTTGAGTCCCGGATCGGCTGAGTGGACGCGTTGACGGCTGCCGCACGAAAGGGTTTTCTTCTTGTTCCGATCCGATGCCGGCAGCTCGAGATTCGACATTTCTCGTGGGTCATGAGCCATGAAGATCGACCTCAACGACCTCTACTACTTCTGCGAGATTGTTCGGCACGGCGGCATAGCGGCGGCAGAACGGGCGACGCGGGAGCCGAAATCCAAGTTGAGCCGCCGGCTGGCAAACCTTGAGGACCGGCTGGGGGTTCGGCTGGTCGAGCGATCGACGCGGCGGTTCCGCGTTACCGAGGTCGGCCAGATCTTTTACCGACACTGCTCCAACATGGTCCTTGAGGCCCAACAGGCCCAGGCGGTCGTTGCAGGGATCAAGGAAAGACCGTCCGGTACCGTGCGATTCAGTTGTCCAACCGGCATGCTCGAGACCATCACACCGATTCTCGTGAGTTTCCTTGCGGCCTACCCTGATGTGAGCCTCGATGTGGTGACAAGCAACTCGCCGTTGGATCTGATCGAACAGCGCGTCGACGTTGCGCTTAGAGTTCGTTTTTCGCTTGAGGGAGACGCAAGCCTGACCATGCGCGCGCTGGCAAGCAGCCGGCGGATCCTGGTCGCCACTCCCCTGATCGCCGCTCAGATCGAAGGAGAGACCGATCCCGAGTGTCTCATGCATATTCCGTCATTGGCTTTTGGCGCTGACGACGCGCCGGATGTCTGGCGGCTGCTAGGGCCGGACCAATCCGAAAAAGTCGTGCACCTTACGCCGCGCTTGACCTGCGGTGAGCTTTCGGTGCTTCGCGCCGCGGCCGTGGCCGGCCTCGGAGTGGCGCTCATTCCCGACCACTTCTGCAGAGAGGAACTCCACCATGGGCGCCTCGTCCGCCTGTTGCCGAACTGGTACAAGCAACCCGGATTGGTCCACCTCGTCTTCACCGCAAAACGCGGACTTACGCCGGCCGTCCGCGCGTTGATCGATCACCTTGTGATAGGCTTCAAAGAAGACGGGATGATGGATTCCTCCACCGAGTTTACGGGCCGACATCCAGGCCAGGCCGAACGCCGCGCGCCGGCGTAGAGCCGCGCCCGAAACTGCTTGCCGGCCGGCGGCAACGGGCAAACGTCGTAATATGACAAGGCGCAGACGTCCCACGAAGGCTCCGCCGGCGCCCAACGATCAATCGTGCAGTGCACACCCCTGAGTCCCTAGCAAAGTCGAAGAGCGCTCGCCGGATCTCGGCCCTGCGTATTCATGCCATCAGACGCGCCTCTCAGAGAGAGGGCAGGTCCCGTCAAGATTGTCAGGTCAAAACCACTATTTTTCCGCCGGCCCTGTTCTCTTCCATGAGGCGGTGAGCCTCAACAATATCGTCGAGGCGAAACACCGGTCCGACTTGAACGTGCAGAGCCCCCTTGGCGATCTGGTCCAACAGCTCCTGGAGTGGAGTCCCCATGAAATCCATCGCCTCCCCGCCATAGGTCGTCAGCGCGACTGCAGTAGGAATCACCTCCATCGGGCTGAAGGCGTCGAAGGACCATTTATTGCCGACCATGCCGGTCATGCACACTGTTCCGGGTTCCCTCACGCAGCGGAGTGAATCCATCAGCGTCGCGGTGCCTATGAGTTCGAGCACTTTGTCCGCGCCCCCCATCTCTTTGACCTGGGCCGCAATAGCTCCAGTGTCGATGAATACTTGGTCGGCACCGGCACTCCACAGCATGTCCACCCGATCGGCTCTTCGGGTGGTCGACGCAACGATCGCCCCGTGGGCCTTGGCAATAGCGGCTGCCGCCATGCCCACCGAGGTGGTGCCACCGCGAATGAGAAGCCGTTCTCCTTTCTGCAGGCGAAGGGATCGGAACAGGGAACCCCAAGCCGTTTGCAGCATCTCCGGCAGGGCGCCGAGAGTCTCCCATGGCAGTTCGGTCCTGACTGCCTGGATCTGATTTGCGGGCACGCAGGTGTATTCGGCGTAACCGCCATCGAAATCGCGGCCCATCCCGCCCATCGCGGTGGCAACCACGGTGCCCTTGGGGAACTCTTTGCCAGGCGCCTCCTCAACCAGACCGACGGCTTCAATTCCGAGTACGCGTGGGAATTTTACGCCCGGCGACAGACCCTGACGCGTAAACAGTTCCGACCTATTTAGCCCAAAGGCTTTGACGTGGATAAGGACCTGGCCAGGCCTCGGAGTCGGGATCGGTAGGCTCTCGATCTTCAGCGCGTCCGGCCCGCCGGCCTGATGGATGACGGCTGCCTTCATGGTGGCGGTCATTGTGTGCACTCGATTGGCAGGAAAGGATTTACTCGTTCGGCGCATTGGTGGGGGAAAAGCTGTAGCGCGCGATCCTCCACTTTCCGTCGTTGCCCTTCTTAAAGATGAAGAGTTCCTGATTGGCTTCCTCGGTCGTATGGCCGGTCGAGCGATGGACGGTCGTGCCGGCAGAGTTGGTCCGGACATACGCCCAGGTCGGCGCCATCTGAACGAGTTCCGCAACATCAAATTTAACGTCGAACTTAAGCTCTTCGAAGACTTCGTCGTAGGCCTTTTCGACCGCCGCCTGTCCGATGGCCGAAGGGCTGTACGGAGGCATGAAGATTCCGTCCTCCGTGTAGAGAGGAAGCACCGCGCTAGTCTTGCCCTCGTTCAGGGCTGCATTGTACCGCGCCATTACCTCCTGGATTGCCCCCTGGTCGCCGCTCGACGCGACCGGGGTCTCTTCATTAGCAGTTGGCTTTTTGCTCTCGCCTGGCATAACGTGCCTCCAGCATCGCGGTCCCATCTAATCAATAGCGCGCAGCGCCCCGCCCGGTGAGCCGGCAACGGCGAGATGCTGTTTCCCGGAAATGGAATGCTTGGCCAGCGCGGTCCGCCCGCATTAAATTTTGCCGATTGCGCGAGGCGCCGATGCGTGCCCTGGTCATCCGTCGGAAAGCAGCGCCGAGATGAAATCCTTCGCAATCGCCAAGGTCGTGGAAGCCAACACTTCCAAGGCCGCTCGCCGTCTCAAATGCCGATTTCGACCACTACTCGCTGCATAGATCGACCGGAGGATCGACTCAACGTCCGGCTTCTTCGGGCGTCGAGGCATGTCTGGCAGCTAGCCAAGTTTATTTGAAGGGTCGAACCTTATCCCACAGTCGCGAGATGAAACGCGGGAGGACAGTCGCCGAGCGCAGCTGAACCTTGGTGAACAGCGGCGGAGGTGTCTCGCCTGGCGCGAATTCGACGCGTAGCACCTGCTGACGTTCTACCGGAGTGAAGGCGCGCTGGAACTCGTGCGGCAGTATGGCGGCGAATGGCTCGATCCTGGAGATCACCCCCTCTGCACTGCGCAATCCGGTCTTGATTTGGACCCGATCACCGACGGCCATATCGTAGAGCCCACCGGTCGGCAGATACGCCAGCACGAAACGCTGATCTCCCGCGAGCTCGATCAACGGTTCACCCGCGCGCAGGACAGAGCCTTTGTCGACCCCCAGATGGCTGACAATGCCATCGATCGGCGCGCGCATCCTTCCATCATCATAAAGGCGCCGAAGCTCGTGAATCGCGGTCTCCGCCTCGACCGATGCTGTCTGCAGCGTGTTGATCTCCGTCTCGACCACCCGCCTTTCTGCCTTGAGCGCTTCGAGATCCTGTAAGCTGCGGAACTCGCTTTCGACCGCGGCGATACGCTTGTCAACGGACAAGAGCCCGCTTTCTGCGAGCTTCTCCATTTCGGCGCGGCCATCGGATGTTACTTCTTGCCGTGTCGCGGCGAGCTTGATCAGTGCCTGGACCTTCTCCCCGCGGATGCGCAGCTCGCTCATGTGCGTTTCACGGGTGGCAAAATCTTCGGTGAGCCGGGCAACGCTCTCAGCAACCGTCTGCGAGGTGACAATCGCGGCCACACTGCCAGCCGTGACGTGCTCGCCTTCGCGTACCAACAGGTCGCGCACGGTGACCGGGAACTCCGCCGCGATCACCGCCGGCTCGCCGAGCACCAGTCCTTCGCTGCGCAGATACAGCATTCCGCCAAAGAATAGATCGCCGATCCAAACAACCAAGCTCAGGACGCACAAAAAATAGACCAGACGGATCACCTTCTGCCGGTTTGATCGTGGCTCGTTCGGCAGCGCGTGCAGCCTTGGGCGTGCTTTCAACCGTCGCATCATCACACGGGCTCAACCTGCCGCATGACGCGCGACGGAACGTAGGGATCGCGATTAGAACTGCGGAATACCACCTCTTGCACGATGGCAATCAAACGAACCACTCGCATCAGCGTCATTTGCACGAGCGTGTAAAGCGGAATAAACGGCAGCAGTCGCAGGGGATGGGCCAGTCCGCTCAGCGCTGCGACCGTGAACGCTGCGACGTCGGCAATAAAATAACCGATCAGAGTCGCGCCGATCACGGTCCAGGCAAAATCGCTGAAGTAATAGATCAGCCAAACCAGGTAAACCGGGAAGGCGAGCGCGAGCACGGCCTGATAAAAGATCACGTCGACGATGGCCCAGACATCGATTAGCCGGAAACTAGCTGATCGTGGGTCGAACGCGGTGCGAAACTTGCGAGTCCAGATGGTGATGATGCCACGATCCCAGCGCAGCCGCTGTGCAATCAGCCCCGATATCGTCTCGGGAACATCGGTCAGACCGAGAGCATCCGGCGCAAAGCGTATGCGCCAACCTGCGCGACGCAGTTTGAGCGTCAGGTCGGCGTCCTCGCCAACCTCCACGTCCTGTCCGCCGACGCTGTCCATAGCCAAGCGCCGAAAGGCACCAAAGGCCCCGGACACGATCGTCAAAATCCCGAGCGCATCGGCAATGCGCCGGCCCAGGGTCAAGCCGATCGCATATTCAATCGTCTGATTGTGCGTGATGAGGCTCGCGAAGGGGTTGCGCACGCCGATATTGCCGCTCACCGCACCGACGGTGGGATCTGCGAAATAGCCAAGCATGATCTCGAACGCGTCCCGGTCGAAGGTCGTGTCGACATCCGCGATGAACACGAGGTCGCTGCTGCATGCGCTCAGTCCAAGGTTGACGCCTGCACTTTTGCCGCCGCGCTGCTCACTGCGCAGCACCTGAGCGACTTTTCCTTCGCGCTGAAGCTCACGAGCGATTTTGCTCATTCCATCGATCGAGCCGTCATCGACAACGATGATGTGCAAAGCGCCGCGCTTTTTCGCAATCGTCTGCTCGGCGAGACCCTCGACGGCTTTGCGCAAGGTCTTGGCTTCGTTGTGGCCGACCAGTAGGACGGTGAGCGAGAGGTCGACGCATTCATCGACACGCTCCGGCATCCAGCGCGCCGCCAGACACACGACAATCGCCCCGATAGTGTAGCGCGGCAGCTCAAGAAAGCACGCATACCAGAACAACGCAATCAGGCTGATCGCGTCGAGCGAATTGAGCAGATCGAACGCGCGCATGATGTTCACTTTTCGGCTAACAAATCGGCCGCCCCATCCCCTTCGGCGACGGCAGCCGCGAGCTCAAGCGGGGCCGCGATGGTGTCGCGGATTACGTTGCGCACGCGATCCACCACATTGGTCGCCACCTGATCGACCGGCGTCTCGGGGCATCCGATCAATGCCGAGGTGGCACTGTCGGCGCAGACGAAATCGGCTTCGCGCAGTGTCTCGACAATGGCATCTACGGCGACCCTGAAAGCGAGATCCATTTGGAGTGGGCCAAGCTCGCCGCGAAGTTCGTCGATATTGGCAAGCGAAAGCCGCACGACTGTGAATTGGCGACCGTAGCGGCGCGCGACACGCAGACTCTCGGTTGCGAGCAGTCGGAACTCCTGGACCGAGAAGGCCCGGGTGCGTCCCTCGAGCAGTCGGGCGATGTCGAATCGTGGCAGGCGGCCATCGCGCAGCGCACGCAGTCCCTCCTCGGCGAACTCGTAGTGATACCAGTCGAGGGTGCGCGCGTCGGTGCTCGGCGTCACGGCGCTGCAGTCGAGGCAGACGAATTGCACGTTCGGCTCGGCGTTCGATGCCCCGCAACCGCGACAGACTGTGATATTGCCCGGCTTCTCGTAATCCACGCCGAAATGGCGCAGTTCGCGACTGCACTTCGGGCAGACCAGTTTGCGTCCATCGACAAAATGCGATTCGGGTTCCTTGCAGCCGCACCGGTAATGATGAACGAGGGATTCCTCGACGAGATCCTGGCTACTGCAAGCCGGACAGGCCTCGCAAACGTGCACGCGCGCCGAGGCGCATTTGCCGCAGACATGAGTACGGGTGAAATGGTGGCGCTGCAGCAAGTCCAACCCCGCCAGCATTTCGAGCCGCTGGCGAACACCCGCCCCGCGCCCTAGCATCGGGTATTCGACCAGAGCCGGCGAATCGACGACAAACTTCGCCTCGATCATCGTCTCGCGCGAATAGGCTACTCGCAGCAAAGTCATTTCGGTGCGGTCCTCCCGCGCGGCGCGAAATGGAAGTTCCTCAAGCTTTCGCCAGATCGGCGCAAAACGCCGCTTGAGCTCCTCAATGCTCGAGGCGTCGAATCCTTCGCCGACAAAATCGTGCCGCACGTCGTGGTTGTTGCCAAAGTCGGCGATGGGGATCGCCGGATCGGGAAGTCGTTCCAGGAGGGCCGAGAGCTCGCTCGCCTCCAGGCGGTCGATCAGAATGATGCCGAGCGGCGGTTGATCGGACAGCACCGGATCAGAGTCGGGAACGATGGAGGGAGACGTGCCAAGCGTGAGAAACCCACTGTCGTCCGTGGTCTCCACGCGATCTTTCAAACGAATCTGGCGTTTTGTCTTAACGGTTTTCATCGCTTCCAGGCATCCATGGTGGAACCGGAGCGATCATCGGACCGGCTTTCAAGGATACGAGCGTCTCGTGGCCGAGGCTTGCTGTATATGAAAGCTATTTGATTCAAATTTAGATTCAGTTACGTGCCCCGCCGTTACGAGTCAGTAACCTTGCGATAGTGTTGACGTTAAATGATCATCAAGCCCGAAAGAATGGCTTAAACCCACGATCATAGGCGTGCGCGGTTCCGGCGCGACGTTATTTGACGCCAACAATTGGGTAAACCGCAGGTAACCCCGCTGCGATCCGCCAAGTCGCGTCACTCCGCAAGATGCCGCGCAGACAGCCGCCGCCGATGATCGACCGCCGGGACCTCGGCTGAGGCTTCTCATGCAATTTGGATAAGTACTCGCGGGTCGGCATGATCGACCGATCCCGGATGATGTTGTGCGCGCCATCCGGGATCGTGCTCGAAAAGGCGAGGTCTTCAGTGGGTAACCGCGTTCGCCTCTTTTTGGAATTCGTCCATCACGCCCTTCCCGATCCGTGACGCCATCTCGTCGTAGACAGGGAGCAGGGCCTTGCGCCAGCTTTCCTTCTCGGCGGGAGTGAGCTCGATCATGGTCGTCTTGCCAGACTTGCGCATCTCCTCAACCGCGTCGTCATTCTCCTTCTGGGCAATCTCGTTGGTGTAATGGGTCGCCTCTGCCATCGCTCGATCGAGACTGGCGCGCACATCGGACGGCAAACCATCCCAGAACTTCTTATTGGTAATTACCGCGTAGCCCACGTAACCGTGGTTGGAGAGGGTGGTGTATTTCTGGACCTCGTACATCTTTTGAGTGTACTCGTTGGAAGGAGGATTTTCTGTCCCGTCGACCACGCCAGTCTGCAGTGCCTGATAGGCCTCGGAGAACGCCATCACTTGCGGAATGGCACCCAGCTCCCGCATTTGGGCTTCGAGCACCTTGGATGATTGAATACGCATTTTCAAACCGCGAAAATCATCTGGAGTACGTAGCGGCTTGTTCGCGCTCATATCCTTGAAACCGTTATCCCAATAGGCAAGCCCCACAATGCCTTTTGGCTCGAGCAACCCGAGCAGTTTCTTGCCGAGCGGGCCTTCGGTGACGCGTCGCAAGGCTTCCTTGTCGGGAAGAATGAAAGGCAGGTCGAAGACCTCAAATTCGCGGGCCCCAATCGGGCCAAACTTGGCAAGCGAGGGCGCGAGCATCTGAACGGCCCCGAGTTGGAGGGCCTCAAGCTCTTCTTTGTCCTTGTAGAGCTGCGAGTTCGGATAAACCTCTACCTTGACCTTTCCGTCGGTATACTGTTCGGCCAGTTGCTTGAATTTTTCTGCCCCCTTGCCTTTTGGGGTATCGGGCGCCACCACGTGGCTGAATTTGATAATGATTGGTGTTTGGGCTTGAGATGGCCCAACGAATATCAGAGCCGCAGTTGCGACCGTCGCAAGAATCCACGCGCGCATAAACCATTCCTCCTGGCATCTCTCGTTGTTCTGCCCGCATCTGGCGAACCGAGAAGTGGGGCGTCGGGCCACCCTAGCGCAGTTTCTTCACCTCCAAAAGCGACGTTCAAAGCGTGAAGCACGATTGGCCGGTGCCGGCCGATCCGGCGGCATCGGACGCTGACCCGAACCGACGGTCAGGGGCGATTAAACCAGGCGGGCCGCCAAATGGGTGACTGCAACCCCGGTCCGTTCTTGGAGGAGTTCTGCTACCCGCCGACGATGGCAATGATGTGGATTGCGCTCGTAGCAGACGAGACAGATCCGCTGGCCGGACCGCACCAATGCGGTTAATTCATCGAGTTGCTCGCGCGCGCCAGGGCTCGCCAGATGATTTTCGTAGATGCGAAATAATTCCTCGACTCGACCGCTGCGAGCCGCCAGCCGCCCCTCGGCCGGCGTCCCTAAAGACCGGAAATGAAGGTAGCGCAGTCCACGCTCGTCAAGATCTGCCGCCAGCTGGCGCTTGGAAAAGCCGGGGCGCCGCGAGGCGGCGATCGCGCGCACGTCGACCACGAGGTCAATCTTGGCTTCGAGGAGTTCCTCAAGCACGGCCGCCGAGGTTGCCTGCTCGTAGCCGATGGTAAACAGCGGCATCATGCTCGGTGTGCATGACATGTGGCGGCTCCGAATCCGTGGCCGAAATATCCGGCTCCCCTATTCGAGGTCCAGTCCCCCTTTCGACTCGATGAATTGTGAGATCTCCGCGACGCCGTCGCCGTTGCGCAGATTACTCATGACGAACGGCCGGGTGCCGCGCATGCGTCTGGCATCGCGCTCCATCACCTCAAGCGAAGCCCCGACATGGGGCGCCAGATCGATCTTGTTGATGACGAGCAGATCGGATCGTGTGATTCCTGGTCCGCCCTTTGAGGGAATCTTGTCGCCGGCCGCTACGTCAATCACATAAATGGTGAGATCGGCAAGTTCCGGCGAAAACGTCGCCGCAAGATTGTCACCGCCCGATTCGATCAGTACAAGATCAAGATCAGGAAATTTGCTCCGCATCTCCGCAACCGCCGCAAGATTGATTGAGGCATCTTCGCGAATGGCGGTGTGTGGACAGCCGCCGGTTTCCACGCCGGCTATCCGGTCCGGCGCGAGGGCACCGGAGCGCACCAGATATTCGGCGTCCCATTTGGTGTAGATGTCGTTGGTGATGGCTGCGATGTCGTATCGGTCGCGCAGCCGCTTGCACAGTGCGTCCATCAGCGCGGTCTTGCCGCTGCCCACCGGCCCCCCGATGCCGACCCGCAGCGGCCCATGAAGTTTGACCATTGTCAGATCCTCAACCGTTCAATTAACCCCTGTGGTAGGTGCCACGCCTACCCTAAGACGGACCAGCACTGAAGCAAAAGAGTCGAGCGGCCGGCAAGGTAACCTGGAGACACCTGGGCCGGCAAACCGCGCCGCGACCAGCTTGCAATCGAGCTTCGAACCGGGCATTGCGCGGCCGCCAACGACCGGCGCCACCCCCCGGCCCGGTTCGTAGTCCCGGCGCGGCCATCCAAAAAATATCACGATTGCTGAAATCATCACGATCGGAACAAACGTGTGTACTGCGTCTCATGATGCTGGCTTGCCATGTCGGCCCGAAAGGCACCACTGCCGACGTCCTCCAGCGCGCACGAGTGCGCGCGCATCACTGTCTCGGTGATGATACCCTCCAAGCCCGCAAGCAGTCGCTGGCCGTCGGTCTGGCCGAGTCGGATCAGCCGGAGGCCCGCCAAAACCAGATTGGATGCAAGAGCGTGCAGATAGGCATGGAGCGCCGCGTCGATAGCAATCTGATGTCCGGCGGCCGCAACCCCAACCGCCACTGGAAGCGCATAGGGCCCGGGCCACAAGGCGACGAGCTTGGCAAGCGCCGCGCACGGCCAAGCCGCCTGTGTTATCGTCACGAATGCGCCGCCCTGATTGACAGTTTCGAGGTGCCGTTCCTTTGACGGCGCAAACGCGGCGGCCAACTCGGCCACGCTCACCAGCAGTTGGTCATCCGCGAGCGCCACGGCCCCGTAGGCGGCCTTAAGAAATACCGCGTCGCAGAACCCGCCGCCCTCGGCGATCACCGTCGTGAGCCAGCGCCCCAGCGTCTCGCCGTCGACGACGTCTCCCGCCTCGACCGCCCATTCGAGTCCACTCGAATAGGAAAAGGCTCCGATTGGATAGGCCGGCGATAGCCAGGCCATCAGCCGATAAAGCGCTGGCAGATCGATGGGACTGCCGATTGTCTTGGCCGTTTCCCGGCCAGGCGCGTCGGCGTGGTTGGGGGGGCCGGGTTCGCCGTCCGACGGGCGGCATGGTGGTCCGACCTCGGGTGCATCCGGTCGCCGGTCAACCGGGTCAAGACCGGCCTCGCCGTTCGCCTCGACCGAACGGTCGAAATGAACCGTGGCATTAAATTCGGCCAGCCGGACCGATTGCCTGCCGGAGGGCCCTGCGCTCGTGTCGCGCTCAAGCGTCGAGCGAGCCCGCGACACATCACCATCGGCCCCATTGGCAACCGGGCTTCTGATGTCTCGTGGCGGAGCGCCTGGGGGGTGTTCAGGGGTCATGGGAACGGGGGGCCGTCGGGTGATAGTGATGACCGCTGGATTCGGGGTCGAACGGCGCTTCGACCAGTGTCACGGTCGCGCCCAGGCCTTTGGCCATTTCCTCGAGCACGTGATCGCGCCGCATGCGCAGCGCGTGACCGACGATCTCGATCTCGGTGTGTCGGTTGCCGAGATGCCAAGCGAGTTGCACGGTCGCGAGCGGATTGGGCGCGGTCATCTCGACGAGTTGTTCCACGCGACCCACAACCTCAACGACTTCGCCGCCATCGAGTACGAGGCCGTCGCCATGATGCAGGGTGGTGGCGTGCGGCAAGTCGAGCAGAAAACGCATGCCATGGTCGGACGTCAGCACCACCCGGCGACGGCGGCGTTCGTCGGCATCGAGTGTGACGCGATCGATCGCCTGCGTCTTCGGCCACTGTCCGGCCGGCCGGATCTCGCCGACTCGTTTGATCGCATCAGATGGTCCGGTTTGGTTCATCAGAACAGAAAGTAGCGTTGTGCCATCGGCAGAACGTCGGCAGGTTCGCAAGTCAGCAACTCGCCGTCGGCACGCACTTCGTAGGTTTCTGGATCGACCAGAATGTTGGGCGTTGCATGGTTATGCACCATGCTTTTCTTAGAAATACTGCGTGTATTTTCGACGGCGACGAATTCCTTGGCGACCCCCAGGCGGCCATGCAGTCCGGCATCAAGTGCTGCCTTCGACACGAATACCACCGAGCTCGCGGTGAGCGACCGGCCGAGCGCGGCAAACATCGGGCGGTAGTGCACCGGCTGAGGTGTCGGGATCGATGCGTTGGGATCGCCCATCGGGGCCGCAACAATCGACCCACCTTTGATGACGAGGTCGGGCTTCACACCAAAGAAAGCTGGCGACCACAGCACCAGGTCGGCGAGCTTTCCGGGCTCGACCGACCCGATATGCTTGTCCACGCCATGGGCAATCGCCGGGTTGATGGTGTATTTGGTAACGAAGCGCTTCACCCGGACATTGTCATTGTCGCCGGTCTCTTCGCCTCGGCCTCGCTGGCGCTTCATCTTGTCAGCGGTTTGCCAAGTGCGAATGATCACTTCCCCGAGCCGGCCCATTGCCTGGCTGTCCGAGGACATCATCGACAGCGCGCCCATGTCATGAAGGATGTCCTCGGCCGCGATCGTTTCCTTACGGATGCGACTTTCGGCAAAGGCCAGGTCCTCGGCAATCGAGGGATCGAGATGGTGACACACCATCAGCATGTCGAGATGTTCGTCGATGGTGTTGCGTGTGAACGGCCGGGTTGGGTTGGTCGAGGACGGCAGCACGTTGGCGAGGCCATGCAGCTTGAGGAGGTCGGGCGCGGGTCCGCCGCCGTCGCCTTCGGTGTGGAACGCATGGATTTTGTGGCCCTTGAGGGCTGCGATCGGATCCTCGACGAAGCCGGA
>Ga0187783_10001012_pt1 | contig 20763 bp, 13 predicted proteins | sample 1015_SJ02_MP02_2_FD_132471 | JGI IMG/M metagenome (GOLD analysis project Ga0187783, IMG submission 132471) | Tropical peat soil microbial communities from peatlands in Department of Meta, Colombia - 1015_SJ02_MP02_20_MG | ecosystem: Environmental > Terrestrial > Soil > Wetlands > Peat | place...
CAGGCGGTTGCTCGTATCGCTGCGGTCCTCGACAGCGGGCGCGGTATTTGGGGCACATTCCACTTTGCCGGAGACGAGACGGTCACGTGGCATCAGCTGGCCGAGACCACAATCGACCGAGCGGCCGCCCGACTCGGCCGCCGCCCAAGCGTCGTCCCGATCACGACAACCGAATTTCCCGCTGCTGCGCGGCGACCCCGCAACTCCGCGCTCGATAGCGCTCTTATCGGTTCGACCTACGGCATCCCTCCAGCTCGCTGGCGGCAGGGTTTGAACAGCCTCGTCGATGCACTAACGAGCCCCGGGCACGTAACCTTCCAAGGCCATTGAGGTCGGGGCGATCAAGTCTGTCTGTAACTCAGCAAACAAATTCAGCAAATCATGGCCTCTTGCCTGATCCGCCTGCGCGTAAACGTGGCCTATGCGATCGAGCGGAACGCGTACGCCGATGCCGCCATCGGCTAGCGCTGCTTCTCCAGACGATATCGAGCGGTCTCACGACGCAGATGCGGCTGGGGTGGAACTGTTGGCATTCCAGCCCAACGCATCAACGCCTTGCGGGCCTCCCATTCCTCAGCGGTATCGAAGGCCTGCAAAAATTGCACGTCCCCAGCACTCAGCGACGCCATCGGCAGGCCGTCGCGGTACAGCAAACGATTGCCGGTCAGCGCCGTGAGCTTTGGCCCTGGCGTCAGAATACCGACAAGATTGAGCGGATCGGCGCCGCAGACCGCGATCCATTCACCTGAGGGCGGCTTCCGGCGAATCTCACGCAGCATGCCGACAGCGTCGGGTAATGCGAACTGTTCACCCGAGAAGCCGGCCACAAACCGACCGCCGCGAACTTCACCGCGACTTTCGAACCTGCGATACACGCGCAGCAATTCGCGCCAGGGAGGCAGCCAGCCAGCCTCACGTTCAAGCAGGCGCCAAAACACCACCCCGTACCGTAGCAGCAGTACCCGGGCGATGTGCTCGACCGCGGTCGGATCGGCCGACCCTCCAGTCTGTTGGGACCGCGCGCGGTGGGTCAGGGTCCAGCGCCCCGCGTCTTCCATGCCGAAAGCGGCCGCGCGGTGTCGTCGGCGTGCCCCGGCGATCGGCTTGCGTTCGCTCGACGGCACAAGAAGCGCACGCAGGCCGGCAAAGCTGTCCGAACTCACCAGACCCAGCGCAACGAGCTCGCCAAGCGCATCTTCGACCTGGCTGCGGAGCAGCCCGCTGGCTTCGACCAGTTCGTCGAAAAACGACGCCCCGTGGTGCCGGATGCATTCGAGGATGGTCTGCGCGCGTCCGTGGGCGGTTGCGACCGTTCGACCAAAAGATCCCCAGTAGGTCGTGTGACGACGCACCAGCAGCGTGATGGGCGTGGTACGGACCGGCATTACTTTGCCGTTGCCGTTCTCGGGCCTCGAGTTCAGTGGTCGCAATCGCGCCCACACTACATGGCCCGCAACGCAACGGTCGTCCAGCCAAGCCGGCTCGTACTCGGACATTCGCGCGGGCAGGATCTCGCTTTCCCACGCACCCGCAGGTGCCTCGAAGCCCTCAAGTTGTGCGATGACTGGGTCGATGGCATCGGGCCCGTCCATCCGCGTATCTTTGGCCACGCGCTGCCAGTCGAACAGAAAACGCAGGAAGTCGCGAGCGGCCACAGGCTCGATTTCTGCCCGCAGGCGCTTCACCGTATAGCTATGAATGCGCGCGAGAAGCCGGCGCTCGCACCATTCCTCCGCGCCCGAAGTGGACGAAAAGCGCCCGCGCATCGCAAAACCCTCGGCCTCGAGAGCGGCAAGCGGCGCGGCGATGTCGGTGGCCTTGAGTCCAAGCGGCGCCGCCAGCATCTCTGGCGTCACCGGCCCCTGTCCTTCCAGCCGACCGCGCAGGATTTCGACGAGTGCCTGTTCGGGCGACCAGTTCCGATCCGCATACGCGGACGGTGCCTGGATGTCTGGATCGAGTTTTGCCGTCGGCCAGAGCGCCAAATACTGCGGCAGACGTTCCGCGGAGATCCAGAACGTCGTGCGCGGACCGCGCAGCTGAGCCACGCGCTTCTCGCGAGCCAAGTCGGCAAGCCAGAGGCTCCAGCCCGCTGGCACCTCCTCGACGGTCAAATAGCCGAGCCATACCAACGCGTCATGCAATTCGTCGGCATTGGCGGCGTCAGGCCAAGCCTCCGCCTGGACCCGGGAAATCGCCTCGGGATCGAGTCGGCCAAGTTCCGAGGCGGCCTCCGGGCTGAGCCAGCGCCGGCCGATCACCGCCTGGGTGCGTCTCTCCTCGAGCGGGGCGTCATCGAGAAAGGCGTAGGGCTTGGCTGCCAATACCTCGAGCGCGAGCGGGGACGGCTCAGTCAGCTCGCGGGTAATAACCTCGACCTCACCTGACTCGATCCGGCTCAGCAGTGTTTCCAGACCCGCGACATCCATGATCTCATTGAGACAATCGGCGATTGTCTGGTTGACCAAAGGATGGTCGGGAACTTCACGCTCTCCCACCAAATTCTCGGCACAAGCGATCTGATCGGGAAACACCGATGCAACCAAATCTTCGGCAGCCATGCGGGCCAGTTGCGGCGGCACCTTACGGCCGCCGCGGAATCGCGGCAGTGCCAGCGAGACGCCGCTCACGCGTCGCCAACTGGTGATAAACATCGGGGCGTCGAGCAGTGCCTGGATGAGGACCGGGCGGGTGGTGCTCGAATGCAGATAACGCGTCACGTCACCAAGTTCAAAACTGTGTGCCGTCGTAAGCGAGAGCACGATATTATCTTCGGTGGCCGCAGCCTGAAGCTCGAAGTTGAATTTCCGGCAAAAGCGCTTGCGCAGAGCGAGGCCCCAGGCGCGATTGACGCGGCCACCATAAGGCGAATGGATCACCAGTTGCATGCCGCCTGCTTCGTCAAAGAACCGCTCGAGCACGATTTTTTGCTGGGCCGGCAGGCAGCCCAGCGCTGCATGAGCAGCTGCGAGATAGTCGACCATTTGCTCGGCCGCCGCAGCGCTGAGGCCCAGCTCATCGACCAGCCACCGTAACGCGCGCTGTCCGCTCGGGTCCGCGCCCAGGTGGTCGGCGATTTCAGTGCGCAGGCGCGACACAGCTTGCGACAATTCATCGGTGCGACTGGGCGCTTCCCCAAGCCAGAATGGAATCGTGGGCGTCATGCCATGCGCGTCTTCGACGCGCACTACGCCACGCTCTACACGCAAGATTCGATAGTTCCTGTTGCCGAGCTGGAAGACGTCGCCAGCTACGCTTTCAATGGCGAAGTCCTCGTTGACGGTACCGATGATGTGGTTCTCCGGCTCGAGCAGGACCTGATAGTCGGCATTGTCTGGAATGGTCCCACCCGACGTCACGGCCGTCAGCCGCGCGCCACGTCGGCCGCGTAGAATATGATTGACAGCGTCGTAATGGATGAGGGCGCCGCGACGACCGCGCCGAGTAGTGAAACCCTCGGCCAGCATGGTCACCACCGCCGCGAAATCCTTGCGTTCCAACGCGCGGTACGGCCAGGCCCGGCATAATCGGGCAAACAGCTCATCTTCGTCCCAGTCGCGCCCGGCGACCTCAGCGACGATCTGCTGCGCAAGGACGTCAAGCGGCTGTTGCGGGATGATCAGCCGATCGAGTTCACCACGGCGCACGCTATCCAGCAACGCCGCGCAGTCGATGAGTTCGTCACGCGAAAGCGGAAAAATCCGGCCCTTTGGGATGCCACCGACCGCATGGCCGGAGCGTCCGACCCGCTGCAGGAAGGTCGCAATCGAACGCGGTGATCCGAGTTGGCAAACGAGATCGACCTCGCCAATGTCGATGCCAAGTTCGAGCGACGCAGTGGCGACGATCGCTTTGAGTCGTCCATGTTTGAGGCGCTGCTCCGCGTCGAGTCTCTGCTCGCGGGCGAGACTTCCGTGGTGCGCGGTGACGTTCTCCTCGCCCAGACGCTCAGATAGCTCGCGGGTAACGCGCTCCGCCATCCGCCTGGTGTTGACGAAGATCAGCGTCGTGCGATGGGTCTCGATCGACCGCGCCAGCTCGTCGTAGACCTGCCGCCATACTTCGGCGGACATGACGGCCTCGAGCGGGCAGGAGGGAACTATGAGGTCGAGGTCGCGTGGGCGATGGTGGCCGACATCGATGATGGCGCAACCAGATGCCTCACTTTCCGGGCCGCCCCCGACCAGAAAGCGTGCGATCGTTTCCACCGGTTTCTGAGTGGCTGAGAGACCGATGCGCACCAGCGAATCGCCGCACAAAGCCGAGAGCCGCTCAAGCGAGAGTGCCAGGTGGCTCCCGCGCTTGTTGGGCGCCAGGGCGTGAATCTCGTCGACGATCACCGTTCGGGTGGTGGCCAGCATGGCGCGGCCCGACGCGGAGCCAAGCAGGATGTAGAGGGACTCCGGTGTGGTGACGACAATGTGTGGAGGGCGCCGACGCATGCGCTCGCGTTCGCCCGACGGAGTGTCGCCGGTGCGTACCCAGGTTCGAATGTCGACGTCTGGCAATCCCTGAGCCCGCAGCGCCGCGCGGATCCCGGCCAGCGGAGCTTCGAGGTTGCGCTGAATGTCATTCGACAAAGCCCTAAGAGGGGAAATGTAGACGACCTGTGTTTCGTCCCTGAGGTCCCCTCGGAGGCCCTGTCGTACCAGCGCGTCTATTGCGCCCAGAAACGCCGCCAGCGTCTTGCCCGAGCCCGTAGGCGCGGCGATGAGCACATGCCGACCAGCCTGGATCGCCGGCCATGCCTTGGCCTGCGCGGGGGTGGGAGCGCGAAAAGCGCCGTCAAACCACGCGGCAACCGCGGGATGGAATGATGCAGGAATCATAGGGCTCGGTCTTGATGTGGCCGATCGGGCATCCGTTGGCTGCCGTCAAATGCAGGCTCACTGGCAGTCGACGGGCCCATCCGGATACTTGCCCGCCAGCTCAGTATGTGGGGGGCTCGCCCGCAGAATCAACACGATATATCCGCCGGGGGTCTCGCATGACGTGGCTCTCATCGGCATCACGGCGCTGCTTCGGCGGCAGCCAGAACCGTCGATGCGACCACGGGGCAAGTCAGCGGCGCGAGTAAATGGCGATTTTGATCGACCACCTAATCTAACCATCCCAAGTTCACCGCTGATTGCCGTCCACGCCCTCAATATCGCCGCGCCGGTGTCGCGGGCAAGGACAGTGGAATCTGCCAAATGCACGCCGCATGCGCGGACGTGCCACAATTCGAGTTTGGCGGCAGACAACCGTACGCCGAGGCGGCGCGCTCTCTCGAAGTGGTACCTAGAGGTCACACGGGTCAATCACCACCGTTCGGCCCGAACGCTTGGTCGCTGCGGCAAATCCTGGCGCAGAGCGTCACTTTGTTAGAACCCAAAAAACTTTTCGCGCAGGGCGTCTTCGTATTGTTTCTTAGCGGCCTTCACCTTTTCGCGGATTTCGTCTTCCTTGAAGTGCGCCTGCTCCCATTTGTCGACTTCAGCAATCGTTTGGGTAACTGATACCAGCGCCTCTTCCTGCTTGATCGCAGCTATCCACTCCTCGACGGCCGCCTTGTATGCGGCCTGCATTTTTTCGAGCTCCAAGTCGTCATGCGGCATGTCCGGACCTCTACCGGCTGAACTCCGTGATCATACCGCCAGAAACATGTTGCAGTTGTGTGACATTCGGTAGGGGAAGCTCTTCAAATTCCGGACCACATGCGACCCCAGACCGGTTTGGTCCGATTTTGCCCTCCTTGGGAGGGCCGCGGGCCTCAAGGTCTGGGCGGTCGTTTCAGTGATTTGTTTGAAACATGAGCGTCGGGGATTGGCATACATATCCTAGATGCTGCTATCGAATGGGGGGCTTGTCTTTATGCGTCGGTTTATGGTCTCGCCAAGCTACTGTCTGAACAGGCCCATATCTGGCGTCGACTTTGCAGCGGCAATGGCGCATTAAGTGATCGAAATCTAATCGGCGACCGTCTGCTCGCATGGTTGCCGCCGGAACGGCAAATTACGGATTGACCTCGCTCGGCAGATCGCTGTGGGCGCTGGCGCCGATCGCCTCTCGAACATGTGAAACGATGGCGTCGGCGTCGAACGGCTTTTCGATGAAATCAAAAGCCCCCAATTTGATCGCCTCGCGGACCATGGGACCGTCGGCCTCATCGCACGTAATCAGAATCGGCGCCCGAAAATCATGCGAATTGGCCTCCTTAAGAATGTCAAGGCTTGAGAGATCCGCCGTTCGAACATCAAGAATGGTGCAATCTGGGATGCATTCTCTCATGGCGGCAAGTAATGAGGCGCCATCCGCGAAGGTCGTTACTTGATAACCCTCATACTCGAGAACGAAGCATAGTGCGTCGCGCACTGCTAGATCACGATCGACAACATAGATTTTGTTACCGAGCCTGAATTGACGGCACATGAGCGTCTCATGCTCCTTCTGGTATTGCTGATTGAGGGGGGCTGTTGCACAGTCGGACGACGGCTCTGCGTGCTGCGAGTAAAGCTGGCAGACAGACAGGCGCCGATGGGAGCCGTGATGGTGAGCTATATCCGATTTAAGTCTTGGATCTTGGAGAGATCATTGCGATATCTGCTCAATGATAACCGGTCCGCCGTTTGTGTCGGCAGCGTTCGATTCGTCTGAGTGTCTTGCAGTACGGGGCAGATCAGACGGCGGTCCTCCAATCTTCATGGCCTCGGTGAATCGGTTTGAGTGCTCTCAACCGACTCGTCTCGCCAGTCACCCACAGGATCAGGCTACGTCTACAATCCAAGCGGCGGCGACCCAAATCAGGTCCACGCTGGATTCGCCAATGAAGCAACAGACCACGGTCAGTACCTACCCGCCGAGGGCGCCACAAGAAATCCGTGTTTCTACTCGCCCGTAGCCACGCGTACGCCGAGCATGGTCCGGCACCTGACAGGTCGTGACCGCCAAGGTGCCGTGGCAATCAGGCAGAGCCGGTTGCCTGCGCCTTTTGGTCGAACCGTGCATAGATCGCAAATCAACCGATCAACCAAGTTCCGGCACGTCCGCAGCATTGCGCCCGTCGCGGCGCGCGTCAGTGCGGCAATCACACCTCAGCCCAAGCCTACTGAATCCGTCGACTTTGCCACGACTTTCAGGTTTGCGCGTCAATCTGGGTACGCAGTCAATGAATATCGTTTATCTTTCATTGGCGGGGCATCGTCGAAGACCTTGCCTTGCGGCGATGCCAGGCCCGATGCGTGCACGCTCTCGCTGCGGAAGCACATCAACGCTGCCACAGAAAAAAATCGCAAGATCGCCGTTGGCGCGCGCCGAACATTTTGAATCGAACAACGCGAAACGTGCGACCCGTATCCGTGGCGACCCTCGAACACGCCCGACATTCGTCACGGCTCCGTGGACTTCGTCGTAGCGATCCAGATGCCGGCGAAGACGGCGATCAGCCCGACGACCAGATGGGGCAGAATGGCCTCGCCCACGAGTTGAGTTGCGAGCAGTCCCGCTGCGATCGGATTGACGGTCATGGTGTTGGCCACCAGTGTCGGCGTGGCTCTGTGCAGCGCCATTACCCAACGAATAAACGCGAGCGCACCTCCGCCAACCGCCAAGTACAGACCGGCAGTCCATCGTTGGGCTCCAAAACTGCCGAGGGCGGTTAGCCGATTAGTGAGCAGACCAATCACGACAAGTGTCGTTGCCCCGCAACCCATGCCGACGGCCAAAAAGCCGAGTGCACTCGACCTCTGGATGAACGGACGCGACCACACGTTATAGAAATCCATGCACAGAACCGCGACCGTCATGATCAGTTCTCCAGGCGCCGGGTGGGGCGGAGGAAAGGCCAGATGCGAGCGCGGCAATGACGCCCAGGACAGCGACGCCGACGCCCACGGACTTGCGTGCTGTCAGTGGTTCGACGCTGAGCAGCGCGGCTACCATCATCGTCTGCGGGGGCAACGTCGAAAGCGCAAGACTTGCTCGTGCTGCGGTCGTATAGCTGCCCGCCACCTTGTAAAGGACGAAAAACAGTCCAAAGAAGCAGATGCCCAACGCGGCGACAGCCGGCCGGCCGCCGCGTCTGGGCCACTGCACGCGCAGAACTAGCGCCGCCGGCAGCACGCAAAGAAAGTCAACGCCCCATCGCAGAATGGCGACCGTCAGCGGATCGGCGTCGGCGACAAGCTAGCGCTTCACCGCAGCGGCCGTTCCACCGAGGCCACTCGAGACGATCGCAATCAGGACCCCAGACCGCTCGCCCCATCTCGCCCCTCGTATTGTCCATGCGAAAACCGCTCGCCTTGGTGTCCCCGGCACGCACGACGAACGCAGCTACCGCAGATCTCCATAAACAGGCAACCTATGTGCGTCAGCGCGATCCATAACATATTGTTAAATCTACATAACTCTCTTTGGCTGTTGGCAAAGGGGCTCGACTCCACACCTCAGAGGCTCGCGCTCCGGCAGAAGCCACTCGGCCGTGATCGGAACTGTTATGGGTACAAATTCAGCGGCCCGTAACTGTCATCGGTCCGCTGGTGTTGCTAGACACGTGAGCTGGCGTCTCGCGTCGATGCTGACGTCTTCAATGGTCGGCGATGCCCGGGCAACTCTAGGCATTGGCCGGAAACGAAGGAGGATCCGTTGGCTCGATTTCCAGAAAACGACATCATCTCGCTGGTCAGGGCTACCCCCAGATTCGATCTCGCTGAAAGCGTTGGGCCCTCAATTCGAACCGCCGAATGGCTAGATGAGATCAGCCTGTCGAGTCTGGGCGACATACCGCTCGATTACGCGACGGCGGAGGGCAACCCAGCGCTCCGCAAGGCGATTGCGAATTTGCATGGCGTAAGTCCCGATGATGTCGTCGTCACGGTCGGCGGCATGCATGCTCTGTTTCTGGTCAGCTTCATTCTGTGTGACCGTGAGGATGACGTGGTGACGACCACACCGTCGTTTCCGCTGGCACGTAGTGCCTTGGACGTCGTCGGTGCAACCGTGCGTACCCTGACGCTTTCATTTGATCAAGCCTACCGGCCTGACCTTGCGGAACTGCCCGGGCTGCTCTCACCGAGAACCAGACTGGTAAGCCTGAGTTCGCCGCAGAATCCTTCGGGGACCTCCATTACCCTGGAAACCCTCGAGGCAGTCCACGCTCACATGGAAGCCAGATGCCCGCGAGCCTTCCTTCTGGTGGACGAGACTTATCGTCATGCGGCCTACGGAGACAATCCAATCGCCCGTAGTGCCGTTACCCTGGGACCGAAAATAATCTCAGTCGGTTCGCTGTCAAAATGCCACGGCGCACCCGGCTTACGGCTCGGATGGATCGTTACCCGAGATCCTGAACTGCGGCGGCAATTAGTGGTCGGTAAGTTCAACACAGTGATTTGCTGCTCGCCTGTAGACGAGCTTCTGGCGCTCAAAGTACTCGAGCACAGTGATCGGATCATGGTCCAGCGACGTGTGCACCTCGCGCAGGGGTTGGCGAGAACGGCGGACTGGGTGACGCGGAATGAACGCTTCGTGGACTGGGTCCGGCCCGACGCAGGGGCGCTTTGCTGCGTGCGTCTGAGGCCGTCAGTCTTCGATGATTTGGCTGTCCGCCGGTTTTATCAGGTTCTGGTCAGCGAGGACGTCAGAGTTGCCGAAGGCGCTTGGTTCGGCGATGAGGCGCGCGTCTTTCGACTGGGATTTGGTCTGCTCTCGGTGTCGGATCTCGATGCTGGACTCGAACGTCTTGCCGCGGCGTTGAGGCGAGCAGCGCCGGCAGGCTGATCTCCTCGCGTCGGTCGCTATTTGTTTGACGAGCACGTTACGCTTCTGGCGGTAGCCGGGTTTGCTAACGGAGTGAACCATTGCCGCTCGCGGCCTTCACAATCGAGCATGCCGAATCCACTGCAGATCTGGTGGCTGTTCGTGACCTCTTCCTCGAATACGTGGAATGGCTTGGAATCCGTCTTGATTTTCAAGACTTCGATGCGGAACTGGCGAGCCTGCCCGGCAAATACGCCCCACCCCAAGGCCGACTTCTCCTGGCGCGGCAGGAGGGTGGGTATGTCGGTGTTGTGGCACTGCGGCCGCTCGATCCCGGGATCTGCGAAATGAAACGGCTCTATGTCCGTCCAGCCTCTCGCGGGCGGCGATTGGGCGAAGCGCTCGTTGACCGCGTGATCGCCGAAGCGACCGCGATCGGGTACTGCATCATGCGGCTTGACACCTTTCCTCACAAGATGCCTTCAGCGGTCGCCCTCTACCACAGCCGCGGTTTCGTTCCCATTGCGGCCTACTGCGTCAACCCGGTCCCGGAGGTAGCCTATATGGAACGTGTGCTTCGTCAGGGGCCGCGGGATTGACCGTCGCCCCGCACAGCGCAACCGTCGAGGGCGCCGAGGTGGATCAGCAGCGAGCAGAAAACGGAACCTTACGTAGTTGAACGTTGCCCATAGTCGTAGACTTTTTGATCGCTAAGACCGGTCGATGTCGGGGCGGGCGGCCGATCGGGGCGTAGAGGCCGCACCATACAAATAAATGACTCCAATTATGCAGAATTGTTGATCCGCCGGCTCGGGGAGACCGCCCGCCTACGATTTGAGAACTGGCCGCAGAACGCCATGGCAACGCACGCGCGCCCGCGATGGCACTCGCTTCGCTTTCACGAAGAAGTCACAATGATTGGCGTTCTTCACCGTGCTGCCAGCAACGAGTTGGTCAGACCACCGATAACGCCGACGTTGACATCCCCACTTGAGAAGGTCAGCATGGCACAATCAATCGGCCGCACGCCGCGGCCCAGTCACATCGACAGTCATGCCCTCGCGCACCCTCATTTGGCTCGCTATCTTTATTGGATCCACATTCGGTGGTGCCATTCCGGAGTTGTGGGGTGCTGGGATCCTGTCCTACTCATCCTTGCTTTTAAGCGGCGTCGGAGCATTGGTCGGGTTGTGGATCGCATTCAAGGTTTGAGGTCGACCCACAGCCCAAGGGCGTCGAATCGACGCCAACCACAGGGCGCGATTGACGACGTCAACCGGTGACGGCGGTGCTGCCGAGAGCATTGTTCGATCGAATTTGGACCGAGTCGATTGTGAGACTCTCGGAAAGTGGAGTGGCGAGCATGGGTTGGGATGCGTGTTCGGCTCTTTTTAGTTTGGGTACTGACAGTTGGGGCCGCTGGTGACCAGGATTATCCTTGTGCGCCATGGGCATGTGGAGGGCATAAATCCTCCGCAATTCCGCGGCCGTGCGGACCTGCCTCTTACTACGCTGGGCGAAGCACAGGCGCGAGCGGTCGCTCAGCGCGTTGCCGTCACATGGCGCCCGATCAAGGTCTATACCAGCCCGATGAGGCGCTGTGTTGCAACTGGTGAAGCAATCGCCAAGGCCTGCAATCTTGACACTCAGATAATCGAACAACTCAACGATATCAACTACGGTGCGTGGCAGTCGAAAAGCTACGACGAGGTCAAAGAGGCGGATCCGAAGCGTTTCGCCGCATGGTTTGCAGCGCCACATCTGGTACGATTCCCTGAAGGGGAATCGTTGCAGGATTTGGTTGCACGCAGCGCGGACGTGTTGCGCTTCGTTCTCGAGGGGTACGTTGACGACACAGTTATTCTCGTCAGCCATGATAGCACAAATCGTACCATGCTACTTCAACTGCTTGATCAACCGTTGTCGTGCTACTGGCGACTCGCGCAAGAACCATGCTGCATCAATGAGATTGAGGTTGTCGGTCGAAATATCATTGTCCGGCTTGTCAATGACACGTGGCACCTGAGCCATGTCGGCGTTGGCTGACTGCGGCTGCAGCCCAGACTTCCGGCCCGCTCGCTATATTTACCCGCGTACCGTCGCCTTCTGCCGCTCGACACCAGTAACCTCGATCACGAGATGGTCTCGGTGCTCACGACCGTACTCGTCAATCGCCCGGACCCGAAGACAATGAGTGCCAATCTCAAGGTCGGCTGGAAGTCGGGCAACCCAGATATGCGAAGATGGTTCTGCCTTGACCCATGGCTTCTTGGTTGCTGCGTTGCGCGCGAATTCCTCCTGTACGAAGGGATCGGGGCGCCTCAGCTGAACCATGGTGACGGGGCTGCGTTTGCCGATTTGATATTCGATCTTAGTTCGAGGTCCGCCATCAAAGAAGTTGACGATGACGTCAGTCGAGAACACATTGTCCTGCACGATCGGCGAACCCAGTAATTGGCCCATACGAAATTCATGGTACAGCTCTTGTTCGGCCCGATGGAATTCACTGTCTAACATGATGCGCATCTGCCGGGCGCTGGGTTCGTTTGCCGGGACGAAGCGAGTGGTGTAGCGGTTTTCCTCAATACTGAGCAGATGGAACCCATTCGGGGTGCCGTCGCGGCTGTCGGCGACCGCTATGCCGCGATGGTCAAATGGCCCGCTCCACCAGGAGCCCGAGACTGCGGTTAAGATGTGGTGGTGGTGCGCAAGCCGGCCGGAGTACCCGTTCTCGGCACCAAAGTAGTGGTGTTCGGTGGTATGAGTGTGGCCCGCAAAGCTGACGGTATTCGGCCTGTCGGAAATCAGTCGGAGGAGTTCGTCGTGATCCACGGTATTGGTCGCAGGATCTTGCAAATTGAGATATGTGCGTAACGGTATATGCAGGCCAATCACGACAAGACGATCAGTCGGAAATTCCTTAAGAACGTTGGCGACGAAAGCCAGTTGTTGATTTCCGATGCGACCTTCGTAGTTTCCACGCTTATTGGGATTATTCTCATCCGCTCCCAAGTAGACGACGTTGTCCAGCATTAAGAACAGCACCCCGCCGTACTCGAAGGCATAATAATTCGGACCGAACACCCGCTTGAATGTCTCGCGCGAATATCTGGCATCAGGCGGTTCGTAATTGAGGTCATGGTTTCCGCCAACGTTATACCACGGGATCCCGATCTGACCGATGATGCGATTGTGGCGAGCGTAGAGCGATAAATCATCGAACATAATATCGCCCATCGTGATGCCGAACGCCGCTTTAGTTCCAATCAGGCCATTGACAACGTCATCTCGAACGAAATCAAGCTCGACGTGGCTCTCTGGCTGTGTGTCGGTAAGAAGAACGGCATCGAATGTCGTTGGCTCTGAAACGCTGTACAACGGAAAGTCCACGGAATCTGGCAAGGGTCCAGTTGGGTCAATTCCGCGAAAGCGGAGCCGGAGAGCGGGTGGGGTACCTTCGGGCTGATGAACGTAGTAAAAAAGTGGCAACATTTGATCGTCGAGGGGAACCGCATAGCCGGTTGGCTTGATGACAAAGATAATTGTCTCCTTGTCCACAGGCAGTCGATAGCGACCGTTTGCATCGGTCCGCACCACCTCGCGACCGTTCGAAACAAGAACGCCAGGTATCCCTGGATCACTGCTTTGGCGGGTGCCGGACCTCGATCGATCCTCGAAAACAATCCCTGTTACCGTCGCGGTCGCCGTCGCATCGTTGGCGGCAAGGATCCGACTGGCCGACACCGGCACAGACCCGAAGGAAAGTGCTGCCGCCGCGCTCGCCTGAACGACATCCCGACGAGAGGGCCTGAATTGAGGATGATTAGCTGTCATGGCTGGTTTCCTGTTCACGAGCAGGGGTGATAGTGAGATGTCACATGGGGGCGCCGGCCAAAAGGCCCGTCACCGGTGATTCGCGGCTTGCCCATCGCTTTTGCAGCCATTATCTGGCCCCATCCTGTAACCGGAACCGATGACATTTGAATGTCGCACAGTTCCATGGCGATCTGAGGCTCATATGGATGCATTGATTTTGCCGATCCGTGGACCTTCGTGATCCCGCCGAAGATATTGACCAGGCCCGCTCGGCAAGTCCCACCTCGCGAAGATCCGGTCGGCGCAGCGCTCCGTGAGGCAACATCAACGCCGGGTATGAGTGGGCGCGGTATGATCGGCGCAACACGGCGGTGCCTCCTCGCATCTAGCGACTGAGCAGAAACTTTATCATCAGGTCGGTCAGCCTGCCAAAGGGAGGACGCAACATGCCTGCGCTGTTGACTTTACTCTGCAAGAAGACGGCTTTGCGATGGGAGAAAGTCTGAAATCCAAACTCGCCATGATAGGCGCCCATACCGGACTGGCCAACGCCGCCAAACGGTAGATTATCAACTGCCACATGTAGCAGTGTTTCGTTGATGGACGCGCCTCCGGATACGGTCCGGCGCAACACTTCGTCGCGCGTCGCCTTATCAATGCCGAAATAGTACAGCGCCAGCGGCCGTGGCCGATGGTTGATGTAGGCGAGCGCCTCTTCGAGGCTGCGGTAGGTTTTTATCGGCAGAACCGGCCCGAAGATTTCCTCGCGCATCATCGCGATTGCCTCTGGAGGGTCGACAACAAGTGTGGGCGGCAGCTTGCGGGTTGTCGGCCCGAGCGGCTCGTGAGCCGGGTTGATCTCCACGACGCGCACGCCAATGCGCTTGGCCTCTTCAATATAGCTTGCAATGCGTTGATAGTGCCGCTCGTTCACGATCGATGTGTAGTCCGGGTTTGTCTCGAGCGTCGGATAGAGTTTTTCTACGCTCGATCGGGCCATCTCAATAAAGTCTTCACGCCTTGCCTCCGGTAACAATACATAGTCGGGAGCGACGCAGATCTGACCTGCATTATGAAATTTACCGAACATGATGCTTTCGACAGCGCTTCGGAGGTCGGCGTCTTCACCAACAATGCATGGCGACTTTCCACCTAGCTCAAGCGTCACCGGCGTCAGGTTTTCGGCTGCAGCCTGCATGATCAGTCGACCAACAGCAGTTGAACCGGTGTAGAACAGATGATCGAAAGGAAGGCGAGCAAATGCTGCGCCGACCGCGGCCCCCCCGACGGTGATTGCAACCTTGCCCTCGGGGAAAATGGCGCTCAGAAGTTCGGCGAGAAGATCCGACGTGCGTGGCGTAAGTTCCGACGGCTTGAGCATGATGCGATTGCCGGCGGCAATCGCTGCCACGACCGGCATCATCGCAAGCTGGAACGGATAGTTCCAGGGACTGATGACGCCGATAACCCCCAGTGGCTGACAAATGACGCGGGCGCGAGCGGGCATGAATTCGAGACCGACGGCGACCCGTCTCGGCCGCATCCAACGGGCAAGGTTCCGCGTTGCGTGTCGGATGGCGGCGAGAACGGGAAACACATCGGCCAGCGCCGTCTCGTGGCGTGATCGATGACCGAAGTCCGCCGAGATGGCGGCGGCAATCCGATCAACATTGGGTCGGATGGCCTTGCGCAAGTTCCCGAGATCGATGCGCCGCTGTTCAAGGGTTGGCGGCCCTTCTTGCAAGAAAGCGGCGCGCTGTTGGTCGAAGGTAGCACGCAGGGTGTCTGCAATGCCGGGCGCGGACAAGACATCAACGGCCTCAATCGAGCTCATGATGTTTTCTCCTTAAGGGGCGTCAAGCATCCTGAGATGCCCGATGATGCCGTGGTCGCAGTCTAGCAAAGTAGGGGAACCACATGTGGATTTAAAGCGCAGCGCAACTGGGCGCCGAGTCGGCGGTTGCTGCCGTCGCCGAAGTCATGATGCCGCCGAAGCGGCGACCACACAACACGAGACATCCGTCATTGCTCGTGACATCATTAGCGGGCATTGCGATGCTGGAGATGTACCGGCAAATGTCATTAAGATCATTTGATGATCCATTGGAGAAGATCGCTCATGGCAACGGAAATAGAACGCAAGTTTCTCGTCTCAGGAAGTAGTTGGATGGCTTCCGTGTCAAAGACACGGATTATACGCCAAACATACATTTCCAAGAATGAACGGGTGTCAGTGCGCGTCCGCATTGACAGCGCCAGTGGCGCTACACTGACAATCAAAACGACACAATCAGGACCATCCAGGCTGGAATATGAATACCGAATTCCGACGCAAGATGCGGAGGAATTGTTCCTTCATGGAGAAGGAGCCGTGGTCCAGAAGGTACGCCATGAGGTCCCCTTGAACGGTCTCGTCTGGGAGGTTGATGTCTTTGCCGCGGACAACGCTGGACTGGTTATTGCTGAGGTTGAGTTGGAGAGCGCCGATCAAGCTTTCACGAGACCAGTTTGGCTCGGCCAGGAGGTTACCGAGGATGCGCGCTTTTACAGTGCGAATCTCGCCGCGTGGCCATTTAGCAGGTGGCAAACCCGACCATGATGCTGCGAGTCAGCGCCATGTGTCTGCTGTTACCGGCGACCCGCGGATGGGGAGCAACACCGTCTTCGCGGTGCCCCATTGGATTGGAGATTGTGGGGATGCGCAGTACGATATTCGCCATCATTCATGCTGCATCCGGCGCTAGCGCCAATTGCCGCTGTCCGGCTCTCTCAGTTGCAACCAGGTCACCGCCAGCCAGGTGATCCTTCGGGCCGGACAACAGCCGCTGGCAACTCAGCTGCCCGCGGCGGAAAGAGGCGGGCCGTCTGGCGTGGAGAATTGGGTAAGAAGCTGCGTTACCGATGCGGGACGGATGTCGGCCGATGCGGCCGAGCCAGATGACGATGGCTGTCGCCATGAGTTGCGCGGCTGCGACAGGCCAACGATAAATTGCTCGGCATCGATCTAGCCTTATTTACTCGGACGACCGGTCGCGCAATAAGAGCGGCGATGTAGCCAATTGAGTCGGCTATGGTATGGTCTGCTGCGATCAATCCAGGTTGGATGAATCTGAGTTTTGGCGGTCGGCGCAAGTCGGAGCTGCTGCGCGAGGCCTCCAAATTACCATTCGCGCAACGCCGCTACGATCGCCCCCCACCTGAGGCTTCACGATTGACGCGGAGATACGCGGTGGAGATAGCAGGCCTCGCTATCTCCTCCGGCCCGACTGCAAGCCGTCAAGACTTGTTTGATTCGAAGCATGGTCGCGCCACCTCGTATCATTCATCGATAACAGCCGCCGAACCAGGATCCTTGAGCAACGACATTACAGATCGGTGATAAGGGCGTGGCCGGGTAAAATACCCCGCCTTCGGAGATGGAAATGGGATCTTTTCGGAGACTATTTCTCATCTTTTTGGGTGTCGTATGGCTCGTAGTGGTGGTGAGGAACATCATAAACCCATCGAGCTCCCTGGCGTTTTACGCGGCGTGGGCTGGCGTCGCTGCCGTCGGAGTTGCCGGTCTGGGCCGGATCTATCATGAGGTCGATCTCTTCCTCTATGCTCTCGCTGTCGCGCTTGGCATAGGGCTACTGCTTCTCGTTCTGGCCTTTCAGGACGGCGCAATTCACGGCGTCGCGCCGAGAAGCCGTCACGCACTGGGTGGCGACACTATCGTGGCTAGGCCGTGGCCGCTGGCAGGTGGGGGAGGCTGAGGATGCCTTGTGGGTCTGGCTTCCCGGCGCCGCGGAGCCAGCTCAGGCAGCGCTGGCTGGGCGGCTTAGCGGGGCACCGGGCCTTCTGCCGAACCAAGGCTGCGCTCTTTCGAGCTGACCGGCTACCTGAAAGAGCAGCCCATCTTCGCCGTAGCGTGCCGCCAACTGAGTTCCGATCGGCAATCCGTCCCGCGTCCAATAAAGCGGAACCGATGCCGCAGGTTGGCCGGTCAGATTAAAGATCGGGGTGAATGCCACCCAGTCAAATGCCCGGATTGAAAATTGCGCCAGAGCCAGCCGTAACAGTGCCGGTACGCGCAGCGTACTCACCAGGTTGAGAATGTGGAACTCACCCCGGGTTGGCTGCTGTGAGCCAACGGCAATTGGGGGGGCCGAAAGGGTTGGCGTCAAAACCAGATCATATCGACCCATGAAGTCGGCCATGCTACCGGCAACCCTGGCAGCGCACTGAACCGCCGCAGAGACCTCCTTGGCCTTGAGTGTCTCGAACATTGTCGCAATGAACCAAGAGCCCGTCTCGACGGCGCGGCGTTCGATTCTCTGTCCGGTGACCCGCTCGATCCAACGCATGCGGCAGGCAATTGCTTCGAAAAACAACACCGTGAATGCCTCAGTCACCTCCGCATAGTCGATTCCGGGCGGGGCGGCTGGCTCAACGAGATGACCAAGGTCAGCCAGCAGTCGCGCCGTATGGTCGAGCGCTGCGCGGCAATCGGTCGTGACGGTTTTGCCCAACATCGGGTGTTCCACCAGCGCGACTTTCAGCTGCTTAGGCGCGCTTTCCACCAAATCACGAAACGACCCCTTGGGCGGGGGCGCGACCGGTGCCACACCGGACATTCTGTCGGAGTCGCGCGTATGTGTGACATCGAGCATGGCAGCGCTGTCGCGGACGCTGCGGCTGAGTACGTGGTCGACCGAGAGCGTTCCGATGGTTCCCGGCCCGTTCGGCTCGACGGGCTGGCGTCCGCGCGACGGCTTGAGGCCGAATAGCCCGCAGCAACTCGCCGGGATGCGGATTGAGCCGCCTCCGTCGTTTCCGTGTGCCATCGGTACGATACCGGCAGCCACGGCGGCCGCCGATCCGCCACTCGAGCCGCCCGGGGTGCGTCCAACATCCCAAGGATTTCGACAGGCACCAAATACTTCTGGTTCGGTATAAGGCAGAATGCCAAATTCCGGCGTGCTGGTCTTGCCAAAGGTGTTTAATCCCGCGGCCTTTGATCGGCAAATAAGTTCATCATCCCAATCAGGAACAAAGCCTTCACAGGCGCGACTCCCCATCATCATTGGCGCGCCGGCAAATGCTGGACCCAGGTCTTTGACGAGATATGGCACGCCCGTGAATATTCCTTCCGGCAGACCCGCACGCGCCGCGGCGCGGGCATAGTCGTAGAGCTTGTGAACAATAGCATTGATGATTGAATTGGCGCCCTCAGCGCGTGCAATCGCCTCTTCCAGCAGCTCCAGCGCCGTAATTTCCCGCCGATGAACCAGATCAGCGAGTCCAAGTGCGTCGAAATGCTCGTATTCGCTAAAGCTCATCGGATTGTTCTCGTTGTCGTCGTTGAGGCCGGTCGGCGTGACGGCCCTGGATCGGTTGCCCCAATTGACGATATAGCCGCAATATCGATTTTTGTCTCGGACAGTGGGGATCAAATGTGTTGTCGCCAGACACGGCCGCGCACTGTCCTGCTCGCGATTGAGCCCGCGGTGCTTTCGAGAATTTAGAACGGGTTTGATTACAATGTGTCGGCTGCACTGTTTGGCGATTCGATACGAGAATGGCAGCCGCTTTTTGAACGCCGGGCACCAGGCAAATTTAGAGTGCCGTCACAGCGCCGTTGGGCGGTTCTGACGATTTCCCAAATTTGAACTATCGTGCCGCCCGGCCAGTATGGATCAGGTGAGTGGGTGCTGCGATGGCCCAAAGGTGCCTCGACACCGTCGCTCCTGGTCTGCGACACCGAACCAGCCACCGCGTATTCGGTGCTGGCGAGCGCATCTGTGGCCACCGCGGCAGCCGCGGGTCGCGCGCACGGATCACATCGTCCGGCCTTATTGTTGGCCACTTGCATTCAGATTCTGTTCAGCGCGGCTTGCTCAAAAATCGTCTCGACGGAGCGGCGAGTTCGGGCCACTTCATGATTAGGCGGCTAGTGGCGGGCATGATGGGTTTGCTGGCGGTCGGCTGGCCGACCCTTGTTGGCGCTCAAGATGCCGGGGCGGAAAAGCGCGTTGCTCTTGTTGTTGGCAATGCGGCATACCGGGCAGGCGCACTCACAACCCCAGTAAACGACGCTGGGCTGATCGCACAGACCCTGCAGGCAGCGGGCTTCGACGTCGCCGGGTCGCGCGACCTCGATCAGGATACGCTGCGTCACGCCTTCCGGGATTTCATCGACAAGGTCGGGGCAGCCGGGCCAAATACGGTCGCGCTCGTGTATCTCAGTGGGTATGGACTCCAACTCGAGGGCGAGAATTATTTCGTCCCAGTTGATGCACGGATCGGTCGTGATACCGACGTTGCTGCTGAGGCGCTGCGGATTTCCGACTACACTCGGTCGCTCGTGGCCTTGCACCCCAAGGCCATAATCTTTGTGGTCGACGCCGCACGGGCAAGCCCCTTTGCGGGGTCGGGTGCACCCTTGGCGGGAGGCCTCGCACTGGTCGATCCTGCGCTCGGCATGTTGATTGCGTTTAATGCCGCTCCCGGCACTGTGACGCCGGAAGAACAGGGACCTTACGGACCGTACGCCCAGGCCCTCGCCGAAATGATGCGCGAGGGCGGCCTGCCGCTGGCTGAACTGTTCAATCGGGTGCGGCTGAGGGTGAATGATATCACCCGAGGTGGGCAGGTACCCTGGCATGCGTCGAAAATGGACGCCCCGTTCTTGTTTTTCGAACGAACGCCAGATGCGCCGCCGCCGACCGTTTCAGCTGAGCAGGACCAAGCCATTCAGTCGCGGCCCATCGGCGAACTCAGCGCCACTGACGCCTATATGGCAACCTTGGAGCGCGATACTCTGGGAGCTTACTCCGATTTCCTCGCTGCTTACCCGGATGATCCATTGGCACCGCGCGTGCGGGCTATGGTGGCCGTGCGACGGGAGGCAATCACCTGGCGGCAGAGTCGATTGGAAGACACGCCGGCCGCCTACTGGTCTTATTTGCGACGATATCCCGACGGACCGCATGCCGCCGACGCGCGTCGGCGCCTCACCCTTCTTGCTGCCGCACTCGAGCCGCCACAGTCGTTCGCCGAAATAGGGTACGACGTGCCAGCACCTCCGCCCGAGGAAATCACTTACATCGAACAACCGGCGCTTGATTTCGACGATCCGGCCTTTGGGTTCGCTCCGCCCCCGCCCGCCTCAGATGATTTCCTTCCGCCCCTCGACCCCGACCTCGCAGGGCTGCCGCCCCCACCGCCACC
>Ga0187783_10001013_pt1 | contig 20754 bp, 18 predicted proteins | sample 1015_SJ02_MP02_2_FD_132471 | JGI IMG/M metagenome (GOLD analysis project Ga0187783, IMG submission 132471) | Tropical peat soil microbial communities from peatlands in Department of Meta, Colombia - 1015_SJ02_MP02_20_MG | ecosystem: Environmental > Terrestrial > Soil > Wetlands > Peat | place...
GTCGCCGGAATGACGCAGATCACGGGAATCGACGGCTTGAGTGCCGCCAGAGCACGCATCGCGCCCAGCATGGTCGCTCCGCCGCCCATGTCGTACTTCATTTTCTCCATGTTGTTCGCCGGCTTAATCGAGATGCCGCCCGTGTCGAAGGTGACCGCCTTGCCGACCAGTCCCAAAACCGGCCCGCCCGGTCGCGGCTGAGCCGGCGTGTAGCGCACCACGATGACGCGCGGCGGCTCGACGCTTCCTTGGGCCACGCCGATCAGTGCGCCCATTTTCAGCTCGGCGATTCTTCGCTCATCGAGGATCTCAATCCCCAAGCCCGCCTCCTTCGCCATCGCCTCCGCTCGCGCCGCCAGCACGCGTGGAGTGAGTTTGTTGGACGGCTCGTTGATCAGCTCTCGCGCAAAATTCATCGATTCCCCGATCACCCGGGCGCGTTCGACTGCCTCGTTCAGCTCCGGGGTGGCATCGAATCCTGCCAGCGCGACCGTGTCGATGGCGCGATTCTTCTTTTCGCTCTTGTATTTGTCCGACTCGAAATCCGCGGCAACCAATCCTTCGACAACGGCCTCAGCCGCCTGGGGTCCCCGCTCGCCCTCGCCCGTGAGAAACACCATTTTTTTCACGCCGCGCGGCTTCAAAAAGCGGAACGCCGTTCCAGCGATCTTGCGCAGGTCGCTGCGCGCTGAAAACTTGTCCGGCTTGCCAGCGCCGACGAGCAGCAGCCGCTCGGCCGCGAGCCCTTCGGGAAAATGGAGAAGAACGGTTTCGAGCGCCTTGGCTGTCAGCTCGCCCGATTGAGCGAGCCGGCTGAGGCGCCCGTTCATGGCGCGATCGATTTCGCCAAGAACTCCGTCGAGACTGTGCTCCTTGTCGAAAACGTAGGTAACCAAGGCGTCGGCCGGAATCGAAGCATGCGGCCGGTTCTCGAGGTAAATCTCCATTGTCATCCTTTCCCTTTCACTGGCTCGTCCCCCTGCCAACGGGCGGCGGCTTAGCGCCGGCGGGAGCGGTACATCGCCTCCTCGGCTTCGCGTTTGGCTTCTTTTCGTCGCTCGGCTTCGCGCCGGTCGTGGAACTTCTTGCCCCTGGCGACGGCCAGCTCGCACTTTGCTTTGCCGTCCCGAAAGTAAATCTTCACCGGAACGAGGGTCATACCCTTCTGCTGGATCTCGGCGCTCAACTTGTCGAGTTCTCGGCGGTTCAGTAGCAGCTTGCGCCTCCGAAGCGGGTCATGGTTGCGCGGCCCGCCAGGCTGGTACTCCGGAATGTGGCAGTTGACCAGCCACGCCTCGCCGTCCCGAACCTCGGCGTAGCCCTCGCGAAGACTTCCCTTGCCCTCCCGAAGGCTCTTCACCTCCGTGCCCACCAACACCAGGCCGGCCTCGAGCTTGTCGAGCAGGTCGTAGTGGTAAGAGGCGGCGCGGTTCTGGGCCACAACCTTGAACCCCTCCCGCTGCTTCCTGTTGGTGGCCGGCTTCACAGTGCCGTTTATGATAGCTGCCGCCTGTGAGGGGTCGCAAGCAACCGAATCGAACGGGTTTCCGCCGGGGATCGGGTTGACATGTTCATCGGCCTGTAACCTGTTGGCATAAAGTTACCGGCAACAGCTGGTTTCCTTGCTGCATCCTAGCTCGAGTGCTAGACTCCGAAAGAATAAGGTAAAGCCGCGGAGGACCGTTGTGCGCCGCATTGCTTTCGTGTCTGCGCTCACATGCGCAGCCGTGTTGTTGATCGGTTGCCCGAAAAATGTAGCGAATCAAGATTACAAAGACGGCCGCAAGGCTGAAGTCGTGCAGGACTACGACACCGCTCTGGTCGATTACGAGCGCGCCCTGCGGGCGGAACCTACCAACGCGGAATACAAGCTGCGGGTCGTCCAGATGCGCTTGCAGGCCGGCCAATACCACGTCGAACTGGGCCTGAAGGCCTTCGACAAGGGAGACCTTCAGCTGGCCTTGTCGGAGTTTCAAAAGGCTCAAGGAATTGATCCTTCCAACCAAGCCGCTCAGCAGGGGGCCAAGCGCACCATGCAGGCCCTGGCAGCCAAGGCGGCCGCCGCAGCCCCCAAGGCTGCGCCCAATGCCGAAGCCGAGGGCTTTCAGCCAACTCCGCCGGAGTTGAAGCCGATCTCAAACGAGCCCATCAATCTGAAGATGACGAATGACTCGCGCGTGGTTTTTGAAACGATCGCCAAGCTCGCTGGGCTCAGCGTGATTTTTGATCCGGACTTCACCTCGCGCCGCATACCGGTGGAATTGCCGAACGTCACGCTCGAGCAGGCGCTCGACGACGTGGCCCTAGAAAGCAAGGCCTTTTGGAAGCCGTTGAGCAGCAGTGTGATTTTCGTGGCTCCCGACAACCCACAAAAGCGGAGGGATGTGGAAGACGAGGAGGTGCAGACCTTCTATCTCTCCAACACCGTCACGCCCCAGGAGATCACCGAAATCGTGACTGGCCTCCGCCAGCTTCTCGATTTGCGACGTCTCTCGCAGGTGAACGCGCAGAACGCCATCGTGATCCGCGACACGCCCGACAAGCTGGCCCTGGCCTCGAAGATCATCAGCGACATCGACAAGGCCAGGCCGGAAGTGCTCGTCCATGTGCAAGTGCTGGCGGCCAGTGTGGATCGGCTGCGGGACCTCGGCATTCTTCCCGGTCAGAGCGTAACGGTGACGTTCACTCCGGAGTGCGCGCTCCAGCCGACCAGCAGTGGATGCACAACGACCAGCACCACCACCACCTCTTCGACGACGACACCCCCGCAGGTCACTTTGAGCAACCTGAAGAACCTCTCCGGCAACGACTGGAGCGTCACGATGCCCGGAGCCACCGCTACAGCGATCATGAACGACAACAAGACAAAGCTCATTCAGGACCCGGAGATACGCGTATCGGACGGCGAGAAGGCCACCCTCACGGTGGGCGAGAAGGTTCCCATCGCGACGGGCAGTTTTCAGGCAGGCGTCGGCGTGGGTGTCGGCGGCGGAGCCGGTGTTGTAAATCCTCTGGTCAACACGCAGTTCCAGTATCTCGACGTGGGCGTGAAGGTTGACGTGACGCCTCGGATCCACCCGGACGGCGACGTCAGCATGAAGCTGAGTGTGGAAATATCGGCCCTCAACGGAACGAGCAACATCGGCGGGATCAACCAGCCCATCATCAGCACGCGCAAGGTCGAGCACGATATTCGCTTAAAGGACGGCGAGGCCAGCGTGCTCGGCGGGCTAATCGAACAGATGGATACCAGGACCGCCAACGGGTGGCCCGGGGTCGGCGAGGTTCCGGGGTTGAAGTATCTGTTCTCCGAACAGACGCACGAGGTGGAAGAGGACGAGGTTCTGATCGTTCTGACGCCGCACATCGTTCGGTTGCCGGCCATTACCGCCGAGAATTTGCGTACGATCGCGGCGGGAACCGACACGAATGCCCGCGTTTATCACGACGGCGACCTAGGGTCGGCCACACCGGCCATTCCCGGGCCGGCAGCGCCGAACGCGCCCACCACGCAAGCCAGCCCGCAGCCCAACCAGACGCCCACGGCACAGCTGCACTTCGACCCAGCCAGGACGATTCTCAAACCGGGAGACTCCACCACGCTCGGTCTTGCGGTGAGCAACGTGAACGACCTGTTCTCGATTCCGCTGCTCGTCAAATACGATCCCGCCGTCGTTCGGGTGGAAGACGTGAGAGACGGCGGGTTTCTCTCCGGCGGCGATCAGGGAATTGCCATCGTACACAGCATCGACCAGGCCCACGGTCAAGTGATCATTTCCGCGACGCGCAAACCCAATACGCCGGGCGTGAACGGTTCGGGCACACTGCTCGGAATCGTGATCCGCGGTCTCGCACCGGGCAACGCTGCGCTGCAAATTCTTCAGGTCAACGCCCGGGACTCGCAGCAGAGGACCATTCCCATGGTGTCGAGCGAGGCTGCGATTCAGGTGCAGTGAGGAAATGATGTATCCGATCGCAGGCAAGCCCTCGGCTCGATGGTTTTGTGCCAGACGACTCCCCGGCACCGGGCGCTCATCCGCTTCGGGAATGACACTGCTCGAACTGGTCATTGCCTGCTCCGTTTTGCTGGTACTCGCCTCGGTCGCGCTGCCTCTGGCCCGTGTGGCCGTGATTCGCGGCAAAGAGCAACAGCTGCGCTACGACCTTCGGGAAATCAGAGACGCGATCGACCGATATAAGGACGACGCGGACAAGGGATTGATCCAGGTGCAGGCCGGGACGGAAGGATATCCCCCGGATCTGGAGACGCTCTATCGCGGGGTGCAGCTCACCAGCGCGCAGGATCGGCGCGTGCGGTATCTTCGAGAGATTCCGAAAGACCCCTTCACCGGTAACCAGGACTGGGGCAAGCGGTCCGTCCAGGACGATGCGGATTCTCGGTCCTGGGGCGGCCAAGACGTCTTCGACGTCTACAGCCAGGCGCCGGGCACGGCCTTGGACGGTACCCGATACTTGGACTGGTAGTCGATGCGAGCCATGGGGAAAACAAAACACCGACCGGCCCTTGCGGGCGGCTTCACGCTGCTGGAACTGATGGCCGTCATGGCCATCCTTTTGATCTTGATTGCACTGGGAGCGGCGCGCTACGAGCAGACGATCGTTCGCGCGCGCGAAGCGGCGCTTCGGCAGGATCTGGACGAAATGAACAAGGCCATTCAGGAGTACACCACCGATAAACAAGCGGCACCGACCTCGCTGGACGATCTCGTGCAGGCGCGTCCCGCCTATCTTGGCCGGATCCCCAACGACCCCATGACCGGAAAGAGCGACTGGGTGCCGGAAACATGTGACGTGCTGGACAGCTCCGATCAGCTCTCGACCGGCATCTGTAGCGTGCATTCGGCCTCCGACACCGTTTCGCCGATTACGAACACGCCCTATAGCTCGTGGTGAGCGGTCCCGCGGATTCTCTTGCTTGCCTGGTTCCCGCTTGTGTCGGCCCGTTCCCGGTGTTAGGTACTATCCGAGACGGAGCGAAGGCGGCGGCTCCGCGAGGCGAAACCTGTATGCCCGAAGGGGATCGGAACGTGACTCGTGCCTAGCTACATCGGGGCCTTGGATCAAGGAACCACGAGCACCCGTTTCATCGTGTTCGATAGAAGCGGGAAGGTCATCTCGATGGCGCAGAAAGAACACCGGCAGATCTACCCGCGGCCGGGATGGGTCGAGCACGACCCGGAAGAGATCTGGAGATCAACCGAGCAGGTCATCACCGAAGCCATGCAGCGGATGCGTCTTCGACCGACCGACCTTGCTGCCATCGGCATCACCAACCAGCGTGAGACGACCATTCTGTGGAATCGGAAAACGGGCCGGCCTGTCTATAACGCGATCGTGTGGCAGGATACGCGGGTCGAGGAGCTGGTTTCTGAATTCTCCCGCCAGGGCGGACAAGACCGCTTCCGCGCCAAGACCGGCCTGCCGCTGGCCACCTATTTTAGCGGCCTGAAGATCCGTTGGATTCTCGACAACGTGTCCGGGGTGAGAAAGCAGGTAGAGGCGGGAGAAACTGTGTTCGGAACGGTAGATGCGTTTCTGGCCTGGCGGCTGAGCGGCGGGCCCAGCGGTGGTGTTCATCTCACCGATGTAACCAATGCGAGTCGCACGCAGTTAATGAATCTCAAAACTCTGGCGTGGGATCGGGAGATCCTTGATTGCTACGAAATTCCGGAAACGATCCTGCCCCGCATCTGTTCGAGCAGCGAGATCTATGGCTCGGCTCGGATCGACGCCATTCAGGGTGTTCCGATTGCCGGAATGCTCGGCGACCAGCAGGCGGCGCTCGTCGGACAGACCTGCTTCCAGGTTGGCGAGGCAAAAAGCACTTACGGAACGGGTTGTTTTCTGTTGATGAATACGGGCGGAGATTTGATTCCATCCAGGCACGGGTTGATCACAACGGTTGCCTACCGAATCGGTGAAAGACCGGCACAGTATGCGCTGGAAGGCAGCATTGCCATTTCGGGGGCGCTCGTACAGTGGTTGCGCGATAACCTCGGAATCATCGAGAAAAGCAGCGACATTGAAGCGCTCGCGCGCACCGTCGAAGACAATGGCGGAGTCTATTTTGTTCCCGCTTTTTCCGGTCTCTACGCTCCTTATTGGAAAGCGACGGCTCGCGGCGTCGTCACCGGTCTCACGCGCTACGCCAATAAGGGTCACCTGGCTCGGGCCGTTCTCGAGGCCACGGCCTATCAGACGCGCGAGGTTGTGGAAGCGATGGAACGCGACTCCGGCATTGCTTTGAGGAATTTACGCACTGATGGCGGGATGGTGGAAAATGATCTGCTGATGCAGTTCCAAGCCGACATTCTCAATCGCCCGGTCCTGCGCCCGCTGATGAAGGAGACTTCCGCACTGGGCGCGTGCTTCGCGGCCGGACTGGCAGTTGGCTTTTTTAGCGGAATCGACGAGTTGCGTACACTTTGGGCCGTCGATCGTTGCTGGCAGCCGGGTATGGAAGAAAAAAGGCGCGAAGAAATGTACCGCTTCTGGAACAAGGCGGTGACCCGTTCGTTTGACTGGGAGGAGGAAGGATCCTCGGGCCACTCTTGACGGTAGTCCCTAACATGTGATAGCTACACACACAAACAAGGGCGGGCCCGCCATTGCTGGGCAGGGGGGAGGAACCATGGGGTTTAGGCTGCCTCAGCTCGGCGTGCGCCTGAACTTCTGAGTTCGATGGGCATGCAAAGGGACCCCGGCCCTGCCCGCCCCGGGGGCTTGCGGTCGGGCTCGATGCGCACACGTCGCTCGATCCTGAGCCCAAAACTACGGAGTTTCTAAAGTGCTGAAGGAAGCCGCTCAAGCCAGGAACGTCAAACAGCTCTTCGATCTGACCGGACGCGTGGCCATCGTTACCGGAGGCTCGATCGGGCTCGGCCGCCAAATGGCCGAGGGGCTTGCCGAAATGGGCGCGGACCTGGTGCTGTGCGCTCGCAAGAAGGAGCGCTGCGAGCGAGCGGCGGAGGAACTAAAGGCATGCGGCGTGAGGACGCTGGCTCTCGGCTGCGACGTAAAGAGTCCATCCAGCGTTCAACAGCTCGTAGACGCAACGCTCTCACAGTTTGGCCGAATCGACATTCTCATCAACAACGCGGGCACCTCCTGGGGAGCGCCGGTCGAGGAGATGACTCTCGAGCAATGGAATAAAGTGATCGACACCAACCTCACCGGCATATTCCTGTGTTGCCAGGCGGTGGGGAAAATCATGACCGCTCAAAAGCGCGGAAAAATCATCAACATCGCCTCCACGGCGGGGCTGCGAGGTTCGTCGCCTGATTTTCAGGCCATCGGGTACAGTGCCAGCAAGGGGGGAGTCATCGCTTTTACCAGGGACCTGGCGCGCAAGTGGGCGATTTACAACGTTCACGTGAACGCCATTGCGCCGGGATGGTTCCCGACGCACATGTCGGAGGTCCTGATCGAACGGAACAAGCACAATATTTTGCGCGGAATTCCGCTGGGTCGCGTCGGCAGGGACCATGATTTGAAAGGAGCCGCCGTTTTCTTGGCTTCCGATGCGTCCGACTTCGTCACCGGTGACGTGCTGGTGGTGGACGGAGGCCAGTCGGTCTAAGGGGACGGCCTATTCGATGAACATTCCGCTTACTCCCGTGCGCTTCCTGCGTTACGCAGAGCAACAGTATCCGGACAAGACGGCCATCGTGTGCGGGCCCCATCGGTTCTCCTATTCCCAGTTCGCCGAGCGCGCCGCGCGCCTGGCCGGCGGCTTGCGAGAGATCGGCGTCCAGCCGGGTGACCGAGTTGCTTTCCTGAGCATGAACTGTCACCGGCTGCTGGAGGCCTATTACGGCGTTTTGGAGGCGGGCGGCATACTTCTGCCGCTCAACGTCCGTCTGGCGCCCGCTGAGCTGGCCTTTATTTTGAATCATGCGGAGGCCAGTGTTCTGTTCCTGCAGAATGACTTCGGTGGCCTGGTGGATTCCTTCCGTCAGAAGCTTTCTACGGTCCGCTCCTTCTGCCTGCTTGACCAGCAGCCCCAGTCGGCGTGGCTCTTGCCGAAGAGTTACGACGAGATTCTGGCCGCTGCGAAACCCTATCGTCTGGACATAACGGAATTCGACGAAGGTTCCGTGGCCGAGCTGTTCTACACGAGTGGCACGAGCGCCAATCCCAAAGGCGTGATGCTGACCCACCGCAACGTGTATCTCCACGGTCTCAGTGCCGCCCTGTCGCGCGAGAACCCCGATGACAGCGCCCACCTGCACACGATTCCGCTGTTTCACGCCAACGGCTGGGGCGCCGCCCATACGCTCACCCTGAGGGGCTTCAAACACGTCATGATGTCGCGATTTGATCCCGTGGAAGTTTTTCGCCTGATTCAGAAGGAGCGCATCGAGAGCCTCGGACTGGTGCCGGCCATGGCCATCGCACTGGTGAACTCCCCGGAATTCCACAAGTACGACCTCAGCAGCCTCAAGTGGGTGAATCTCGGCGGCGCAGCCTCTTCCCCAACGCTGGTCCGCGAGGTGGAGGAGAAGCTGCGGTGTGCCTGCTACTCGGGATACGGGCTGACGGAAACAGCGCCCGTGCTCACAACTTCTTCGATGAAGCCAGGGCTGCGCTGGGAGGGAGAGCAGCGTTTCACCGGTCAGGCCATGACCGGCTACGCCATCTTTGGCGTGGAGCTTCGGGTGGTGGACGCAAACGACAACGACGTCGCGCGCGACGGCAAGCAGGTCGGTGAGATCGTCGCGCGGAGTGACGGCGTCATGGAGGGTTACTGGAAACAGCCGGAGGCCACCGAGGAGGTCATGCGCGGAGGATGGTTTCACACCGGAGACCTGGCTACGTGGAATCCGGATGGATACATCCTGATTGTTGACCGTAAGAAGGACATTATCGTCAGCGGGGGAGAAAACGTTTCGTCGCTCGAAGTAGAAAAAATCCTCCTGGCGAACCCTGCCGTTCTGGAAGTAGCCGTGATTCCTGTGCCGGATGAAAAGTGGGGTGAGGTGCCGAAGGCTTTGGTGGTGTTGAAACCGGGAGCGCAGCTGAGCGAGAGCGAACTGATCGAATTCTGCCGATCCCGCCTGGCGCATTACAAGTGCCCTCGCTCGGTGGAATTTCTGGAAAGCTTGCCCAAAACCGGCACCGGGAAAATCCTCAAGCGGGAGCTGCGCAAGAAATACTGGCAGGGGCAGGAGACGATCCGGCCGGAATTCGCTCAACCGGTAGGCAAGCGATCCCCGAGCTAGCCCCATCTGGCGAGGAAGGCGAGCCAACACGAGATAAGGAGTCCTGGGCATGGATCTGAATCTAAACGCCGAGGAACGACAGTTCCGCGACGAACTGCGCGCCTGGCTGGAGGCGCATTGTCCGAAGGATTGGCCCGAGTGGAGGGAGAAACCGCTTGAGGAATCCTTCGCCTACTTGCGGAGCTGGCAGCGAAAGCTCGATGAAGGACATTGGGCAGCTGTGTCCTGGCCCAAAGAATATGGCGGCCGCAGCGCGACCCTGATGCAACAAGCCATTTTTTGGGAAGAGATGGCGCGGGTCGAGGCTCCGTCGATGGCAAACGCCCTGGGCCTCGGCCTCATCGGCCCCACGATCATCGCCCACGGGACGCCGGCGCAGAAGAAGCGATTCATCCCCAAGATTCTGAGCGCCGAAGAGATCTGGTGTCAGGGTTTCTCGGAACCCAATGCCGGCTCTGACCTCGCCAGCCTGCAGACCGAAGCGCGTCTAGAGGGCAACGATTACATTGTCAACGGACAGAAGGTGTGGACCAGCTTTGGCTGGGTGGCCGATTGGTGTGAACTCGTTGTGCGCACCGATCCGGCTGCGCCCAAACACAAGGGCTTGACCGTTTTGCTGGTCGACATGAAGTCGCCCGGTGTCGAAGTCCGCCCCCTGCGGCAAATGACCGGCGAGAGCGAATTTAATGAGCTTTTTTTCCGCGATGTGCGTGTGCCGAAGGAGAACGTTCTCGGCCAGGTCAACGACGGCTGGAACGTGGCGATCAGTACTTTGATGTTCGAGCGCGGCTCCTACGGAGCGCGCCTGCATCTTCTGTTCAAAAGGAACATTGATCGATTGATCGAGCTCTCCTTCAAGTTTCAAAGAAACGGACGATCCGCCGCCCACGATCCGCTGCTGCGGCAGAAGCTCGCGCAGTGCTACGCGGAGATTGAAATCATGCGCCTAAACCAACTGCGCGCCTTCAGCCGAGTCACATCCACCGGTGTACCGGGTCCGGAAGGCTCGATCCAAAAGATCTTCTGGAGTGAGCTCAACCAACGCCTTCAGCAGATTGCGCAGGAGATGCTGGGACCGTACGGCCAGCTGACTGCCGGGGACAGCCTAGCCGTGGACGGGGGCATCTGGTCCTACGGCTATTTGCGAACCCGAGGAAACACCATCGAAGCAGGGACGTCGGAAATCCAACGCAACATCATCGGCCACTTCGTGCTGGGATTGCCCAGGAGCTACTAGAGGAGAGCGATGGAATTCGGACTCAGCGAGAGCCAACGACTGCTGCAGGACAACGCTCGAAAGTTCTTCCAGGGCGAATGCCCCATGGAGGAAGTTCGGCGCCTGATGGAAACCGAGACGGCGTACGATGAAACCTTGTGGGCCAAGATGGCGGAGTTGGGCTATACGGGGATTACTTTCCCTGAAGAATATGGCGGAGTCGGACTGGGCAAGGTCGAACTCATTCTCCTGATGGAAGAGGCCGGGCGCGCACTGCTCCCCGGCCCACTGTTCTCGACGGTGGCGTTGGCCGGCGCAGCGATTGACGCCGTCGCCAGCACGGAACAGAAGAAAAGATACCTCGCTAAGATCTCGTCCGGTGAGGCGCGCGCGACCCTGGCCATGCTGGAGGGGAATGCGAGCTGGGATTTGGGGGAGCTGCGGGTGCTGACCGCCAACGACCGGCTCACCGGCGAAAAGCTGTTCGTGCCTGACGCCAAGGTAGCGGACTTTATCGTCGTGGTTGCTCGCAACGGCGTGTTCCTGGCGGACAGCAAGGCCCCGGGGATCAGTATTCATGCGATGAAGGCCATGGATCTTACGCGAAAGATGTATTCGGTGCGATTCACCAACACGCCCGTGGAAAGGCTGGGGAGCGTGACAAATCTCCCGGGAGCTCTCGATACAGCCGCGGCGGCTGTGGTGGCGGAGATGGTAGGCGGAATGCAACGCACACTCGATATCACGGTTGAATACGCGAAGATGCGGAAGCAGTTTGGCAAGCCGATCGGGATGTACCAGGCCGTTCAACACCAGTGCGCCGATATGTATTTGGAGACAGAAAGTGCCCGATCCGCCGTCTATTACGCGGCATGGGCGCTCGACGAGAGCGCGCCGGACGCGGCCATGGCTGTCTCCATCGCCAAGATGTATGCAAGCGACGTAGCCCGCAGGGTGGGAAACCGCGGCATTCAGGTGCACGGCGGGATGGGCTTCACCTGGGAAAACGACATCCATCTCTACTACAAGCGAGCCAAGGCCTCGGAGACCGCCTTGGGCGACTCGACCTACCATCGCGAGCGCATCGCGCGGCTGGCGATCGATGCCCGCGCCGCCTCGAGCCAGAGTGCCTGATCACTCGCCAAGATCGAGGCTTTCCAGGCAGCGCCAGGACTCACAGCAATGCGCGTGATTTCTCGACCAACGTGAAGCAATCCAGCCAGCCAGCTCCGGTTCAAGGAACCTCCCCAACCTACGCGTGGTACGTCGTAGGCGTGTTGACGCTCATCTACACCTTCTCCTTCGTGGATCGCCAGATCTTCAGCCTGATCGTCGGACCGCTCCGGCGCGATCTGCACATCAGCGACACTCAAATCAGCCTTCTGATCGGCTTCAGCTTCGCTGTGTTTTACACCTTTTTCGGCATTCTGATTGGGCGTCTCACCGACATCTACAGTCGGCGCGTCATCATTGCGCTGGGACTGATTCTATGGAGCGCGTTCACAACCGGATGCGGTCTGGCCCGTACCTTCCCGCAGCTGTTGACGCTGCGGATGGGCGTGGGGGTGGGGGAGGCCGCTTTGTCGCCCGCCGCCTATTCGCTGATCACCGATTACTTTCCTCGACGCCGCCTGGCCACGGCGATCAGCGTCTATTCCATGGGGATCTACATTGGCTCGGGGCTCTCCTACTTGCTGGGAGGACTCGTGGTGCGCTTCGCTTCCACGCAAGCACTCTGGAGTATTCCAGCGGTCGGCGCGATCCGTCCCTGGCAACTGGTCTTTTTCGCAGTGGGGTTGCCCGGTATTGCGTTGGCACCTTTGCTGCTGACGGTGCGCGAGCCTGACCCGCACAGGATCGATCGGGCAGCGACGATCGTTCCCATGCGCCGTGTCCTCTCCTACATATTCGAAAACCGACGTACTTTTTTCCTTCACAACATCGGTTTCGGGTTTCTGTCTCTGGCTTCCTACGCCGCCGGCGCGTGGGTGCCGGAATTCTATCGTAGGCATTTTCACTGGAAGATCGAGATGACGGGGATCATCTACGGTACGATCGTGGCGGTGTTCGGCTGCCTGGGCATCACCGGTGCGGGAAGGCTGGCGGACTACGTTCGCTCGAAGGGCCGTTCCGACGGAACGCTCCTGGTGGGCGCCGGGGTCGCGGTCGCGAGCATTCCCGTTTACTGCCTGCAGTATCTCGCGCCTTCTGCAACCTGGGCTACGGTCTTCCTCGTTCCGGCGGCGATGCTGGCGGCGGCTCCGTTCGGCATTGCTCCCGCTGCCATTCAACAAATGATGCCTGGGTCGATGCGCGGGCAGGCGTCGGCGATCTATCTGTTTATTCTGAACCTGATTGGACTCGGAGTCGGGCCTACGGCCGTGGCCATGGTCACACAGTACGTCTTCAAACGGGACGACGCCATTCACTATTCGCTAGCGATTGTGGCTTCGCTCGCCTGTGGCACGGCAGCCGTGCTTCTCGGGGGGGCCTTGAAGCCTTTCCTCACGAGCCTTGCGCGCCTTCAGAAGTGGGACGCCGAACACGCGCAGGTTGAGCCAGAATAGGGGTCGGGCGCGCTTCGGAGGAAAGTGAGGAATGGGCCGTCTCATCCTGGTTCGTCATGCACAAGCCTCCTTCCTGGCTGCCGATTACGACAGGCTCTCTCCCCTGGGGGAGCAACAGGCTCGACTTTTGGGGGAATATTGGGCACACCGGAGTGTCGCGTTTGATCGCATTTTTTCCGGACCGCGCGCCAGGCAAAAGGATACCGCCAAGATTGTGGCGTCGGCCTACGAGAGAGGCAATGTCCGATTCCCAGACCCCATCGTGATGGGTGAATTCGATGAATACGACGGCGAGCGCGTGCTGAGGACGTCTCTGCCGCAGCTCATCGAAGGCAGCCGGACGATCCGCGAGTTGCACGACCGATTCCTGAAGTCGCCCGGTCCCGGCGAGCAGCGGAGAAGCTTCCAGAGGCTGTTTGAAGTGGTGATTGGGAAATGGGTTGACGGCGAGGTCGTCGTTCCAGGGATTGAGTCCTGGCCCGAGTTCTGTGCTCGGGTCGATCGCGGGCTCTCGCAAATAGTGTCGGGCGCCATGTCGAACGAGCAGGTGGCGATCTTCTCTTCCGGCGGGCCCATCGCCGTGGCCATGCAGCGCGCTTTGAATCTTTCGCCACGCGACGCTCTTCGGACTTCCTGGATGTCGCGCAATTGCTCATACAGCGAGTTCCTGTTTTCTGCTGATCGCTTTACGCTCAGCGCATTTAATACATTTCCCTATCTCGATGACGCCGAACTGTGGACTTATCGCTAGGAAAGTCCGATGGCCGATTTTCAAGACCGAGCGACGGCGGTGAGGGGAGGCGAGGAACTCGACCTCACCAGACTCGAACCATTCCTGCGAGCTCAATTTCCGGAGGCTACCGGCCCGCTGCGTGTTCAGCAGTACCCCAGTGGCCATTCCAATTTGACCTATCTATTGCGCTTGGACGAACGCGAGATCGTGCTGCGGCGGCCTCCCTTCGGCAGTAAGGTCAAGACTGCGCACGACATGAGCCGAGAGTATCGCGTCCTTTCGAAATTGCACGCCGCCTACCCTGCGGCGCCCAAAGTGCTCTTGTATTGCGCCGATGAGTCCATCTTGGGTTCCCCGTTCTACCTGATGGAACCCATCCACGGGATCATCATCCGAAAAGATCCTCCGGCAGGCCTGGCTTTCACGGCCGAGACGGCTCGACGGCTGGGCGAGTCGTTTGTGGACAATCTTGCCAAACTCCACGGGCTGGACTACGCGGCGATTGGTCTTGGCGAACTCGGAAAGCCGCAGCGGTATCTCGAGCGCCAGGTCGACGGGTGGATCGACCGTTACTATGGCTCACAGACGCACGATCTAGATGAAGTGGGACGTCTGGCGCCCTGGATGAAAGAGCACCTGCCAAAAGAAAGCGGCGCTGCGCTCATCCACAATGACTACAAGTACGACAACGTCGTGCTTGCTCGTGACGACGTCACGAGAATCGTGGGTTTACTGGATTGGGAGATGACCACCATCGGCGACCCACTCGCTGACCTGGGCACAGCTTTGGCGTATTGGGTGGAACCAGAAGATCCGGAAGAGCTCCAGCGAATTCGCTGGTGCCCCTCGACCTATCCCGGAAGCCTGACACGCGCCGAACTGGTCGAGCGTTACGCGAGCAAAACCGGCCACAACGTTTCCCAAATGGCCTTTTATCTGGTCCTGGCCCGATTCAAGCTGGCTGTCATTGTCCAACAGATCTACTTCCGCTATCACCAAGGGTTGACGAAGGACGCACGCTTCCGGTCGATGTCCGACGTCGTTGGTATTCTTTTGCGCGCGGCGCTCCGCGTGACGGAAACGGCAGTGATCTGACCCGTTCTCACGAGACCCGATAGGTGTCTTCTCGGCTGCTGCAAACTGGTAATTCTGACAGTTTCCGGTAAAGGCGCGCCGTCCCGAGACTGTTCGGCGCCGGACACGAGCATTTCAAAGGGCGGCTGGATGTTCAATCCACTGGACTACCCATTTCTCATTCTGGCGCTCTCTCTGCCCAGTTTCTGGTTCGCGGCTTGGGTGGGCGCGTCGCTTCGAGCGAGACGCCGGGCGATGCAGGAAGAAAGCCACGAGGACTTCTCCTTTGTCCTGGGCGCTACGCTGACCCTACTGGGCCTCATCATCGGCTTCACCTTTTCGATGGCTGTCAGCAGGTACGAACAGAGGAAGAACTACGAGGAAGACGAAGCCAGCGCCATCGGGACCGAATACATCCGCGCAGACCTGCTGCCCGCCTCGGACGCGGCCCAAGTGCGCGCATTGCTCAGGAGTTATCTCGACCAGCGCATCCTCTATTACGGGAGCCGGAGCGAGCGGCAGCGTCGGGCAATCAATGCCCAAACCGCGCAAGTGCAGACACAGCTTTGGTCTGCGGTCACGACGCCGGCGCTAACGCAGCAAACATGCGTGATGGCTCTTGCCGTCTCCGGTATGAACGATGTATTGAATTCGCAGGGCTACACCCAGGCCGCCTGGTGGAACCGCATTCCGACCGGGGCATGGGTCCTGCTCGTTTCCATCTCCCTGTTCTGCAACCTCCTGATCGGCTATGCGATGCACATGAAAGGCCGATTTCTTTTTCTGATCCTACCGATTGCTCTTTCGGTTTCGCTTTTTCTCATCGCTGACATTGATAGTCCGCGTCACGGAATCATCAGCGTGCGGCCCCAAAATCTCGAGAGCCTTGCGGAGTCGCTGCGTTCCCCTTGAATCTGCCGCTCCCGCACGCCTTGCACTAGTACCTTTCCATGAACTGTCAATTCTGCCAGTAGAGATTATGGCGAATGCGGTCAAGATAAGGGGCGCGGAAGCATCCGAATCGGAGAGCCCATGACTTCGCCGAAACAAATGATCTCTTGCTTGCTGTTGTGTCTGGTTCCCTGCTTGGCTGCCGCTCAAGGCCAGACGCAGATCCCGGCGTCCGATCTGATCAGTCAGTCCGTAACGGCCATCGGATACAAAGTCGGGGGAGGTAGCACGAAAGTCGATCTCAAAGGCACGGCCCTGATGTCGCAGGCCACGGGAGAAGTGAAGGTCGAAGCCAAACAGGGCGCAACCAACCTGGACGTCTCCGTATCGGGTATGCCGCAGATTCCCTCGACGCTCGGCGCCGAGTTTTTGACCTACGTGCTCTGGGTGGTTACACCCGATGGGCGCACCAGCAACACCGGTGAAATTCTGATCAACAAGAACGGACAAGGGAAGCTCAGTACGACGACGCCGGCACAGACCTTCGCGTTGATTGTCACCGCGGAACCCTATTTTGCCGTACGCGTGCCCAGCGAGATGGTGGTATTGGAGAACGACGCAAGAAAGAACACCAAGGGACAGATCTTTCCCGTAAACGACTTCAAGCTGATGAGGCGCGCACAATATGAAAAGCTGGGCAATCCGTTGGCGTTGACACCGGATCTCGCACGCGTTCCCTTGGACATGTATGAAGCGCGCAACGCCGTAGACATAGCCAGGTCGCGTGGTGCCGACAAAGACGCTCCGGAAATCTTTGCCAAAGCGACGTCTAGCTTGCAAAGTGCGGAACGTGCCCTCGCCAGCAACGCCAACAAAAAGGACATCATGTCGCAAGCCCGGCAGACCATCCAGTTTGCCGAAGACGCTCGCGCTCTTGCGGCCCAACGGCAGGAGCAGGCCCGCATCGAGGCGGAGCGCCAAGCTGCCGCAGCCGAAGCCAAGGCCGCGGCAGACGCGCAGGCCGCCGCAGAAGCCAAGCGCCAAGCCGAATTGACCGCTGCGAAACAGGCCCAGATGAAGGCAGAGGCCCAAGCGAAGGAGGCGGCCTTGAGGGCGCAGGAGGAAGCGGCTCGGGCCGAGGCCGCACGAGCCCAGAAGGCAGCGGCCGATCTGCGAGCACAACTGCTTCAGCAATTCAACAGCATTTTGGCAACTCGCGATACCCCACGCGGACTGGTGGTGAGTCTGGGTGATGTGCTATTTGCTACAGGTAAGTACGACATAACCTCGGACGCCCAAGTGAAGCTCGCCAAGCTGTCAGGGATCATTCTGGCCCATCCCGGCTTAAACCTGGCTGTGGAAGGCTACACCGACAACGTCGGCAGCGAGGCATTTAATCAGACCCTTTCGGAAAAACGCGCCGAAACCGTGCACGACTTTCTGATTCAACAGGGGCTCTCAGCGGACCGAGTCACCGCGCAAGGGTTCGGCGAATCCTCACCTGTGGCCAGCAATGATACGCCAACGGGAAGACAACAAAATCGCCGCGTGGAGATTGTGGTCTCAGGCGATATCATCGGTCAGCGGATCGGCAGCTGATCTGCGCCGACCCCACGACGCTTGGAGAGCCCGTACTCGGCTGCACCGAAAGCCACCGTCCTAACAGCCTGCCGCAGCAGCTTGGTCCTTCCCCAGAAGACATAATTCGCTTTCGGGCACAGAGAACTTCGCGTTCCCACACTCGAAGCAAATCAACAGCTCGGGAAAAATCAAAACGGCCGGCTTGTCGAGATTCTTCAGCCCTGGGAAGTGAATGGCAATCTCGGCCTTGAACTTCTTCTGCTCGTTGGATCGACACGACGTGCACGTCACGGCTCGCTCCCCTTCCGACAACCGATTACACGGATGCTCTTTGTAAGGGTTGGAAAAGCTGAGCTGGGCAGCAGAAGCCACATCGTAAATCGCTCGGCCCATCGAATGCAAGACTCCCGCCGGTAGCCCACCTCGCCAGCCGCGGTCCTGGCACAAAAATACGAAAGATCTGAAGGTATGGACATACGACCGGGAATTCCGGACGACGTGGCGCCGGCCGAATGGAACGACCATTCCTTTAGCGGTCAGGTCCATCAATCGTGGCTTGGGATCAGTTTGTTAGGGTCCTTGAAATTGTTCTCTAGAGCATCAATCAGAATGAAATCCGAATACAGCTGTTCGCGGTGAAAGATTTTTCTTCCCAGCAAATCGCGACGATCTTGGTGTCTTTGGGTGATCCAGGTGCTGATGCTGGAGCCTAACGCACCTACCAGTGAACCAAAAAGCGCGGCCAAAGCGCTGATCGTGGCAGGATTTGCCGAGGTTGCGGCCTCAATCATCGATTGCTCACCTTAATCAAGATCTAAATGCTCAAGACGGGAAACGGTGAATCCCGAACCACTTGATAGGTAAGATCGTGCATTCTGCCGAGGGCCCCCGGCTGAGGCCTTCTTCCAATAATCAAAACGTCAGCGTCTGCCCGCTGCGCTGTCTCAACAAGGAGGTCCTTGATAATCGGACCCGCAGCAATGCGGAGCTCGGCACTGGACCCGACCGCGCTTTGGAGATCTTCGGCACGTCGACGAGCTTGCTCGATCTCGAGCGACTTCCTCGCCTCGTCCGCACCCCGTTCCGTTGGTTGTCTGGAATGACCGGTCTGAATCGCATGGATCAGCGTAATTTTCGCTCCGGCTGCGGCCGCAGCCCGGGCGGCAATGCGAAACACTCGCTCCGAATCGCCGTCCAAGGCAAGGGCGCACAGCCATTCTCGGTGTTCGAGAGGTTTCGGCGCTATCCTTTCGGCATGCTCGGTCGTCAATACGGGGCAATCCGCGTCATTGAGGACTTTTGCGGTAACCGAACCGAGCAGCATGCGACGGAAACGGCCGGCGTGCGTGGGCATAACGATTAGATCAAACGCACCCGCGTTCGCCAGGTGGGTGATTTCGTTAGCCACATCGCCCGCCAACACCGTCCTTGGATGTTCAGCAACCGGGAAATCAGTTTGGAGAAACGAATGCAGTCTCTCCAAAGCAAGGTTTTGCTCCTCCTCCGCAATCTCGGGAGCCGGTCGCACATAGAGTTCAAATCCGTTGTGACTGACGAAATCGCACACGTGCACCAGTGTCACGCTCGCGTCGAAGAGTGTGGCGGCCCTCTTCACATAGCCAGCCATTGCAGCGCAGGCTGGCGAGAAGTCGACAGGAAACAGAATCTTTTGGATCACCGCACTCATTCGGGTGTTTTTCCTATCGCTTGGGTCATCTCATCGCCCGCTTGGATGTAGTCGAGTTGCGACTGGAGCAGCAGCGTCTTCGCGTCGAACTCCTGAGCGACAGCCGTGTCGGCCTGCGATTTGAGTGCGGTACCCTTCTGGAGCTCCTGTGCCATCACTCGGCTCGACTCCGTGCGAAGGGCCAATATCTCTTCAGAGACTTTCACCATTTGCTGTGTGCGTTCCAGCCTGTTGGCGACAGTCTCGACCCTAAGTTCGACTTCCTCCGTCACTCGGGCCAGGTTTTCCCGTGCTTGGGCGAGTTGCGCGTTGCTCTCGCTGACGGCTGCGCGTCGGCGTCCACCGTCGAATAGGTCATACTTAAACAGAACTCCGAAACTGCCGAAGTTACGGGCAAGGAAAGGGACGTGGTCTGAATAGCTGTAACGGGCGAAGGCCGAGATATCAGGCACGTAGTCTGCTTTTGCTAAGCGAACGCCGGCCGATGCTTTCTCCACTTCGGCACGCGCGGCAATGATCTCCGGGTGCGATGCCAAGGCAATTTTGACGCATTCCTCTCGCTCGCACGCCGCAGCCTCCGAACCCTCCCGCACAGCTGGATCGAGCACGAGTGCGGTGGTAACAGGCAAGCCCATCACCTCGTTGAGCTGCATCGTCAGATCCGACATTTGCAACTCCGTGGTGAGCAGATCTTGTTTTGCTTGAAGCGATTGAGCGCGGCTCTCGATGAGTTGTTCGTCCAGCGCGCTGCCATATTTCACCTGCTCCACCCGCTCGCCTTCCAGGTCATGGGAGGCCTGGATTTTGGCCTCTATGGCTCTGTGATGCAGCTGCGTGATCAAGATCTGGTAGTAGATTTCATGGACCTTCAGGGCAATCTCATTCTCTGTCTCCTGCGCGCTGGCGCGGGTCGCGTTCAGCTCTGCTCGCGCTGCGTCGTTCGCCGGTTTGATCCTTGTTAATAACGGCGTGAGCGGCTGGACAAGTCCGGTCCCGCTCGTTATGAGTGTGACTCCCCCTTGGCTTATGGTTTCCGACTGCACGGGAAAGGGAGCGCCCGCCACGGTGCCGAGACTGCCTGCTCCAATCTGAATTAACTGCGTATCCGTCAGGTGAAAAAGGCTGCTCTGATTACTTATTGTGGGAAAGTACGCACTTTTTGCCACCGCTTCGGCGCCCTGTTTTTCGTCAACCTTATAACCGGCGATGCGCACCGTGTGATTATGCTTCAAAGCAAGTTGCACGGCCTCATCAAGGGAGATATGCCTTGGAGCTGGTGCCGCGCTTTGGGCTCGAACGGGCACGACGAGATTGTTTACGAACAGCGTGACGGCCAGCGCTTTCATCGAAAGATTCATGACTGTGCCTCCTGAGGTGCCGGCCGATGCTGAAAAACGACGAGATCGCCATACCTGAGTGGTGATCTGCGCAGGAAAGCAGCGAGGAGCATCGTGACGATGCAAACCACCGCAATCAGATAGAATCCGTCGATCAGGCTCAGCGTGTAGGCCTGCAGACGAACACGCCCGCTCATGATCCCGACGGCGCGGCCTGTCGCCTCAGCAAGACCCGATGATTTGGCAAAAAACCCCGCCGTCAGTTGCCGGATGCTTCCGTCTGTGATCCAGTTTCCCTGCTGAACATGAAGGCCTAGCAGGTTCGAGTGGAATTTCTCCCTCTGGGCGATGAAGTGCCCCATAGCGATGGCGCCCACGTTTCCGCCGAATAGCCGAACCGTATGAAAGAATGCGGAAAATGTGAGA
>Ga0187783_10001014_pt1 | contig 20737 bp, 40 predicted proteins | sample 1015_SJ02_MP02_2_FD_132471 | JGI IMG/M metagenome (GOLD analysis project Ga0187783, IMG submission 132471) | Tropical peat soil microbial communities from peatlands in Department of Meta, Colombia - 1015_SJ02_MP02_20_MG | ecosystem: Environmental > Terrestrial > Soil > Wetlands > Peat | place...
AATTTAATTCTTTATTTCAAATAAAAGAGCCGCTCAGAAATATCTTCTGAGCGGCTCTTAAATAGCTATTTTTATGCTATTTTAATACTTCTGGCATTATTTCTTGTGGAATCTCTTTTAAACTATGACCCGGATTTCGTTTTGGAAGATTAATGTCAAACAATTGACAACCACAAAGCAAACAAGGACCAAAATATGCCCCATTATTTTCATGACTATTTTCAGGATCACCGCATCGACATATTCTCATGGAACTCTAATTACCTCACCTGGATAAATAAGCGCAGTCTTCTTATTAACTTGAGGATTAGCTTCAAACAAAGCTTCGAGAGAAATTCCATAATGAGCTGCAATTCCACTCATAGTAGAATTCCAAGGTGACGGTTCAGTCCATTTAACTACATCAACATTAAGAATTGCTGGCGTCGGCTCAGCTGTTCCCGGCGCCGGCATTAGCCAAGCGGTATCATAAACAATTGACGTATCATAAAGTCCGCCACGGTTACTATATTGACAGTATCGAACTGGCAAACCATTATATTCAGATAGTTGAGTACCATTTAGAGTAGCGAGTCCCAAATGCCACTCCAAACCGTGCAAAATATTAGCAACATCAGAAACATAATCGCGAGAACAATAGACAGTACAGTCGAGACCATCGGCAATCCGAGTAGTCGCCCAAGTACGAAGAGTATTAGGATTGAAAACACACCCAGGCTCCCAATCCAAAATATCGAGTGATGGATTTCCGAATACAGTGTAATAGCGCCATTTCGCGTTAGGAAAGCTTGTATTGCTCCATTTATAGCGGCCGTCTCCATATGGAAACACAATTTGAGCCCACGAAGGAATGAGCTGGTAATTTGCAGAGTCAAATGCGATATTTGCATAGTTTATACCTTCAGTCATTCCATCCTCCGTAGCTTAATCGCCTTCAATTCTTCAAAAAGACTAAAAAGACGTGGAGAATTTTCCGGTTTTGCGTGAGAAACTTCTAGCATTGCGCACAATTCCCAATAAAGCGCAGCTGCCTCACTATCATCCAGTATTAATTGATGAGCTATTACTTTCGATACCTGGCGAACCTGCATTTAGATATCCCCACCTTTCACCATAAAGTAGCTTAGCGATTGCCAGTAGCGAAAGTGCAGTTACAGGCTCCCACTTCTTGCCACTTGCATAAAGATCAGCTTCATTAATAAGTGTTACAACTTCCTGAATATCCTCAGATAGCGCGGGCAATTAGATCAGCCACAATTTCTGTAATAAATACAAGACCAAAAACTACCACAAAGGCAGCGACAATTTTACTTCGGGTGATTCCCAGCATTCATACTCCTTACGATAGGGCCATTCAAAATCGGCCGGGTCGAATTGAATACCTTTGCGCGTACACCATTCTTGGAAACCAACACTCCAAGTATTGTGCCAGCCCCTGAGCATATCATTAGAATAAACATTACGCAATTGTCCATATCGACCGTGCATTGCAACATACAATTCCCCAGCCGCACGAGCATCACTGCCCGCATCATGTTCGGAAATATTTTGTATATTATACCGTAGACACGCATCTTTTAGTCTCGCTTTTTGAAAGGGGTGAAATCGTCTGTGGATGACAAGGGGGTCAACAATAGTGACTTTTGAGAAGTCGTATCCGAAACCAAGCCGTTGAAATTCAGCTCCGATGAAATTGAGGTCAAAAGAAGCATTATAGCAAACAATTCGACGGGGAGGTTTACGAAGCACCATATTAAGAAGTAGAGCAACATCATAAGGAGAATGGCCGTTAGCGATACGATCGTCAGTAATACAATTAACATCCACGGCATTGTTGACCACCTCCTGTTTAATATCGTAGGTTGAAACTTCTGCACAAACTCCGCGGACAAACATTGCAAAACCGTATTGAAGTATTCGATCATCCTTTAGAGAAAGTCCGGAAGTCTCAGTGTCTACTGACAGAAATGTTAGATTGTCCATACCTCGCATTCCTAAACATTTTTTCAATGTTCATAAAACGTAGCCCTTCTTTTTCAGGAACAATTCTAAGTATTTTCTTGATTTCCTTTACATGTTCTAGATGTTTTTGTGGACCATCAACTCTAACAACAAAACCTGTTGAACCCTCTGGCAAAACAATATTAGCGGGACAAGCAACAATATCTCCAATTTTCGGCCTCAAATCACCGCAATGATATGTATAAAAAGTTTGAGAACCAGGAAACGTTACTCTAATAAAGTGTTTCATTTAACCTCTGGATACATCGTGTCAGCAAACAAAACCTTCATAAGTCTATAAAGATTACGGGCAACATCATAAGTCATCGAAATCATACCGTCGCCGTGATTAATTTGAATTCTATTTCGCTGCTCATCCCATGAGAAAGTCAAGTTTTGATTAATTGTCGTAATACCTTGCATAACTAACCTCCAAATGGTGTCCGGCGCCCCGGTGGACGCCGGACCCCACGGCTTATTTGTAATTATCCTTAAAAATTTGATATGAAAGTCTACTCTGGATTCTCAGGTGCAGGTCGCCTATTTCTCGGAGTCCTTTCTTCCACAGAGAACGGAATCCAGACAACCTTGAGCCCCTTTTCATCTTGATAAACGCGATCACCCAAACGCTGACGACGGCCGTACAAACTGCAAGCTCGGCGAATATAAAGAAGAGCGGTGTCCTCGAATTGGACTGGCAATGGGCCCCAAGTGAATACTGGCATATCAACCCAATTCTTGGGTTTTCCAAGAGCAACATATTTATCCCAGAGTTCGAGAACGATATCGTCAATTACCTTTTGCTGATCTGAACGGGGTTCACGCTTCCGACGCGCCTCGGCTTTCTGCCTAGTGTCCAATTCCTTGAAATTGAACATATCCATTGGGATATCAGGTCGCTTAACAATTACCTGACCTGGCTTTCGGCCGCGCCTTCCCTTTTCGGCAGGAACATTATTGGTTTCTGGCGCAACATCGGTTACGGTCATTGTATTTCCTTTCAGAATGGCGGTTTTCCATCGTCAGATATTGTCCCAGGTCTTTCAGGTGGTGTCAAGGTGATTGGCTGTTCGTTATTGATCTGGATGATAACAATATGATAACGGTCCCTACTGTGGTGAATGGCTGCCCGCTCCAAACTCAATCGGTTTCTTGATACTCTCCGCAGCCTGCAAGCGTCGCATTTCCAGGTCATCATTTTCCAGAATCTCCTTCTGGAAAGTTGCTATAGGCACACAATTTTCTTTTCGCTGGTGTCCGCCATATGGCATGTTATGACATTGAGGATTCAGACACAAATCGAGTAGTTTTGCTAGATGTGAATAGAATGTCATGTTAAATAGTCGGTACATTATCAGAAAATCATCTAGCGGGGTGTTGAGGTATCCTGCTTCACCAAACTCAAAATGTAGCCAAATTCGTCCATCAGGAGCAATACCCCGAGAAAGGTTTGATACAACATCCGACGTTCCGCAGATATAGTCCCATTCCTTCTTTTCGGTTGCATCTTTTACCTCTTCTACTTCTGTTGCTTCCTCAGACATATTCCAATCTCTCCCACAATTCATTGAAGGTATCATGTGTCATAATTACATCTTGACGAATACCCATCATTAGATAAAAACTAACAACTTTTATAGGCTTAGAACGCTCTTCAAATGTTTTTTCTTCAAGCTCGTTTTGTACTTGTGTCGCAGCAACGCAAGCCATTATAATCATTTTTTGATCAAAGTAAAATGGTGCTCCATTAATGTCCTTGATTATCACAGTATAAGATTATTCATCCACTTCGGAATACAATTTATATGCAAATACATAGGTTGAGACATAATAGGTGTATATGTTTTATTAACTAGAAGCATTCCATTTGATATACCAGGAATAATAATCATATTTCCATCTGTAATTGGATCTTCACAAACATCACAAGTATATCGATCTTCCTTTTCAAGAAGATTACGTAGGTCATCTTCCTTAAATGTTCCTGTTTGACTAATAGTTACCATTGTAACTTTAGGCATCTTTATTCAAAACCTCTTCTATTCTTTCGAGTCCAAGAATATCACACATAGTATTAGAAAGATTTTCCATGCAATCTTCTATTGTCTTCTGCTGTTCGTCGGTAACGCCTCTGGAAACTACTACATCGCATGCAGTAATCATTTCCAGCATGGCATTACTGACAATCTTCCGAACTTGCATAGGATGCATTTCTTTAATGTCAATAACTTCAATTATGGTGACCATTTTATTCCTCCATTATTGCATGCTCTTTGAGAATCTTTTCCTCAGTTTCCGATAGCCAAGGTATATCATAAGGTGTTGATTCAATGGTTTCAGGGGGAACGTGAAATATCGGGTGCATTCCAGCTCCCCATGAAATCCCAGCTTTGCATACTGGACAAAAGTTGCTGGCATGAACACCTTTTCCATTTCCACCGAAGGCAATTTCGCGTGGTACGTCCACCCACTTTCGCCATTTATCGAATTGCCCGCGCAAGGCAAGTCCATATCCGATGAACATATGCTGGGATACTTGGAGATTTTCATTCCGACAGACCATCGGATAAACTTCATTAAAATCGAGTTTCTTTCTTGGTATTCCACGGGATTTCGGTTGCAACCATTGGCCCGTTTTCGCGTCTTTCAGCCAATAGATGCCGTTTTGCAAATAGAGAATACCAGCGTATTCTGTGGCTTTCCATTGTCCCAGCCCATCGCCAATGCCATTCGGCAATTTTGCGGGTGGCTGCAAAGAAATAAATCCGTCCGTGTCTATAGAAATGAGGCTCCGTCCGACCTGTTTTGCTGTATTGTATATCATAGAGCGGCACTCCGCCGTTACCGCTCCAGCCCATTCGATTTGATGCCATTTTGGGGCACCGCCAATCCTATTCCAGCCTGCTCTTTGTGCTGCCTGCCCATAAAGTGCGGCAAGCATCCATTTCAAAGTTTTCTCGGCTGGATTCCCTTCATTTTGCAAACGCATTCGTTCATCAAAAGCATCAAGAATCCAGGCAAACGGATATGATCCATCATCTTCGAATATCCATGAATCTAGAAATTCAGCATTTGGATCGTTTACAACTGACGCGGCCTCAACTGCGTGAAACCATCCCTCAGTTATACTTGGAAATGATACGTTACCGTTTCTCTCTCTGTGCGGCAACGGCATTGGACGAAGAGACAATTTTCCATGATACCGAATATGGAAGAGCCCGAGACGACAAAGGAAGGCTTCATTTGGGTCAGTATTCTTTTGATATCTCCATTTCCCACCAGAAAGGGCAGGCAGTCTGGAAAATGCATAGGCATACGCTGAATTGATATCTCGGTCATAAATCGTCCCTTCGTAAAAGCCGACCTGAAATGCTTGAAATCGACCTCCGAACATTGCATATCGAGCGGCCGTATTTACATCGATAGGGCATTGATCCATATAGGCAGCGACCCCGTTTTCTCGCAAAGCATATGAGGCGAGAGCACCAGGGCCGTGCCATGAAGTTATATAAAAACCTGCGCCATAAATTATTCTTCGAAGTTCATCAATAAGCAATACTCCATATTGACCTTCGGTTTCCCAGTATTGTTCAATTTCTTTAATATCTAGCCAGGTGAAATTAGGTCGCTCTTCTTTTCCTTTATCAATTCGAGCCAAATCTCCTTCCGATCCAATTCCATACTTTCGAAGGGCTTGACCGAATGTACAGTTAAAGAATAGGAATGTGTCAAATATTTTGACTTGAACTCTATTCCTGCGGACCAAAAACCATTTACGCGGGATATGCTCAATATGCCATCCATTCCACCAAACTTCATTTGTCGTTCGTAGTATATGAAGTGCTCTTTGTGATAGGTCTTTGAGAATATTATTGACATCATATCCAAAAACGAACGAAACATGAATTGCTCCTTTATTCTCTGAACCTACCTTGAGGATCAAATTCAAACAATCCTCAGTAGAAAGATTTACATATTTTATCCGGTCTCCGGTCGAGCAGCCAAACAATGTGTAGGGAAATCTATTTCAACCTCGCCGGATGAATGTCCGATAAATTGCCGGACTCCTTCCCCGTCCCAGAATATGAACGGAGAATCTTTTGCCATATTATTCCTCCTTTTTAGCGTTCGCTGCCTCGATTCGTGCCTGCATTACTCCCAGCCATTCATTTTTATATTGAATAAAACCAGGAATTGGATTTTCTGCTGCATTTTTATCATCCTTAATTCGGGTTGCAGTGATTTGATAACGAATCCCTCTATGAGATACAATTAGTGGTTGCTTAATTCCCCATGAAACAACTTTCATGGTAGACCAAAATGAAATAACATCTGCCAGTTCTCTCTTAAAACCTGGTGGTGTTTTATCCGCCTGCATTGAGATATAGCTCCCTATATGTAGCCCATTGCTGAGAATTCAATTCAAGATTAGTAAAATTCTGGAAAGCCTGCCTCCATGCTAGTTTCATTTCCGCAGAAATGTGAGGATTGAGCCACCCTTGTTCAAATAGTTCTTCTGCCTGAGCTATTTCAGCATCAGACATATATGAGAAATCAAGGGTATCAAAAACGTCTATGAAAACGTCATCGTGGAATCCTTGAAAATCCTCTTCGGCCCAATCCATCCATGACAAATTAGCATCGCTCCGACATTATCCTTGCTATTAGGCGAGGATACAACCTCGCAATTGTCAGAAATTGTCGGCATTCAGGTTCATGTATCACCCCGATTCTTCTTCTTTCTACGGCAATTAGACTTTCAGCAACTGCGCCGCACCCTTCACAACGATATGTAGAATTATCAACCTTCAAAATGCCTCCAATAATAAGGGGGTGACCCCACCATCACCCTCCTGATATCCAGTCCCAAACTCGTTAGACATGGATTCCCGTTTAATTGGAACCCGACCGCCGGTTAGCCTAAATAGCCGGCGGCCGGGAGCTTATTCATATCGAAGAATTATAGTACCGATTGGTAGCTCAGATTCCATGTAAAGTGTTGAAAACATTTCTACATGAAGAGTTGCACCATTCATAACTTCTTCGAAATCATTATCATCAACTGGCTCTGATCTTGCAACAATTTGCCCATCTTCGCTTGTTGATTCAATAATGATAGCCATTACAATCTACCTCCGAAAGCGGGAGGAACTGCCTGAGCTGCCAGCAATTTACTCCCGCCTGAATGTTGTTTTCCATCTGTAACCCGGGTTGGCATTACAGGAATATGCTTCATGCAAACATCGGAACCGCAATATGAAAACATGGCTGGATTCAATGGCAAAAATTCACAGATATCAAAATCAACTAGAATGATACCCTGTCTGCCATCTTTATCTATTCTGTCTAGCCTCTCCCGCTTAATATACATATTCCAGCCAATATGATACGAAACACATTCAACACATTTACCATCTAGATGCTGAACAACATTAGAAATATCCCAATCCCAAACACTCACTGGAAATCAAGTCTCCAGGTGGGCCGAGCCTTTTCCTTTTGTGCTGCCGGTACGTCGTCAACTTCGGATCGCGGAATTGCTCTTCCGATTCGCTGACAGGTTTCGCAATTCTTTTCCTTATCCGTACCGTGTTCGGGGCACGCAGTCCGGAAATAGAATTCCTTGTTTTGCTTAAATCCACCAGCAGCAATTAGTCCGGCGTGAGCTCGATCAAATGCCCAGCCTTCCTTTATCCTGGTTTCAGAAACGCTCGATAGTTGACCGTAAATTCCACCAGTTGAAGAATCGTTAATGATAAACTTTCCGTGACCTTCAATAATAACATGAACAGCTACAAATTCACGCTGACCTGGATTTGTAATAAAGTTCCACTTAATAACACCGACCTTTTCTCCCTGAACGCGCTGCAGGAAGAGTTGCTTTTCCTCGCCGGTAATCAAACGGAAATCATGAGTGAGTTCTTGTCCTCTTGAGTATTCAACACCCTGAACCTGGAATAGATTTTCTAGGTCTTCAATACTGTTTACATCTGCTGTTGCCAATTCGACAAGCTTAGTTACAGTTCCATCCTTATTTACGAGGTCCTTTTTTGCTTCTGAATCTGCATTTGGAGTTTGCGGCTTGGGGGGCAATGTGGTATCCTTTCCAGGAAAATAGATTTTGCCGAATATTGTCGGCACAATTACCGCAGGAGAGGCGGTAAAGTTATGGTAATGTCTGAGTATAACGATCGGGTTAAAGGTAGATTTCGATCTGATAACGATTCTGGAAATGTTTATGAACCGGGTTCCGAGCTAGTTCGGTTTCTCCGAGGCATTAATGACAATATGGAAGCCATCCAGGCGAAACTCGATAAAGGTCTAATTGATATCGATCAATATCTTTATGAGCAGAGTTTGGGAACCATTACTCTCCAGAATCCCACGCGGCAACCCTGGCTTTTGACTGACATTATTGCCACCTGGACAATTCCCACAGATGCACAAAATCCAGTTGTTTTGCAGGCAAGCACAGTTGCTTCATATAATAATAACCAGAATGGTGTCTGGGTAAATGTTCAGGGCGGAACTGTTACAGTAGTCGCTGTTAATGGAACTACCCTTACAGGAGTTACTAGCGGACTTGTTTATGTACCTGCTGGCGGAACTCTTACAATTACTTACTCTGTAGCTCCAACCCTGACAACTACATATACAGGACCTAATAATATTCAAACAGCAGCGTCCCTTTCAATTAAGGATCGAACGTATGAGCTTAATTCAAACTCTGGTCAATTCCAGGCACTTGGAATGCATGGAATGCAAATGGATAAAGATGCTAAGGTAACTCTCACAATTTCTCCAGTTGCGCCATGTTTCCTTCAAATTATGGGTTGCTCGGATTACCGGAAGATTGAGAGATCAGAAAGTGACTGAGTTTAGCCCAGAAGCAAATGCGGCCGCTGAAGCCGCAGCGATTGCGGTGGAACATGCCAAGGAGGAACAAGAAACCCGAGCAGCGGTATTCGATGCGGAAATCCAATCGGAAATCGCAGCCGAAATTGCCGGAGAATCGGCCGAAACTTCAACGGCGGCTTTGGTCGCAGCTATCGACGCAAGTAATGATGCCCAGCGAGCTGACCAAAATGCCGAAATTGCCGCGTCGATTGCGGTCGAGGCGGGGACAACAGCTCAAGAGGCGAAATCAGAAGTTCAGGAACTACGAGAATATCTAACCTCACCTGAATATGCACAGCATCTACAAAATGCACTTAATCCACCAAAGGACGAAAATCATGTAACGGAGGTTACGGTAAACAATGGTGGCGGCGAACATTCAGAGGATACCGGAACCGGCGAATCCGGAAGCAAATCCGACTCCGGAAAGGATTCCGGACAATCTAGTACCCAGCAACACACCTCAAAAGCCCGACGGAGAACATTCCACCGGTAAAGAAACTCCTAAAAGGGGTCCAGGTCGTCCACCAGGATCAACTAATAAAAATACAGAACCAAAGCCGCCAGCGCAACCGAAATCACCGGCGCCCCCGGCCCCCAAGGGGAAAACTGGGCCGCCGGATTTCTCGGAATGGCAGGATTTTATTTCAGGTGTCGTTCTCCATTGGCTGACTAAAGCATTTGTGACTGTAATGCTTCGCGGCATTGATAGAAATTTGCTTACTGATGATGATATTGAAGATATTGAATTGGATGACGATGAACTCCTTTGTATTGCACGTCCGTTTTCTAATCTTCTTTTGCGTACTGGTTTTAATGCTAAGTATGGTCGTCACATTATCAATGCAAGAGACACAATTGAATCAGCCGTTATGCTATTTATGTGGGCAAGTCGTGTAAATAGAATTGGTAAGAAGTATCGTCCAAAGCACGCAAAGGCAAATGCCGGAAAGGGAGTGCCAGATAATGTCCGAAACATCAGACCAGCAGTTGACAGCCCGAGAATTGATGAGCCGCAGGGAACGACGCAAGAATCGGCACCCAGATTCAACTTCGCAGCCGGATACGGGCCGCCGGGAACTGGCTTCAATTAGTCCGACTCACGCACGACTCGATTATGTTCTAGACAAACTTCAGGATATGGTTCCTCCCGAAGCTCTAGAAAATCCTATGGTGAAACTCTTTATCACTTTCATCAGGGAATCGAAAAAGGATCTTCGCAGACTTCCTGAGGAATTTATCCTAGGATTGTCGCAGCCAATTGGTCGTGCATTTATGTGGGTAGCGGAAGGTGATAATGAAATCATGGAAGGAAATGAACTTTTCCAGCTTCCTGAGGAATTTACCGAATATATTGATCCGGGTACTCCTGACGAAATTGATCCCGACGAAGATTATCACGACGTAGATGATTCTGTGGATTCTGAAAATTATTCGATGGCTTCACCTGCATAACGACCTGTGCGCCCAGGGAGAATTACTTGGATATCGACGAGATTACCCCAAAGAAAGGCGAGCGGGTAATCGTACTCGGCTCGTCACGGTCGGGTAAATCTGTTCTCGCCGATCATATTCATATGAATATTGTCAAGGAAAGGCCACAGTCAGAAATCCTTTTGCTTGACACAAAGCCTCGATTTCGCGCAGAAATCGAGAGGTTCGGACCAAGAATGCAAATGGTCCGAAGCGCAGATAGGCACTATGTCACTTGGGAAAAAGGTCCTATAATTCCAGGTTCATATAGACATGATTTGGAAATACAAAATCTATCTCCATACTGGAAACCGAAAGATCCGTGTCGCACCGTAATTCTCCAATCAGAAAGAGATTATGAGCGAAGCCAAATGCTTGAACTGGCCGACACTCATTGGTTTGAGAAAAGGAAAAAGGGTGCTGACCGAATTCTTCGAGTTAACGAAATGCTTGACTTTTATTATGGCAATGGTGTCTGCGTTAATTCTAGACATAATGTCCCGCTTAAAGTAAATCGTGCCGGAGGCGAGCGCGGTTTTTCTGGCATTTATGAATCACAGAGAACGCGCGGAATGCCTTTGCAGCTAATTGAAGAAGCCACTCTAATTCTACTCTTTCATTTGAAATATGAAGATGATATGAAATTCCTCTGGCAAAATGGTGTGCCAAGAGATGTTTACCCACCAAAGGATATGCCATATGTATTCAGGTGGATTTCCACTGAGCCCGGAGGAAATGCGATGGATCACGGTCTATATAAGCTCACACCTGACGATAAATACCTGGCTCAGCTTTCGGACACATAGGAAAATTAGAAAGGTTAATGTTATGGGAGCGCTCTCTCCAGAAGAGCAGAAAGTTTTTGACGCGCTCGTTGCTAAGGTAAATTCTCCAGTTGTGGAGAAGCTTTTCAACGACGCAGGCGATGTTCTTGAATATCTTGTTCAGCATTTTCCCGGTTTCACTGCCGACCCTGACAATCGCCAAGCTGCAATTGATGCTGTTCGAGTTACTTTCCCCAAGAAGTCTGAATCCGCTTCCGACGAAACTGCATCTTAAACTCTAATGAAACTCACTGAATTTGACCATCCAATTGTGTTCGGCCTAACAATGACACTAGTTGTTGTCGGTTTTATTGCAGTGCTTTCTTGGGTATTTCTGGCATTGGGCTGGACCGGTCCATTGTCGGTACTCAAGGGAGGAATTTCCTCTGGCGGCTCAACACAGAATGGACCGGCGCCTCAATGAAAAAGCATCACCTTCTTTGGTGTGTGATTATCGTCCTTCTGATTCTATTTGTTCTTCACTATTTTACTAAGCATAAGGGACAGTCAGTGGCCGGCTCGTTTATTCCGGGGGTGAACGGTTAAATGAGTCAGCAAACTGCTCAGCCGGGTTCCCTTTATGGTGTCCCTGGAGTTACTCAGAGATTTGAGCAGGATGACACCACAATTGCTTCACAAACTTCTCTTGCAATTGCTACTACTGTAAACGATAACAACGTTCAGAACCTTCAGCAAACTGACATTGTTCACTGGATTGAGCAAGAACTTACCTGGTCTGGTCCCCCCGGATTTACTGGTGGAACTGGTGCAGCTCTTTCTCCATATGCGCCTTATAATCTTTTGCAGGCCGCCTCAATGCAGATGCAGGGTCAGTATAAGCCTATTGACGTTGTTTCTGGAATTGACCTCGCAATTTTCCAGCTTTATCGTCCAATGCGTGGTTCTGCTCAAATGGCTTACCAGCCACTTTTGGGTGCAAACCCCGCTGCCACATTTGCAAACTCTGCATTGCCCCAGGCTAATCTTGTTGCAACTCCTTCTATGACAACTTCCTCGACAAACGTCCCTGTTTATCTTGAATGGCCTCTTTCGCTTTGGCTCGACCAATACTGGGATTTGGCCCAGGATGGATCAATTAATGGTCCGCCTATTTCTGCTTATGTTTCTCCGCAGTATATGTCGGGTGGCCAGCGAGTTGTTCGCCCGAAGATTACTTATGCTCCAGGTTTCCCATCAAACTCTGACAACGGACCAGTTACTTATACTGCAACTCCTACCGCTGGAACTGAAACTGTTACAGAAACTTGGCGGCGCGTCGGAGTTTATGCTTCTGTAAACCCGGCAACAATGCCTCCGGTTTTCAACTGGCAGTATCAGCGTCACTCATTCCAGTACGGTGTCGGCGGTAAGACTAAGGTTACTGTTCCGATCACTGATTATGGACAGATTCTCTCAGTATTCCTTCGGTTCTATGACCCCACGGCGGCTACACCAATTCTTATTACTTCTGGTTCTTACCTTCCTTCTTATGTTGAACTTTCATATGGTTCTAACCTTCCTCGTTTCTATGACGAAATGCCAGCAATGCAGAAGCGATTCCTTGACCAGCATGGTTTCCTTCCTCCGGTTGGAACTATTATCTGGGATATGGCGCTTACCGATACTGGTGGATATATGACAAACGCCAAGGCTATTAACACTATGACTAATGCTAACGTTACTGCTGTTGTTCAGTTTACAACTGCTCTTTCTGCTAACGCTTATGTTGTGGTGGGTATCGAATCCCTCGTGTTCGTCGCAATTCAGTAAGGGGTTCCCTAAATGGCAGATTCTATCGAAGGTCTTTTGGGCCCTGTTAACTGGGGCTCTAACGTTGTAAATGGTCAGCTTATCCCCCAGGCACCTACTTCTGCATGGTTTCCTCTTACAATGGGCAATAATTATACTGGCCCTAAGTGGCCGACATTGCAGCCATATGGAGTTCCGCCCACAATTTCATCCTCGTCTATTGGCGGCGTACCTCAGTCAATGGGAGTCGCACCTACTCAGGCAGGTTCTAGTTCTGGCTCATCTTCACTATGGCATCCAACAAAAGGAACTATTTTCTTCGGTCTTGCCGCTCTAATTATTGGTCTATTCATGCTTCACTATATTCACTATGGTCGTGAAAAGTAAATGCCAAGTAAGGCTGCCTCAACTGTAAAGTTCGGATTCTGGGTTGCAGTTGGATTCTGGATATTCGGACTGATTATGGTTATTGTCCTTATTATGGTGGCACGTTCGTTTAAGAGTTAGCCATGAAAATGTTTGGGATTGTCCTAATTCTATTCGGAATTCTAATCTTCTATATTGGCTATATTGGAAGTCAGCATCAAGTGGCACAAATGCTAAGAGGAACTTCTGAAACCGTGGCTACAGGTCAGGCTATTAATCCTTCGGGTTCCGGAAATCAAAATCAATCAACAACTCCACCAGCTTCTTCAAATCAAAATCAGGGAACACCTTCGGCTACGCCAGGAATAAATGTAGCATGAACGGAAAGCAAAATATAATTCTCCTAATCGGATTTATCCTGATGCTCCTTAACCTTTGGTGGGGAAGTCAGGGAAGTTCAATTCTGAATATAATCCGAGGAGATACCTCAGCTTCTGATACCTCAGCATCAACTAGTACAAATCCGGTAACTGGAGAACCTTATCAATTGGTTTCTTCATCGGCTAATCCTGTCGCTGCAAATCCATCAACGGGAGCGCCATTGAATCCAAATTCTCATCTGCCAGGGTTCCCAAGTGCCTAGCGTTAATCCTAACACTCAAATACCATTGCCTGCAGAAAGTCCGTCGACGGGGGCTGGAACGGGAATATCCAGCCCCCACGCGGCTATTCTTGCGCTATTGGTAGAAGCTGGAGTTCTGGCAATTGTAATTATGATTGCCGGAGTAAATGATGATCTTGCAAATCTAATTCTTATATTCATGGGAGGTCTGCTACTCTTGTTTATAATTATGCATTCCTCTCAAGTTTCAGAATTGGTTAGTAACCTTACTACCAAGGAATTGGCGGCAGGATGAAAGACACAATTGTCTGGGTTTTGACCCTGCTATTCCTCGGCGCTCTTGCAGTTCTAGTTATTATGAATGCTCAAGGATTTAGCACTGCCGCAGGAACAATCTTTACAGGATTTAATTCCTGGGCACAAACGCTATCCGGCGCCGGGTACAAAAATGCAACCTATTCAAATGCTCAGGCAGCTTTGGCGTGACAACTGCAAATTCAGATGCATTGCAGGGAAACGTCGGACGACCGCTTGTATTTTGGCCGGGATGGACACAATTTGCTTCTCGGCTTTCTCCACAAACTGACGTTAACCCGCTTCCAATTGAAATTACTCGCGCTCCAATTTGGGAGTTTGTCCAGCCACAGCTTTCTAATGGCTGGCAGCAAACTAATTACGGATTGCGCGCTAGTTATGACGACTATTTGAGAATGATTACAGCGTCAAACTCCGGACCTAACTATCCACACGGGCGCCCCCCGACACCACTTCCAGGCCAGGGGCTCGCGCCAACCGGATATCCTTCTCCCTCCGATATTCAACTCGCAAACGGAATTTCTCGAAACGCTCCGCCGACAACTACAAATCTGAATGGCGGAACCGGATTGCTTGCGCCGGGGGTGAATCTAAGTGGCAGAGGATACTACGGATAATTCTTCGTCAACACCTAGTAAGTCATCGGCTTGGTTTAAAAAGCATAAGAATGCAGTCATTATCGCCGGAGTTATTATCGGCGCACTAATTGTCTGGATAATTGCAAAACGAGGTTCTTCTGGAACTTCGTCAACAAATGCTGCGGGAACTACCACAACAACTTCCTCCACAATTCCCTCAACAGCACAATATGCAGGAGGGGGTGGAGAATATTATGGCGGATATTCCGGAGCAGCATCCAATAATTACGGACAGATTCAAAGTCAGCTTGCTTCTATTAGTAGTGCTATTTCTGGTCTGGCAAGTTCACAGGCTGCATCTCCAACTGGAACGGGGACCGGTAACACTCAATATACATATCCCTCCGGGACTAGTGAATTCGGAAACCTTATAGGTGAACCTCTTTCTCAGGCTGGCTCTTCTCTTTCCTCGGAGGGAATTGGAAATACTGTTTACGTTCAGGGGCAATCTTCTTATGTTCCAAATGCCGCGGCTGTTCAGCCGTACCTGAATAATCCAGTTACTTCCATTGTAGAGAATACGCCAGGTCACGCAAATATTACGGTTGCTGCGACTTAAATTTCAGGGTGGAAGCACCTCCTTTTGTTAAGGCGCACTATATGCCGAGAGGGGCGGAGATATTCTTCGGAATAATCTTCGCCGTTCTCGGTATATGGCTTATTTGGTCAGCTTTTGATAACCGCGGTCGTAAATTGCCGTGGCCCCTAAGTGGACTAATGCCGCTATGAGCACTATTGACATAATGATTATAATTGGAGTCGCAACTCTTCTTCTTTCTATCATTTCTTCTCTTATTATTGTGGCTTATATGGCTGGAAAATGGGAAGCCCGAGTTTCTGTTCTTGAAGCTAAAATGAATGGTGTAGCAACTAAGGATGAATTGGTTGCTATTAAATCAACACTCGACGAAATTAAGGGTATGTTTCGTCTCACACTTAAGGAGGGTTAAATGACTACTCCTTCTAATCTCCCATATGGCACAGCATTGACCGGAGAAAATGCCCAGCTTTGGGCAGAACAAATTCTCTCCGATCTAAATGCTCCTGAAACTGCTGCTGATATACAAACATTGGAGGATTGGTTTGAACGAGAAGGTGGCGGTGGGGCCAACAACCCTCTCAATACTACTCTTGTTACTTCTGGCTCTACTGGCAGTATCAATTCTGTTGGTGTTCAATCTTACAATAGCCCGCAAACTGGTGCAGCCGCAGAGGCTCAAACTATCCAATCAGGATACCCTGCCATCCTTTCGGCGCTACAATCCGGTAGCGGATTTGTAGGATCAACTTCTCCAGCTATTCAAGGTGAATTGTCTACTTGGAGTGGTGGCGGATATTCCTCAGTTTCTGGAACACCTGCCGTTGATACTTCAATTATTGGAGATTTCGGAAGTGGTATTGCTGGTGGTGCTTTGGGGACCGCAAATCCTCTAGGTTCTCTTACTGATTTGGATAACTTTTTCAAGGATTTGACTTCTGCTGATTTGTGGGAGCGCCTCGCACTAATGATGTTTGGCGGCCTACTAATGCTAATCGGAATTATAATTCTAGCTGCACCTGGTGCTATGTCTCTTCTCGGAATGAGCACAAGAGTTGGTAGACAATCTCGATCCCTATTTGGTAGTCAGGGGTCTGGAATGCAAGGACCAACAGATGAGGAAAGGGCCGACCGTTCTCGTCGACTTGCATTGGCAGAAGAAAACACTCGAATTGGTGCACAAAAGGTTCAGAATCAAACTCAAAGAAATGCGCTGGCTTCTCGAAGAATGGATCTCGCAGAAGCTGCCGAAAGTCGAAAAGCAAAACTTCATTCTGGCAAAGAACCTAATCCTGAACCTCCACATTCTTCGGATTCTTCGTCTTCGGAAGAAGGTGATTGGTAATGCCATTTAAATCTGCTCGGCAGCGTCGTTGGATGTTTGCAAATCATCCAAGAATGGCGCGAAGATGGTCTAGGCATTCACGTTAAATGGCTGAAATTGAAACTATAACTCTTTCGAATTCTTCCGTTAATCCAACTCAAATTTGTAGTGAAGGTGATCCAGTTACTCTTATTTACAATCCATCAGAAACTGCAACAATGTATATCTCTAATCGTCAATCATTTGAAATTACTTCTCTGTACGTTACTCCTATTCCACCACTTGGTTATACTACTCTTCAACCTCTTGCTGATCTATTTGCATTTTCTCCAACTACCGGATCTCAAGCTGCTATTATTCCTGGTGGGCTTTCAGCAGCTCCATCACCAGCAGAAATCGCCGCTCAAATTCAAGCTCTTGGATTGGCAACTCTTTCTGAACAGCAAGTCCAATCAACTCAAATTAGTTCTGCTGGCGGTACTACAATTGCAACAGATATTAGTAATACTGGCACTCCACTACTACACGGTTTTGATGTTCTAGTATCAGGTGGAAGTCAAGTAGTTGCAGCTGGAGCTACGACGGCCGTTCCCACTATTACTTTCCATAAACCTGGTTATCTTATAAGTGGAAATGTTACGGGAAGTGCCGCTGCAACTACTCCTTTTGTCAAAATTATAGTTCAATGGTATAATTCTGGTGGCACTCTTCTTTTGGGGGTTCCGCAAATCTGGATTGTTCCATTTACCTCATCAGGAACGTGGACTTTTGCAGGAAGCGGACCCGTTCGTGGGCCTATGATGAAACTCTCTGTTTATAATCTTGATACTAATAGTGTAACGCTAAACTATAACATTACTGAATCAACTCAGCACATTACTCGCGATGACTGGCGCGGACCAATTGATGGTATTGCTGGTGTTGGCACTGTTCCTCTATATAATACGGCGACTTCTCTTCTTGCTACTAATGCAGATATACTAATGCTACAAATGATAAATACTGGTCCTGTTTCTATTGCTAATGGCGCAACAATTAATTATCTGGCTCCAGTTTATGCTGGGACTATTTATTTTAATGCGACTGCAAGTGCTGCTATTGAAATGTTCATCACACCACCGACACAGCTAACTAATTTTATTGGTGACTCACCTCTTTATCAAAATGGTTCGATTACTGATATATCTTTCAGCACTAGTTCTGCTCCTAGATATCCTATTCGAATAACATTTACTAATGCCTCCGGTGCTGCCGTTACTCTAAATGTTGAAGCACATGCACTTGAATATACTTCATAGAAAATTTTCAAAATACCCCTCCCTCCCAGGATTATTCGGACAAATTGAATCGGCCGGTTTTGTCGAAAGCCCGTTCGAACATTCGAACGGGCTTTCGTCATCTAATGGTACTACATTCGAATTTCGAACACAGTTGCGCAAATTGCAGATAGGTAACGGTTTGATTTCAGTTCGATAACAGCCCTTGACAAATATTAATTTCTTGGGGCAAAATTGCCGATAGGCAATTTTGAATTTCATTTCGATTTTCGCCTTTGATATTTGAGAACTCAACAGTGGAAATGTGATGCGAGATTAGGCGCGCCATTTGATTCCTCTCAATTCGAAAGGGAATCAAATGTCAGACGTGCAATATCCTCGCTATCCGACCGACACCGAAGTCCGGAATACATTCTCAGACGAGGATGAAATCCGCCAACTCGCAAATGATCGATATGCCAAGCGGCATAAAGTTACTCTAGTTCGATTCGAATATGGTCACGGGCTAGAAATGACACCGCAACTCGCAATCAAGTTTGCCTCATTGGCAGACCTTATCGCAGACCATATCGATCAAAGGGTTACCGTCGAAGGCGATTACATTTATCGGACGGAAACATACGACGAGGCCGAAAAGGCAGTTCTAAATGGGCGCGGATCGGATATGCGATACGCAAAAGATTCTCCTCATTACTCGGTCCACGATCCAGAGTTTTTGGCCCGCAATTCGGATACTGATTCCGATGGCTGAGTTCGGAGTATTCATATTCGACGGAAATACCTGGATTCGCCCAAAATCAAAAGCTCAGCTTCGTCGAATCGAAAAGCCTCTAGAAAGAATTTGTCTAGAAGGAATTTCGCCGTACGTCGATACTATTCAAGATGGTACGACAAAGAAACTCTCGCAATTGCCTGACGGTAGATATTATATCGTCGGGCCCGATCCGTACAATAGTCGGAAATTCTACGGATCAATCATTCTCGCCGAAAACGGACAAGTTTACATCAAGTAAAACCCTGTAAATTCAAATGGCGCGCGTAACCTCGCATCACAAAAGGTGGAAAAGGAAACCAAAATGGCACGTCGAGTTATTCTCTCAGACGATTTCACCGGTGAGGAATCCGAAGACGTTTCTACAGTTACCTATTCTTTCGAGAATAAGTATTACGAAATCGACCTCTCCGAAAAGTCGGCGGCAGCATTCGAAAAGCTGCTGGCAAAGCACATCGAAAAGTCACGAGAAATCACCGCCGCAAATGCAATCTCTCGATTCCGCGAGAATGAGGATTCAGAGCTAAAGGCAATGCGGGAATGGGCTCGCGCAAATGGATACGACGTTGGAGATAGAGGCCGACTTTCGGACGAAATCAAGACTAAGTATCATCAGGCGGTTTCTGAACTAATGGCATCAAAGGGCGCTTCGGCGACCGGAAATGTGACCAGTTCAAATGAGGCCGGAAATGCAACCGCGGCCCCAGCGAGTTAAGCCATCCGTATTACTTACTCGCCGTATAACTTCGGTAAAGAAAATTCGTTCACAAATTACCGGAGATATAGTTGGGTTTTCAATGCTCTGCTCGAATCACCCAACCCCCCGCGCATTCCTTTCATATGAAGGCGCAGTTCAACACGCACTTACGCACAAATGTTCTGATAAATAATTAACCTTTTGTGATGCGAGGCGGTTAACCGAAAATCCCGGGCCATGTTCCAACATGGCCCGGGATTTTTATTTTTGCCACTCCCTCTTGAATAATTCGGACATTTCGATTTTGTGTTCGAATGTTCGAAACAATTTCATTGAATAGCTGTTTAATCGAATTGTTTATCGATATATCAAATCGTTATCAACTCTTAATTGTTTTGTGCTTGACGATTATGCCGTGCTTATACCATAATTGCATTATGTCCGATTTCCGTTTCGAAAGTCCGTTCGAAATCCCGGACGGGCGCGCAAATCGGACAAACAGGAGGTAAAGGTCATGGCGCGTCGAATCATCCTAAGTGATGACGTAACGGGCATCGAGGACGAGTCGGTCAAAACCTACTCATTTATGCTCGAAGACGGAAAATACTACCAAATCGACCTAAGCCGGGAATCTTTCGCGAAGCTCACGAAAGTCCTAAAGCCGTTCAAAGACCATATGCGGGAAGTTTCACGCATAGTCGCCACTATCGGCCCAAATGGCTCAGAAGCCGCAAAAGACCAAACAGCATCGATTCGGGTATGGGCCCGGCAAAACGGTCACGAGGTCGGAGACCGGGGCAGGATGCCCGAAGAGGTCATAAACGCCTATAACACCGCACACGCCACGACTAGCGCAGAATAGGACAATCAGACATGAATCAGATCAAGTCACCCAGGATCAGCGAAGTCACCACAATCACCCGCAAGACCATCGAAATAGCCATAATGATCTCAAGTGAGGACATCGACCCCAAAGCCGACGAATATCTCATAACGGTCAATGGTCGCCATCTCGCCCGACTCCACCCATTTAGGGCCGAAAGGTTCGGATTGATCGAAAGGCCAGGAATCAGGTAAATAGGACAATAGGGGACGAGTCGGACTCGTCCCCTTTGTCCGGCCCAGCGGTTCGAACGCACATTCGAACTTAAAAAAATAGAAATAAAACATTTAAAACAGAAGTTCGAAATACATTTTTAGAAGCTTTGTTCGAACATTAAAAAAGAATTAAAAAAGAATTAAAA
>Ga0187783_10001015_pt1 | contig 20700 bp, 16 predicted proteins | sample 1015_SJ02_MP02_2_FD_132471 | JGI IMG/M metagenome (GOLD analysis project Ga0187783, IMG submission 132471) | Tropical peat soil microbial communities from peatlands in Department of Meta, Colombia - 1015_SJ02_MP02_20_MG | ecosystem: Environmental > Terrestrial > Soil > Wetlands > Peat | place...
CAACCGTTTGCGACCAGCACTGGAAAAATCGAACTGTTTTCCGAGGCAATGCGTGCGATCGGTCTCGATCCCCTCCCTGACTATGTGCCGCCCGCGCGCGAGCGCGAGTCCGCGCATATCCGCAGTCGTTATCCACTGATTCTGCTCACCGGTGACCGCGAGAAGACCTATCATCATTCGAGATTTCGTGAGCAGCCGTGGGCAGCAAAAATATCACCGGAGCCCAACTTGCTGATCCACCCGCAGACCGCGCGCAAACTCGCGATCGCGGACGGAGATTGGGTGGTGCTAGAGACGTCCAAAGGCCGGGCCTCATGCCGGTTGCGTGTGAAGACTAGCGACGCAGTCGCCGCCGACGTTGTGAGCACTGGCATGGGGTGGTGGCAGCCTGCGGCGCCCGGCCCCGAACATGGCGCGCTCGATGTCAATATCAATGCGGCACTGTCGTACGATGGCCCATTCGATCCCGCCGCAGGATCCCCCGATGCACGCGGTTTATTGTGTCGCGTGCGTCGAATCGAGTCGGCAAACACGGAGGCTGATCTGTCGCCTTAACGGTTGATCAAGAGCTGATGCAGTGGAGAGCTCTGCCTTGTCGGTTGGACAGTTTGCGGCTATGCGGGTTCGAGTGTATTGGCTTCAGATCCGTTTATCGGGAGGCATGCTGAAGTCGGGTGCAGCAGTGCGCGTTTTCGCAGGGAGGTCTAGGACATCCATGAAGCGAACAAGGCACTGCTGGCTAAAGGGGCACTCGAGAGCATGGCACCGCTGCCGAGATCGAGGCACGAATTTAGGGACAAGCACCGGAGCGGCGTCTCACAGTTCGACAGCTAGATCTCGCATCGGATGTTACTTTGGCGACATCATTCCCCCAAAGGTACAGCCGCCGTGAAATTCCTTAGACGATCCAGGCTGATCCGTCGGGTTACTCGGACGTGGTCAACTCCCAGATATTCGAGCGCGTGCCTCTTTGCTTCATCAGGGTCCCATCTCAGACCCACCGGCCGATCTGCCCGATTCCAACGCGCAAACAATGCTTGGAATATGTAATCGGCTGTGATTTTGGGTAAGAGCGGTCGCGCGTCCGGTCACCCGATGTGATGACCTCAATTCGTCCGTTCGTCATGTGATCATTCTCATGAATGCTCACTCGAGTCACACTTACATCATCGAGCTATCCGCAAGGCGGCCGCAACCGGATGGATACCTTGGGTGGGGATGACTCGGATGCAGCAGCTCATCTATGAGTACGCGCCCTAACCCCGCACCAGCATGATAATCCTTGTGGGATCGTCCAGCGGGATGGTTGTGGCGGCTAGCGCATTTTTAGGATGATGACCTGATCGCTGGTCGGATCGGTTGTCTTGCGCAGATTGGCGACCTCCACCGCTGTAACCGCCGGGGCCTGGTTTCCCCAGGCATTACGAATAAAGGTGACTACCTCGGCGATTTCCTGATCGGAGTGCTGCAGCCGGAATTGCGGCATGCGGTAGGGATCTGGCGTGCCCTTGACGACCAGCGGGGTTGAACCGTTCAGCACCAGGTTGATGAGCGACGACGGGTCGTTGTCGAGTACGATAGGATTGCCTGCGAGCGCCGGCATGTAGGGGCCGAAACCTTTGGCATCGTAGCCATGGCAGTCCGCGCAGCTGCCGGTGTAAATGGTGGCGCCTGGTTGCGATGAGTGACCGGAGCGGAGCGCCGCCGTTGTCGCGTCGTCATAGGCAACGGGCTGTTGCGCGAACGTCGCCGGGAGAGATTTGAGGTAGACGGCAATCGCGTTGATGTCGCTGTCCGACAGGTAGGGCGTGCTGTTGTTGACAACGTCGATCATCGAGCCGAACGCCGTTTCGCCGCGGTTGTGACCGTGTTTGAGAAAATCGGCGAGGTCGGCTTTCGACCAAGTGTCGAGACCGGTGCGAACGTCGCCGCGCAAGTCAGGCGCGTACCATGCATCCAGTAATGCGCCGGAGAGATAGTTTGGGCTCGTCTCGTCGAGCGCCTTTTCCTGCCAGGCCAAGCCGCGTGGTGTATGGCAGGCGCCGCAATGGCCGAGGCCCTGCACCAGATAGGCGCCGCGATTCCAGTCGGCATCGTGGCCGCTCTTGGCAACATAGCTACCACTAGTGGTGAACACGAGATTCCAGATTGCAAGTGGCCAGCGGAAACTCAAGAGCGGCGGAATTTCGTTCTTCAAATTCTCCTGATGAACCGGCGGCACCTGTTTCATGAAGAAATTATAGAGCGCCGTGACGTCTGCGTCGCTGAGCTTGGCGTAAGAGGGATATGGCATCGCTGGATACAGCCAGTGGCCATCCTTGGTGATTCCCTTGCGCACGGCGCGGTCAAAATCTTCAAGACTGTAGGCGCCGATGCCGGTTTCCGGATCTGGCGTGATGTTGGTCGAGTAGATATTGCCGAGCGGCGAGCCCATTTTCAGGCCGCCGGCAAATGCCTTGCCGCCCGGGACTGAATGGCAGGCCACGCAATCGCCGGCACGCGCCAGATACTCGCCGCGACTGGCCGAAGGATCGCCGCTCTCGTCTGCCCGTGATGTCGAAACTGCGAAGAGCAAAAGCAGACCGCAGAGGATTCCCCTTGAAATTATCGTCACGTCTTCTCCTCCTCAGCGGGAATCTTCCTTAACCCTCACGAAAGGCCGCAGGCGGACGTCGAGCGCCTTTCCGCCGCTCTCGGATGCGCCGGCTAAACCGCCGATCCGCTTAGATCATGGTCGCTGATTGGCAGCGACCGGAGGCGCTTGCCCGTCGCGGCAAAGATCGCATTGGCCACCGCCGCGGCGATCGGTGGTACTGCTGGCTCGCCGGCGCCGCCCCAGACCTTGCCGCCGCTCGGCATCAGATGGACTTCGACCTTCGGCGCCTCTGCAAGGCGCACCATGCGATAGGTGTCGAAATTGCCTTGCACAGCAGCACCGTCCTTGATCGTGATCTTGCCATACAGCGCGGCGGTCAAGCCAAAGATTACGGCGCTCTCAGCCTGCTCGGCGATGGTCTGCGGGTTGACCATGTAACGGGTGTCAAGCGCGACAGTCACTCGATCGACCTTCAGCTGGCCATTTGGCCTGACTGTAACCTCGGCGACCTGTGCGCAGAGACTGTCCGTAAACCCGCAAATGGCGATGCCGCGCGCGCTGCCCTTTGGCAACGGCTTGCCCCAGTCACCCTTCTCGGCGGCGGTATCCAGCACTTTGAGCCAGTCGGGCTTACCCGCAAGCAGCTTGCGCCGCATCTGATAGGGATCGAGGCCATTCGCCGATGCCATCTCGTCAAGGAAACTCTCGATCGCGAAGGTGTGCTGATTTGCGCCAGGCGCCCGCCAGAACCACACAGGCAGATGCGTATTCTTGACCAACAACTCCACGCGCATATTCGGCACGGCGTAGCCGTTGTCCACTAGGCCGGCGACAGCTGGCGGTTCGACTTTATTGGCCGGGAACGGAATGCCCACCGACGCGAAGATCGACGAGGTGACCACGCGCATCGACCATGCGGTCGGCATCCCGTCAGGGCCGGTAGCAGCCTTGAAGGCGACTACTGCGTGCGGACGGAATTTATCCTGGCGCGTATCCTCTTCCCGTGTCCAGATCAACTTGACCGGACGCTTGACGACCTTGGCGATCGCTATGGCCTGAGCGATCTCATCGCTTGCGTCGCGGCGGCCGAAACCGCCGCCGAGGAACGCGTTGTGGATGTAGACTTGCTCCGGCTTCAAGCCGGAGACGCGCGCCGCCGCCTTGAGCGCTGCCTCTGCGTCCTGCGTTCCGACCCAGACATCGAGCCGATCGGGCTGCAAATTCACGGTCGCATTCATCGGCTCCATCGGCGAATGCGACAGATAAGGCGTCTCGTAGATGGCCTCAAACGTCTTTGCCGCGCCCGACAGCGCTTGATCGACGTTACCGTCGTTACGCGCGGTCAGCATGGGCTCGTTGAGCGCCGCGCGATAGATCTCCGAGAGCTTATCGCTGTCGACCTTGCCTGCCTTGCCGACGTCCCACTCCGGGTGCAGTCGGGACAGTGCCCGCTTGGCGCGCCAGAAGGTTTCGGTCGCCACTACAGCCACGGCGTTATCGAGCTTTACCACCTCAACAATGCCCGGCGTGCCGACAATCACGGACTTATCGACGCTCTTGAGCTTGCCGCCTGGGACTGGGCAAGCTGTGATCGCGGCGAAAACCATTGCCGGAGCCTGCGCATCGATGCCGAACTTGGCGGATCCATCAGTCTTGTGGACGACGTCGACGCGTGGCAGCGGCCTTGGGATGAAATTGAATTGAGCAGGTGTCTTGATCGCAGGCTCCGCGGCGAGCGAAATCTTTGCCGCATCGGCCGCGAGTTCACCGAAACGCAGGCTCTGGCCGGATGGCTTATGCGTTACCGCACTTTCCGCTGCTGCGCACTCCGATGCAGGCACGTTCCACCGCGCCGCGGCCGCGGCGATTAGGCGCTCGCGAGCGCTCGCGCCGACCTGCTGCATCTTCTTCTGCGACTGTCGTACGGACATGCTGCCGTGCGAAAACATGTCACCATAGACTCTGTTCTCGCGGATATTGCGGTTTGCCGAGGCATACTCGATCCGCACCTTCGACCAGTCGCAGTGCAGCTCTTCGGCAATCATCATCGGCAGCGCCGTCATGCTGCCTTGCCCCATCTCCGTCCGCTGATAGCGGATCAGAATTGAATCGTCGGGATCGATGGCGATCCACGCATCGATATCATTGGCCGCGTAGCCGTTGCCATCGCCCCACGGCTGCGGCGCAACGATTGCGGCGTGGGTCGCGTGCGGAGCAGCGCCGATGCCGATCATAAAACCGCCTGCGGCGGTTGCTGCCGTGAGGATGAAGTGGCGGCGGCTGAGAGTCGAAGCGACGTGGGTTTTGTACATCGCGGCCTCCACTCAGGCTTTCATCATGTCAGCAGCGCGGTGAATAGCGCGGCGCAGACGTTCATAAGTTCCACACCGGCAGATATTCGTGATGTTGGCGTCGATATCCGCGTCGGTCGGATTGGGAAACTCTTTCAGGAATGCGACGGTGGACATGATCTGCCCTGACTGGCAATAGCCGCATTGCGGAACGTCTTCCGCGATCCACGCCCGTTGAACCGGATGGCTGTTGTTCGGCGAGAGCCCTTCGATCGTGGTGATCTTTGCGCCATTGAGGGCCCCGATTGGAACCGAGCAGGAGCGCATCGGGCTACCGTCTATATGCACGGTGCAGGCTCCGCATTGCGCGATACCGCAGCCGAATTTCGTACCGGTCAGACCAACGATATCGCGCAGCACCCAAAGCAAGGGCGTATCGGGCTCAATATCGATCTGTTTGGATGTTCCATTGACTTCGATTGTGATCACCGCGGTTCTCCTCAAAGGATGGTAATGCGGGATCTTGGACCGACGCCGCATCAACGGGTCTAGGTTGGCTTTGCCTTCAGCCGAGGTCGATGCCAGGGCGAGCTTCTATGTTCGCGCAGACCCTGAAACACAACGTAGGGCAGCCGTCTGCGGAAGTCGAGGACCTCCACGCGGCCCACTTGGCGGAACTTAATGACAGCAGAAAGCTTGTCTTAGCTGGTCCACTTGTGGAGCGTTCGGGTGGCCTGCGCGGCGTAGCCGTGAATCGCAAAAACTTTACCAACTTTCAGGTAGACGACGTCGCTACCAGGCGCATTTGCTGCCTCTCCGCTGGGCGGAATCGTTCCCCGGGGCAACACGAGGTCGCTTAGCTTTTCTTTCCGGGCAAGATTATATTAAAATCCGTCATCCGGGAACAGAGACACGCATTTGGGCGTGCTTTTCTGGCTTGCTTCCGCCGGCGATTAGAGAGTGCGGACAACCTGCTCGTGGCGGATTTCGCCGGCTGCCTTTGCGTTCACAGCAGCGCCTATTGAGTAAAGCCAAGTTCACGTCTCTGTCCGTCGCATCGGATCTGCAGTTTGACGACGCCCGGGCCAGCTTTCATACCAAATGAAGCGACTTGGCCGATGCCTGTCTTTCGCGTGCTTGCTATTGTTTTGATCGCTCTTGCGCTCGGGCCCCAGCCAAATTGTCTGCGCGGTGCGACCGCGTCGAGGCCATGTTGATGATTGGCTGGGAGCCACCGTTTGCGTTGCGGCGGACACGGCCGGTCAGCCGTCGAATTTGCCGCTCGCGTTGGCGACAGCGCCCTTCACGACTGGGCGCAATGAATTCGCCTTCCTCCCACCGGACGGGCGCAATCACGACGAAATGCTGAGGCTAACCCGAACATCCGAGTTTCAGTTACCCAGCTCATCCTTCACCTCGTCGCACTTGGGTCCAAAAAAGGCATTAATGGCCCGTAGGGCGGCTCCCTCGAGAATGCCGAGGTTGTTATCAAGTGTCGCTGCGGACCATACCGCCCCTTTGGCCAGCGCGGAGCCTTCGATATCGCTCCAGTTAAGCACGACTTTGGTTGCCTTTCCGTTGGCGAATGTAACGTTTGGCTGTATGGTGAAGGAAATTGAGTACTTGTCCGCGCCATCCTTCTGATCGAGAGTACAGCTCACGGCATGTTTTGCGAGTTTTGCCTCGACCGTCCCACCGGCGAGCACTTGCGCGAGCACCTTGCGCTCGAGTCGGATATCCGCCTTACACTGAGCATTTCCCCAGGGCCAATTGAAGCTGCCTCCTAGGATTTGCTCCTTGAGCTCGCTCATTGTCCAAGTTTGCACCACGCCGCAGGCGACGTCCTCACCTTCCGCCTTCTTGTTGCGTGCGATGCCACAGATCAGAACCTTGCAACCATGACGGTCGGCCTTCTCCTTTTCCATACGCTCCTTGAGAGCTTTGTCGATCTCTTGAGAGAGCGCAGTTTCACTAAACGTCCCCCACAAGAGTGCAAAAACGACAAGAACACATGCGTCAGTGGGTTTGAAGCGCATACAATCCCCCCCTTTTGCGCGTCACGTCACACGGTCGTCGTACGACAAAGTTGGTGCAGTAGATCACCCATGTGACAATTGTGCAACGACCCGATGAGGGCCCCGAACGATCGCGCTATCGTGGGTGTGAGACTCGCGCATGATCGCTCATGGACAGGAAAAAAGTTCGGTGACGCGGCGTTGATGGGTAACGTTTGGGGGCAGTTTAGCGTTTCTGCCCATTCCCGCGGCCCCTCGGTGCTCCTTGCCAGAGATGCGAAGCCACCTTCGTCTCGCCGGGTACGGCGCGAGTGCGCGCCTAATTTTGATCAGTTTGCGTGAGAAGCATTCCGAGCTTGAAAGACATTCTTCTCCGCCGAGCAGCAATCCATCAGCGGGGCTTCCGTTCGAATGAATTTACTATCCGGCCCGCACCTACTAATGGCCTGATCCGGTCATTGATCCAATTGCGGAGTTCGTCGATTGCCCTCATTCGGTGACAATAATTTTGCCGATTGGCCAGAGCGCCAGACCGGCGAGTTTCAAGTGGGCCCATGCGAACGGCAAGCCGATAATGGTGAGGGCAAGGACCATTGCCGTGATCAGGTGGCCGAGCGCAAGCCACCACCCCGCAAGCAACAGCCACACAAGATTGCCAAGAATTCCAAGCGGTCCCGTGCCAATATCCTCCCGTCCGAGATATTCGGCGCGCGGCACTGCCTTTTGCCCGAACGGAAGCAGTGTGTACCACGCGATATTGATGGCAGCTCGCGACCAGGGCAGTCCGATGACCGTAATCGCCATGAGGACGGCGGCGACCACCCAACCGACCGCCATCCATAGCCCGCCGAAAATGATCCACAGTGCGTTCAATAACAAGGAAAGGTCCGACACGGTATGCCCTCAAGATATGATGACAATATGCCCCCGAACGACGCAATTGCCACCGCTTGGACTCCATAAAATATAGATCCTCAGGAATGCTTTCGCTACCCAGAGGCATTTCGTTTGGGGTGCCTCCTCGCCGGGCTGCGCTGCACATTACCCGGCCAGCGAAGGGCTACGCACCCGGTTTTGCGGCCTCCGGACAGCCAATTGATCCCGCGGCGGCGCCCCAATTTGGATCCGGAGCAGTAGGAGCAGGATCGGCCGAAAGGCAATCATACCCAGGTGCTATGGTCCCAACAAAATATCAGATATCTCAGCCGCATGTTGGCAACAAATCGCCTATTCGTTCGACGTGAAAGGAGGCACCAATGGACATGTGCGGTGTAGCAGTGTACCCGAAGGACTGGAAGATCGGCGGACGTCCACGAGATGACAATAGACATTACCGCCATGCATATACCGGCGTTGGCAACAGATCATCCTTATGGCGACCAAACAGCGCGCTGCGGTTGTGATAACGAGGGTGTCGCCTTCGTGGGAAACCGCTGATCAATAGCTCCGTTTTCGATAACTAAAGTTACTTGCAATTGAACCATAGGCTATTGCATATAGCCGCCACTTCGATTCCTGTTTCATTCTCTCCCCCTTCGTCCTCAATTATTGTCTCTTGAAAGAGGATACGCCGTGGCACGGTGGGTCATGATATTTTATCCAGTTACGTTTTTTATACTTCTCCTTGCTCTGTGTAATTCACCGACAAAAAATGCGTATCAAGCAGCTTGGGTTGGTTTAATCGCGTTGCTGATTGTTACTATCGCTATTGCTCGGGCAAATAAAGACTTGTTTGTCATAAGCGCGTTGATAGCATGTGCCGCTGCATTGCTTTGTTTGCTCTGCCTTTTGGATTTAGAAATTTCATTTCGCCTTCCGCAATTGCAGTGGCGATGTTGCGAAGGTCGAAGCGCAGGTCTGTTGAAATTGCCAAATCGGGCAAGGCCCGACAGTGAGATCTGTCCAACGATGCCAAGTGTAGAGCGACCTGCTTGTCCAAGCGGGCGATGCCATCCAAGTAGGCCTGAACTAGGGTGCTGGTACTGAAAGCGGAACCGTCAATTCTTGGTCTGCCGCGGATCATCGTAACCGAGAGCAACGTCGGCCTTCAAACCTTCAACCGATTACTCATGGTAGCTCAAGAAATGTAGTCTGGCACGGGTTGCTCCGTTCTGGAGAGGGGTTGTTGTCCGAACCGCGAAAACGAAACCTTGCGGCCGCGTGTGGCTATGGGCAATCGCGACATCGATCTGGTGCGTCGTGTCAAGGGGGTGACAGCCGCTGCAGGGCGAATCCTTGACTTTAATATTAGGTGAACGCGCCACGCCACCAGAATCGAACGTCTGCTGTTTGGCGAATTTTGTGCATGATATGTCAGTGCGGCCAAATATCTCTGGCGGGTCGCCCGTCTCGCAGCGCGCCGGCTTTTAAAATTCGTGTCCTGAGCCAAAACTGGTTTGCCACACCCTGCGGTATCGGCTCCGCGCTGTTTGTTGCTGCCGCGAATTAGCGCCAGCCGATTCGATTAAAGAATTCCGTGATTGCAGTTGCGGCCCGATCCGGAGCTTCGCGATGAGGGAAGTGGCCTACGTTTGCAAATAGTGCAAGGTCAAGGTCAGCAAATGTATCGGCAAGGCGATCGGTCCAGCTGTACGGAAACAGAGGATCATGCTCAGCCCAGCGCACGCAGGTAGGTGTCCCAATCCGTGGCATCGATGGTGCCTCACCTTTCATCATGGCGATACGGCCCGCATGGCTCGCGCGATAATGGGCGAAGCCGCCGGTCAGGTTTCCGGGCTTTAGAAAATTGTCCACAAACGCGTCGAGCACATCATCGAATGCGTCCTTGCGGTATGCCCAGTGGCGCAAGAAATATGAAACGTACGCCTGACAGGTCTCGCGAGACGCGCCAACGAGCGTCGGCGCTATGTCCATCTGATTGAACGATTGATACCAAATCTCATTGAGCCGATCGGGCGCGCCCATGCGGGCCCCAATTCCGGGATAGACGAAGTCAAAAAAGAATAAGCCGACCATGCACTCGGGCGCTTTGCGCGCCAGCGGCTGCATTACGGCACCTCCTACGTCGTGACCGACGATGCCCGCTCGCTCGACCCCGAGCGCCTTCAGCAGCGCCAGCATGTCGGCGGCGTGGCCCTCAGGTCCGAACGGCCCGTTCGGCTTGTCGCTATCACCGAAACCGCGCAGATCGGGCGCGATCAGTCGGAAGCGTCCTGCCAAGCGCAGCATCACGGGCTCCCAAGTCAACCAGAATTCCGGCCAACCATGAAGCAGCAGAAGCGGCGCACCTTGGCCGACCTGGACGATGTGAAATGACGTCCCATTCGCTTCGACCATCAGATGCTGCATTATTCCTAACCTCCGGCCCAATCTGCACAGGTACTCCCCATCGTCAAAACCTCATTCGACCCGGAACGCTGGAGAGGTGTCCCATTTGAGCATAGCAGGGGTCTGGGGCACACGGAATGGCTTTGCCTTGCAAAAGCATCATTTCATACTTTGCAATTTAGGCGCAGTCGTTTATTCGCAAAGTGTTGCTGAAGTGAATTCTTATGATCCCTAACATCCGCGGCCTCTCCGTTCGCAAGGCGATATTCTTTGCGCGTTTGTCGCGCTGACTCATCTCATCGGGCTGAAACTTAGACGCCCCCCAGTGACCTGCACCAATCCTGAGCGGTGTGCATAATACCGACAATCACGAGACTGATCACACATACCTGCATCGAAGCGACCGTTTGCTAGGCCGCTGAACTCGGCTACCAGACACGGTGGCAAAAGAAACGACGGTGCACTATCCCGATGAGGAATTGCGCGCTGCGCTCAAGGTTAAAATCCCGAATTGCGCCAAAAACCATCGCCGCCACAGAGGAAATTCGCCGACTCGATCTCTTCATTTTAAGGCGGCAGACCGATCACGAACAGCAACAGGAAGGATTGCCGACGTAATCACGCCGTGCGGTGCTCACCGGCAAACCTATGATTGAGTTGGGTGAGCGCGATAGCGCGTCATGCGTTGCCACCCGGGATCAGAAGACCGTTGATGGTAGATTTATACCGACGATGAAGGCCTCGTTGAAGAGGGTCCGTTTCCGTAAGCAGGCTTCTGAGCGACCGCAAGTCGAGTCAACGCTATGTGATTAACATCCGAACACGCGGCTATCGATTTGTGGCCCCGGTCCAGTCACCATTGCGGGCTTTCGGCATGGCAGGTCAACGACGCCAGCGAGGTGATAAATGCAAACCATTTGGCTTACCTCAAGTCGTAACACCGCCTGCGGAAGCCACAGCAAATATGATTGATTACTGGTACGAACTAGAAGGAGGACCCCATGGATCGGCGTACCTTTGTGAGCGCGACAGTTGCCGCTGCCGCAAGTTCAGTTCTGGTTGGCCCCGCTCGTGCGCAGCCTGCGCCCAAAGCGAAGAATGTCGTTCTGGTACATGGTCTTTTTGCCGACGGATCGTGTTGGTCCGAAGTGATTCCGCGGTTGCAGGCCGTGGGGCTCAACGTGACTTCCGTGCAAAACCCCCTGACGACACTAGCTGAAGCGGTCGCTTCAGCCGTTCGTGTCCTTGAGCGGCAGGATGGGCCGACGGTTCTAGCCGGGCATTCGTTTTCCGGGATGATTGTCACGGACGCCGGCGTGCATCCAAACGTCTCGGCGGTTGTTTATGTGGCCGCGCGAGCGCCGGATGCTGGCGAAGACTACACAGAGTTGGCCAAGAAGTTTCCGACGCCGCCTGCATCGGCCGGCATCATATTCGATGGCGATGAAGGGCGCCTCGGCGAGGAGGCTTTTCTGCGTGATTTCGCCGGCGACTTGCCGCAAGCAAAGGCAAGGATTCTCTACGCGGTCCAGTGGCCGTTCCACAAGGAGCTGCTCACCGGCAAAACCACGCACGCCGCGTGGCGGTCGAAGCCGAGCTGGTATGCGGTGTCCATGGAAGATCGGACGATCAATCCCGATCTTGAGCGCTTCATGGCCAAGCGCATGGGTGCGAAGACAATCGAGGTCAGGGCGAGTCACGTTTCGCTCATATCGCAGCCTGAGACGATTGCGAATCTGATTCTGGAAGCCGCTGGACAGACCTGAACACGCGGTGATGGATTCGCTGTGGCGCATTTGGCACTCGGTACTGCGGCAAAATAGTCCGCGAGATGCACGGGCAGTGGATGCGTTCGTATCGTCATTGGGAAGTAGCTGTTTGATGACCTAAATACTGTTGCTACGACGCACGATCAGGGCGGCAACAATTCGGGCGGCATGTTTGGAAGGTCCGCAACTAGGCGGACGCGGTATTGGTTTCAGAACTTGCCCCGGGGAGATCGCTGAACCGTATGGCCGCCCTATTTTTCCCGGGTCGAGTTCACTCTGCAGAGGAATCCCGGACCAGTAGCGGTTCGCGCTCTTGGCTTGACGCCTCGGCGAGGTGATATCCGCACCCACATCTAACGCCACGCGGGCGAAAGCGGCGACCTGGGAATGGCGTCTCGACCGAAAAACGCCGAAACTGCTTCAAAGCCCGTGGGTGATTTGTCAAGCCAAAGTCTTTTCCGACCCCTCCGGCCAAGCCCCCTCTGGACACAATGGAAAGCGGAGTGTTTGGGGTGCTCTCCAGTGTACTGTTGGTTGCTTTGATGCCGGGCATTACGTCATTGCGATTCTGCTGGTTCTATAAAGTACATGAGGATATGCTGCATTACGGTCTTTCGCATTAGTTGGCATGGACAAGACAATGCACCGATCGAAGGTCGACGGCCGGCAAGCCGTAGCGGCGGCTGTCGTCGGCAATATCTTGGAATGGTACGACTTCGCCGTCTACGCATATCTGGCCGGTGTGATCGGCAAGAATTTCTTCCCATCCAATAATGAGGTAACGTCGCTGTTGGCGACCTTTGTGGTGTTTGGCGTCGGATTCGTGGTGCGTCCGCTCGGCGGCATCGTCATCGGCTGGATTGGAGACATTAAGGGTCGCAAGACAGCGCTGCTGCTCACCATCTTTCTGATGGCGATCGGAACCGTGACGATCGGCCTGCTGCCCACCTACGGGGCTATTGGGGTGTTAGCACCAGCATTGATTGTGATCGCCAGGCTGATGCAGGGCTTCTCGGCAGGCGGCGAATGGGGTGGGTCCACAGCCTTCATCGTAGAATGGGCACCATCAGACCGTCGCGGTGTTTATGGCAGCTTTCAGCAGGCCAGCGTGGCGGCCGGCCTTCTGCTTGGCTCCGGCGTCGCCGCGCTTATTAACTCGCTGATGACGCCTGGCGACCTCGAGAGCTTCGGTTGGCGAATCCCGTTCTTGCTCGGCGGCCTTATCGCGCCGATCGGGCTCTACATGCGTCGCAACATCGACGAAACGCCGGCATTTCGACAGACGCGTGCCATTGAGGCAAGCAAGTCCAAGGAATTATCGCCGCTACCGCTTGCGCTCCGCGCCTTCGGCTTCACTATCCTATGGACAGTATCCTATTACATGATGCTGGCCTATATGCCGACCTTCACGCAAAAATACGCCGGGCTTAGTCGTACGGCGGCCTTATGGTCAAATACAGCGGGATTGCTCGTGCTGGTGGCGACCGTGCCGCTGATGGGGTATTTGTCTGACAAACTCGGACGCAAGCCGCTATTGATCGCCTGCTGCGTCGGGTTCATCATTCTTTCCTATCCCCTGTTTGCCCTCATGCTGTCGGGCGTGGGATTGCAAGTAATCGTTGCAGTGCAAATCCTGTTTGGTCTGATGATCGCATTATTCTCCGGACCCGGGCCTGCTGCCATCGCCGAGATTTTTCCGACCAGATCCCGGTCAACTTGGATGTCGACTGGCTACAGCATCGCGGTTGCCGTGTTTGGTGGATTTGCGCCGACGATTGCGACCCTTCTGATCGACCGGACTGGCTCGCCATTGGCGCCGACCGGTTATCTGGTCGCCGCCGCGATCGTCTCGGCACTGGTAATCGTTCGCCTGCCCGAGACCGCCCACGACAATCTGCGATAAGCGAATGTTTCGTCTGAACACAAGTTGCGTGGAAGGCGGGACAAGCGCTCGCCATGGAGCAGACGATGAGCAACGAATCCCATGGACCAGAACCCTGGCAATGGTGTGAGGCGCATTGGCGCAAGCTTGTCAATCAGGTGCGGGCAGGCCAGACCTATCGTCCACAGACCTGGAAAGACGGCGCACGATGCGCGATGGCGCTTTCATTTGATTCCGACCACGAGACCAACGAGTTGCGCGACGGCGGCAAGTCAATTGGGCGGCTGAGCTGGGGCCAGTATGGTAACCGGGTAGGTGTCCCCCGCATCCTTAGGCTGCTCGAGCGCGCGGGCGTGCGGGCAACCTTCTATGTGCCTGCGGTTGCCGCGCTGCTTCACCCGGATGAGCAACGCGCAATCGTTGGTGCTGGGCACGAAATAGGCATCCACGGCTGGATCCACGAGCTCAACTCGGTATTGCCAATCGAGGCCGAGCGCGACCTGATGCTGCGCTCGGCCGATACTCTGGAACAGATCACGGGCGTGCGGCCAGTCGGCATGCGGACGCCATCGTGGGATTTCAGCCCGAATACGCTTGCCATCGAAAAGGAAATGGGTCTCATCTACGACTCCTCCCTGATGGCCGACGAGGACTGCTATGAGCTTCTACTCGATGGTGAGCCCACCGGGATCGTTGAGGTGCCAGTCGAATGGGTGCGCGATGATGCCGTCTATTTTATGATGCACCGGTTCCAGCCGCTGCGGCCCTACACGCCGCCGCGCGATGTCCTCGACATTTTCCTGCGCGAATTGGACATGGCATACGAGGAAGGCGGCCTGTTCCAACTAACGATGCACCCGCACGTAATCGGCTATCGCTCCCGAATCTTCATCATCGAGGAGCTGATCCGTCATGCGAAATCGCGGCGCGACGTGTGGTTCGCGACGCATCGTGAGGTCGCTGAGTGGGCGAAAGCACATGCGCAGTAAGGGCGTCGGCGCCGACTGCAGCACGGATGACCGCTCAATGAAAACAAGAACATCTGCGCAATGGTTACTCACGTTAGCCGCCCTGCTAATGGCGAGTGCAGCATCCGCTGCCGACGTGCACGTGATGATTTCGGCGGGATTTTATGGGGTTTATTCTGAGCTCGGCCGGGCTTTCGAACGCACGGCTGGCCACCACCTGATCACCGTACGCGGCCCATCGATGGGTGACTCTCCAGAGGCGATTCCTACCCGACTCGTGCGAGGCGAGGCCGCAGATCTCGTGATCCTGGATGGAGGGATGATTGACGAGCTGGGCCAGAAGGGATGGGTGCGCGTCGGCAGCAAGATCGAACTGGCTCGCTCTTTGATCGGCATGGTAGTCCGTGCGGGAGCCCCAAAGCCGGATATTGGCAGCGTTGCGGCTCTGCGGATTACGCTACTTGCTGCAAAGTCAATCGCATACTCCGACAGCGGCAGCGGCACCTATCTGACGACCACGCTGTTCCCGAAGCTTGGCATCGCAGACGAGATCATCGGCAAGAGTCGAAAAGTGCGAGGACCGCCGTCCGGTGAGCCAGTTGCTGCGGTTGTCGCGCGCGACGAGGCGGAGATCGGCTTCCAACAGGTCAGCGAGTTAATACACGTCCCCGGAATTACCTTCGTCGGTACGATTCCGGCTGAAGTCCAGCCGATGATTTTCTTTGCGGCTGCACTCACCAGTAACGCTCGGCAACCCGAAGAGGCCGCGGCACTCATCCGCTTTCTCGCATCGCCCGAGGCGGTGCCAGTGATCGAAAAGGCCGGGCTGACGCCGGTCTCAAACCGATAGTTTGTGTGCTTGGCCTGCCGAATTAGGTGCAGACGTTCAAAGCCCGGCCAACGGAATTTCCATCGGTCGACGGCGGTGGGCGACTGGGCTACGCCACAATCATGCAAGTCGCTATCTGGCATTCTTGTTCGTTGTAAAATCGGGCGCAACATCCCGGGCCAGATGCAAGAGTGCTTCCATGGAGGATGCCAGGGGTTCGGCTATCAGGGTGCAGGACTTGGCTTGAGTAGGGCAGCAAAGAAACTCAAAGCTTTGGGCACGACATCAGCGAACGCCTTGGCGTTGGCGTCAACGCCTTGTCGCCGGCGACCGGGGTCGTCGAAATCATGGGTCGCGCCGTCGTAGAGCGTCATCTCAATATCGCCGCCCAGCGAACGGCTGCGCTCGACCAGCTTGGCGCAACGAATTGCTGACACCTCCTCATCATCGCTGCCGTGGAACACCCGCACCGGCGCGTAGGGAAGAAAACCCTCCTCGGCGAAATGGCTTTTGAGCTTGCAGCCCGGATAGAACACGAGCGCGGCGCGAAAGCCGCTCGAGGGCGACGGCTTGCTGATGCCGGGGGCGCCGACGGCCATTGCGGCAAGCGCCGCGCTGCCACCGTTCGACCACCCCTGCAGGCCAACACGGTCCGGGATGATATCCGGCCGCGTGCGCAGGTAGGCCAACGCCCCGTAAGCGTCGAGCGGACGGACAGTCACCTCATTTAGTTCCTCCGGTCGAAAGTCGTAGCTGCCGCGACCGAACCCAGCCGGATAGCCGCGCGGCCCGAATCCGTCGACAAGGATGGCAACATATCCGTTCTCGGCCCACAGGCGTCCCCATGCTTGATGGCGCTTCGAGAGTGTGGAAGCGTCAAACACGCCGTTGGCCGCCAAAGAATAGGCGCCGGCGCGGCCATGCATCATCACGATCGCTGGCGCGCGGGTCGTCGTTGGATTCAGCGGCGCAAAAATGTAGCCAACGAGCATGGTCTTGCCGTCAGCGCTCGGGAACGCGACGCGCTTGGACTCATCACCAGCCCGCGTCTGAAGCGTGAGATGGCCTGTCGCAGCCAGGAGTGTCAGAACGGGCACGACGCTCAATGTGATTGCTCGCATCAAGATGCCGGCCCCAGCGCGCATTTTGGTTTCAGAACGGTAAACTCCGGCCTGTGATGCAGGAACCAGCGCATGGGAACAAAAGGCGGCAAACCGGAGAACGGAATCGCTCGGTCAGTCCTTGAGACGATTGGTGGCGATGTATTGAAGTGAATTTTCGACACGTACCCCCTCCGTCACGTTGTACGAGCGGCAGCTTCACTTCCTCGAGGCAGCAGGGAGTCCGCCTCTGGGAGCGGCTTCCCCTTTGTTTCGGGTAAGAAGGGCGTCGCGATCAACCCAAGTATATAGAAGAGGCCGATAATCGTTGCCGCTTTGCCGTAGCCCCCGAGGCCAACGATCAAGCTGCCGGCGATCAGCGGAGCGATCGCAGAGATCAATCGCGGAGCATTAAAGATGAAACCGGCAGCAGTTGCACGCATTCGCGTCGGGAAGAGCTCCGGCAACCATATAGGCATCCATGAGAAAATACCCTGGATGAAAAATCCGAACACCACAAGGACAAACAGCAGTGCATGGATGTCATGCACCCATAGGTACGCGATCGGCGTTATTAGCGGACACATCAAATAAAATGATGTCGTGGTCGGCTTGCGGCCAAAGGTATCGGCAAGGAAGCCAAAGCATGAGTAGCCGATCAAAGCACCCAGATTTTGCACCAAGCCGGCCAACGCTCCCCAACGTTGGGGCTCGAGGCCCGCAGCCGCTGCAACCGATCCGACGTAGCTCGGAACAAACGTCGACACGCCCCAATAGCCGATCGTCACGGACAGCGACATTACGAACGTCAGGAGCAGATGCGAACGAACGCCAGATTCGGCAAACAGATCGACGAGTGTGAAGCGTACCAGCGCGGCGTCCTCCCCTTTAAGAGCTTCACCTCGACGCTGGAGATCATAGGCGGCACGCCGCCGCCTGTTCAATTCCTCCCACCGGGGCGATTCGGGTATATTACGCCGGATCCAAAATGCCAAAACAGCCGGCAACACTCCAATCAGATACATGTACCGCCAAGCCCCCGGCCCAAAGGTGCTGATCTCGAGCCAGACGCCGGAGGCAAGAACGCTTCCAATCGGATATCCCGAGTGCAAAAAGGCGCCTCCCTTGCCGCGAGCGTTGGCTGGCCAAAGCTCGGCCGTGATCGACGCCCCGGTTGCCCACTCTGAGCCGATCGCGAGTCCGACAAGAAAACGAAGTGCCGCGAAAGACCACCAGTTCCAGGAGAGTGCGCTTAGTCCGGTCAGCAGCGAATAGGCTAGGATCGTTAGCGTCATTGACCGCCGGCGGCCGAGATAGTCGGCCATCACTCCGCCGAGCATGCCTCCGACCCCCCAACCGAATGCGGTGATTGCCAGGATCGCTCCGGCATAGGCAGGGATGAACTGGAATTGGGACGGGTCCAAGAGTTGACGCAGCGCAACGCCAATAGTGAGGATAAGTGCGAATACCTCGAAACCATCAAAAGTCCAGCCGAGGTTCGACGCGATAAGTGCCTTCCACTGCATCCGATCGAGCGAGCGGTACCATGGGCGAGACTGGGAAGCGCTGAATTCATTCAAGATTTCAGCTCCATAAATACAATCACGCAACCTCTGCGGCTGTTCCCGAATGAATGTTGCGCCCATAAACGGAGCACCAATGACGCGCTTTCGCAAGGCCTTGCGCTCTTTGCACCGCGATGATGGGTTGGGCGGCTCACGTCATCTCGCACCCGCCGCCCACGCCTTGATTGGTCCGCATGCACAAGACGGCGCCATTGTTCACCAACCTATCGACAAGAAGCGAAATGCGTTCAAATTGGTGGTTATTATATTTCGGTCGGGGAGGGCGACCGATCGAATTATGGCGGTCAAAATCGACGATGGGATCGGTCGGTCAAAAGGTGACTTCCTCGTCTGTCCTCCTCGTTTTGTGAAATGCTTGACGTCAATTTTCTGGCAGGTGGCGGCTGCGTGATCATGTCGAGCCATCAGGGCATGCGCCCGCGGGCTGCTGCACAGCGGCGAACACATCCTCGCAGCGAAGCGGCCGGAACCCGGGGTGGAATTTTTCCTTCCCGAGCCGATAGATGGCCTGGTTATATGGAGCCGCGACGCCTACCTTCGTGGCAAGCCGGACAAGATAACCGGTGATCGAGTCCAGTTCTGTGTTGACGCCGCCGCGCAAGACGACGTCCTGCGTCATGCTAGCCATCACCATCAGCCGGAGTTTTTGCCGGAATATCGGGCGAATCATCCAGCCGGGCAGGAGCCGCGCCAGAGTCAGAAGAGTGAAGGACGGCATGCCTGCGATGGCAAATTCCCGATAGCCGGCCGCCCGAATGACTTCCACTCCTTCCCAGAGTGTCTGCAACAGCACATGCTGATAGACCGGGAAGCTTGAGAGAGTGTGATATCCGCGTCCTACTAACGCATCGAGCGCGTTGGTGAGATTCATAACAATCTTCGTATGGACTGCATCTTGCAGCCTATCTACGATATCGGTCGGGCAGCCGCGCGCCAGGACCGTTTGCACCAGGCGCATTTCGGAGCTGAGGCTGTTGTCCGGGGTTCCAATCAACAAGGGGCCCTTCTTCTGGTAGCCAATCATCATCGGTGGATCGCGCCGGGCGTTGTAGCCAACGACGCAGTAGATCACCCGGGAGAACAATTTGGGCAGGACCTGCTGGTTCTCGACACCGTTGGCCATCGATACGATGATCGGCCGGTCGCCGAACGCTTCGCGCACTCTTTTCGCAGCATCGACGAGGTTGTAGTTCTTCACCGCCAAAACGACGATCTCGGCGTCGCCGAAGTCGGCGAGCCGGTCGACGGCGCGAACCGCCACCGATCGCCGCGTCGAGTCCGGGCGGTCGACCTGGTAAGTTGTTATTCCGCAGGCGCGCAGCGCCGCCTGGACATCGCCAACATCCACAATCGCCACGTCGGCTCCCGCCGCGGCGGTCCACGCTGCTACCGAAGCGCCGACCGCTCCAGCGCCGACGAACAGGATCTTCGTTTCGCTCATGCGCGCCTGTTGCTCTGGTGATGCGACGCGGGCTGCCTGTCCCGACCCATCCGTGACGTTATGGCACGATATCCAAAAGTCGACTAATTGGCCGCGCACATTGGTCGCGCCCATCCTTGCTATCCCGAGTAAGCGCTGATGTGCTTCGACGGAGCATGGAGCCCCATCCCCTTAATGCTCTTCCGATCAGCAAGGTGGGTCAATCCCCGGCGTCGCGGAGCCATCTTCCGGCCTCGAACGGCCGGAGACGTCGAGCCTGGCAGCTGTGCAAGGTCATGTGGGCTGATGGCCCAACCCCAATGGAATTCACTCGACGGCGCTACACTTCGAGAGGGCGGCACGGCCAAGTGATAGTCCATTCTCGGCGTCAGATGGCTCAAAGTTATGGATGAGGTTAGGTATTTCGATGTTGAATCCCGGATGGCTGACCATCACGATCCCCAAATAGGGCATCTGCTCATAAATGAGCGTCGCTGCTGCATTCCACCTACCGGCAGCCGTCGCGTGGCGCCTCAGGCGTCGCCGCTGCAGGACGTTCAAATGATGGCACAGGACGACAGTCGAAAGTTCTGGCGGGTCCTGATAAGAATGTGATTTCGACGAGGGGGAACGGTAGCAGAAAATAGTGTTCGTGCCGAATCCATGGTGGTAAGGCAGAATCGCGCAGCGATTATATCTCGAGAGACCACAGATCATTTCGATAGCGTGTGACTATCTTTGACCAACTGCACTCATCAAAATTCTTTGATGTGACTATATCGATTGACAGAAAAAACGAGCGGATAGAGAATATAGCGGTGTCGAGGGGGGCTTGCGAGAATGACGAAACAAAGCAAGGGGATGCAGCAGAGTCCCGATTCGTAATTTCTTCGGGAGAAAAATGCGCATGTCGATGCTCAGGGGTAAATCATAACGCGACAGGCGCAAACGGGACC